>Ga0156162_131_pt1 | contig 317172 bp, 278 predicted proteins | sample RifCSPlowO2_12_FD_107815 | JGI IMG/M metagenome (GOLD analysis project Ga0156162, IMG submission 107815) | Pseudomonadales bacterium RIFCSPLOWO2_12_60_38
GAAAATGATTTTGTCTGGGCTGCCGTTGTTCACTTCTGCATAGCACTGAACACCCTCCACCAACGCCACTTCACGCAACCCCGTAGGCAGCGGCAACAGGCCTTCATCAAAGAAGCGCCCAAACGCCTCCAGCATCACCGCGCATTGTTCGCAGCTATAGAGCAAAGAGTTGATCCCCACCACCGACCCGCCCTTACGGTACAGCGCCAGGGCCGGTAACTGCACGTGGCCGTCAACCGGGGCGGCGATGATGGCGATGCGGCCGAACGGTGCCAGCCCCGCCACCGCGGCAGGCAGCCAGAAACCGGTAGTGTCAAAGATCACGTCGGCGCCGCCATTGAACACGGCCTGCACTTGCGCGCCCAGTTCCTCCGGCTTGCCCAAGGCAATCGCCTCCAGCCCTTGGGCCTGCAACAACTCGAGCTGATCGGCCTTGCGCACGGCCGCCAATACCTGCGCACCGCGTATCTTCGCCAGCGCCAACGCCGCACTGCCGACCGCGCCGTTGGCGCCGATCACCAGCAAGCGCGTGCCCTTGCCAACGCCGCTGCGCTCCAGGGCGTCCCAGGCGGTGGTAAAGGGCACACCGAGGCTGGCCGCCTGGGCAAAGCTCAAGTGCGTGGGTTTGTGCGCTACGCCCTTGGCTGACACGCGCAGGTATTGGGCATGGGAACCGTCAGCGAAAAACCCCAGGTCACGACCGGTGCCCCAAACCTCCTGGCCGAGCAATGCCTGCGGGCCTTCCACCACCACGCCTGCGAAGTCACGCCCAGGGATGCGTGGCAGCGTGGTGTAGGGGAAACGGCCAAGCACGTTTTTGACGTCGCTGGGGTTCAGGCCCGCCGCGTTGACCTTGACCAACACTTCGTCGGCAGACGGTACCGGCATGGGCACCTCCACCAGGCGCAGGTGGGCGAGGTCGCCGGTGTCGGTAAATTGCAGTGCGTTCATAGAGGGCATCCGTGGAAGGGAAAAGGGATCAGGACAACCAACCACTGACCAACTGCCGCGCCATGGGCCAGAGCTTTTCGCCGAGCAGCATGCCCATCAGGCCGACCAGTGCGATAGCGGGCGGTGCAGGCGAGCGGAAGTCCAGCGCGCCGTAGATCACGCCGACAAACAGGCCGATGGCCAAGGAAATCAAATAGCTCATGAAGGCTGCGCCCGGTGGATTGATGGGCTCAGTCTAGGGCGCACCTACCGTGGGTATCGGCCAAGTGCTTCAGGATTTCGGCCAACTCCGGTACTGCGACGGCGACACGCCCAATTCGCGTCGGAACATGTCGCTGAAGCTGCTGGGCGAGTAACCCAGGGTGCGCGCAATGCCGCTCACCGACTGGCCCTGGATCAACTCCGCCGCCGCCGTAGCCAACTGCACCTGACGGCGCCACTGGGCAAACCCCATGCCCAGGTGCTGCTGGAACAGCCGCGCTAAAGTGCGCACGCTGGCGCCCGCGGCCTCGGCGTGCTGCTCGAACGGAATGTCCAGGGAGGGCGACGCCATGACCGCCTGGCACGCATTGATCAGCCGACGATCCGCCGCCACCGGCATGGCGATGCGAATAGGCGAGCGCCGTGCGCGTTGCAACTCCAACAGGGCCAGGCCCACCACAGCGTCATAGTAAACCGCATCACCGTGATCACCCTGCTCGACCAAGGTCACGATCAACTCCCGCAACAAGCGGCCCACTTCGATCACCTGCACCTGGCTGTCCAGCGTCGCCGCCAACGCCGGGCGCAGGTAGATATTGCGCATCTGCAAATCGGAGACCACGCGGATGCCGTGCTCCACCCCCGGCGGCAACCACACTGCACGCTGGGGCGGCACTACCAGGGCTTCGCGGGGCGTCTCGACCCACATCACACCGCTCATGGCGTAGAGCAACTGGCCCCAATCGTGGCTGTGCGGTTCTACGTACAACCCACGCGGGTAGGTACGCGCCAACGGCTGCACGGGAACGGCGTGATCACTAAGGTCGGGGGGCGCGGCCAGGGCCATGGCGGTACACATCAAACAAGGACGGGCGACCATGGTAAAGACTGGTCGCCGGCAAGCGAACTGTTTTTACTCATCCTGCAGGCACCGGGTGCCCGGGCCTGCAGGTCAATCCTGTCAACCGTGGGCCGACTTGGCGCATTCGCATCCCGTCGCCGCCGCGCAGGGTTCACCGTGAGCATGGTGCTCGGCACAGCCCTGGCAGCAATAGCCCTTGCCGTCTTTCATTATTGCGTCAGCGCCCAGTACACATTTGCAGTGAGGGCAAGCACAGGTTTGATCTGGCATGGTCAGACTCCTTGTTCATGGTCGTCCGATGCGGCGAGCGCCGCACCTTAAGCAGTGACCCTGGGCAAGCAAGCATGGTTCAGCGCCGTCAGTCGGCCCGGCGGCTATTACTGCGGTACATGAACACCAACGCCAGGGCGAGCAACAGCATCGCGAGGATACGACTGCCCGACAGCTCGATCGCCGGGTTGCCCAGCCAGCCAAAGTTGTCGATCAACATGCCCATGCCCAGTTGCCCGACAATCACGGCCACCGTGGCGACGGCCGTACCGACCAGCGGCACCGCGCCGACCATCACCATCATGTACACCACGCCAAACAGGGCACCGGTCAATTGCCACTTTGGCACCTCCAGCAGGCTGACGGCCTGGGCCGGCTCGAAGAAAAATATCAACAACGCCGTGGTCAGCGCGCCCACCGCGAAAGTCAACAGACTGCTGCGCAACACTCCCACAGTCTGGCCCAGACGCCCATTGATAGCGGCCTGCACACTCAGCACCGCCCCCGCCGCAATCACCATCACCAACAACATAAACAGATTCATCGCCTTAGCCTCGTGCAATCAGAACCAGTGCCGCCACAATCAACGCCAACGCGATCCAGCGCTCGCCATTGACCCGTTTGCGCGCGGTGCCGAACCAGCCGAAGTGGTCGATCAACACACTCTTGCCCACCTGGCCCGAGAGAATCGCGATCATGGTCATCGCGATGCCGATGTGCGGTGTAGCCAGGGTCAACACCACTACATACATCGGCCCCAGAAACCCGCCGATCAACTGCCAGCGCGGCAGCTGCGTGAATGCCGGGCCCTTTTGCGGGCCGCTGAACAGCAGCAGTAAAAACAGAATCGCCGTGCCAACGCCAAAGATGCTCAACGTCGCCCACAAATGCCCGACCTGCGCGCCCAATGGCCCGAGCAATCCGGCCTCCACCGACAGGCCCATGCCCGCCAGAATTACCAACGGCAACAGCAGCAGCCGTAGAAGGTTATTGCTCGGCCTGACCTGCGCCAAGCCTTCGGTGGAACGTGCCTGCATACATCACCTGTGTATCAAGAATGGAAAAACATGGCGCGCATTATCCGGTGGCCGTGCTGTGCGATAAATGGGAGTATGCGGACAACACCTTTGCGTAAAACGCACAGCCTGGAGAGATGATGCAGGGCTTGAATGAACTGAGTTTCAAGGCGCTACGCCTGTTTGTGGCCGTGCTGGACCAAGGCAGCTTTTCCGAAGTGGCGCGCCGCGAAAGCCTGGCGCCCTCCTCCATTTCGCGGCAGATTCAACTGATGGAACAGGCCGTCGGCCAGCAATTGCTCTACCGCCATACGCGTGCCGTCAGCCCCACCGAAGCCGGCCGCCTGCTGGGCCGCCACGCACGCTTGCTACTGGAGCAATTGGAGACGGCGAACCAGGCCCTGCAGGAGCAAGACAGCGAGCCCAGCGGCCTGGTGCGCATCAACGCGCCCATGGTGTTCGGCCAGCGCCACCTTGCACCCTGGCTGGGAGCGCTGTGCCGGCGCTACCCGAAGTTGCAGCTGGATATCCAGCAAACCGACACCTTCGTCGACCCGCTGCAAGATGGCACCGACCTGCTGTTTCGTATTGGCGTGCTCAATGACTCGGGCATGCAGGCGCGCATCTTCGCGCCGCAACGCTTTCGCATCGCGGCCAGCCCTGCTTACCTGGCCCAACATGGCACGCCGCGCCACCCTGACGAACTGGCCCACCACCATTGCCTGGCCTACAAAGGCATCACCGGTCAGCAGCGCTGGTTCTTCCGCCGCGGCCAAGGCGGCTGGACTGCCTACAGCGTCAGCGGCCCCATCACCGGCAACCACGCCGACACCCTCACCCACGCCGCCGAACAAGGCCTGGGCCTGGTGGTGTTTCCGTCCTGGCTGATTGGCGAAAGCCTGCGCGCCGGTACCTTGCAGGCGGTGCTGAGTGAGTACGAGGTCGCGACAACCCTGGAGCCCCAACAGATCGCCGCGTTGTGGCCGGGCAGCCGCAGACTGTCGTTGAAGGTGCGCACGGTGATCGACTATTTCGTGGAGTGTTTTGGGACGGTGCCGTATTGGGATCGGTGAGTGTGACCGCCCCCTGACGGAGCGCAAACTGTTCGAAGGCCGGGTTGAGAAAAAGAGCACATGACTCAACCCTGGCTCAGAACAACCACTGCCCGATCAACCACGCATTCGCCCCACTGATCACCGCGAACAGAAACCACGCCAGCAGCCGCGTGGGCAACCGGTTGACGAACGGCCCCATCAATCGCTTGTCGCCGGTCATGCGGATCAACGGGTACAACGCAAAGGGCAATTGCAGGCTCAGTACCACCTGGCTGAGAATCAGCAGCTTGCCGATAGCATCGTCACCCATCAGCCATACCCCGAGAAACGCCGGGATCAGCGCCAGCCCACGGGTAATCAGGCGGCGCTGCCAGCAGGGTATGCGCAGGTTGAGGTAACCCTCCATAATCACTTGCCCGGCGATGGTGCCGGTAAAGGTCGAACTCTGGCCCGAAGCCAGCAAGGCGATACCGAACAGGATGCTGGCGAAAGCACCGCCGACCAAGGGGTCGAGCAGGTGATAGGCGTCCTGGATTTCCACCACATCGGTATGGCCGGTCTTGTAGAAGGCCGCTGCGGCTAGCACCAGGATCGCGGCGTTGACCAACAGCGCCAAGGCCAGGGAGCCGATGGTGTCGATACGCGCCAGCTTGACTGCATCCTGCTTGCTCGCCAGGTCCTTGCCGATCAGGCGGGTCTGCACGATAGAGGTGTGCAGGTAGAGGTTATGGGGCATGACCGTGGCGCCGAGGATGCCGATGGCCAGGTACAACGGCGCCGCATCGCTGATGGCCGACAGTGACGGGGTGAACCCGCTGAGCACGTCGGGCCAGTAGGGTTTGATCAGCACCAGTTCGATGAAAAAGCACACGCCGATGGTGGCGACCAGCGCTAGCATGATCGCTTCCAGGCGCCGAAAACCGCGATTTTGCAGGGCCAGGATCAACAGCGTGTCGAATGCAGTGATGACAATGCCGGTGGTCAGCGACACGCCCAGCAACAGGTGAAACGCCAGGGCGCAGCCGAGCACTTCGGCAAGGTCTGTGGCGATGATGGAGATTTCCGCCAACACCCACTGGGTACGAGCAGAGCGCTGGCTGTAGCGCTCACGGCACAGTTGCGCCAGGTCCTTGCCAGTGGCGATACCCAGCCGCGAACACAGGCATTGCACCGCCATCCCCGCCAGGCTGGCCAGCAGCACCACAAACAACAGGCTATAGCCGTAGCGTGAACCGGCCTCAATGGCCGTTGCCCAGTTGCCGGGGTCCATATAGCCGATGGAGATCAACAGGCCGGGGCCAGCGAACATCAGCACCCGTTTAAAAAACGAGGCCTTGGGATCAACAGCGACAGAGCCGGCCACTTCCGGCGGGCAGAACGGGGCGGTGGCGATTTTCGGCAGGCTGAATTTCACGCGGTATTCCAGGCAAATACACAAGACTTGGGCAGCAGCTTATCAGTCGGTGGCGACGGTGCGCATCACCGTGTCTCGCGGCAGGTCAAACGCTTCCACCACTTGCACCACCAGCTCCAGTTCCTGGTTGAGCGCCTCGCGCTCCATGCGTTGGCGGATCACGCCGACCACCAGTACCGCCAAAGTGGTGATCGAATACGCCGGGCCGGAAAACGCCCGAACGCCGCTGACCAGCAACATCGCCGCAGCCAGCGCCTGGCCCACCACCGGAATCGCCGTGGCCGCACCGCGCCGCAGGATAAACCCGGTCAGCCCGGCCAACGCCGTGCCGCTCAAGGCTGCGGTAGCCGAACGGCCCACATCCAAGCGGTTGAACAACCCCTGCTCTTTTTGTGCCGCCGCCTTGAACTCGGCCTCGAACGCCTGACGATCAGCGCGGCTGAGTTTGTCCTTGTACTGCTCGATCAGTGTTTCTGCGACCTGCCCTTCGATCTCGGCAAGCGCCACATGCTCAAGTGGTTGGTCGAACTTGATGCCCAGGCGTTGCGCCACATCTTCGGCAATCTGGCGATAGCCCACGCCATGGCCACGGGCCAGGTTCATAAAGCTATCACCGCCCATGCGCTGCAATTCAATGGCCAGTTTCAACGGCTCACGCACACTGGCATCAATCGCGGCACTGCGCTTTTGCGCCATCAGTTCGGCAAGAAACTTCAGCTCCTCCGGCCGCGCTTGCACCAACGCCGGGTACAGGTCCACGTCTGCTTCGGCAAACCGCACGTCACTGCTGCGCGAGTCCACACGGATCATGCCGCGCCGTTCCTGCAGCAAATCGGTGTACTGCACCACCGTCTTCAACTGCGGCCAATAGGCGGCATGATCGAAGCTGGCCAGGTGCACATTGGTGACCTTGGCCTTGAGCGCGGGCGTCACGTCAATCGCATAGCGACCGATGCAACGCTCGGTATCGGGCTTCATGGCCAGCGCCCAGTCCTTGCTGGAATGGCAGTTGATCAACCGCCCCTTCAGCGGCGCCGACACCTCGTCCCAGGGGCTCGAGGTACAGATCGCCCCACCCATCAACAACAGGTTATTCAACGGCAGTTCGCGAGCGATCTCGGGGCTGGCCAGCAGGCTCTTGACCAGAATGCGTGCGCCCAGGGAATGGCCGATCAGGTTGATGCGCCGCACCGGCAGCGCCTGGTTGTGCAGGTAGCCGGCCAGTTCGGGCAACAAGGTCTTGGCCACTTCATCCACCCGTGCCTCGACACTTTTGTAATGGTCGAGAAAATAGGCAATAGCCTTGCCCACGCCCACCGTCGCCGCGCCCAGGCCGCCACCGCCGAGCAGCGAGGCGAGCACGTCCTTGAACGGTGCAAACAGGTTTTCCAGAAAATGCCCCGCCGGCCAGAACAGCATCAAGTTGGTCGAGCCTTCGATACCCGCCAACTGCTGCTTGAAGTTGCCCAGTTGCTGGCGGTTGAAGAACGCCGAGTAACCGTGAACATAGAGATTGAGCACATCCCCCTGGGGCTCGCCACACAGGACGAACGTGGGCTTGCGGGTGCGGTGCATTTCATCCCACTGTTGTTGCATAGGGCGGCGACTCCGGTTGACGGGATGGCGATAGTAACAAACAGAGGCGATCAGAACGGTGAATCCTGACCGACGTTTGCAGAAGGGCCTGGCCAAAACAGTATTCAACCAAGACCAAACGCTGCGCGACTGCTTAAACTGTCTGGGGGGCATGGTAAAACAGCGCCCTGCCCCTTTACCGGAGACCACTGTCATGACGTCCAAAGTTGAACAACTCAAGCCATTTACCAGGGGCATGGGTGCACACTTGCGCACCTTGAGTCAGATCGAGCAACTGGCCAGCGTATGACCCTGCTCTCCCCATTGGCCCAACCGCGCACCTTGGTGTTCCTGACGTATCCGCAGATGGGTTTGCTCGACCTGACCGGCGCGCAAACGGTGTTCTGGGCCGCCACCAAGGCCATGGCCGAACGCGGTTTGCAAGGTTATGTGCTGCACAATGCCAGCCTGGCGGGCGGGCTGATGCCAACCGCCGAAGGCTTGAGCGTCGACACTGTGGCTTTGGCGCAGTTGGACCCAGCCACCATCGACACCCTGGTGGTACCCGGCGCGCCCGCCATTGAGCAAGCCATGCTGGACAATACTGCGCTGGTGGACTGGCTGCGCAACGCCTCCGGTCAGGCGCGACGTACCGCGTCGGTGTGCAGCGGCACGTTTTTGCTGGCGCTGGCGGGCTTGCTGGAGGGGCGCCGCGCGGCAACGCATTGGGCCATGTGCGAGCTGCTCAAGCAACGCTTCCCGAGCATCGAGGTGGACGTGGACGCGATCTTCGTGCAGCAGGGCCAGGTGTGGACCTCGGCGGGCGTCAGTGCCGGGATCGACCTGGCGCTCGCGCTGGTGGAGGCCGACTGCGGGCGCGAAGTGGCGCTGCAAGTGGCACGCGAACTGGTGGTGTTCCTCAAGCGCCCCGGTGGCCAGGCGCAGTTCAGCCAGGTGCTGCAAGCGCAAACCGCCGACAGCGCCGGCTTTGATGCGCTGCATGCCTGGATCAGCGACAACCTGCGCGACAGTGACCTCAGCGTCGAACGCTTGGCCGCGCAGAGCCATATGAGCCCACGCAATTTTGCCCGGGTCTATAAGCAAAAAACCGGTCGCACCCCGGCCAAGGCCATCGAACTGTTTCGCATGGAAGCGGCGCGCCGCATGCTTGAAGACTCCCAGCGCAGCATCGAGCAGATCGCCGGACTGTGCGGGTTTGGCGACGAAGAACGCATGCGCTGCACCTTCCACCGCCAGCTGGCCATCTCACCGCGCGACTACCGCGAGCGTTTTTCCCGCTAGGCCGAGTGACCTGGCAGTCATCCAGGGTTATCTGTCCTTTCGGCCATACCCTGCTGCTTTTACAGTGATCCGGCAATGCCTTGCGGCTTATCTGGTCTCTGGAGCAACCCCATGAAACAACACATTCTGATCATTGGCGCCGGGTTCGGTGGCGTGTGGAGCGCCCTGAGCGCGGCTCGGCTACTGGATAAACACGACCGCAACGATGTGCGTATCAGCCTGCTCGCACCCCAAGCAGAACTGCGTATCCGCCCGCGGTTCTACGAGCCCGATGTGCATACCATGCTGGCCCCGCTTGATGCGCTGTTCGACGCTGTGGGCGTGACCTTTGTGCAAGGCGCTGCCGACAGCATCGACGCCACTAATAAGCAAGTGACCTACCGCAACGCGGCCGGCATCCCGTCCACCCTCGCCTACGATCGCCTGGTAGTGGCCGCCGGCAGCCGCTTGAACCGCCCCGGCATGGACGGCATCGAGCAAGTGTTCGATGTGGATCAGATCGAAGACGCCGCGCACCTTGAAGCCCATATCAACGCCCTGAAAAACCTGCCCGACAGCCCGGCCCGCAATACCGTGGTGGTGGCCGGCGGCGGCTTCACCGGTATCGAGACCGCCACCGAAATGCCGGCGCGCCTGCGTGCGGCACTGGGTGAAACGGCCAACATCCGTGTGATCGTGGTCGACCGCGGGCCGCAGATTGCCGCGTCGATGGGCGACGGCATACGCCCCTCGATCATCGAAGCCAGCCGCGAGCTGGGGATTGAATGGGTACTGAACACCTCGGTCGCCTCGGTGGATGCCGGTGGCGTGACCCTGGCGGATGGGCAGCGGATTGAATCAAGCACCGTGATCTGGACCATCGGCTTTCGCGCCAACCCGCTGACCGAACAGGTTGAGGGCACCCGCGATCCCCAGGGCCGCCTGCACGTGGACGCCCACCTCAAGGTCAAGGGCCAGGCTGCCATCTTCGCCGCTGGCGACGTGGCCTACGCCGCCACAGACGCGCTGGGCAACTTCGCTGCCATGTCCTGCCAGCACGCTATCGCCCTGGGCCGCTACGCCGGCAACAACGTCGCCGCCGATCTGATCGGCGTGGCCCCCATGGCCTACAGCCAACCCAAATACGTGACCTGCCTCGACCTCGGCGCTTGGGGCGCGGTGTACACCGAAGGCTGGGACCGTCAGCTCAAGCTGGTGGGCCAGGAAGCCAAGGAACTCAAACAGCAGATCAATAGCGTGTGGATCTACCCACCGGCGGCGGATAGAGCAGTGGCACTGGCGGCGGCGGATCCGTTGACTCCGGTGGCGTAGGAAAGTCAGCGAACGCATTGCTCAAGGCAGTGAAGATCAAATGTGGGAGCTGGCTTGCCTGCGAAAGCGGTCGCGCAGCAACAGATGCAGTGGCTGACACACCGCCATCGCAGGCAAGCCAGCTCCCACATTAAGTCTGCAGTTATCCGGTGGATACGGGGCGATCAGCTTGGCATCGGGGCACCACCCTGCCCAAACCGCCGAATCGCCAGGCAATACCCCACCAACGCCAACCCCGCCAGCAAACCGCCCGCCGCGCCGATCCAGGCGAAGCCGAAGTGGCTGCCTACCCAGCTGCCCATCAACGCGCCGCCGCCGATGCCGATGTTGTAGATCCCGGAAAACATCGCCATGGCCACATCGGTGGCATCCGGTGCCAGCACCAGCACCTTGGACTGCATGGCCAGGCCAAACCCCATGATCGCCATGCCCCAGAAAATGCTCAGCCCCACCAGGTAAGACTCGGCGCCGCTCAACGGCAGCATCAGAGCCAGGCACGCGGCGAGGATAGACACTGCGCCGATCACGAACAGGTGGGGGTTGAGGCGATGCACCAGGCTGAACAACAACGAGCCGATGATGCCAGCACCACCGAACACCAGCAGGATCAGGGTCACGGCACTGCCGCCCAGGCCGGCGACGCCTTCGACGAAGGGTTCGATGTAGCTGTAGGCGGTGAATTGCGCGGTAACGGTCATTGCGGTCAGCACATAGAGCGCCACCAGCGCAGGACGCTTGAACAGCAGCGGCAGACTGCGCAGGGAGCCGGAGTTCTGGCTGGGCAGCAGCGGCAAGGTGCGCCCCAGCCAGAACACCAGGGCGGCGGCGAACGCGGCGATCACCAGGAAGGTAGTGCGCCAGCCCATGGCCTCGCCCAACAGGCGGCCCAAGGGAATGCCCAACACCATCGCCAGGGATGTGCCGGTGGCCAGCAAGCCAAGGGCCTGCACCTGCTTGCCCTCTGGCGCCAGGCGTACAGCCAGCGAAGCCGTGATCGACCAGAACAACGCATGGGCCAGGGCGATGCCGACCCGACTGACCATCAGCAAGCCGAAGCTGGTGGCGACGCTGGAGAGGATATGGCTGGCGATAAACAGACCGAACAGCACAATCAACAATTTGCGCCGTTCGACGTTGCGGGTCAGTAGCATCACCGGCAGCGAGGTCAGCGACACGATCCACGCATAAATGGTGAGCATCAGGCCGACGCTGGCCACGGGCATGTCAAAGCTGGCGCCGATGGCGCTGAGCAGCCCGACGGGGACGAATTCGGTGGTATTGAACACAAACGCGGCCAGCGCAAGGGCGATGACCGGTTGCCAATTGGCTTGTGGGGTTGCGGCTGAAAGGCTCATTGACGGGCGCGGTACTCTGACGGTGATCAAGCGGCCACCCAGGACAAGCGCCGCCGCCGAGCATTCTATAGGTTTCTCGCACCGCTGTTGCTGCGGATCGTCGCCCGGCGGCCTACGGCGAAGTCATGGTAATGATGTAGTTGCCTGACTGGATGAGCTTGCCGGCGCTGTCTGCCAACACATAACGCTGATCGTAATAGCGCCCCTTGCCGCTGTCCGCCACCAGCCGCACATGGGGTGCATCGACACTGACAACCGGCGCCACACTGCGCACCTCGATTCGGCTGCCACGACTGGATTGGGCACAGCCGCGCAGTTCCATCACCGAACCGCTGCGCGCATTTGTCGCACACCCTGACTCGACAATGGCGCCGCTGAACCTGATGGTGCCCTGCCCCACGGTTTGTGCGGCGCCGCAGGTACTTGCCCACAGCCCCAGAAGGCCAGTCATTACCGCTACACGACGAACGTTCATGCCGACACTCCTTCTTGGGTTAGTTAAGAAGTAAGTCGTCGTCACGCCGGTTAACTTGAGCTTATTTACCCGCGAATGAGAGGTGCATCACGGATCCACCTGCCCCATTAACTCGGGGATGCTCTCCGGCCGCTGGGCATAGCGTTGGGCCAACGCCGCGCAGACCATCAACTGGATCTGGTGAAACAGCATCAACGGCAAAATCAACACGCCCATGCTCGCCCCGGCAAACAGCACCTGCGCCATCGGCACGCCGGTCGCCAGGCTTTTCTTCGAGCCGCAGAACAGGATGGTGATGCGGTCTTCCTGGTTAAAACCAAACGCCTTGCCCAGCAGCGTAGACGCCGCCAACACCAGGGCCAGCAACACGCAGCAGGCCACCACTAACCCGCCCAATTCCCACAGCGGGATCTGGTGCCAGATGCCTTCGTTGACCGCCTCGCTGAAAGCCCCGTAGACCACCAACAGAATCGAGCCCTGGTCGACGAATTTCAGCCAGGCTTTGTTACGCCCGACCCAGCCCCCAATCCAGCGGCTGGCGACTTGCCCGGCAATGAACGGCAGCAACAACTGCACGCTGATTTTGACAATCGCATCGACTGTGGAGCCGCCATCCCCATGCACGTTGAGCAGCAGCGCTACCAGCAGCGGCGTCAGGAAGATGCCGAACAGGCTGGACGCCGCCGCGCTGCAGATGGCCGCCGGGATGTTGCCGCGGGCCAGGGAGGTAAAGGCAATCGCCGATTGCACAGTGGCCGGCAAGGCGCAGAGGTAGAGCATGCCCATGTACAGCTCGTTGCCGATCAACGGCGACAGCACTGGCTTGAGCGCCAGGCCCAACAACGGAAATAGTACGAAGGTCAGGCTGAACACCAGCAAATGCAAACGCCAGTGGCCGGCACCGGCGACGATAGCCTTGCGCGACAGCTTGGCGCCGTGGAGGAAAAAAAGCAGCGCGATGGCCAGGTTGGTGACCCAGCCGAACGCCACGGCGGTCTGGCCGCTGGCGGGCAGCAGTGAAGCGAGGATCACGGTGGCGATCAGAGTGAGGGTGAAGTTGTCGGGGAGAAACCGGGGCCGGGTCATAAGCAATTCTTCCAGGGGTTGCCAAGAGCGTCGCGACGACTCTAACGTAACCACCTGTTACCGACTAACGCCAATGAGCCAGTAAATGCCGCCTAAAGGACATGAAAAAGCCGTTCGCCGCAGTGTCCCAGGGCTTTCCAGCCTGCCGAGGCCGGTGTACGGGCGTACTGAATCCTTGCCCAACCGTGCGCTGACGCGACGCCACAGCCACCCGTGGGTGCAGCTGTCCTACGCGATTTCCGGAGTGCTGGAGATCCAGACCAGCGTTGGCCGTTTCGTCGCACCACCGCAGCGCGCGGTGTGGATTCCGGCCGGCATGCCCCATCGGGTGTTCAGTTCACCCCATACGGAAATGCGCAGCTTATACCTCGATTGCAGCGTCACCGCCTGGGCCGCCGAGCGTTGCCAGGTGCTGGAGGTGAGCAGTTTGCTACGCGAGCTGATCCGCAACTTCAGCCAATTGCCGGTGGAATATACCGAGGACGGGCCGGACGGGCGCCTGGCTCAGGTACTGCTCGATCAACTCGCCGCCGCACCCCAGGTGGACTTGATGTTGCCACTGCCTCACGACCCACGGCTGCGGCAGATCTACCGCAGCCTCAACCTGCATCCCGAGCAGCAGACGACGTTGGGCGAGTGGAGCCGCAAGCTGGAGGTGAGTGAAAAGACCCTGAGTCGGGTGTTCCTGAGTGACACCGGGCTGACGTTTCGCGCATGGCGCCAGCGCCTGCGCCTGTTGAGCGCCCTGCCCGCCCTGGAACAAGGCGAGCGGGTGACGGATGTGGCATTGGGGTGTGGCTATGAATCGACCTCAGCCTTTATCAACGCGTTTCGTCAGCAGTTTGATTCCACCCCCGGTGAGTTCTTCCGCTGACCCTTCCACGACGCAAATAATCCCCAAACCCACGCTCGGCTGGTATTGTGCCGCGCTTTGAAACACAGCAACCGACTGCGAGGAAATGGACGTTGAACACTGACGAAAAAATGACCGGGGACCTGTTCGAGGTTGATAAGCGCCTGTCACTCAAGCCCGTGGTGGACTTCAACGCCTACCTGCGCAGCGCCTTCGGCGACGGCCCTTGCACCTGCGTGCGCTGCACGGCCAACGGCGGCGATGAAAGCGGTTATGAGTTCCAACACACCTTCACCTTCGACACCAAGCCCCTGCACCGTCGCTTCGCTTCGACGGCGGGCAGTGATGTGTTGATGGCGTTGAAGAAGGCATGGTTGTCGTACACCAAGGCCGAGCTGCCGCTCAGTGGTACGTTGGGGCTGGAGACGGTCAACGAGTTTGTCGAGCCACAGTTGCACAAACGCCTGGCGCCGCTGTTTGTCGCCAGTGGGCTGGTCAAGGATGTCGACGGCGAACTGCGCATCCAGCCGCAAGCCACGGCCTGACACAGGCTAATGTGGGAAATACCACTTTTGAAGCAAAGAAGATCCATGTGGGAGCTGGCTTGCCTGCGAAAGCGGTAGTGCAGTAACAGTGGCCGTTACCGCAGCAATGGATATGTACACATTCCAACTGTGTTGACTGTCAGGCCGCCTTCGCGAGCAAGCCCGCTCCCACAGTAGGATTGTGGGGTGTCAGGTAGATAGGTATTGCTTGTCATGCCGTCTTCGCAGGCAAGCCAGCTCCCACATTGGTCATGCATTGCCCACAAAATCAGCGTCCGGCACAGATCCCCTGTGGGAGCGGGCTTGCCCGCGAAGGCGGTGTGTCACTCACTGAATATTCAACTGAACCACCGCTATTGCAGGCAAGCCAGCTCCCATATTTTCCCGGGTATTGGCCTAGAACCCGGGAACACCTTGTACGCGCAACTCAGGGGTCAGTTCGTCCACTGGTTCGGTCAGCGGCCGGTCGCTCCCACCCGGTAGCAGGATCACCTTGCGGCATTCCTCTTCGGCTTTATCAAACAGCTCATACCCCCGCGCCGCCTGCTCCAGGGGCAGCCGGTGAGTGATGATCGCCTCCGGGTGCAGATGCCCCAGCTCGATGTGCTCCAACAACTCCGGTAAGAACCGCTGCACATGGGTCTGGCCCATCTTGAAGGTCAGCCCCTTGTCGAAGGCATCGCCGAACATGAAGCCATGGATAAACCCGGCATACACCCCGGCGACGCTGACCACACCACCGCGACGTACGGCGGCGATGCACTGGCGCAGGGCCTTGCCGCTGCTACCTTCGATCTTGAGGGCAGTGAGCAGGGTTTCTGTAGTGCTGCCCTTGGCCTCGAAACCCACCGCGTCCACCACACCATCGACGCCGCGCATGCCGGCGGTCTGGCGGATGATGGTGTCCGCCGGGTCTTCGTCTTCTTCGAAGTTGATCGGGATCACGCCGTAGGTTTTCTGCGCGTAGGCCAAACGATACGGATGGTCGTCGACCATGAAGATCTGCTCGGCGCCCAACATTTGTGCGCAAGCCGCACTGAGCAGGCCCACCGGCCCGGCGCCATAAATCGCCACACTAGAGCCTTTGCCAATGCCGGCATTGGTCACTGCCTGCCAGGCGGTGGGCAGGATATCGGAGAGGAACAGCACCTTCTCATCCGCCAGGTTGCCGGGCACCTTGAACGGCCCGGTGTTGGCCTTGGGCACCCGCACCCACTCCGCCTGGCCGCCGGGAATGCCGCCATACAGACGGCTGTAGCCGAACAGCGCAGCACCCGGCGGGATGGCTTTTTTATTCAGGATCGCACCGCGCCCATCGTTGGTGGTTTCGCAAGCGGCGAATTGCTGGAGCTGGCAGAAGAAACAATCGCCACAGGCAATCACAAACGGAATCACCACACGGTCGCCGGGTTGCACGGCAGTAACGGCCGGGCCGGTTTCTTCGACGATGCCCATGAACTCATGGCCGAAGATATCGCCGTGCTCCACGGTCGGGATCTTGCCACGGTACAGGTGCAGGTCCGAGCCACAGATTGCGGTGGCGGTGACCCGCAAAATAATGTCGTCGGGTTGTTCAATGATCGGATCGGGCACGGTATCCACCTGCACCTTGTGTGCGCCCTGGTAAGTCATCGCTCGCATGCTCTGCGCTCCTGCCGTTGAGGGGTTACTAATTAAGGACAGAGCAGCCCCTCAGTGTTCCTTCGACGTAGAGCGACACCCGATCAATGGTCGCCGCGCGTCTGGGCCAACAGCAGGTCGACTACCTGGCGCACGCTGGCAATTGCATCGGCGCCGCTGGCCTGGGCCTGGGCGTGCCAGCGCAACTGCTCAGTCGCGCTGTTGCCGCGTTGCAGCAAGGCATCCAAGGTATCGAACAACAGCGGCTCGCCCATGGCCTCTGCGGTGGCGGCAAAGGTCTGTCGGGCGTATTGCAGCCATTGCTCAGCGCTGCCCAGGGTGCCGGTGTCGTCCAACGCAAAGGTACCAGCGGCCCCATAACGCTTGGCCTGCCAGCGATTCTCCTTGAGCAGCCAGCGCGCCTCGGCACTGAACCTGGCTCCAGGGCGCTGCATCGCGCAGGCATGGGTAACCATCACCCGAAACAGCGTGGCGAGGGCCAAGGCGTCCGCCAGCCGTGGGCAGGCGTCGGTCATGCGCAGTTCCAGGGTGGGGTAACGCGCCGCCGGGCGAATGCCCCACCAGCCATTGCCATCGGCCTTGATCGCGCCGATGCGCTGCAAAAGGGCCAGGTAGCGCAGGTACTCGGCCCAGTCGCTAAAGTGCTCCGGCACGCCCATGCGGGGCCACTCGTCGCACGCGGCCTGGCGATAGCTCATGAAGCCGCTGGGCGCGCCGTCCCAGAAAGGCGATGAGCAACTGAGCAGCAGCAACAACGGCAGCCACGGCGACACCTGGTTCATCACCGCGATACGGTCCAGCGTTTGCGGCACCTGCACATGCACATGCAGCCCGCACAACACACTGCGCCGCGCTACATATTGAATATCGTCGAACAGTTGCCGGAAATGCGCCTGATCGGTCGGCTGTTGCCCACGCCAATCGGCCAGGGGGTGGCTGCCGGCGCACACCACACCGAGGCCGAACTCAGCCAGGGATTGCGCCAGGTTGCGGCGTACTGCTCGGAAGTAGTCCGCCGCTTCGGCGCTGGAGGTGAACACCGGAGAGGCCGCCTCGATCTGGCCCTGGAACATCTCAAACGAGAAACCTGCGACAATCGCTTCGCGGCAGGCTGCCAGCACCGCCGCCGAGGGCTCGCCGACCATCTGGCGGCTGTGCAGGTCGGTGATGAAGTATTCCTCTTCAATGCCAAAGGTGAGCATCGGGTATTCAGCGCAATCGGGTGACAGTCAGTGCGACCACGGCGATGCGCTCCACCTGCTCATAGCCGGGCTTTTCCAGTTCTTCACCGAAGACATCCGGGTCCAGTTCGCGGTAGGTCCAGCCGTAAGCGTCGCTGCCCAGCAGTGGCTTGACCGCCTCCAGGAAGGGATCGCTGCCGGCCACCATCGCCACCCCGGTATACAGCAGCAGGCTACCGCCCAGGGCCAGGCGCCCGATGGATTCACTGACGATGCGCAGCGACAACTGCTCCCCCAAGGCGCCACCGCCATGGCGATAGGCGCGCTGACGATCATCTTTCATGTACGGCGGGTTGGCGACGATCAGGTCGAACTCGCCCTCCACACTGGCTAACACGTCACTATGGTAAACGCTGACGTTATTCAGCCCGGCCAGCTCAGCATTCACCGCCGTCATGCGCAGGGCACGGGGGTTGATATCCACCGCCAGCACCTGGGCGTCATGCCGGGCTTTAGCAATCACCAGCGCGCCGACGCCGGCGCCACAGCCGATGTCCACGGCGCGCTTGAGCGGCTCGAAACGTTGTTGCAGGTAAGCTTCGATTACCTGGGCAAAGCGATAGCTATCGGGGCCGAAAAACACCGCGTCCGCCTGGTCGGTGGGATAAGGCGAATGGGCGAACAGCAGCTCGTCGAGGCTCGACCATCGCACTGCGCTGCGCCATAGCGCGCCGTGCTTTTCGATCACATCCGCTTGCTGCAATTCTCCACGCAGGGCCTCGGGCAACAGGCCTTGATCGAACGGCATCGACCAACCGAACACATCGCGCAGCGTCATTGCCAGGGGCGTCGCCAGCCGCCGATAGACACGCTCATGGGTCAAGGGCGTTGGCGTGATAAAGCGATAACCACCCTCCTTCAACCCCCGGCCCAGATTCAACAAGGCACGATCAGCCAGTTGTTGCGCAGACATAGGCACATTCCTTAGCGCAGGCGCGCACGCAGTTGGATAAAGCGGCGAGTGGCATACAGCCCGGCAGGCGTGCAATGACGGCGTGCCGACAGCCACGGGATCAGTGCATTGAGCTGTTGCTCATCGGGCAAGTTGCACAATGACTCCGCCAAAGCCTGGGTATCCGGGTCCGCTGGACGATGCTGCTCGCGGGAAAACCGGCTGCCGCGTCCCGGCCGCACGGGCGGCACGCGTTCGCTGGCAACCCATTCACCCGCAATCCAGTCATGGATCAGTTGTTTTTCATAACCGCTGAACACCCCGAACATTGCAGCGCCAGCGCCCTCGATCAGTTGCCAGAAACGGCTGTTGGCGGGGTCCTGGTTGTGCTGGATCCAGCCCTTGTCTTCCAGGGCCTTGAGGAACGCGCCGATCTGCCCAGGCCGGGCCAGCCATTGGTTGACGGTCTGCCCTTCGAAGCGGCAATAGTCCGAATGCATGTGCTGGCCGAAGGCGCGCTTGCGTTCGAGCATCGCCACCACCTCGTCCTGCAGGTTGAACTGTTTGATCACAGACGTAGTACCCGGCCCCAGATCATTCAGACGGTAGCCTGCGGCCACACGGCGATAGAAGTCTGCCCTGCCCTCGCCCAGCGGCAACAGGTTCAGCACCGATAGCGCCGCCTTGCTCGCATGGCCACTGCTGGCGTTGTCGATGGTGACATGCAGCGTGAAGTAATAGGGGTCGATACCCAGTTCACTGAGTTCATAGGCCGTGATCAACAGGTGCAGCGGCAGCTGTTCGTAACCGAGGTTGAAGCCAATGACCTCGGGCAGGAACTCGTCGGCGCACACACCCAGCGCCAGTTGCAGCGCGCCCTGCAGGTAATGCTCATCCTCAAGGCCGGCTTCGCTGTCGGCATCGTGCTCGCTGAGCAACTTGCGGTAGATCACCACATGGTTCTGCGCGGCTTCACCGTCGCCCAATTCTTCCAGGTAAGTGGTGAGCAGGCCGTCGAAGCGCTGGTCTTGCCAATAGCGCAGCAAGCCATAGAGCCAGGCGCCGTCGACCTGTTTGGTGGGTGCCACGCATTGCAGGAAATACAGTGCATGGGCCTTGTTCTGAAAATACCGCCGTGGCCCCCCTTGCCGGCGCTGCTCAAGGTAGTCGGCATAGGCCTGGGCGACTTCGGCGCAGCGCTGCTCGACCCAGGCTAGCAGTTGTTCAGGCGCTTCTGGCAAGTCGCAATCGGTTGCCTCTACCAGGGCCAATTGATCGTGCAGGTATTCACGCGCCAGTTCGGTGGCGTCTTGGGTTTCGCCATGCAGCTGTTGGTAGACCCGTTGATGGCGGCCCTGGGCCGAGTCGGTGAGAGAGGCCGGCTGGCCTGACAGCGCTGTGAGGAGTGTCATGATGGCAGTTTCCGCAAAGTCCGTTACAACGGGCCTCCCACAAGGTGGCCCTGCAATAGCGCTTGAAAACATGCGCTTCTAAGATGCAGAACCTTGAGATGTGCGGAAAATTCAGATGGGATTGTTAACGTGGGGACAAGCGGTCGCGGTCGCTGATAGCCTCATCAAGCCAAACAACGCTTAACATCAGGCTTTGGCCCACTGCTTGCGTTCTGCTTCAAGGATAATCGCCTCGACCCTCGCCATGACTTCGTCATGGGGTACACCGGGTCCGGGGTTGGCCAAGCTTTTTTCGACTTTGGCGCGAAACCAAAGATCATGACTATTCGCCTGCTCCTCGGTTTCAAATTCGGAAACAATTGGGGAAAGTGGAACACCCATAAGATGACCTCCTGTATGAATGCTCAGCAGTTTAGTCCCAAGCTAGCAAGCTGTCTCGGAGCACCAGATGAAATGCAGGTGGCTCACCCACAAAAAAAAACAACGGCACGCAAGCGTGCCGTTGTGTTCAGCTCATTCAGCGAAATTACTTACGTGCCGCCTCCCACTGCTTGAGCAGGTCGTTGTAGTTCACGGTTTCGCCCTTGGGCTTCTCGTTGGCCAGTTTCGGCTTCGGCGCGCCCGGCTGGTCAAACCAGTATTGCGCGTCACGCTCGGGGTTCATTTTCGGGCCGCACACCGGTTGCACCTTGGAGCGTTCCAGGCGCGTCATGATCGCATCCTGCTCCTTGGCCAGGCTGTCCAGCGCCTGTTGCGGGGTTTTCTCGCCGCTGGCCGCTGCGGCGATGTTGCTCCACCACAGTTGCGCCAGGCGCGGGTAGTCCGGCACGTTGGTGCCCGTCGGGGACCACTCGGTGCGGGCCGGGCTGCGGTAGAACTCCACCAGGCCACCGAGTTTGGGCGCCATGTCGGTCATGGCCTGGGAGTTGATATCGGACTCACGAATCGGCGTCAGGCCAACGATGGTTTTCTTCAGCGACACGGTTTTTGAGGTCACGAATTGCGCGTAGAGCCAGGCCGCGAGTTTCTGCTTTTCGGGCGTGGACTTGAGGAAGGTCCAGGAACCTACGTCCTGATAGCCCTTCTTCATGCCCTTTTCCCAATACGGCCCGACTGGGGACGGTGCCATGCGCCATTTCGGCGTACCATCGGCATTCACCACCGGCAGGCCCGGCTTGACCATGTCGGCGGTAAACGCGGTGTACCAGAAGATCTGCTGGGCGATGTTGCCCTGGGACGGCACCGGGCCGGATTCGGAGAAGGTCATGCCCGCCGCTTCCGGTGGCGCGTAGGCTTTCATCCAGTCCACGTATTTCTGCGTGGCGAATACCGCCGCCGGGCCGTTGGTGTCGCCGCCGCGGGTGACGCTGGAGCCCACCGGGTGGCAATCCTCTACACGGATGCCCCACTCGTCCACCGGCAAGCCGTTGGGCAAGCCTTTGTCGCCGCCGCCGGCCATGGAGAACCAGGCATCGGTGAAACGCCATCCCAGGGACGGGTCTTTCTTGCCGTAGTCCATGTGCCCATAAATGCGCTTGCCGTCGATTTCCTTGACGTCTTCGCTGAAGAACTTGGCGATGTCTTCATAAGCCGACCAGTTCACCGGCACGCCCAGGTCGTAGCCGTATTTCTCCTTGAACTTGGCCTTCAGCTCCGGCCGCTCGAACCAGTCGGCGCGGAACCAGTAGAGGTTGGCGAACTGCTGGTCGGGCAACTGATAGATCTTGCCGTCCGGCGCGGTGGTGAAAGACAGGCCGATAAAGTCCTTGAGGTCCAGGGTGGGCGAGGTGAAATCCTTACCTTCGTTGGCCATCAGGTCGGTGATGGACTCGGTCTTGCCGTAGCGAAAGTGCGTACCGATCAAGTCGGAATCGTTGACCCAGCCGTCATAGATATTCTTGTCGGATTGCATCTGGGTTTGCAGCTTCTCCACCACGTCGCCTTCCTGCAGCAGGTCGTGGGTCAGCTTGATGCCGGTGATTTCACTGAAGGCCTTGGCCAGCACCTTGGATTCGTACTCGTGGGTGGTGAGGGTTTCCGACACCACGTTGATCTTCATCCCACGGAACGGCTCCGACGCCTTGATAAACCACTTCAACTCCTCCAACTGCTGGGCTTCGGTAAGGGTCGAGGGTTTGAACTCGCTGCCGATCCATTTTTTCGCGGCATCTTCATACGCATCAGCCCAGGCCGAAGCGCTCAAACCACTGAGGGCCAGTACGGCGGCCAATGAAATGCTATGTCGCAGCTTATTGTTTTTATTCAACATAGAGACCTCCAGGTTAGTTTCAAACGGGGCTTGCAGGAGCGAGCTTGCTAGCCCCAACGCATCACACTCAACAGCCAAACAAGGGAGAGCGCGGACGCCACCCAGATACTCCAGTCGGTAACGCCAATGACCAGCAAATGCAGGTAGGCGCTACCGAGAAGACCGATAAACAAGCGATCCCCACGGGTGGTGCTGATCGGCAGCAAACCGCGCCGCGGGATACTCGGCGAACGTAATTCCCAAGTGGTCATGCCCGCCAGAATCAGGGCAATGCCGCCAAAGAACAGCGCAGTGGGGGTGGTCCAGGCCATCCATTCCATCATCGACTCCTCTAGACCCGGCCCAGGGCAAAGCCCTTGGCCACGTGGTTGCGTACAAACCAGATCACCAGCATGCCCGGCAGGATGGTCAACACCCCCGCCGCTGCCAGCACGCCCCAATCAATGCCGGACGCCGACACCGTGCGGGTCATCACCGCTGCGATGGGCTTGGCGTTGACCGAGGTGAGCGTGCGCGCCAGCAGCAGTTCGACCCAGGAAAACATGAAACAGAAAAACGCCGTGACGCCGATACCGGAGCCAATCAGCGGGATAAAAATCTTCACGAAGAACTTGGGAAAACTATAGCCATCGATGTAGGCGGTTTCGTCGATTTCCTTGGGTACGCCGGACATGAAGCCTTCCAGGATCCATACCGCCAACGGCACGTTGAACAGGCAATGGGCCAGGGCCACGGCGATGTGCGTGTCGAACAGGCCAATGGATGAATACAGCTGGAAGAACGGCAGCAGGAACACTGCCGGCGGCGCCATGCGGTTGGTCAGCAGCCAGAAGAACAGGTGCTTGTCACCCAGGAAGCGATAGCGCGAGAACGCATACGCCGCTGGTAACGCCACGCTCAGGGAGATCACGGTGTTCAGGCTCACGTAGTACAGCGAGTTGAGGTAGCCGGTGTACCAGCTCGGGTCGGTGAAGATCACCTTGTAGTTGGCCAGGGTGAAATCCTGCGGAAACAGGGTCAGGCCGCCGAGGATTTCGGTGTTGCTCTTGAAGGACATGTTCAGCAGCCAGTAGATCGGCACCAGCAGGAACAGGATGTAAACGAGTAGTGGAATCAGCTTGCGCTTGCTCATGTTGGCGGCCTCAGCGGTTGGCGTCGGAATGGGTCATGGCGGTGTAGAACAGCCAGGACACCAACAGGATGATCAGGAAGTACACCAGGGAAAACGCCGCCGCCGGGCCCAGGTCGAATTGGCCGACGGCCATCTGGGTAAGCGTCTGGCTCAGGAAAGTGGTGGCATTACCCGGCCCGCCGCCGGTGAGCACGAAGGGTTCGGTGTAGATCATGAAGCTGTCCATGAAGCGCAGCATCACCGCGATCAGCAGCACGCTTTTCATCTTCGGCAACTGGATATGTCGGAACACCGCCCAGGCCGATGCACGATCAATCCGCGCAGCCTGGTAGTACACGTCCGGAATGGCCCTTAAACCTGAGTAGCACAGCAGCGCTACCAGCGAGGTCCAATGCCACACATCCATCACCAGTACGGTGACCCAGGCGTCCATGGTGTTGGCAGCGTAGTTGTAGCTGATGCCCAGGGCGTTGAGGGTCGAGCCCAGCAGGCCGATGTCGGCACGGCCAAAAATCTGCCAGATAGTGCCGACCACGTTCCACGGAATCAGCAAGGGAATGGCGAGGATGATCAGCACCAGCGAGGACCAGCGGCCCTTGGTGGGCATGGTCAGGGCGATGGCGATGCCCAGTGGGATCTCGATCAACAGCACGCAGGCCGAGTAGATGAACTGGCGCAGCAGCGAGTCGTGCAGGCGCGGGTCGAGTAGCACCTGCTTGTACCAGTCGGCTCCGACGAAATAGCGGCTGGATTGGTCGAAAATGTCCTGCACCGAATAGTTGACCACGGTCATCATCGGGATCACCGCACTGAACGCCACCAGCAGGAACACCGGCAACACCAGCCACCAGGCCTTGTTGTTCTGCACTTTGTTCATGGCGCCACCTCCAGCAGGTAATCGTCGGCGTAGAGCATCAGCCATTGCGTCGGGAAGCTGATGGAAGCCTTGCCTTCCGGCACCGGCTTGTCCTCGGCCAGGCGCACCTTGAGGGTGGCGCCGTCGAGGTTGAGGGTCATGATCTTGTAGGTGCCCAGGTCTTCCACATGTACGACGTCGGCTTGCAGGGCGTCAGGGTTGTACTCGTCCCATACGTGGATAAATTCCGGACGAATGCCGACCTGGAGCTTTTTGTAGTCGGTGGTGTTGAGACGTTGCTGCATCGCTTCGGACAGCGGCAACAGGGTATTGGCGAACCCTACACCGCCAGCCTTGGCCTGCACCTCGATCAGATTCATCCCAGGGCTACCGATGAAATAACCGACGAAGGTGTGGCTGGGCCGCTCGAACAATTCACGCGGCGTACCGAACTGCACGATTTGCCCGCCGTACATCACCGCGATCTTGTCGGCGAACGTGGAGGCTTCCAGTTGATCGTGGGTAACGTAGACCATGGTGATATTGAACTGCTCGTGAATCTGCTTGAGCTTGCGCCGCAGTTTCCACTTCAGGTGCGGGTCGATCACCGTCAGCGGCTCGTCGAACAGGATCGCCGACACGTCATCGCGCACCAGGCCACGGCCCATGGAGACTTTCTGTTTTTCGTCGGCGGTGAGGTTGCGGGCTTTTTTGCTCAGCAGGTTTTGCAGGTCGAGGACTTCGGCGATTTCCTGCACCTTGCTGTGAATTTTCGCTTCGGCCATGCCCTGGTTGCGCAGCGGGAACGCCAGGTTGTCGAACACCGTCATGGTGTCGTACACCACCGGGAACTGGAACACCTGGGCGATATTGCGTTTCTCTGGGGTGAGATCGTTGACCACTTGGGTATCGAACAGCACCTGGCCTTCGGACGGGCTGAGCAGGCCGGAAATGATATTGAGCAGCGTGGACTTGCCGCAGCCCGACGGCCCGAGCAAGGCGTAGGCACCGCCCTGCTCCCACACATGATTCATTTCCCGAATGGCGTAGTCTTCTGGCCCTGTGGGTGTAGGACTATAGCTATGGGCCAGGTTACGCAAATGGATCTCGGCCATCAGGCAACCCTCGCGACACGGCGTCCGGGGGCCTGGACCAAGCGGCCCTGACCATCGAACACAAACAGTTTATGGGTGGGGATATACACACGGATCGGCGCGTCGACATCGTATTCATGCACCCCCGGCAGGTGCAGCACCAGCAGGAAGTGCTCACTGCGCACATGCAGAAAGGTTTCCGAGCCGCTGATCTCGGCGACTTCCACGGTCACCGCCAGCTCCAGGTCATCATCATTACTGGGTACCAGGCTGATATGGCTGGGGCGCACGCCAAAGCGGAATTCGCCTTCGCCGATAGGACGCAGGTCAACATTGAGTGGGAAATGCACGAAGTTGGCGAAACTCACTTCGTTGCCGCTGATGCGCCCTGGCATCAGGTTGATCGGCGGCTCGGAGAACAGCTCAGCGGCGAGGACAGTTTGCGGCTGGTGGTAGACCTCGGCGGCCTTGCCGCTTTGGATTACCCGCCCCTCATGAAGAATGGTGGTGGTGCCACCCAAGGCCAGGGCCTCGTTGGGCTCGGTGGTGGCATATATCGCGATGGTGTGGCGCGCCTTGAACAGTTCACGCATTTCCTGACGCAGCTCTTCGCGCAGTTTGTAGTCCAGGTTGACCAGCGGCTCATCGAACAGAATCAGTTCAGCGTCTTTCACCAGGGCGCGGGCCATGGCGGTGCGTTGCTGCTGGCCACCGGACAATTCCAGGGGGTGGCGCTGCAGGAATTTCTCGATGCGTAGCATCTTGGCGGTTTCCAGCACCTTGCTCTGGATCACCTCCTGGGACACACCGGCCTGGCGCAACGGCGAGGCGATGTTCTCGAACACGGTCATGGTCGGGTAGTTGATGAACTGCTGGTAGACCATCGACACATTGCGCAGGCGCACCGGCTTTTGCGTGACATCCACGCCGTTCATCAGGATGCGGCCGCTGTCGGGCTTGTCCAGGCCGGCCATCAGGCGCATCAGGCTGGTCTTGCCGGATAGGGTGCGACCGAGCAGGACGTTGAAAGAACCGGCTTCGAACCGCAGGTTGGCGTCGTCGATCCAGGTTTGGCCGTCGACAACGCGGGAGACATGTTCCAGGGTCAATGACATGACACGACCTTTTTATTATTGGAATGAATCTGGTCCGTTGTCAGAGCGAGTTTCGTGCCAATACCGCAAGCGCTTGATGTGTAAGGAGATGGTCGAATGGTGATGTTCGGGAGTGAACAATCCGGCTGAACAATTGAACACTGCCGGGGTTGACAATGAACAGTTGTGAACAACACTTTATGCGCGACGAAGATCAAATGTGGGAGCGGGCTTGCCCGCGATGGCGGTGCATCAGTTTGTAGAGGCTGTGCCTGACCCATTGCCATCGCGGGCAAGCCCGCTCCCACATTGTTCGATGTCTGACGTTAGATGGCGTAAGACCCGACAACAATAATAAAGAAGGTCGCACGATGGCCGAACCCTTGACCCACGACACCCTTATCCAGGAATCCTGGCGCCGTTGCCGCGCCTATGGCCTGGACCACCAGAGCGCCCCCAGCTTTGACCAACTGCCCGCCGAAGGCATACGCCAACTCCTGGAAAGCCAGCATTCCCTGGTGCAGACCACCCACCAGGAAGTGTTGCCCTACTACGAGAACATCCTCAGCAATTCCAATTGCCTGATCATGCTGGCCGACAACCAGGGCCAGGTGCTGACCTCGTGGGGCACCCAGCGGTTTATCGAACCCACGCTGGCCCGTGGCTTCAGCCCCGGCGCCAGCTGGATAGAACGCGCCAGTGGCACCAATGCCATCGGCACCGCACTGGCCTGCGCCCAGGCCGTGCATATTGAACACGATGAACACTTCCTCAAGGCCAACCGCTTCATGACCGGCTCCGCGGCGCCCATTTTCGATGCCCAGCGCGAAATCATCGCCGTGCTGGATGTGTCCAGCGACAGTTACCTGCCGCCCTCCCACACCCTGGGCATGGTCAAGATGATGAGCCAGACCGTGGAGAATCGGCTGATCCTCAACCTGTTTCGCGGCGAACATTTCCAACTGACCTTCAACACCGGCTTGAGCAACCTCGACAGTCAATGGGCCGGCCTGCTGATCTTTGATGAAAGCGGCCAGGTCCTGTCGGCCAATCGGCGTGCGGATAACTTGCTGGGCATCAGCCTCTCGCGGGTGATGATCGACAGCCTGTTCAAGGTGTCGCTGCTGGAGTTGCTCAACCAGCCCGAAGGGTTGCCGTTTGCGTTGCAGGCGGCGGGACGCAATCGGTTCCAGTGCCTGTTGAAGCGGCCCAAGCAGATGCCGGTGCAGGCGCGGGTGTTCAACCAACCGCCGCCGCCAGCGCCGACCGCGATCAACCTCCAGACCCTGCATTTTGGCGATGTGCGCGTGGAGAAAGCCGTGCGCCAGGCCGAGCGCCTGCTGGAAAAGGACATTCCATTGTTGATTCACGGTGAGACCGGCGTGGGCAAAGAAGTATTCGTCAAAGCCCTGCACCAGGCCAGTTCCCGCAGCCGACAGGCGTTGATCGCAGTGAACTGTGCGGCGATTCCCGCAGAGCTGGTGGAATCGGAACTGTTCGGCTACGAAAAAGGCGCCTTCACCGGCGCCAACCAGAAAGGCAGCATTGGCCTGATTCGCAAGGCGGACAAGGGCACGCTGTTTCTCGACGAGATCGGCGATATGCCGTTGCCGACCCAGGCCCGCCTGTTGCGGGTGTTGCAGGAGCGCTGTGTGCAACCGGTGGGCAGCAGCGAGGTGTTCCCGGTGGATTTGCGCATCATCTCGGCGACCAACCGTGCATTGCGCGAGCTGGTGCAGGCCGGGCGCTTTCGCGAGGACTTGTACTACCGCATCGGCGGCCTGACCCTGGAATTGCCGCCGTTGCGCGAGCGTACCGACAAGCAGGCGCTGTTCCAGCAACTGTGGCAGCAACACCGCGAGCCGAACCAGTGGGCCGGGCTGAGTGCCGAGGTGCTGAGGTTATTTGAGCAGCATCCGTGGCCGGGCAATTTGCGTCAGGTGAGCAGCGTGTTGCAGGTGGCGCTGGCGATGGCCGAGGAGCAGCCGATTCGCGCGGAACACCTGCCCGATGATTTTTTTGTGGATTTGCAGGCGACGGTGCCGCAGTCCAAACCTGAGCACCTGGATGAACGCCTCGACCTGAGCCAACGCCTGGAAGCCGTGGGCGGGAATATCTCCCACCTGGCGCGAGAGCTGGGGGTGAGTCGCAACACCCTGTACAAGCGACTGCGCCAGCACGAAGGCTGATTTAACGCCAACTCCAGGAAACGCCGGTGTAAATACCCCGCCCATCCGCCGGGGTGGAGCGCGCCGCGTCCATCCCTTTGTCGTCATAACCCGGCGTGACGGTGTTGGCATAACGGCGGTTGGTCAGGTTGCGCAGGTCGACCCAGGCTTGCCAGTCGTGTTTGGGCGCGTCATAGCCGAACGTGGCGCCGAGGGTGGTGTAGGCCGCCGCATAGTAGGAATTGGCGTAGTCCACCGCTACCCGTGATGCATGCTCGGTGTTGAGGCTGGTGTAGAAACCCGTCGGGTGGCTGTAGCGCAGTTGCGCCTGGTAATAGTGCTTGGGAATGCCGGGCAAGGTGTTGTCGCCGAAACGCTCGTCGTCGCGGTAGTGGAAGTCGCTGAAGGTGTAGGCCTGGCGTAGGTCGAGCTTACCGCTGCCACCGCCGTCCCACAGCGGGCTGAGCAGGCTCAGCTCCACGCCCTGGTGCACGGTGGGGCTGGCGTTGGATTCGGCGATGATCGCGTTGCTGGTGGCAGTCTGGGCCTGGGTCTCTACAGAAAGCAGCTCGTGGCGAACTTCCGAGCGATAGAGCGCCAGGTCCCATTGGCCGAGCCAGGCTTCACCGCGCCCGCCGATTTCCAGGGTGGTGGCGGTCTGATTACGCAGCTTCACGCCTTCGCGCTGCAACCCCGTGGCCGCCCCACTGCCCGGGCCAAAGTATTTGTTCGAGCCCCAGATCATCGACCACGCATGCGGGGGCTCTACCGAGCGGCTCAGGTTGCCGTAGACCTGCAACTGCGGGGTGAAGTCGTAACGCAGGCCAATGCGCGGCGCATAATCCCAATCATGCTGACTGATCGGCGCCTGGCCGTCGGGGTAAGTCACCTGGGTTTCACGGCGCGTGTAGATCGCGGCAAGGCCAGTGGTCAGCCACAGATCCTCCACCAGTTCCAGCTCGTTGCCGACATGCAGCACGGTGTCGGAGCCCAGGTAGCTGTAGTCGCGGGTCTTGGTGCCGGGGGCATAAATGGCGGTATTGCCCGTAGGGATGCGGACGTATTCCGACGCGCCATTGTTCGGCATCGCCTGGGTGGTACGCAGGCCGAGAGTGGTAGTGCTGGCGTGGCCGAACAGGCTGTCCTGGCGGATGTAATTCAGGGTGCCGCTGATATCGGTGTAGGCAACTTTGAGGCGGTTGGTGCCTTCGCGCAGGTCCATGGGGTAGTCGTGATAGGCCAGCCCGACCTCGACCCGCGCGTTATCGTCCAACCGCAAAGTGGTCTTGTTGGCAACCCAGGTAGAGCCCGGTTGCAGGCGCTTTGAATCGCGGGCGGCATTGACGCTGTTGGCGGCACGCGGATCATGGCTGACCTGGTCGCGCGTGAGCCTGCCGGGAGAATCGTTGGTGGTTTCGCGATAACGCAAGTAGAAGCGCGTTTCCAGGTCCGGGTTAAAGCGATAGCCGAAATTGGCAGCGATGCCCTTACCGGTACCAAAGCTTTGGTGCTGATAACCGTCGGACTCCGAATCGGTGAGGCTGATGTAATAGTCGGCGTCCCCCAGCACCTGCCCGGAACTGACTTCGCGTTGGGCATAGCCGCGACTGCCGACCTCATAGCGCACTTGCAGCTTGGGCGCGTCCAAGCCGGTGCGGGTAACGTAGTTGACCGCACCGCCCAAGGCCAATGCACCCTGATCGAACCCGTTGGCGCCACGCAGCACCTCTACCCGGCTTTGCCACAGCGGGTCCTTGAGCTCATAGGGCGTGCCGCCTGGGCCGGTAAGCGGCAGGCCGTCGAACATTTCATACAGGCCGGAGGCATGGGCACCGGGGGCGCGGTTCAGGCCCGAGCCACGAATGGACACCTTCACCCCTTCGTTATTGGCCGCCTTGGCGTAAACACCAGCCTGGTACTTGAAGACATCCTCGTTGGTGCTGACCCGTCCCTGTTGCACGCTGTCCATATCGATGTAATTGGTGCCGCCGGGCACGCTTTTGAGCTGCGCCTGGGCGATTTCTGCGGCACTGGCCTCAGCCGTAGTGACTTCAACCGGCGCCAATTGCAGGCCTTCGGCCTGTACCAGCGAACTGAGGGTCAAGGCGGCAAAAATAAACGGGGGGTGGCGCAGCAGCATTGGGAGCAGGTCCTTGGAATCCGGGAACGTGCCGGGCCGAGCCCACCACGCGAACAGTGATGGGAAGGCAGGTATGCCCCTCGAGTCACTCCTTAATGACGGACAGGGGCGTATCAAAAACAGGGGTGAATCAGTTTAACCATCGGCAGTTGCCAATGTCCGCATCAGATCATCTGCATCCGACCCCGGCGGAAAGCGAAAGCCATACATTTCGTCAGTGGCGAGAATCGCCCCCAAGGTGTCGCGCAACTGGTCTTCCGTGGGCGAGTCACGCAATAACTTATGCGCCGGCAGCAATAACTCGGCAGACACGCCCTGGGCGGTCGCGGCGTCAATTACCGCATAGAGGATAAACCGCAAGCGTATTTCGCGATCCGTGGGCCAAACCGTTTTTCGTTTACCCAAGGGAGGGCCTCGTGTTTAAGAAAAATCCGAGGCTATTGCCCGCAGGCCAGCCTTTCAAGCCGCCGGAGACAAGATAGGCCGCTTCCTACAGCGGAAAGGGAAACACCGCACCGATTGGTCGATGCGATGGGCCTTACTGCACCGGCAGGAAATTCATCAGCAACAGGCTTTGTGCGTAATTGAGGCCAATGCGCCGGTAGCGCTCATCGAGGATTTGGGTCAGCAGGTCCAACCGCGCGACGATCTTGCCGAACTCAACGGCAAAACTGAGGTTACTGCCCTCCTCCGAGATTTCGTTGGAAAATAACAGCAACACGCCGTTGGCATCCTGACGCTGGCTGAGCAGCCAGGTGGCCTTTTCGATATTGCGCGCGGCATTGCTGACAAACTGCGGGTTGATCGAGTCGGTCACATAGAACTGCGTGCGCCCGCCGTGAGCGGTCACGAGCATGCTGCCAATCGCATAGATGAACGCGCCGACGCGGTCGCCGCGAAAGTCGGGGCTCAAGGAATAGCTCAGGGCAGCCAGGTCACGCCGGTCACCCAGTGCGGGCAAGGGTTGGCGATTTTCGATGGCCTGGCGGATTTTCCGGGCGGCGGTCACCGCATCCGGATACCCCGATTGACGCCACTGGTTGGGGTTGCGCAGGTAGAGCTTGCTCATCAGCAGGTAGAGGCTTTGCAGGTTGTCACGCATCCCCAGGGTGGCCATGCGGTCGACGCTGGTCTGGAAGAACTCATCGGGCTTGCCGTCGCTGAACTGCCTGGCGATATCGCGGCCCTGTTGTTGGCTGCAACCCACTGCACACAGCGCGAACATCGCAGCCAGCAACAGCGGCCATCGGGTGGTAAAAATCGTAAACGTTCGATCCATCGGCACCGGGTCTGATTCTGTGGGCCGCACGCGGGAGTCGGGTGGCCGGGACAGAGGTAGATCAGCAAAATGGAAAAAAGTGCAGCGGTGCGGGTCGGATCAGCATCGGCTTACAGCCACAAGGAGGTGAACGAGACCAAGGGGGCCAGCAGACAAAGCCCGGCACAGGGCCGGGCTCTTTGGCCTGAACGCCTTCAGGTCTTGGGATGCTCAGTAGCTACTGAATCGGCCGCATCTACATCCGACATATCTTCTTCAAGAGGCGCCTCGTCATCCGGCGGCAGCGGGATATTGTCCTCGTCACGCCGCGGGTCATGGCCGGTCTCGTTATCGGTGCCCCGGGTAACCGCTTGCTGGGAAATGTTGCCTGGGGCTTTCTCGTTGATTTCCATGCTGGCACTCCGTTTATAGGCTCGGGATATCCGCGCTTAGGAATGAGAGGCTGCATCGGGATTGAGAGTGCCGGGCGTTAGACGAATGGCGTTTAGTAGGCAGTCGGGGTGAAAGAAAAACTGCTGCCGTGCTGAGAAATTCTGCGGCGAACAAGGTCTCCCGGCTTCATATCAATTTCTGATTCGATGATTCTTGAGGTGCCGAAAAGCATGTATTTCGAGACACCAAGAATATGCTTGCCAGGGGCCAGCCCAAACCTGGCAACCTCCCCAGGGTGAAACTCGGCAGCCGGTTTCCCATCAATATGCAAAATAAAACGGACTTCAGCTCCGTAGATGCCCGAGTCTCTAGTCACCACCAACTGAGCCGCGTTCTTTTCCGTGAAGGCATACATTCTTGTGGATGGCACAGGGTCTGCGATGTCGGCAGATATAGGCGAAGTGGAGCACCCACCAAGAGCAGCAAGCAGTAATGCTCCGATTAAGCCTCGCATATCGTTCCCTCAAAAAATTTGTGCGACTTTAACATCCACGATAACCATAACAAGCGGTCTGTTCGCTATGTCTTATCTGATGGTCGTTCTCCCCACCCACCGTTTGCCGCAGCAGAGCGACACCGGTCATCAATCTTCGGGATTGTTGTCAGCAAACGACTTATTCAGTAGGCCCTGAACGACACTGTCGGGATCACCCAGCAATTGCTTACTGAATGCCTCTCCCTCGGCTGGACGCGTCGCGAGTAGCCCCCAGGACTTTGTTCCATCTGCGTTAAAGACCACGATTAGCTGATTGTCTGCACAATCATGTGGCTTGCACATGTGGCCTACCGTAAAGCGCTTACCATCCGCCGAAACCGTCTCGACTGGCGACGCTGTGCCCTGAGCTTTACTGACCCAGTCCGGATAACTGAGCATCTCTGCGTAGGCTTTTTTGTAAGGCGCTTTGCTGGCAATCTCGGGCAGATATTGCTCAGCCCAAACGCCTTCAGAGACTAGCATCATGGAGGCACCCGCCAGCATCGAAAGGCTCAGTATTTTCATTCGAATGACTCCATCTCGCTGACTTTTCAGCCGCTTTCGCAGGTTGCACTTAAACATCGGTATGAAAGCTGGGACAGGGCACTGTTTTAGAAGTTTCGACGTTCACCTAACAAACAAGCTTGAAATCATGAGGCAGGCCATGGCTGCCGTGGAGAGAAGTAAATCAGTCAAGCTAAAAGCTCCGTACTGTGCTTAGTAATGAATACGCAGTGCGAGGGCACGTGCACGATGACAGCTCCATACGGATCCAGTAAGACAGCATAGTCTTGTAGAAAACGTGCTGTGATGACGGCGGTCATTTGCTTCGTGTACTTTCGACCCTCGACTTCACTTACGGATGAGTATCATGAATGACGATTTGAAGCAGTCAGGCTCTACGACTACATCACAAGCCACCATCTCTCTAGAGCAGGTCAAAACCGGCAGGGTCCTGGATTTTACCTGGGCGCCAAACGCCAACACCACGACCACCATCGTCTCGGCGGACTTTGTCGACTACAAGGTCGATACTGCCCAGGGCAGCCCCACTGGCGACAGCCATTCCATTGCACGATTTACCTATGTCCGGGGCAAAGGCGGTGGCCAGATCAGCCAGCTCTTTCTGGAAGAAATGCGTGCCGGTGTACGTGCCAATACCCAGATCGGGTTGATGGTAGGACGCAAATGGGTTCTGGACCCCAATGGGGAAGTTTCCGGCAGCATTGGTACATACGTGGTTGAGCAATTCGACGACATGCGCGCCAGTGTGAATTATGTCGGCTCCTTCGCCCGGGTCTTCGCTGATCCGAGAATGGTCAGTTACCACGCTGGCGGACATGTGCACACCAATGTTTCTATCACCGGCAGCAGGCCCTTGACCATGTCGGATTCAGGCAAGTCGATGCTGGTCATCAGCGATACAGATGTCACGCTGACAATCGGTGATGATGTGATTGAAGGGTTCAAGGTGAATCTAATCCAGGCAGCCGCCGGCAAGATCAACATTGCCGTATCCAGCAGCCACGTGATCTACAGCAACGCTGGAAGCCGCACGCACACGCTCAATCCACTGGATGAGCTGGAAGTCAGTACCTTCCCATTCGGGCCGGTGTTCCTGGCCTTTCGAGTTAGACCAACTGCCTAAATAGCCCGGTATAACCAAAACCCCAGAAACGCAAAAGCCCCGCTTTCGCGAGGCTTTCGTGTAAATCTTGGCGGGAAACCAGGGATTCGAACCCTGGAGACGCTATTAACGTCCGCCGGTTTTCAAGACCGGTGCATTCAACCACTCTGCCAATTTCCCTTATGCATCACAGGATTATAGTAGCCCATCCCGTGTCAGCGGGCGCCATAATACCCGAATGAAACACACTGTCAAACTCTCTGCATCGCTTGTTACAAGGCGTCTGTTATGATCTTTGCGACTGAACGTTTCAAAACTGAAGGAGTGTCGCCATGCGCGAACAGAATTACGCAGTGAATGGCAACGCGCAGGCTGAGCAGCTTGAAGTCAGCCGCGTGTTGCGCAACACCTACGGCTTGCTCGCCCTTACCCTCGCATTCAGCGGCGTGATGGCTTACGTGGCCCAGCAGATGCGCGTCGGCTACCCGAATATCTTTGTCGTGTTGATCGGCTTCTACGGTCTGTTCTTCCTGACCAACAAGCTGCGTGACTCGGCCTGGGGCCTGGTGTCGGCGTTTGCCTTGACCGGTTTCATGGGTTTCATCCTAGGCCCGATCCTCAACCGTTACCTGGGCATGGCCGGCGGTGCTGAAGTGGTCAGTTCGGCGTTTGCCATGACCGCCCTGGTGTTTGGTGGTCTGTCGGCCTACGTGCTGATCAGCCGTAAGGACATGAGCTTCCTGGGTGGTTTCATCACCGCAGGCTTCTTCGTGCTGCTGGCGGCGGTGGTGGCCAGCATGTTCTTCCAGATCAGCGGCCTGCAATTGGCGATCAGCGCGGGTTTTGTGCTGTTTTCCTCGGTGTGCATCCTGTTCCAGACCAGCGCCATCATCCACGGCGGTGAGCGTAACTACATCATGGCGACCATCAGCCTGTATGTGTCGATCTACAACCTGTTCATCAGCCTGTTGCAGATCTTCGGCATCATGAGCCGCGACGACTGATCAGCCAACGCAATAAAAAATGCCCCGTATCGCGAGATACGGGGCATTTTCATTTTCAGGCCCGATAGCTCAGTACTGATTGGGTTCCATTTCCAGCTCGACCTTGAAGCGCTTGAAGATATCTTGCTGGATGCGTAGCGCCAGCTGGGCAATCTCCTGCCCGGTGGCGGTGCCGTAGTTGACCAGTACCAACGCTTGCAGCTTGTGCACGCCCGCATCGCCCTCCCGGAACCCCTTCCAACCGGCTTTGTCGATCAGCCAGCCGGCGGCGAGTTTCATTTGGCCGTCGGCCTGAAGGTAGGCCACCAGGTCCGGATACTGGCGTTGCAGCTCAACAGCCAAGGCTTGGGGTACCAGCGGATTCTTGAAGAAGCTGCCCGCATTGCCCAGCTCTGCCGGGTCTGGCAGTTTCTCGCGGCGAATGCTGCAGATCGCGCGGCTCACATCGCTTGGCGTGGCGTGGGTGATGCCCTGCGCGATCAGGCGCTGTTGCACCGGGCCGTAGTCGAGTTTCAGGTGGGTGGCGCGGCTAAGGGCAAAGCGTACCCGCAGGATCAGCCAGCGCCCGACTTCGTGCTTGAACAGGCTGTCACGGTAGGCAAAGTTGCATTCGTCCAGGCTGAAGTCCCGCAGTTCGCCCGTCTGGCGATCCAGGGCGGTGAGGCCGGCAAACACATCCTTGATCTCTACGCCATAGGCACCGATGTTCTGCATCGGCGCGGCGCCGACAGTGCCCGGGATCAGGCTGAGGTTTTCCAGGCCGCAGAAGCCGTGCTCAAGCGTCCACAGCACAAACGGATGCCAGGCTTCGCCCGCTTCGGCTTCGACCACCACGTGCGTGCCATCGTCGCTCAGCACGCGAATGCCTTGTGTCGCCATACGCAACACCAGCGCCGGAACATCCTGGGTCAACAGCAAATTGCTGCCGCCTCCAATCACCAGCAACGGCACCGCCTGTGCGGCGGCATAGGCGATGGCCGCGCGCACGTCAGCATCACTGTGGGCCTCGGCAAATAATTGCGCGCTCACATCGATGCCAAAGCTGTTGAATGGCTTGAGCGATACCTGCGCACGCACTTGCAAGGTCATAACCGCCCCTTCAATTCGATCACCAATAAGTCACAGGCGCGTTCGATCAGGTCCAGGACCCGTTCGAAACCTTGCTCACCTTCATAGTAAGGGTCTGGCACCTCGTCCACTTCGCCATCAAAGCGACGCAGGAACAAATCCAGCTCCGCCTTGCCCTGCCCCGGCTGCATGGCCTTGAGGTTGCGCAGGTTGCTGCTGTCCATGGCCAGGATCAGGTCATAGCGGGCAAAGTCAGCGCGGGAAACCTGCTGGGCACGCTGGCTCGACAGGTCATAGCCGCGCGCCAGCGCCGCCCGTTGGCTGCGCTGGTCCGGCGGGTTGCCGACATGCCATTCCCCGGTGCCAGCAGACGCCACCTCAATCTGGCCAGCCAAGCCTGCTTCACGCAACTTATGGCGCAAGATGCCCTCAGCGGTTGGCGAGCGGCAGATATTGCCCAGGCATACAAACAGAACTTCCATCAGGCGCCCAGCAGGCGACGGACGCGTTCGAGGTCTTCCTGGGTGTCGACACCGGCTGGCGGTGCTTCCAACGCATCGCCCACGTGGATACGCACGCCGTGCCAGAGGGCACGCAGTTGCTCCAGGGACTCGGTGTTTTCCAGCCAGCACGGGCCCCAGCTGACGAAGTCGTGCAGGAAACCGGCGCGGTAGGCATAGATGCCGATATGGCGGCGATATGGCACGCCCTCCGGCAACACGTCGCGATTCTTGGCAAAGGCATCCCGCGCCCACGGCAAGGTGGAGCGACTGAACGTCAGTGCCAGGCCGTTGATGTCGCTGACCACTTTCACCACATTCGGGTTGAACAGCGTCTCGATGTCTTCGATCGGTTCGGCCAGGGTCGCCATACGCGCCTCGCCATGGGCCGCGAGGTTGGCAGCGACCTGATCGATGACACTCGGCGGTATCAATGGCTCGTCACCCTGCACATTCACTACGATCGCGTCGGGTGCCAGACCCAGCTGAGTGGCGACTTCGGCCAGGCGATCAGTACCGGAGTTATGGTCTTCGCGGGTCAGGACCGCTTCGGCACCAAAACCTTTGCACGCCTCGATGATGCGCGGGTCGTCGGTGGCCACCACCACCCGTTCGGCGCTGCTCTTGCACGCTTGTTCCCACACCAGCTGGATCATCGGCTTGGTGCCGATCATTTGCAGCGGCTTGCCCGGCAGGCGCGTCGAGGCATAGCGCGAGGGAATGACAACGGTAAAGGCGGTGGTCATTTATCCAGGCGCTCATCGGTAGTCAGAGTACGGGCTTCGCTTTCGAGCATGACCGGGATGCCGTCACGGATAGGGTAAGCCAGGCCGGCACCTTTGCTGATCAGCTCGGTTTTGTCGGCGCTGAGCTTGAGCGGGCCTTTGCAGATCGGGCAAGCGAGGATATCGAGCAGTTTGGTGTCCATGAGTGTTTCCTGGAAAGAAGCGTTTTAAGGCAAGAGACGGTTGGGCAGCAGACGCATCAGCTGCATGTCGAACCAGGCGACGAACGCCGGCGACGGTACCGCATCCACCGCAAGGTACCACCAGTCGGGCTGGGCAAAGGCGCGGCACTTCACCGCGTCCTTTTCGGTCATGACCAGCGGCAATGACGGGGTAAAATTCAAGACCTCGGCGCTGTAGGGCGCGTGGTCGGCAAAAGCATGGGGTAGCGGCTGCCAGTGTAGCGTTTCAAGGGTATTGAAGAAACGTTGCGGGTTACCTATGCCGGCCACCGCATGCACCTGCTGGCCCTGCGCAAAGTAGGTGACCGGCTGGCGCTCGCCGCTGTGCAGGTTGACCAGCGCTGTGGGCAGCAGGCGAAAGGCAAAGCCATCTTCACGGTCCGAAACGGCACCGTTATAAAGTACCCCGTCCACACTCTTCAGACGATCCACCGGTTCACGCAACGGCCCGGCTGGTAGGCACCGGCGGTTGCCGAGGCCGCGGGCGGCATCGATCAGCACCAGTTCAAGATCGCGAGCCAGGCGGTAATGCTGCAGGCCGTCATCGGAGAGGATCAGGTCCAGGGGTTCACTGGCCAGCAGTGCCTTTACCGCACGACTGCGATCAGGATCGATCATCAGCGGTACACCGCTGCGCTGCACGATCAGCAAGGGTTCATCACCGGCCACCTCGGCACTGTGGCCGGCCTCCACACGCCACGGCAGCTGCGGCGGCTTGGCACCGTAGCCTCGACTGACCACTCCTACGCGCAAACCGCTGCGGCGGCAGTGCTCGATCAACCACAAGATCAACGGCGTCTTGCCGGTGCCCCCCACCGTAATATTGCCCACCACGATCACTGGCACAGACGACTGATAAATCTCGCCCTCGCCCGCCACGAAGCGCGCACGCTTACGTTGAACCACACGGCGATACAACGATTCCAGCGGTCGCAGCAACATTAGTGCTGGATGACCTTCGTACCATGCCTTGAGTAAACGGTCGGAGATGGCCATCAGGGCGGGCTCGCCGCCTCGACAGTGGTCATGCGCAAATGGCTGAAACCGAGCTTGCCGGCAGCGTCCATGGCGGTGATCACGGCCTGGTGTGGGGTTTTGCCATCGGCGCTGATGGACAGCGGCAACTGGGTGTCGCCACCAGACTCCTTCTGCAACGCCTCCATCAGGCTGGCAAGGTCATTTTTCTCCAGCAACTGGTTATTCACCGAAAACACCCCTTCGGCGCTGATAGCGATGTCCAGCTGCTTGACTTGCTGGTCTTCGGCAGGCGAGCCACTCACCGCTTCAGGCAGGTCGACACGCAACTGGGTTTCCCGGGTGAAGGTGGTGGTCACGACAAAGAACAGCAGCAGGATAAACACCACGTCGATCAACGACGCGAGATTGATATCAACATTTTCCCGTTGCTTACGGCGAAATTTCACGCTTTGCCCTCGACCAGGTCTACATCACGGTCGCCCTGCACCACTTCTACCAGCTTGATGGCTTCCTGTTCCATACCGACCACCAGCTCATCAATGCGCCGCTGCAGGAAACGGTGGAAAAACACCGAAGGGATACCCACCATCAAGCCCGCAGCAGTAGTGATCAGGGCCTTGGAAATGCCCCCGGCCAATACCGACGCGTTGGTGGTCATGCCCGAGCCCGTGAACGCGCTGAAGATATCGATCATGCCCAGGACCGTGCCGAGCAAACCGAGCAACGGCGCCATGGCGGCGATAGTGCCGAGGGCGTTGATGTAGCGCTCCAGTTCATGAATAACCCGGGCGGCCGCCTCTTCGATGCACTCCTTCATGATCTCGCGACCATGCTTGGAATTGGCCAGGCCGGCGGCGAGGATTTCACCCAGTGGCGAATTGGCACGCAGCTCTTTGAGCTTTTGCTTGTCGAGCTGCTTGTTCTTGATCCAGCCCCAGACCTGCCCCAGCAAGTGCTCGGGGGTGACGCGACTGGCGCGCAGGGTCCACAGGCGTTCGGCGACGATGCCGAGTGCGACGATGGAGCTCAGAATGATCGGCAACATCATCCAGCCGCCGGATTTGACCAATTCCCACACAGTGAATGTCCCCTCGAAAAAGTGCGCCACTTTACCATATAGGGTCAACAGAAGGGTTCACCGGCTACAGGTCCGTCTGTCGCGGTTCGAGACCTTGGCAACGCCTGATTACGGTAACGGTTCGCGCCAGAAACGACGTTCGCTGCGCGCAACCGTCGCAGGCACAAACGCCCCCAGGCGCAGGCGCACAGCGCCCTGTTCGGCGCTGTCATACACCCGGCTGCCCAGTGCTTGGTAGCGTTCGAGGACCTGCGGATGAGGATGGCCAAACGTATTGCTGCGACCGCGGGAAATCAGCACAGAGGTGGGCGCCAACCGTTGTACGAAAGGCCAGGACGAAGAACTTCGGCTGCCATGGTGCGGGGCCTGCAGCCAGTCGGTCGGAACCGCCAGCGGGGAAGCTAGAAACGCCTGTTCTGCAGCGCGGTCAATGTCGCCGGTGAGCAGCAGGCGTTCGCCATTGGCCTGGACGTGCAGCACGCACGACCTCGGATTGCCCTCAAGCCCACCCGCCCACTGCCACAGTTCAAACCACACCCCGTCCCATTCCCATCGCTCGCCGCTGGTACAGGGCTGGGTGGCGAGAAAGGCTGGCAAGCCCTCGGTTTCGCCGCCCACCACGCGTTTGACGGGCAGCCCCCGAGCCACTGCTGCCGCACCACCGGCGTGATCGGCGTCGGCATGGCTGAGCAGCATCATGTCCAACTGCCCTACCCCGCGTTTTTTCAACGACGGCAACACGACGCGCGCGCCGAGGTCGACAGGCCCCGAGCGCGGCCCGGCATCGTAGAGCAAGGTGTGATGACGGGTGCGCAGGATCAGTGCCTGCCCCTGGCCGACATCCAGTTGCAGCACCTCTACCTGTCCGTGGGGCACCCACTCCCGGGGCGGAAAAACGGCCATCAACAGCATGGGCCAGCCCAACACCCGGAACGGCACCCCTTTGGGCAGCAGTAACACCACCGCGCCCATCAGGCTGACCAGCCAATACCCCAGCGGCACCTCGGGCGGCACCCAGGCCGGCAATTGCCCGGCCAGCAGCGCCAGGCCCTTGAACAATCCGTCCAGCGCGCCGCCGGCCAGCCACAGCACACCTTCTCCCGCCAGCGGTACCCACAACAACGCCGTGCCCAGCAGCGCCAAGGGCAACACCACCAGGCTGATCCACGGCACGGCAAACAGATTGGCCACCGGTGCGCTGAGGCTGATGGGCAGACCCAGCACCAGCAACACCGGAAACAAGCCAATGGCAATCAACCACTGAGGCCGGGTCCACGCCTGCCAGACGCTCCATGGCCCCAGGCGCCCGCCGAACGCCAGCAACAACACCGCGACCGCCGCAAACGACAACCAGAACCCTACCTGCAGGCTGGCCAAAGGCTCCAGTACCAGCACGCCGTTCAGCGCCAGCAGCAATGGCCACCACAGCCCCAAATGGCGGAAACGCAGACGCCACAGCAACACCAGGCCGACCATCACACAGGCCCGCTGCACCGGCACACCAAACCCCGCCAGCAGGCCATAACCCAACGCTGCGCCAAAAGCCAGGCCGCACGCCCACGGCAGCCACGGCCAGGTTCGTGGCCAGCAACCATAGCGCGCCAATACCGCGACAAAGCCGTAGATCAAGCCCGCCAACAAGCCGATATGCTGCCCGGAAATCACCAGCAGATGCACCGTGCCCGTGTCCTGCAACACCTGCCAATCCTCAGGCGCCAAGCCGGAACCGTCGCCCAATACCAACGCCGCCAAGCCCGCCTCGCGGCCTTGGGCATCCACCGCCATCACGCGCTGGCGAACAGCATCGCGCCAGGCATTGCGGGCCGGTGCGAGACGTTCACCGTCTTTCACCGTTGCAGTGGCACCGATACGCTGGGCCAGCAGCCAGGCTTCGTGGTCAACTCCATGAAAATTGAGCAGGCCCGCAGGCCGCTTGAGTGTCAGCGCCAGGCGCCAGCGCTCGCCGCTGTTCACCACTGGCCCGCCGTGCCAGGACACGCGGATACGCTTGGGCAGCCGCCCCTTGCGCAACCGGCCGTCGGCCAGTTCAAAGCGCACGCCCGTACCCATCTGCTGGGGCAAGCCGACCACACGCCCCTCCACCCAGCGAGTCTGCCCGTCCAGGGCCGGCTGCAGTCGATCATCCAACGCCCGCTGCGCGCTGAAGCAAGCCCAGCTCAACCCCACCAGGAAGAAGGCCAAGGGATAGGACCGAAAAGGCAACAGCATCAAGGCCAGCACCAGCATGGCCAATAGCACGGTGCCGGGCGGCAGGGCCCGCAACCAACGCAACGTCAGCAACCCCAGCGCCAACGCCAACATCCCTGTCTTCATGGATCATCCTTTTCCCGTGATCCACTCAGTCTTAGCCGGCTGAACGACAACGCCTATGATGTTTTGTCACAAAGTCTGAATTTTCTGTTTATAGAATCCGGGCATACTTGCCCCTCGAATTGACCTGGACCCCATATGCCCCGGCGCTTATTCAAACGGTACATGCCAGACCCCAGCAGTATCAGGGAACACAAGTCATTACAGTTTCTTGGCACGCTGCTGCATGACCCCAACCTCTGGCACCTGAACCGGCACTCCGTGGCGCGCGCCATGGCGGTGGGTTTATTTGCGGCGTTTATCCCGATTCCGTTGCAGATGTTGCTCGCCGCAGTGCTCGCGATCTCGGTGCGCGGCAATATGCCTATTGCCATCAGCCTGGTGTGGTTGACCAACCCCATCACCATGCCGGTGGTGTTCATCTGCACCTATATGACCGGCGCCTGGCTGATGAACGTGCCGCCACGCAGCTTGCCCGATAACCTGACGTGGGAATGGATCAGCGGCCAGTTGAGCACCCTCTGGCAGCCGTTCCTGCTGGGTTCGGTGGTATTGGGGGTGGTATTGGGCGCCCTGGCCTATTGCCTGACCATGGCGTACTGGCGCTGGTGGGTGGCGCACCAGTGGAAAAAACGCAAACTGCGTCGGCGCTGAGCGCTAACGGGCCAGCAAGTGCAAATGCACCCGCAGACCCTGCCCGGTGTTTTCTGCCCATAAGCGACCGCCCTGGCGCTGCACTGCGTTGCGGGCAATGCTCAGGCCCAGGCCGAAACCGCCATCGCCGGGCCGCGAGCCGTCCAGGCGGGTAAAGGGCGCGAAGATGCGCTCCAGATCATCCTCAGCAATCCCAGCGCCCTGATCCTGCAGCCAGATATGCCAATAGTCCCCCTCCCGACAGCCGTCGAGTTGCACCCAGCCGCCCTGGGGCGAGTGGCGTACGGCGTTGCGCAGGATATTTTCCAAGGCCTGGGCCAGTGCATTCAGGTTGCCGCGCACCCAACTGTCCGCCGGTAACAGGCACGGCAAGCGCGATGCGGGCCAACCGCTTTCAAAACACGCGTTCTCGCGCAATATGTCCCATAACGCCTGGAGCTGAATATCTTCCTGGGGCAGCGGCGTTGTTTCGCTGTCGAGCCACGCCAGTTGCAGGCTGTCTTCCACCAGGCGCTGCATCGCGTCGATTTCCCGGCCCAGGCGCTCGCGCAGTTTGGCCAGGTCTTGCTCACTGTCACAGGCCACCCGCAAGCGGCTCAAGGGTGTGCGCAGTTCATGGGACATATCGCGCAGCAACTGCTGCTGCAAACGCACGGTGCCCTGCAAGCGTTCGGACATATGGTCAAAGGCGCGGCCCAACTCGCCCAGTTCATCCTGGCGGCTGGTGGCATCGCGAGACATCCGCGTATTGAGTTGGTCCGCACGCCAGGCATTGGCCTGCTCGCGCAATTGATTGAGGGGCATGATCAACAGCCGGTAGAGGCCGATGCACAGCAACAGGGTAAACAGGCCGGGAATCACACCATTGGTGACCACCCGCCAGAACAGTTGATAGCGCCCTGGCATAAAACGCTGCGGCAGCTCGATCACCAGCGACCCCGCGCCAGGGTCGACCGGAAACGGCACCTTCATCCAGGGCAGGCCAATGACATGCCGGCTGACCGGCCAATCCAATCCGCGCAAAAACGTCAGGCGCTGGCTTTCCTTGTCACTCAAGGGCGTGCTGCCCAGGGACTGTAGGTCGTTACCGATCACCCCCACCCAAGTGCTTTCGCGCTCGGCCATCCGCCGCAGCCAGGCGTCCACGCCGGCGCTGCCTTGAGTGCTCCACGCCAGCTCGGCACCCGCGGCATAGCCAGTGAGAATCTCCCGCGACTTGTCCGACAGGTAAGCGCTCTGCTGCTCCATGTAGCGGCCCCAGGACCAACTGAGCCAGATCATCAGCAAACAGAAGGCGATCAACAGACAGGCCAGCTTCCAGAACAACGAGTGCCTGCCGGGCAATCGCTCAAAGCCCTTCATCGTGACCGCTCAGCACGTAGCCCTTGCCCCATACGGTGCGTACTTCACGCTCGATGTAACCGATGGCCTTGAGCTTGCGGCGGATCTGGCTGACATGCATGTCGAGGCTGCGGTCATGGGGCGCATACCCGCGCTGCAACACCTGCTGATACAGGAAGGCTTTGCTGAGGACTTCTTCGGCATTGCGGTGCAGGGTTTCCAGAAGGCGGTATTCGCTGCGCGTGAGCCCGGCCCACTGGTCCTGGCAGGACACATCGCAGCGTTCATCATCAAAGTGCAGCACCCGGGCATGTTCAGGGACCGAGGCGCGCGGCGGCTCGGGCCGGCGATCCAGGGCAACGCGGCGCAGGATCGCTTCAATTCGCACGCACAGTTCAACCATGCTGAACGGCTTGGGCAAATAGTCGTCCGCGCCCAGGCGAAAACCGCTGATACGGTCGGCTTCAGCGCCCAGGGCCGACATCAGGATCACGGGCATGGCGTGGCTCTGGCGCAAATGGGTGAGGATCGACAAACCGTCCAGCCCCGGCAGTAGAATGTCCATCAGCACCAGGTCGAAGGCCTGGGCGCGGGCCAGTTGCAGGCCCTGCTGACCGTTCCGGCACCAGGTCACCTGGAAGCCACTGCGGCCAAGCTGCTCGTGCACATAGGCGCCCAACACCGGGTCGTCTTCGATGGTCAGGATACTGGGTAGGCCAACTGCTGCGGGAGTCATTAGCGTCTGCAAGTCATTCTCAATCACTGATTATTCAAGATTAAACGTTCACAGGCAATCGCCACCCGGCGCCGAATGGCCCGAAGATTGCCGCATGTCGTTAATTTGCAAGATTCCGGGCCGCGCAAATGGCTACACTGCGCAGGTGGCGCGGGCCGGATGCCGGCGTGGATGATTGATAACAACGTGGTAGCAGGAGAGTGGCGTGCTTAGAAGAATGGGGATAAAAGGCCGCGTACTGTTGCTGACCTTATTACCGACCAGCCTGATGGCGCTGTTGTTGGGCGGCTATTTCACCTGGATGCAACTCTCGGAGTTGCAGACCCAACTGCTGCAACGCGGCGAAATGATCGCCGAGCAATTGGCACCCTTGGTGGCACCCGCGCTGGGCCATAAGAACACCGACCTGCTGGAGCGCATCGCGACCCAGTCCCTGGAGCAGCCGGATGTGCGCGCCGTGTCGTTCCTGGCGCCCGACCGTTCGTCCCTGGCCCATGCCGGTCCGACCATGCTCAACCAGCCGCCCACCGGCAACAGTTCGCACCTGTTGCAGCGCACCGGCAATGACGCCACTCGCTATCTACTGCCGGTGTTTGGCCGCCATCGCAACCTGGCGGGCGAGTTGATTCCCGATGAGGCCGACCGTCTACTGGGTTGGGTCGAAGTGGAGCTGTCCCACAATGGCATGTTGCTGCGCGGCTATCGCAGCCTGTTCGCCAGCCTGCTGCTGATCGCCATCGGCCTGATGTGCACCGCCGCCCTCGCCCTGCGTATCAGCCGCACCATCAATTCGCCGATTGGCCAGATCAAGCAAGCCGTGACCCAGCTCAAGGACGGCAACCTGGAGACACGCCTGCCACCCTTGGGCAGCCAGGAACTGGACCAACTCGCGTCGGGCATCAACCGCATGGCCGAAACCCTGCAAAATGCCCAGGAAGAGCTGCAACACAGCATCGACCAGGCCACCGAAGACGTGCGCCAGAACCTGGAAACCATCGAGATCCAGAACATCGAGCTGGACCTGGCGCGCAAGGAAGCCCTGGAGGCCAGCCGTATCAAGTCGGAGTTCCTGGCCAACATGAGCCATGAAATCCGCACGCCGCTCAACGGCATCCTCGGCTTTACTCACCTGTTGCAAAAGAGCGAGCTGTCGCCGCGCCAGTTGGACTACCTGGGCACTATCGAAAAGTCGGCGGATAACTTGCTGGGCATCATTAACGAGATCCTCGATTTCTCGAAGATTGAAGCCGGTAAGCTGGTGCTCGACAGCGTGCCTTTCAACCTGCGCGACTTGCTGCAAGACACCTTGACCATCCTCGCTCCCGCCGCCCATGCCAAGCAGCTAGAACTGGTGAGCCTGGTGTACCGCGACACGCCCCTGGCGTTGGTGGGCGACCCGCTGCGGCTCAAGCAGATCCTGACCAACCTGATCAGTAATGCGATCAAGTTCACCCGCGAAGGCACCATTGTGGCCCGGGCCATGATCGAGGACGAGCAGGAAGACAGCGTGCAATTGCGCATCAGTGTGCAAGACACCGGCATTGGCCTGTCGAACCAGGATGTGCGCGCCCTGTTCCAGGCATTCAGCCAGGCCGACAACTCGCTGTCGCGCCAGCCCGGCGGCACCGGTTTGGGCCTGGTGATTTCCAAGCGGTTGATCGAGCAGATGGGCGGCGAAATCGGCGTCGACAGCACGCCGGGTGAAGGTTCGGAATTCTGGATCAGCCTGAACCTGCCCAAGACCCGTGACGACGTCGAAGACCTGCCCGCCGCGCCGCTATTGGGGCGTCGTGTGGCCGTGCTGGAAAACCACGAACTGGCGCGCCAGGCCCTGCAACATCAGTTGGAAGACTGCGGCCTGGAAGTCACGCCGTTCAATACCCTGGAAAGCCTGACCAACGGCATCACCAGTGCGCACCAGACCGAACAGGCCATCAGCCTGGCGGTGCTCGGCGTCACGGCCAACGACATTCCGCCCGAGCGCCTCAACCAACACCTGTGGGACCTTGAACACCTGGGCTGCAAGGTGCTGGTGCTGTGCCCGACCACCGAGCAGATGCTGTTCAACCAATCGGTGCCCAACCCTAACAGCCAATTGCAGGCCAAGCCCGCCTGTACGCGCAAGTTGCGCCGCTCCCTGGCCGACCTGATCAGCCCGCGCCCTTCGCGCAGCGAACCCGGTGAGCCGTTGTCCAGCCGTGCGCCACGGGTGCTGTGCGTGGACGACAACCCGGCCAACCTGTTGCTGGTGCAAACCCTGTTGGAAGACATGGGCGCCAAGGTGCAGGCGGTGGAAAGCGGTTACGCGGCGGTCGACGCCGTGAAGCAGGAAACGTTCGATTTGGTGCTGATGGACGTGCAAATGCCCGGCATGGATGGCCGCCAGAGCACCGAGGCGATCCGCCAGTGGGAAAGCGAGCGCCACGGCACGCCGCTGCCGGTGGTGGCCCTCACGGCCCACGCCATGGCCAACGAAAAACGCGCCCTGCTGCAAAGCGGTATGGACGACTACCTGACCAAACCCATCAGCGAGCGGCAATTGGCCCAGGTGGTATTGAAATGGACCGGCCTGGCGCTGCGTAACCAAGGCCCGGAGCGCACCCATGAAGGTGCGGCCCAGGGCGTGCAGCTCTTGGTACTCGACCACGAAGAAGGCCTGCGCCTGGCCGCCAACAAGGCCGACCTGGCCGCCGATATGCTCGCCATGCTGCTGGCCTCCCTGGAGGCTGATCGCCTGGCAATTACCCACGCCCGCGAAGCCAATGACAACCATGCCTTGATCGAGCGCGTGCACCGTTTGCACGGCGCCACGCGCTACTGTGGCGTGCCGCAATTACGAGCAGCCTGCCAACGCGCCGAAACCCTGCTCAAGCAGGATGACGCCAAGGCCATGGCCGCGCTGGACGAACTGGACATGGCGATTGCGCGGCTGGCCAGTGAAGCCAGAGTCAGCGCCTGACCCTGTTTTCATGGGCAACGAATCAACAATGTGTAAATTGCAGGGAGCCTTCTCAATGCGCGTCATTCTCTTCAGCAGCCAAACCTACGACCGCGAGAGTTTCCTCGGCGAACCGCTGCCGGCTGGCCTGGAACTGCAATTCCAACCCGCCCGGCTCAACCTCGATACCGTGGCCCTGGCCGAACACCACGAGGTGGTCTGTGCCTTTATCAACGACGACCTCAGCGCCCCGGTGCTGGAGCACTTGGCCAAGGGCGGCACACGCCTGATTGCCCTGCGCTCGGCGGGGTACAACCACGTCGACCTACCCGCCGCCCAGCGCCTGGGCTTGACCATCGTGCGCGTGCCCGCCTATTCGCCCCACGCAGTGGCCGAGCATGCCGTCGCCCTGATCCTGGCCCTCAACCGTCGCCTGCACCGTGCCTACAACCGTACCCGCGACGGTGATTTCAGCCTGCACGGGCTGACCGGTTTTGATCTGGTCGGCAAAACGGTCGGCGTGGTCGGCACCGGTCAGATCGGCGCGACCTTCGCCAAGATCATGGCCGGCTTCGGCTGCCAGTTGCTGGCCTACGATCCCTTCCCCAACCCACAGGTGCAGGACCTCGGGGCCCGCTACGTGAGCCTGCCTGAACTGTTGGCGAAGGCGCAAATCATCAGCCTGCACTGCCCGCTGACCGCCGACAGCAAACACCTGATCAATGCCCGCTCACTCGCGCAGATGCAAACCGGTGCGATGCTGATCAACACCGGGCGCGGTGGCCTGGTCGACACGCCAGCACTGATCGAAGCGCTCAAGCTTGGCCGGTTGGGCTACCTGGGGCTGGACGTCTACGAAGAAGAAGCCCAATTGTTTTTCGAGGACCGCTCGGACCTGCCCCTGCAGGATGACGTGCTTGCCCGCCTGCTGACCTTCCCCAACGTCATCATCACCGCGCACCAGGCCTTCCTCACCCGTGAGGCCCTGGCGGCGATTGCCGGTACCACATTGGCCAACATTGCCGCGTGGGCCGATGGCCGGGCGCAGAACCTGGTCAAGGGATGATCAGCGGTCACATACCAGGCTCATGATAGGCCGGCACCCGTGATAGGATGCCGCGCCTATTTGGAGGATCCATGGCCGAACACGATTTCCGCTTCAGCTTGCTGAGCCCGCAACATACCCTGATCGAATGCCGTGCCCTGGTGCCGGGCCGTTACCAAGTCACCGGCAACGGTGGTTCGATCAAACATGGCGACGTCCTGATCGTCAGCCTGCGCGGCAGTAAAACCCTGTCGATGCGACTGACCGTCGAAGGTGACGCACGCTACTCCATCCGCCCAGCGGGCCAGTGGGTCGCCATGGCCCAAGGGCCGAAGTTCGGCGAACTGGAGATTCACACCTGGAAGGTCAATTGCGACAGCTGCGACGCCGTGCTGGAGTTTGAATTCGCGGTAGAAACCAAGCTGACCAAGGCACCGCTGCAACCGGCCGCCAACGCGCGTATCAAAGAACTGGGCTGGGCCAGCGAAGGCGATAAGCACCGCTGCCCGAAATGCCAGCAGGCCGCGCAATGAAAGGCCCGCTGCTGCTCGCCGCCATCGGCATGGGCCTGGCAGGCTGCGCTGCCGATGGCGCCAAGCTCGAGCGCGACCACAGCTACGTAGTGGAATGGATCGGTGAGCGGCCGTTGATGGACTACGCGCACCTCACCGTCACCCTGGGCGCCGATGGCCGCGCCTATGGCAATGGCGGCTGTAACCACTGGTTTGCGCCGTACACGGTCGAAGGCGACAAGCTCAGCTTCGGCCCAGTCGGCAGCACCCGGAAAATGTGCGCCGAGGCCCTGATGGAGCAAGAGCATCGCTTCTTCCAGGCCCTGCAAGGCGTGCAGCGCTGGGACATCTCGCCGATCGAGCAGACGCGGTTCTGGCCGGCCGAAGGCAAGCCGATCCGCTTGTGGCTCGAAGAAGGCTGATCTAGGCGCACTCTCCTGTATTAACGCGGTGTCCTCTGGTTCTGTGGGAGCTGGCTTGCCTGCGATGCGGACGACGCGGTGTATCAGGTACACCGCAGCGATGCCATCGCAGGCAAGCCAGCCCCCACAGTTTTATCCTTTCAGCGCCTTGAGCTTGGCCAACACCCCTTCCGCTGTCTGCTCACCCATCAACTGCTCACGCACCTTGCCCTTGTCGTCGATGATGTAGGTCACCGGCAATGCCTCGCTGCGCGGAATCTCGAAGATCCCGTCCGGGTTCTGGGCCAGTACCGTGAACTTGATCCCCAGCTTGTCGCTGGCGGCCTTCAGTTCTTCACCCTGCACATTGTCGAAGTTGACGCCGAACACCCCGACATTCTGGCCTTTCAACTGTTCTGCCAGGGCATTGAGCTCGGGGATTTCCGTGCGGCACGGCCCACACCATTCGGCCCAGTAGTTGACCACCAGCCACTGTTTGTCCAGGCGTTCGGCCGCCACTTTCTGGCCATATTGGTCAACGCCGTAATCGTTACCGCAGCCGCTGAGCAGCAGGGTTGTGATGATCGCCAATGCACCGATCAGTCGCCTTGTCATGGGGTATTCCTTCGCAAAAATGAACGTTGGCTGCGGCCTATCGCCTCTTACGGTTTAAGGACAGGCGCCAGCGCAGGTAGAATACCCGCCACCTTACGCAAGATGCGACCCGCACATGACCGATCTGACGCTTTATCACAACCCGCGCTGCTCGAAATCCCGCGGTGCGCTGGAACTGCTGGAAGCCCGCGGCCTCACCCCGACCGTCGTGCGCTACCTGGACACCCCGCTGGATGCCGCGCAAATCGAGGCCCTGCTGAAAAAACTGGGGATCAGCGCACGCCAACTGCTGCGCACCGGCGAAGACGAATACAAAACCCTGAACCTGGCAGACGCCAGCCTCAGCGACACCCAACTGATCGCCGCCATCGCAGCCCATCCCAAGCTGATGGAACGCCCGATCCTGGCAACCGCCGACAAAGCCATCATTGGCCGCCCACCCGAGAACGTGCTGGAGATCCTGCCGTGACTACGCCCTATGTGCTGGTGTTGTATTACAGCCGCAACGGCTCGGTGAGCGAGATGGCCCGGCAGATTGCCCGCGGTATCGAGCAAGGCGGCATGGAAGCGCGGTTGCGCACCGTGCCGGCGATCTCCACCGAGTGCGAAGCGGTGGCGCCGAGCATTCCCGACGAAGGCGCGCTGTATGCCAGCCTGGACGACCTGAAGCACTGCTCGGGCCTGGCCCTGGGCAGCCCGACCCGGTTCGGCAACATGGCCGCGCCGCTCAAGTACTTCCTCGATGGCACCAGCAACCTGTGGCTTACCGGCGCTTTGGTCGGCAAGCCGGCCGGCGTGTTCACCTCCACCGCCAGCCTGCATGGCGGCCAGGAGACCACGCTGATGTCGATGCTGCTACCGCTGCTGCACCATGGCATGTTGATCACCGGCCTGCCCTACAGCGAGCAGGCACTGCTCGACACCCAGGGCGGCGGCACGCCGTATGGCGCCAGCCACCATTCCGGGCCAGACGGTAAGCGCATGCTCGATCAACATGAAATCACCCTGTGCCGGGCCTTGGGCCTGCGCCTGGCCAAGACCGCCACGCTGTTGGAGAACGGCCGTGGCCAGGAAGCCTAAGGTCCTGCCAACACGGGAATGGCTGGCGCCGCGGGTCAAGGTGGCACGCGCGCTGAGCCTGCTGGCGTTTTTAGGCCTGGTGGGCTTGTTGTGCGCGTACTACCTGTTGGTCGCCGACCTGCATGGGGCGCGCCCGTGGGTCATCCTGCTGATCGAGTTGGTGCCGCTGCTGATACTTGCGCCAGGCATGCTGATGGGCAGCGCACGCGGGCATTCGTGGATGTGCTTTGTGGTGAACCTGTATTTCATCAAGGGCGCGCTGGCGGCGTATGACCCGAACCGCCAGTGGTTCGGTGTGCTGGAAATGCTGGCGAGCCTGGCGGTGTTTTGCACGGCGTTGCTGTATGTGCGTTGGCGGCATCAGCTGAACCGGCGACTGGCCGATTGACTGATCATTCCCACGCTCCGCGTGGGAATGCTGCCCAGGACGCTCTGCGTCCCGGGCCTAGTGCAAGGGTGACGCGGAGCGTCACAGGATGCATTCCCACGCGGAGCGTGGGAACGATCAGGTGATCAATGATTCACCGTGTAAGCCAACATCATCGACAACTGACACATCGGCCGCCCACTCTCGGCGTGCCACTGGTTGAAGGCGCCCTGCACCGTCGCCAGGTCGCGCAGGCTGGTCGGGGCCTTGTCGACAATCTTCTGCGCATTCAGCGCCGCCACCACGTCATCGCTTGGCACAAAGGTGTCCTTGCCGACCATGCGCAAAAAGCGCGGCGCCGACAGCCCGCCCAGTTGATGGCCATGCTTGCTCAGGTACTTCCAGAGCCCAACGATGTCAGTCACCGGCCAATCGGCGATAAACGCACCGAAGCTGCCTTTTTCCTGCTCGATATCCAGGATCATCTGCGCATTGCGCGGCACACTCTTGAGCTTGCCCAGGTGGCGGATGATGCGGGCGTCCTGCATCAACCGTTCCAGGTGCTCGGCGCCCATCAGCACAACTTTTTCCGGGTCGAAACCGAAGAACACCTGCTCGAACGCCGGCCATTTGGCATCAACCACGCTGTGCTTCAAACCGGCGCGGAACACCCGCAGCGCCAAGGTCGACAGGTAACGGTCATCGGTGATCTTGCGCAATTGCGCCGGGGTCTTGGGCACCGGCAGATGGGCTTCCAACTTGGCCGCCGAACCGAAGCGGTTCAGACAATATTCGTGCAGCCACTTGTAATCGCGCATGCCCTCTCCTGTCAGTCGAATTGAAAACGGCGCCCGCAAGCGCCGTGTACTAGAGCCTCGGGAAGACTCAGAGGTTCACTACATTGACGAAACGCGATGCGGCGGTCTCATCGATTTTCAAGCTGGTGAAGTCAAACAGGTTGCGGTCGGCCAATTGCGACGGGATCACGTTTTGCAGGCTGCGGAAGATACTTTCGGTACGCCCCGGGGTCTTGCGCTCCCAGTCCACCAGCATCTCCTTGACCACCTGGCGCTGCAGGTTTTCCTGGGAGCCGCACAGGTTGCACGGGATGATCGGGAACTGCTTGAAGTCGGAATAAGCCTGGATGTCCTTCTCGTTGCAATACGCCAGCGGGCGGATCACCACGTTGCGCCCATCATCGGCACGCAGCTTGGGCGGCATGGCCTTGAGCGAGCCGTTGAAGAACATATTGAGGAAGAAGGTTTCGACGATGTCATCGCGGTGATGACCCAAGGCCATCTTGGTCGCGCCGATCTCATCGGCAAAGGTATAGAGCGTGCCACGGCGCAGGCGCGAGCACAGCGAGCAGGTGGTCTTGCCTTCCGGGATCAATTCCTTGACCACCGAGTAGGTGTCTTTCTCGACAATGTGGTACTCCACGCCCAGTTCTTTCAAATAGGCCGGCAGCACATGCTCAGGGAAACCGGGTTGTTTCTGGTCCATGTTGACCGCCACGATCTCGAACTTGATCGGCGCGACCTTTTGCAGGTGCAGCAACACGTCGAGCATGGTGTAGCTGTCTTTGCCGCCGGAGAGGCAGACCATGACCTTGTCGCCGTCCTCGATCATATTGAAATCGGCGACCGCTTCACCGGCCAGGCGACGCAGGCGTTTTTGCAGTTTGTTCTGGTTGACTGTAAGAGTGCCCATGGCGCTTGGATCCGCAAAGGTGTGTGACGAAAAGCGCAGCATTTTACCGGTAAGACTCGCCGAGTTCCAATGTGGGAGCTGGCTTGCCTGCGATAGCGGTGTGCCAGTCAACATCTCTGGTCCGGACAGGCCGCCATCGCAGGCAAGCCAGCTCCCACACTGGATCCCATGAATCCTGACAGACCGCACCGCGATTAGCGTGAGTGTTTACAGCGCAATTTGCTCTAAAGGCCCTACGGTTATTCCGGTCATCCCTTTCTATACTGCGACTTGAGGTCGCACATCTATCCAGACCTTTCAGGCCATTTGGCCCGTGGGCGCTCCGATGGGGGGCGATGGTAATAACGACAGGAGTGACTGGCATGATCCATCACGTCGTGGGGCTGTTTACCCATCCCGACCAGGAATGGCGGGAAATCCGTGGCGATAAAGAAGAAAGCATCAGCCACATGTACCTCACTCATACCCTGATTCTCGCGGCGATCCCCGCCATTTCCGCCTTTATTGGCACCACTCAGGTCGGCTGGGTCATCGGCAACCGCGCCCCGGTGATGCTGACCCAGGAAAGCGCGCTGTGGATGACCCTCATGTCCTACGCGGCCATGCTGTGCGGCGTGGCGGTGATGGGTGCATTCATTCACTGGATGGCCCGCACCTACGACGCCAGCCCAAGCATGGCCCGCTGCGTGGCGTTTGCCACTTATACCGCCACACCCTTGTTTATCGGCGGGCTGGCGGCGCTCTACCCGCATATGTGGCTGGGCATGGTCGTGGGCACTGCGGCGATCTGCTACACGGTGTACCTGCTGTATGTGGGGCTGCCGACCTTCATGAGTATCGACCCGGATGAAGGCTTCCTGTTTTCCAGCTCGGTATTGGCCGTCGGCCTGGTGGTGCTGGTGGCGATCATGGCCTTTACCGTGATCGTCTGGGGCCTGGGCGTCGGGCCGATCTACACCAGTTGAACGAAAAACCCCGCAGGCACGGCCACCGCAAGGTGGCTTTGTGCGTTATGCATGACCATTCGGCGCCTGACAGATTCGGAAACACCCAGCTTTGCGGCATACTGGGCGTCTCTGGAGATATGTACAGCATGCCCGAGCAACTCAATACCCGCGTCGAAGATTGTTTCCTGCAAGCCGAATCCTTTTTCAAACGAAGCTTCAAACGCCCCCAGGTCAGCCTCAAGCTGCGGGGCCAGAAGGCCGGTGTCGCGCATTTGCACGAGAACCTGCTGCGCTTCAACCCTCAGTTGTACCGTGAAAACAGCCAACACTTTCTCAAGCAAACCGTGGCCCATGAAGTGGCGCACCTGATTGCCCACCAATTGTTTGGCGAGCGTATCCAGCCCCATGGCGAGGAATGGCAGTTGATCATGCGCGGGGTTTACGAGCTGCCGCCCGACCGTTGCCACACCTACGAGGTCAAGCGTCGGCAGGTGACTCGCTATATTTACCGCTGCCCGTGTGCGGACAGTGATTTTCCGTTTTCACCGCAGCGCCATGGGCTGGTGAACCAGGGGCGGCGGTATTTGTGTCGGCGGTGTCGGCAGACTCTGGTGTTCACTGGAGAAACTCGGGTGGAATGAGGGCCTCTTCGCAGGCAAGCCAGCTCCCACATCTGGATCTGTGAACACAATCAAAATGTGGGAGCTGGCTTGCCTGCGAAAGCGCCCGCTCAGTCAACCTACAACCTTGGCCTGCCGCAATTGCTCTATCCGCTCAATACCGAACCCCAACTCCGCCAGCACCTCATCACTCTGCGCCCCCACCGCCACCCCAATATGCCTAGGCGCCGGCAACCCCTCGGAGAATTTCAGCGGGCAGGCCAATTGCGCTTGTGTCGAGCCGTCACCCCGGGGCACCTGGCTGACTAGCTCCCGCGCCTTCAACTGGGGATGCTCCGCCGCTTCGCTCAAACTCAACACTGGCTCAACACAGGCATCCACCCCAGCAAACAACTCACACAACTGGTCAAAACTGCGCTTCTCGAACTCCACCTGCAACGCCTGTTTGAGCACGGCCTGGCGTTCGGGCGTCACGCTGTGTGCCGCCAGTTCCGGGCGCCCCAAGGCCGCGCACAGCTGCTGCATAAACCCCGGTTCCAAACTGCCCACCGACATCCAGCGCCCATCGCGTGTGCGGTAGTAGTCATAGAAACTCCCGCCATTGAGCACATGGTTCTCCCACCCAGGCTCGACCCCGCAAGCCAGGTAACCGGCCCCCGCCATGGCGTTAAGGCTGAACGAGCAGTCGGTCATGCTCACATCCAGGTATTGCCCCACCCCGCTTTGCTGCCTGGCAATCACCGCCGCCAGCAAGCCCACCACGGCATGCAGTGAACCGCCCGCCACATCCGCCAGCTGTACGCCCAGGGGCAACGGGCCGGTGTCCTGGCGCCCGGTATGGCTGGCCACGCCGGCCAACGCCAGGTAGTTGATATCGTGCCCGGCGCGGTCCTTATAGGGGCCGGTCTGGCCGTAACCGGTGATCGACACATAGATCAGCCGCGGGTTGATCGCCTTCAGCGCCTCATATCCCAGGCCCAGGCGCTCCATGACACCGGGGCGGAACTGCTCGAGCAGGATGTCATGGCCCTTGACCAACTCACGCACAATCTCCAGCGCCTCGGCCTGCTTGAGGTCCAGGGCCAGGCTGCGCTTGTTGCGATTGAGGTAGGCGTGGCTGGCCGAGGTACCACGATCATGGGGCGGCAATACCCGCAACAGGTCCATCCGTGTGGGCGATTCGATACGCAGCACCTCGGCGCCCATGTCCGCCAGCATCAGGGAGGCAAACGGGCCGGGCAGCAAGGTGGAAAAATCCAACACTTTAAGGGACGCCAAGGGACCTGACATGGGGACTCCAGTTGGGTTGCGAATACTCACAGACTAGGCAGCCGGGCAGCTGCCGGCAATCGTCAGAACGATCAACCACAGTGACCGTTTTGATCACGGCGGGCTTTTTCGCGGCGGCGGCTTTATCATTGGCCGACGTTTGTTGGCAGAGTCTTCCATGAAGTTCGCGATTGCACTGTATAGCGCCGCCCACGCGCCCTCCTCGCGCCGCGCCCTGTTGTTCGCCCAGGCGGCGCTGGCCGGCGGGCATGAGATCGTGCGGCTGTTTTTCTACCAGGACGGCGTGTACAGCGCGTCCAATAACATCGTCGCGCCCCAGGATGAGCAAGACATTGCGCGCCAATGGCGCGAGTTTGTCAGCCAGCACCAACTCGACGGCGTGGTGTGCATCGCCGCAGCCCTGCGCCGGGGTGTGCTTAATGCCGAGGAAGCTGCGCGTTACCAACGCAGCGCGGTCAACCTGGAAGCACCCTGGGCGTTGTCGGGCCTGGGACAATTGCATGACGCGATCCAGGACGCCGACCGCCTGATCTGTTTTGGAGGGCCGTGACATGTCCAGATCCTTATTGGTGATCAGCCGCCAGGCCCCATGGTCCGGGCCGAGTGCGCGGGAAGCACTGGATATCGTGCTGGCCGGCGGCGCGTTCGATCTGCCCATTGGCCTGCTGTTCCTGGATGACGGTGTGTTCCAACTGGCGCCGAACCAAGCGGCCAAGGCCGTGCAACAGAAAGACCTGAGTGCCAACCTGCAGGCCCTGGGCCTGTTCGGCATTGATGACGTGTTCGCGTGCAGCCATAGCCTGACCGCACGCGGGTTGCCGCCGCCTGCCCACGCGCAGGCGCTCGACAGCCAAGCCATTTTCCAGCTGATTGACCGTTACGACCAGGTGATTACCCTCTGATGTCGACTCTACATGTGGTGTCTCATTCCCCGTTTACCGACAGCCGCCTCGACAGCTGCCTGCGCATCTGTGGCACCGAGGACGCTATCCTCCTATGTGGTGACGGAGCCTACGGCCTGCACACGCCCGCCCTGCATACTAAAGGCGTAAAGGTGTTTGTGCTGGCCGAAGACATGCAGGCGCGCAACCTGCCGCTGCCCGACTGGGCTGACAGCGTCGATTACCCAGGCTTCGTGCAACTGTCGATCGACTACGACAAGGTCAACACCTGGCTATGAACACCCTGACCGTCGGCGCACGCACCCTGGAACTGGATAAGGACGGCTACCTCGTCGACCTCAACGACTGGTCCGATGAAGTGGCGAATGCCCTGGCCGCTGCCGAAGCCTTGGAGCTGACGCCGGCACACTGGGAAATCCTCACCCTGCTGCGCCAGTTCTACACCGAATTCCAGCTATCCCCCGCCACGCGCCCGCTGATCAAGTACACCGCCTTGAAGCTGGGCCCGGAAAAGGGCAACAGCCTGCACCTCAACAAACTGTTCAACGGCACTCCCGCCAAACTCGCCGCCAAGCTGGCGGGCCTGCCCAGGCCGACGAATTGCTTATGACCGACTTTGCCCCCCTGACTCTCGTAACGCCCCAAGAGCATCCCTTTGCGCAGTTCGTGCGCATCCTCGGCAAAGGCAAGCGTGGCGCGCGCAACCTCACCCGCGAGGAAGCGCGGGAAGCCATGGGCATGCTGCTCGACGAAAAGGTCGAGGACACCCAGCTCGGCGCCTTCCTGATGCTGCTGCGCCACAAGGAAGAAAGCCCGGAAGAACTCGCCGGTTTCACCGAAGCCGTACGTGAGCGCCTGCACGCGCCAGCGCTGAACGTCGATATCGACTGGCCGACCTACGCCGGTAAAAAGCGCCACCTGCCGTGGTTCCTGCTGGCAGCCAAATGCCTGGCGCAGAACGGCGTGCGCATCCTGATGCACGGCGGCGGCGCCCACACTGCGGGGCGCTTGTACACCGAGCAATTGCTGGACGGCTTGCAGATCCCGCTGTGCCGCGACTGGCAACAGGTCCAGAGCACCTTCGCCCACGGCAACCTGGCATTTATCCCGCTGGGTGATTGGGCCCCACAGCTGCAACGCATGATCGACCTGCGCAACACCCTGGGCCTGCGCTCGCCTATCCACTCTCTGGCGCGCCTGCTCAACCCGCTGAATGCGCGTTGTGGCCTGCAAAGCATTTTCCACCCCGGTTACCAGGGCGTGCATCGCGATGCCAGTGGCTTGCTGGGTGACAACGTGATTGTGGTCAAGGGCGACGGCGGCGAGATCGAGATCAACCCCGACACCCTCAGTCACCTGTACGGCACCACCGGCGGCCAGAGCTGGGACGAAGAGTGGCCCGCCCTCTCAGACCAGCGCCACGTCAAGCCAGCAACGCTTGAGCCCGAGCACCTCAAAGCGCTGTGGCGCGGCGATGTTGAAGACAGCTACCCGCAACTGGCGTTGATCGCCACCATGGCGTTGGCCCTGCGCGGCCTTGGCCACCCACGGCAACAGGCGTTCGAGTTGGCCCAGCAGTACTGGGACGCACGGGATAAATCGATTTAATCGATCATTCACGCCGGTTCTTTGCGCTTTTAGTTCGAACTCATCCCTTTAGACTGGGCTCCAACGCTTATCAGCCAAGGAGCCAGTCATGGGTTTATTGATCGACGGACAGTGGAAAGACCAGTGGTACGAAAGTAGCGCCGATGGCGCTTTCCAACGGGAGCAGGCACAACGCCGCAACTGGGTGACCGCCGATGGCGCGCCAGGCCCGAGTGGTGAAGGCGACTTCAAGGCCGAGGCCGGTCGCTATCACCTCTATGTATCCCTCGCCTGCCCATGGGCGCACCGCACCTTGATTCTGCGCAAGCTCAAGGGCCTGGAAAGCCTGATCGACGTCTCGGTGGTCAGTTGGCTGATGCTGGAAAACGGCTGGACCTTCGACAAGGCCCACGGCTCCAGCGGCGACAACCTCGACGGTTTCAACTTCATGCACCAACGCTACACCGCCGATACCGCCGACTATACCGGGCGCGTGACCGTGCCGGTGCTGTGGGACAAAAAGCTCAAGCGCATCGTCAGCAATGAATCGGCGGAGATCATCCGCATGTTCAACAGTGCGTTCAATGCGCTGACCGGCAATACCCGGGATTTCTACCCCCAAGCCCTGCATTCGACCATCGACAGCCTCAACGAACGCATCTACCCCGCCGTGAACAACGGCGTGTACCGCGCAGGTTTCGCCACCTCACAACAGGCGTATGAAAGTGCGTTTGATGATGTGTTTGCCGAGCTGGATCATTTGGAACAGCACCTGGGCAGCCATCGTTATCTGGCCGGCGAGTACCTGACCGAAGCCGATGTACGGCTGTTCACTACGCTGATTCGTTTTGATGCGGTGTACTACAGCCACTTCAAATGCAACCTGCGGCGAATTGCCGACTATGGGAATTTGTCGAACTGGCTGCGGGAGATGTATCAGTGGCCGGGGGTGGCCGAGACGGTGGATTTCGAGCATATCAAGGGGCATTACTATGCCAGCCATCGCACGATCAACCCGACGGGGATTGTGCCGAAGGGGCCGTTGCAGGGGTTTGATACGGAGCATGATCGGGTGCGGCTGCCGGGTAAAGGTGTCTTTGGCTGATCCGGATCATCGGTTGTAATGAGATGGCCTCATCGGGGGCAAGCCCCCTCCCACACTTGGAATGCATTCCAATGTGGGAGGGGGCTTGCCCCCGATGCTTTTGAGGTCAGACTTGGGACTGGGCGCCCTCGAACCACTTGAGCTTTTCACGCAGTACCACCACCTCACCCACGATCACCAGTGTCGGCGCATGCACTTCATGCTCCGCCACCATGCGCGGCAGGTCGGCCAGGGTGCCGGTGAACACGCGCTGGTTGGACGTGGTGCCCTGCTGGATCAGCGCCGCTGGGGTATCTGCGGAGCGCCCGTGCTTGATCAACTGCTCGCAAATGATCGGCAAGCCAATCAAGCCCATGTAGAACACCAGGGTCTGTGAGGGGCCGACCAGGTCTTGCCAAGGCAAGTCCGAGGTACCGTTCTTCAAGTGCCCGGTAATAAACCGTACCGACTGGGCATAATCGCGGTGAGTCAGCGGAATCCCGGCATAAGCCGCACAACCACTGGCTGCCGTGATACCCGGCACCACCTGGAAGGGGATGCCATGGGCCGCCAATTCCTCGATCTCTTCGCCACCACGACCAAAGATGAACGGGTCACCCCCTTTAAGGCGCAGCACGCGCTTGCCTTGCTTGGCCAGGTCGACCAGTTGCTGGTTGATCTGGTCCTGAGGCACCGCGTGATCGGCACGACGCTTGCCGACGTACACGCGCTCGGCATCACGACGGCACAGTTCCAAAATCGCCGGCGCAACCAAACGGTCGTACAGCACCACGTCGGCTTGCTGCATCAGGCGCAATGCGCGGAAGGTCAGCAAATCCGGGTCACCTGGGCCTGCACCCACCAGGTACACCTCACCGGGCGCGTAAGGCGGCGCGCCATTGACCTTTTCGATCAACAGGCGCTCGGCCTCCTCGCCCTGCCCGGCCAACTGGCGGTCGGCAATCGGGCCCTGGAACACTTCTTCCCAGAACGCCCGGCGCTGCTGCACATCCGGGTACAAACCTTTGACCTGAGCCCGAAAACGCGCGGCCAGCCCAGCCAGTTGCCCGTAGGTGGAGGGAATCCAGGTTTCCAGCTTGGCGCGGATCAGCCGTGCCAGTACCGGCGCGTCACCGCCGCTGGAGACGGCAATCACCAAGGGTGAACGGTCGACAATCGCCGGGAAGATCACGCTGCACAACGCTGGCGCGTCCACCACATTGACCGGCACGCAGCGACGCTTGGCATCACTGGACACTTGCGCATTCAGTGGCTCATCGTCGGTAGCCGCGATAATCAGGGTGCAACCGTCCAGGTCGGCCTCCTGATAACCGCGCAACATCAGTTCCCCGCCACTGCCCAGCACCAGCTCACGCAGCTGGCTTTCGATCTGGGGAGCAACCACCCGCAACACCGCGCCGGCATCGGCCAGCAGCCGGGATTTGCGCAAGGCAATCTCCCCACCACCGACGACCAACACACGACTGCCGCGCAGGTTATGAAACAGCGGCAGAAATTCCATTTAGCGGATGACCTCAACGCCCGCCATGTACGGCTTGAGCACCTCAGGCACACGGATCGAACCGTCGGCCTGCTGGTAGTTTTCGAGCACGGCCACCAGGGTACGGCCTACGGCCAGGCCCGAACCGTTGAGGGTGTGCACCAGCTCCGGCTTGCCGGTTTCCGGGTTACGGAAACGCGCCTGCATGCGACGGGCCTGGAAGTCACCGCAGTTGGAGCACGACGAAATCTCGCGGTATTTGTCCTGGCTCGGCACCCACACTTCCAGGTCGTAGGTTTTCACGGCGCTGAAGCCCATGTCGCCCGTGCACAGGGCCAGTACGCGGTACGGCAGCTCCAGCAGCTGCAACACGCGCTCGGCGTTGGCAGTCAGGCCTTCCAGGGCTTGCATGGAGGTCGACGGTTCTACTACCTGGACCATTTCAACCTTGTCGAACTGATGCTGGCGGATCATGCCGCGGGTATCGCGACCCGATGCGCCGGCTTCGCTACGGAAGCACGGGCTGTGGGCAACCAGCTTCAACGGCAGTTGCTTGGCGTCGAGGATTTCGCCGGCGACGATATTGGTCAGCGACACTTCGGCCGTCGGGATCAGGTACAGGTCGGCTTCGCCGTCGCGGCTGATCTTGAACAGGTCTTCTTCGAATTTCGGCAGTTGGCTGGTGCCCATCAACGCCGGCGCCTGAACCAGGTACGGGGTGTAGGCCTCTTCGTAACCGTGTTCGCCGGTGTGCAGGTTGATCATGAACTGCGCCAGTGCACGGTGCATGCGCGCAATCGGGCCGCGCAGCAAGGCAAAGCGTGCGCCGGACATTTTTGCCGCGGTTTCAAAATCCAGGCCACCGGTCAATTCGCCCAGGGCGACGTGGTCCTTGATCTCGAAATCGAAGGCTTTCGGCGTGCCCCAGCGGCGCACTTCGACGTTGCCGTCTTCATCTTCGCCGACCGGTACGGATTCGTGGGGCAGGTTCGGAATGCCCAGCAGGATCGAATCCAACTGGGTCTGAATGCCTTCCAGCTCGATTTTGCCGTCGGACAGCTCAGTGCCCATGCGCTCGACATCCGCCATCAACGGCGCGATGTCTTCGCCGCGCTGCTTGGCCTGGCCGATGGACTTGGAGCGCGCATTACGTTCAGCCTGCAGTGCTTCGGTGCGGGTCTGGACGGTCTTGCGCTGTTCTTCCAGCGCTTCGATGCGCGCAACATCCAAGGCAAAGCCACGGGATGCCAGGCGGTCCGCTACGTCCTGAAGGTTGCTACGTAACAGTTTGGAATCGAGCATGTCGGTCTCTCGTTATCAAAGTTTGGTCAAGGACAGGCCAGCCCAGGTGGCGAGCAGCCCGCCGAATACGCTGATGGCCGCATAGCCAATCGCCAGCGGCACTTGCCCGCTTTCCAGCAGGCGCACGGTATCCAGTGAAAAGGATGAAAAAGTCGTCAGGCCGCCAAGAAAGCCAACCATCAGGCCGGCACGTACCTCGACAGGCACTTCCGGGCGTAACAAAAACAGGCCGTATAACACGCCGATCAACAGGCAGCCCACGATATTAACGGCGAGCGTCGCCGTATAGAAGTGTTTCGGCCAATTGGCGTTGATCCAATTGCCGGTGGCGAAGCGCAACAGCGTCCCGGCAATCCCCCCCACCGAGACGGCGACCACCAAAGGAATCATGATTTTCTCCGCTGCCGGGGGCTCAGACGGTCGAGGGTGGCCAGGTGATTGAGCTTCTCACCGATCTTCAGCTCCAGGCCACGGGGCACGGGCTGGTAGAACGGCTGCGGCTCCAGCTCATCGGGGAAGTAGTCTTCGCCGGCCGCATAGGCGTCCGGCTCATCGTGGGCATAACGGTATTCGTCGCCATACCCCAGTTGCTTCATCAGCTTGGTCGGTGCGTTGCGCAGGTGCAGCGGCACTTCGAGGGAGCCGTGCTCGGCGGCCGCACGCAGGGCCGACTTGAAGCCCATATACACCGCGTTGCTTTTCGGCGCGCAGGCCAGGTAGGTGATGGCCTGGGCCACCGCCAGCTCGCCTTCCGGGCTGCCGAGGCGCTCCTGCACCTCCCAGGCGGCCAGGCACAGGCTCAGGGCCCGCGGGTCGGCGTTGCCGATGTCTTCGCTGGCCATGCGCACTACGCGGCGCGCCAGGTACAGCGGGTCGCAACCGCCATCGATCATGCGCGCAAACCAATACAGCGCGCCGTCAGGGTTGGAACCGCGTACGGATTTGTGCAGCGCGGAAATCTGGTCGTAGAAGGCTTCGCCGCCCTTGTCGAAACGTCGGCGCGTGTCACCCAGCAGGCTTTGCAACAGATCAACGCCAATCTCGCCGCCGTCTTCGGCCAGGTCGGAAGCGTTCTCCAGCAGGTTGAGAAAGCGACGCCCGTCACCATCGGCGGCGGTCAGCAAAATCTTGAAGCCTTCATCGCTGAGGCTCAGCTGGCGCTTGCCCAGGCCCTTGTCTTCGCTCAAGGCACGGTGCAGCAGCTTTTGCATCGCCGCTTCATCCAGGCTCTTGAGCACATAGACCCGCGCCCGTGACAACAAGGCGTTGTTCAATTCAAAGGAAGGGTTTTCGGTGGTGGCGCCGATAAAGATCAGCGTACCGTCCTCGACATAAGGCAGGAACGCATCCTGCTGCGACTTGTTGAAGCGATGCACTTCGTCGACGAACAGGATAGTGCGCTTGCCGTATTGCCCGGCCTGCTGCTTGGCCACTTCCACCGCCTGGCGGATCTCCTTCACCCCGGCGAGCACCGCCGAGACCGTTTCAAAGTGCGCGTCCGAGACTTTCGCCAGCAGCCGCGCCAGGGTGGTCTTGCCCACGCCCGGCGGCCCCCAGAAAATCATCGAATGCAGCGCACCCTGCTCCAAGGCTTCGCGCAAGGGTTTGCCGCGAGCGAGCAGGTGTTCCTGACCGACGTACTCATCCAGGTTGGTCGAACGCAAGCGCGCGGCCAGTGGCTGGGCAATCGGGTCACTTCGAAACAGATCCATGGGCAGCGTTTGAAACCTCTAGATTATTCCTGGATCACGTCGGCACCCTTGGGGATGTCGAACTTGAACTTGGACGCGGGCACCGGCTGGTTGGCCTTGACTCCGGAGAACAGGATATCGGTGCGCTGGCCGACGCTGTCGACCAGGCGCATGTTGTTGATCACGCCGTTGCCGAACGACAAGGACAGCGTGTCAAACAGCGTGTCCTTGGATTTTGGCTTGAGGGTGAATTCGATGACGTTGCTGGTCTGCTTGGAGGTGATGTCGAAGCTGTCGCTGATTTTCGACACATCACCCGACAGCAGCAGTGCCGGGGTCTGGTTCAGGCGTGGATCGAGCTTCTTGATGGTGGCTTGTTCCAGGTCCGGGTCCCACAGCGTGACTTTCTGGCCGTCGGAAACGATGGTCTGCTCCGCCTTGCCTTCGGTATGCCAGTAGAACAGCCCTGGGCGCTGCACGGCCATTTCACCGGCTGTTTCCTGCAACTGGGTGCCGCCGGCATCCAGGGTGAGCTGGGAGAAGCGCGCGGTGAGGGTCTGGGATTTGTCCAACAGGTTCTTCAGGCTGGCGACGGAAGCCGGGTCAGCGTGAGCCGAAACAGCGGTCAAGGCCAGGGCCGGCAACAACAGCATGCGGATAAAGCGCATGGGAGTCCTCATTGAGTAGTCAGGGCACGCCGCGTGTTGCCACGCGGCGCGGAATCAGTCGCGCATCTGCCCAGGGGCGATGACTTCACGCGAGCCATTGGTGTTCATTGCGGTCACGACGCCGGCCATTTCCATGGCTTCGATCATGCGGGCGGCGCGGTTGTAGCCGATTTTAAGCTTGCGCTGCACCGCCGAAATCGAGGCACGGCGGCTTTCCAGTACGAAGGCCACGGCCTCGTCGTAGAGCGCGTCGGTTTCAGCATCATCGTCGCCACCGCTGCTGCCACCGTCGAAGCCGCTGCCGGCCTCTTCCACGCCAGCGAGAATGTCGTCGTTGTATTCCGGCGCGCCGCGCAGTTTCCAGGCTTCGACCACACGGTGGACTTCGTCATCGGAAACAAAGGCGCCGTGAACGCGAATCGGCAGGCTGGTCCCGGGCGGCATGTACAGCATGTCACCGTGGCCCAGCAGTTGCTCGGCGCCACCCTGGTCGATGATGGTACGCGAGTCGATCTTGCTGGAGACCTGGAACGCCATGCGCGTCGGAATGTTGGCCTTGATCAGGCCGGTGATCACGTCCACCGACGGCCGCTGGGTCGCGAGAATCAAGTGGATGCCCGCCGCCCGCGCCTTCTGGGCGATACGGGCGATCAGCTCTTCAACCTTCTTGCCGACGATCATCATCATGTCGGCAAATTCATCGACCACCACCACGATGGTCGGCAGCTTGGTCAGCAGCGGTGCTTCATCGTGAATGCTTTCGCGCTTGTACAGCGGGTCGGTCAGCGGTGTGCCGGCGTCCTGGGCTTCCTTGACCTTGGCATTGAAGCCCGACAGGTTACGCACGCCCATCTTCGCCATCAGCTTGTAGCGGCGCTCCATCTCGGCAACGCTCCAACGCAGGGCGTTGGCGGCGTCCTTCATGTCGGTAACCACCGGGCACAGCAGGTGCGGGATGCCTTCGTAGATCGACAGTTCCAGCATCTTCGGGTCGATCATGATCAGCTTGGCGTCATCCGGCCCGGACTTGAACAGGATCGACAGGATCATGGCGTTCACACCTACCGACTTACCGGAACCGGTGGTACCGGCTACCAGCAGGTGCGGCATTTTCGCCAGGTCGGTAATCACCGGCTTGCCGCCGATGTCATGGCCGAGCGCCAGGGTGACCGGCGATTTGAAGTTGTCGTATTCCGGGGTCGACAGCACTTCGGAGAAGCGCACGATCTGCCGGTCTTCGTTGGGGATCTCGATACCCACGGTGGTCTTGCCCGGGATCACTTCCACCACGCGCACGCTGGTGACGGCCAGGGAACGTGCCAAATCTTTGGCCAGGTTGGAAATACGGCTGACTTTTACCCCGGCGGCCGGTTGGATTTCGTAACGGGTGATCACCGGGCCCGGATGGATCGAGTCCACCGACACTTCGACGCCGAATTCCTTGAGCTTGATTTCCAGCAGGTGGCCGACGGCCGCCAGGGATTCGGGGGAATAGTTGAGTTGTTTCTTTTCGGCCGGGTCCAGAATCGAGATCGGCGGCAAGGTGCCTTCGACAGCGCTGTCGATAAACAACGGTGCCTGCTTCTCTTTTTGCACGCGATGGCTGGGCTCCGGCGCCTTGGGCGGTGCCGGGGCGATCACGGGCGGCACCTGCTTTTCACGGTCCGACATGTGCTTGCTCAGGGCCTGCTCGCGCTCGATCAAGCGCTCCTTGACCTTGGCTTGCTCGCGTCGATCCGGCGTGCTTGGAGCCACCACCTCGTTGACACGGGTGTCAACCTCACGCAGCTGCGCCACCATTTGCTTGCGCTCGACACGGGCGGCCCACCAGCGGTTGGCGGCGCCCTGGAACAATTCGAACAGGTCGAGGGTAATTTTGCCGGTCACGTCCATCACCTTGAACCATGACAGGTCGGTGAATACCGTGAGGCCGAACAGGAACAGCGCGATGAACATCAGGGTGCTGCCCTGGATATTCAGGGTACGGCGTGCCAGGTCGCCGAGGCTTTCGCCCAGAGCCCCGCCCGCGCCCGCCGGCAAGCCGGTCGGTGCATGGAAGTGGATATGCGCCAGCGCAGCGCCCGACAGCACCAGGAACACCAGGCCGATCAGGCGCCAGGAGAACAGCCAGCCGCTCCACTGCCACGGTTCGTGACGCTGGCGGAAGATCTGCCAGGTCTTGATCGCCAGCAACAGCGGGAAAATGTAGGCGAAGTAACCCAGGATCATGAAGAGGATATCGGCGCTGTAAGAACCTACAGGGCCGCCGAAATTCTGCACGTCATCGATCTTGCTGTTATGACTCCAGCCCGGATCGTCCTTGCCATAGGTGAGCAAGGCCATCATCAGGAACAGACACAGCGCACCGATGGCAATCAGTGCGCCTTCCTTGAGTCGGTAATGCAGGTGCTGGCGCCAGGCCGGTACGACTGCTGCTTTAGGTGCTGCGGCGGATTTCTTCAAAACGGGTCTATTCCTGCGCCTTTAGCGCGTCCATCTGTTAAATGACTACACGACTGCTCTATCCGGAGCAGCTGAAAAATGAACGAATGTTGCTGAATCTACTTTTAACATCCGGTGACGGATAGGTGAAATGGCGATAACGCCACAATGGCCGCATTGTACGGGTTTGCGTGCGCGATGCCACGCACTTGCCCTTCACCTGACTGCACGGACAATTTGAGCATGCATTGCCTTTGCTGACAAAGGCTTATGAGCTGTATTTAGCAATCCAGGCAAGCTTGGCAAATGGCCGGCATGCGCCAGACCCGATTACGACCACACCCTGTGTGCAGAGTTGCAGAAACACCCGCTCATGCTAATCCTCGTTAATAGCCTATTCGGGCTGGCCCCGTGGCGCCGGGTCGTCAATAATCAACACTTGCGGTGCAGGTGCATGACCTGCCACTCCCCTCCCCTTCCGTAAGCCTGGATGCCATGCTGACCTGGTTACAACGCGACACCCTGACGTTCCCACCTTTGGCCAAGGCCATGCGCGAACCCAACGGCCTGCTCGCCGCCGGTGGCGACCTGTCGGCCGAACGACTGATCCAGGCCTACCGTCATGGCTGTTTTCCCTGGTTCTCCGAAGGCCAGCCTATCCTCTGGTGGTCACCCGACCCTCGCACAGTGATATTCCCCGACGAGCTGCATGTTTCCCGCAGCCTGGGCAAATTATTGCGCCAGCAGCGCTATACCGTGACCTTCGACCAGGATTTCGCCGCCGTCATACACGCCTGCGCCGCGCCCCGTGCCTATGCCGATGGCACCTGGATCACCGAAAGCATCCAGCAGGCCTATCTGGAGCTGCACCAGCGTGGCTACGCGCATTCCGTCGAGGTCTGGGACCAGGGCGAACTGGTAGGTGGCCTGTATGGCCTGGCGATGGGCCAGTTGTTTTTTGGCGAGTCCATGTTCAGCCGCGCCGACAACGCCTCCAAATTCGGCTTCGCCACATTGACCCGGCAACTGCAAGCCTGGGGATTTGTGCTGATCGATTGCCAGATGCCCAATGATCACCTGCACAGCCTGGGTGCCCGCGGCATACCGCGCAGCGTCTTCGCTGACTTCCTGGATAAACATCTGGACCAACCCAACGCCGGGCCGTGGGTTTCCTAGGCGACTTTCGCGCACGTGGCTTACACTTATTTCAAAGCTTATCCCGAGGGTTGATCATGACCGAGCTGGCGCGCTTGAAGTTCTATGCCACTCAAGCCCACTCATGCAGCTATCTGCCCGACGAGCAGGCCACCACGCTGTTCCTCGATCCCAGCCAGCCCATGGACGTGCATGTGTATGCCGACCTGTCCGAGATGGGCTTCCGGCGCAGCGGCGATCACCTGTATCGCCCCCATTGCCAGAACTGTAATGCCTGCGTGCCCGCACGCATCCCGGTTGCGCAGTTTTCGCCCGACCGTAACCAGAAACGCATTCTCAAGCGCAACGCCGACCTGACCGTACACGCCACCAAACCCCAATACAGCGAAGAATATTTCGATCTCTACCAACGCTATATCGAGCAGCGTCATGCCGACGGCGATATGTATCCGCCCAGCCGCGACCAGTTTTCCACATTCCTGGTGCGTGACCTGCCCTTTTCGCGGTTCTACGAATTCCGCCTCGACGGCCGCCTGTTGGCCGTGGCGGTCACCGACCTACTGCCCAACGGCCTCTCGGCGGTGTACACCTTCTATGAACCGACCGAAGAACGCCGCAGCCTCGGGCGCTTCGCCATCCTGTGGCAGATAGGCGAAGCGCTGCGCCTGGAACTGGAAGCGGTGTACCTCGGATACTGGATCAAGAACTGCAAAAAGATGAACTACAAGACCCAATATCGGCCCATTGAGCTGCTGATTAATCAAAGATGGGTCACGCTTAACTAGAACCCCTTGGCTTGAACACCCTTTTTCGGGCACAATGCACGCCGCTTTTGCCTGGCGCAGTTGCACCGGGCCATTCACTGGATACCGAGGGCTTTACTGCATGTCGAAAGAAGACAGCTTCGAAATGGAAGGCACTGTCGTCGACACCCTGCCCAACACCATGTTTCGTGTGGAGTTGGAAAATGGGCACGTCGTAACCGCGCATATCTCCGGCAAGATGCGCAAGAACTACATTCGTATTCTTACCGGTGACAAAGTGCGCGTCGAGCTGACGCCCTATGACTTGAGCAAAGGGCGCATCACTTACCGCGCTCGCTAAGCAAGTCAATACAAAACGCCCGGTTATGCCGGGCGTTTTTGTGTGCGCAGGATTTAACAGTCGCCACTCGACCCTGTGGGAGCTGGCTTGCCTGCGATAGCGGTGGGCCAGTTAACGATGTGCGACTGAAGGACCGCCATCGCAGGCAACCCAGCTCCCACAGTTGATGGTCACAGTCTCGTAAATCGTATTTCAGGCAGCAAAAAGGCGCCTTTCGGCGCCTTTTGCAATGTTGCAGCTAACGATCAGGCCATTTCCGCCGTGGTCTCGAACTCGAAGGTCAGCTCGCCGTCCTTCAGGTCGATGTGCACCACGCCACCATGGTCGGAGAGTTCGCCGAACAGGATCTCTTCGGCCAGTGGCCGCTTGATCTTGTCCTGGATCAGACGCGCCATCGGGCGTGCGCCCATTGCCGCATCGTAGCCGCCCTCTGCGATCCAACTGCGGGCCGCTTCCGTCACATCCAGCTGCACGCGCTTGTCTTCCAACTGCGCTTGAAGCTCGGTGAGGAACTTGTCCACCACGCTTTTGATGACCTCATGGCTGAGGCGACCAAACTGGATAATGGTGTCCAGGCGGTTGCGGAACTCCGGCGTGAAGCTCTTCTTGATCACTTCCATGGCATCGGAGGAGTGATCCTGATGCGTAAAGCCGATCGAAGCCCGCGCCGCGGTTTCGGCACCGGCGTTGGTGGTCATGATCACGATCACATTGCGGAAGTCCGCCTTGCGCCCGTTGTTATCGGTCAGGGTCCCGTGGTCCATGACCTGCAACAACAGGTTGAAGACTTCCGGGTGAGCCTTTTCGATTTCATCGAGCAGCAATACGCAATGTGGCTGCTTGGTGATCGCCTCGGTCAACAGGCCGCCCTGGTCGAAGCCGACATAGCCCGGAGGCGCACCGATCAAGCGCGACACAGTGTGGCGCTCCATGTACTCGGACATGTCGAAACGGACCAGCTCGATGCCCATGGCCTTGGCCAACTGGCGAGCCGCCTCGGTCTTGCCGACACCGGTCGGGCCTGCGAACAGGAACGAACCGACTGGCTTGTCCGGCGACTTGAGGCCCGCACGGGACAACTTGATCGCCGTGGACAGCGAGTCGATGGCCGCATCCTGGCCAAACACAGTGAGCTTGAGGTCGCGCTCCAGGTTACGCAGCAGCTCCTTGTCGGAACTGGTGACGTGTTTTGGCGGAATCCGCGCGATCTTGGCCACGATGTCCTCGACCTGAGGCACGTCGATGCGCTTCACGCGCTTCTCGACCGGTTGCAGGCGCTGGTAGGCACCCGCTTCGTCGATCACATCGATGGCCTTGTCAGGCATATGCCGGTCATTGATGTAGCGCGACGCCAGCTCAGCCGCCGCACGCAAGGCCTCATCGGTGTACTCGATGCCATGGTGCGCTTCAAAACGCCCCTTGAGCCCACGCAGGATGCCGATGGTATCTTCAACCGACGGCTCGGACACGTCGACTTTCTGGAAGCGACGCGCCAGGGCACGGTCTTTTTCGAAGATGCCGCGAAATTCCTGGAACGTGGTCGAACCAATGCAGCGGATATCACCGGAGGACAGCAGCGGCTTGAGCAGGTTGGAAGCGTCCATCACCCCACCGGAAGCCGCACCGGCGCCAATGATGGTATGGATCTCGTCGATGAACAGGATGGCCTGCGGGCGTTTTTTCAGCTCGCCGAGCAACGCCTTGAAGCGTTTCTCGAAATCGCCACGGTACTTGGTCCCGGCGAGCAACGCGCCCAGGTCAAGGGAATAGACGACACTGCTGGCCAGCAGGTCTGGCACCTGGTTGTCGACAATGCGCTTGGCCAGGCCTTCGGCAATCGCGGTTTTACCCACGCCCGCCTCGCCCACCAGCAACGGGTTGTTCTTGCGACGACGCGCAAGTATCTGCGCTACACGCTCTACCTCGTGCTCACGCCCCACCAGCGGATCGATCCGCCCCTGGCGCGCCATTTCATTGAGGTTGCTGGCATAGGCATCCAGCGGGTTGCTGGAAGAAGAAGACTCACCGCCCTCCTCGTCCTGCATATCCTGCTCGCCCTCGGAATGATCGCCGTGCCCAGGCACCTTGGAGATACCGTGGGCGATGTAATTGACTACATCAATACGGGCAACGCTCTGCTGCTTGAGCAGGAACACGGCCTGGCTTTCCTGTTCGCTGAAAATTGCCACCAGCACATTCGCGCCCGTGACTTCACGCTTACCGGAGCTCTGTACGTGGAACACAGCACGCTGCAATACCCGCTGGAACCCCAGGGTTGGCTGGGTTTCGCGGTCCTCGTCATGCACGGGGATCAGTGGCGTGGTGGAGTCGATAAACTCCTGCAGGTCATGCTTGAGCTTGTCGAGGTTGGCGCCGCACGCACGTAGAACGGTGGCGGCAGCTTCGTTATCCAAAAGTGCCAGCAAAAGGTGTTCGACGGTCATGAATTCATGACGCTTCGAACGAGCCTCTTTGAAGGCAAGATTGAGGGTGACTTCGAGCTCGCGGTTTAACATAGCTTCACCTCATACCCAAGTGGTCGGCGTTAACCGTCCTTCTCGATTTCACAGAGTAGCGGATGCTGGCTTTCCCTGGCGTACTGGTTGACCTGCATGGCCTTTGTCTCGGCGATGTCGCGGGTAAACACTCCACATACTGCCCGTCCTTCTGTGTGAACGGCCAGCATTACCTTGGTCGCCAACTCGCGGTTCAGGTTGAAAAACACCTCGAGCACTTCGACGACGAAATCCATCGGTGTGTAGTCATCATTAAACAAAACCACCTTGTACATCGGCGGCGCCTGTAAAGCAGGCTTGGCCTCCTGAACAGCAATGCCTGCAGAACCGTCGTCGTCATGTTCCTGATCCGGGCGATCCTGATTGAATGTTAGTCGAATCTGGCTGTTTGCATGCATGGGAAAGAAAGGTTCGTCAGTGGTTCAATTACAGTGGTGGGGGCGGCCTGTCAGAATTTCAACTCTGACCCTTTGGTCACCTTGACTATCGGCGAAACGGTGTTACAACGAATAGAGCCCACAGTGGGTAAAAAAGGTCCGCGCAGTCAACCTTATTTATTCGGGTTAGGACGGATAGACAGGATGATACTCCAGTGATGGAGTCTGGTGCAGAGGGATAAGGGAATGGCTAGTGGTGAGGTCAAGTGGTTCAACAATGTCAAGGGTTACGGCTTCGTCATTGAAGACGGCAAGACCGAGGACCTTTTTGCGCATTTCTCAGCGATCCAGATGGAAGGTTACAAAACGCTGAAAGCGGGTCAGCGTGTCAACTTTGAAATCATTCAAGGGCCAAAAGGCATGCATGCCGTAAATATTGTTGATGCGCCTGCCACTGCAGGCGTGAAAGAAACAAAGGTAGAAAAATCAGAGAAGCAACGGGCCTGACCAGCCACTGAAATCAAGCACTCAAAGTAAACCGGCCGCCCCGACTCATCAGGGCGGCCGGTTTTCTCTGCCTGTTTACATATGCTTGATCAACGCATCACCAAACCCCGACGACGACACCAACGTAGCGCCATCCATCAGACGCTCGAAGTCATAAGTCACGGTCTTGGCCGAAATCGCGCCGTTGGTGCCCTTGATGATCAGATCCGCCGCCTCGACCCAGCCCATATGCCGCAGCATCATTTCCGCCGACAGGATCAATGAACCAGGGTTGACCTGATCCTTGCCCGCATATTTAGGCGCAGTACCGTGGGTGGCTTCAAACATTGCCACGGTGTCAGACAAGTTGGCCCCCGGCGCAATACCAATACCGCCCACTTCCGCCGCCAGGGCGTCGGACAGGTAATCACCATTGAGGTTGAGCGTGGCGATCACGTCATATTCGGCCGGGCGCAGCAGGATCTGCTGGAGCATGGCGTCGGCAATAGCATCTTTGACCACCACATTTTTGCCGGTCTTGGGGTTCTTGAACTGCATCCACGGCCCGCCATCGAGCAAGGTCGCACCGAACTCTTCAGCCGCCACCTCATAGGCCCACTCCTTGAAGGCACCCTCGGTGAACTTCATGATGTTGCCTTTGTGCACGATGGTCAGCGAGTCGCGATCGTTATCCACCACATATTGCAGGGCCTTGCGCGCCAGGCGCTTGGTACCCTCTTTGGAGACCGGCTTGACGCCAATCCCGCAATCCTGGTCGAAACGGATCTTGGTAACGCCCATTTCTTCCTTGAGGAACTTGATCACCTTGATCGCTTCCGGCGAACCGGCCTTCCACTCGATGCCCGCGTAAATATCCTCGGAGTTCTCACGGAAAATGGTCATGTCCACGTCGCCCGGTTTTTTCACCGGGCTGGGCACGCCTTCGAACCAGCGCACCGGGCGCAGGCACACATACAGGTCGAGCTGCTGGCGCAGGGCCACGTTCAGCGAACGGATACCGCCACCGACTGGCGTTGTCAGCGGGCCCTTGATGGACACCACGTAATCCTTGACCGCATCCAGGGTTTCCTGGGGCAGCCAGGTGTCCTGGTCGTAGACTTGAGTGGCCTTTTCACCAGCGTACACCTCCATCCAGGAGATTTTGCGCTTGCCGCCGTAAGCCTTTTCAACAGCGGCATCGACCACCTTGATCATCACCGGGCTGATGTCGACGCCAATACCGTCTCCTTCGATGTAGGGGATGATCGGTTGGTCAGGAACATTGAGAGAATGGTCTGCATTGACGGTGATTTTGTCGCCGACTGCCGGAACCTGAATCTTCTTGTATCCCATGCTGAACTCCATCTATGGATTGAACATCTGGCTGCGTTCGAGCCTACTCCAGATAAATGGCGACTGAAACCTCACGCCATGCTCATTTGCATCGAAAACAGCATATTTGGTGGCCTACAAGCCTGAAAGTAAAGGGAAAAGCGCCAATCTTGAGCACATCTCACCACCTCACGCACCTGCGACCTTTAGACCAATGGACGAGCCTCCTTTTGTATGAAGGCTCAGCGTAAGCATAGCGACCTATGTATAATGCCGCCGCTGACCAAAGAGTCACGACGGCGGACCGCTCTAGAACGTAGCCTTTCGCCAGAAAGCCGGACTATTACCATAGCCCACCCGCTTGACGCTCGACTGATGCAAACCAACATCACCGCGAAGAAACCTCGACATTTCGCTCATGGATGACTTTGAACGAACGCGCTCTACCCGGCGCATCTCGAGTTTCTGCGCACGCTTTCAGCAAAGAAGAGAGTTAATCCGAATATGCCCACCCGCTCGAAGATCATCTACACCTTCACCGACGAAGCCCCAGCCCTCGCCACCTATTCACTGCTGCCTATCGTAGAGGCCTTCACCGCTTCCGCTGATATTGCCGTGGAAACCCGCGACATTTCCCTCGCCGGGCGCATCCTCGCAAGCTTCCCCGAGCAACTGGGCACCAAGGCCATCCCGGACCACCTCGCCGAACTGGGCGACCTGGCCGTTACGCCTGAAGCCAACATCATCAAGCTTCCCAACATCAGCGCCTCGACCCCGCAGCTGCAAGCCGCGATCAAGGAACTGCAGGCCCAGGGCTACGCCCTGCCGGACTACCCTGAAACCGTAACCACCGACGCGGAAAAAGAAACCCGTGCACGTTACGACAAGGTCAAGGGCAGCGCCGTGAACCCGGTACTGCGCGAAGGCAACTCCGACCGTCGCGCACCGCTGTCGGTCAAGAACTACGCACGCAAGCACCCGCACAAGATGGGCGCCTGGGCTGCCGACTCCAAGTCGCACATTGCCCACATGAACAACGGCGACTTCTACGGCAGCGAAAAAGCCGTGCAGATCGAAACCGCTGACGCGGTCAAAATTGCGCTGGTTGCGAAGGACGGCACCACCACCGTCCTGAAGGAAAAGACCAGCGTTCAGGCCGGCGAAATCATCGACACCGCCGTGCTGAGCAAGAAAGCCCTGCGCAGCTTCATCGCCGCTGAAATCGAAGACGCCAAGAAGCAAGGCGTGCTGCTGTCGGTTCACTTGAAAGCCACCATGATGAAGGTCTCCGACCCGATCATGTTCGGCCAGATCGTTGCCGAGTTCTATAAAGACGCCCTGGCCAAGCACGCGACCGTGCTGGAACAGATCGGCTTCAACCTGAACAACGGCATCGGCGACCTGTACGCCCGCATCAAAGCCCTGCCGGCCGACCAGCAGGCGCAGATCGAAGCCGATATCCAGGCGGTCTACGCCGTTCGCCCTGCCCTGGCGATGGTCAACTCCGACAAAGGCATCACCAACCTGCACGTGCCGAGCGACGTCATCGTCGACGCCTCGATGCCAGCGATGATCCGTGACTCCGGCAAGATGTGGGGCACCGACGGCCAACTGCACGACACCAAGGCTGTGATCCCGGATCGCTGCTACGCCACCATCTACCAGGCGGTCATCGAAGACTGCAAGGCCAATGGCGCCTTCGACCCCACCACCATGGGCAGCGTGCCAAACGTTGGCCTGATGGCGAAGAAAGCCGAAGAGTACGGCTCCCACGACAAGACCTTCCAGATCAAGGCTGACGGCGTTGTCCGCGTCACCGACAGCCAGGGCAACCTGCTGATGGAACAGAACGTCGAAGCTGGCGACATCTTCCGCATGTGCCAGACCAAAGACGCGCCGATCCAGGACTGGGTCAAGCTCGCCGTCAACCGTGCCCGCGCCAGCAACACCCCGGCCATTTTCTGGCTGGACCCTAAGCGCGCGCACGATGGCGTGGTGGTCGAGAAAGTTCAGACCTACCTGAAAGATCACAACACCGAAGGCCTGGACATCCGCATCATGGCCCCGGTCGATGCGATGAAGTTCACCCTGGAGCGCACCCGCAAGGGCCTGGACACCATCTCGGTGACCGGCAACGTACTGCGCGACTACCTGACCGACCTATTCCCGATCATGGAACTGGGCACCAGCGCCAAGATGCTGTCGATCGTGCCGCTGATGAATGGCGGTGGCCTGTTCGAAACCGGTGCTGGCGGTTCGGCTCCAAAGCACGTGCAGCAACTGCTGGAAGAAAACTTCCTGCGCTGGGATTCCCTGGGCGAGTTCCTGGCCCTGGCCGCGTCCCTCGAGCATTTGGGTGTGACGTACAACAACCCCAAAGCCCTGGTACTGTCCAAGACCCTGGACCAGGCCACCGGCCAGTTCCTGGACAACAACAAGTCGCCATCGCGCAAGGTCGGCAACATCGACAACCGCGGCAGCCACTTCTACCTGGCGCTGTACTGGGCACAAGCCCTGGCGGCCCAGACCGAAGACACTGCACTGCAAGCGCAGTTTGGCGAATTGGCCAAAACCCTGGCCGAGAACGAAGCAACCATCGTTGCCGAACTCAACGCCGTACAGGGCAAGCCAGTGGACATCGGCGGCTACTACGCGCCGAACCCAGAGCTGACCAGCAAGGCCATGCGCCCGAGCAACACCCTCAATGCGGCGATTGCCAAGTTGAAGTAAGGTTGTAAGGATGCAAAGAAGCCCCGGCCCAGTGCCGGGGTTTCTGCTTGTAGGGACTTCATTGAAGAAACCCAATCCAATGTGGGAGCTGGCTTGCCTGCGATTGCAGTCTGTCAGTTCATACAGGCGTAGCTGACCCACCGCCATCGCAGGCAAGCCAGCTCCCACATTGAGCATGCCACCTTCCAGATACCGAGGTTCGCAATGACCTGGCTCCCCCACATCACCGTCGCCACCATCGTCGAAGACAACGGCCGCTTCCTGATGGTCGAAGAACTCAAGGGCGGCCGCGCCGTGCTCAACCAGCCCGCCGGCCATCTGGACCCGAACGAAACCCTGACCGAAGCTGCCGTGCGCGAAACGCTGGAAGAAACCGGCTGGGACGTGGAAGCTACCGGCATCGTCGGCATCTACCTGTACACCGCACCCAGCAATGGCGTCACCTATCAACGGGTCTGCTTTATCGCCAAGGCCCTGAGACACCACCCGGACCATCAACTCGACGAAGGCATCCTGCGCGCCCGCTGGCTGACCCGTGACGAGCTGATGGCCGTGCGCGACGACTGGCGCAGCGAGCTGATTATCCGCTGCATCGATGATTATCTGGCCGGCCAATGCCACAGTCTCGAATTGATCCGCCCTTCTCTTTAGCCTTGCGGGCCCAGGCCTGCTAGAATCGCGTCCTTTTTCAAGACACCCGTTGAAACCCTATGCGTGATTCAGCCCCTTCTGACACACAAAAGAAGCGCGTCATCGTCGGCATGTCCGGCGGCGTGGACTCTTCCGTTTCCGCCGTTCTGCTCATGGAGCAGGGTTATGAGGTGGAAGGCCTGTTCATGAAGAACTGGGAAGAAGACGATGGAACCGAATACTGCACCGCCATGGACGACCTCGCCGACGCCCAGGCCGTATGCGACAAGATCGGCATCAAGCTGCACACCGCCAACTTCGCCGCCGAGTACTGGGACAACGTGTTCGAGCACTTCCTGGCCGAATACAAGGCCGGCCGCACGCCGAACCCGGACATCCTGTGTAACCGCGAAATCAAGTTCAAGGCCTTCCTCGACTACGCCATGATGCTCGGCGCCGACCTGATAGCTACCGGCCACTACGTGCGCCGTCGCGATATCGATGGCCGCACCGAATTGCTCAAGGGCCTGGACCCGAACAAGGACCAGAGCTACTTCCTGCACGCCGTCGGTGGTGAGCAGATCGCCAAGACCCTGTTTCCGGTCGGCGAGCTGGAAAAGCCCGAAGTGCGCAAAATTGCCGAGAAACACGGCCTGGCCACCGCCAAGAAGAAAGATTCCACCGGTATCTGCTTTATCGGCGAGCGGCGCTTCAGTGATTTCCTCAAGCAATACCTGCCGGCGCAACCGGGCGAGATCAAGACCACCGAGGGTGAAGTGATCGGCCGCCACCACGGCCTGATGTACCACACCATCGGCCAGCGCCAGGGCCTGGGTATTGGCGGTTTGAAGGACGCCGGTGAAGAGCCGTGGTACGTGCTGGTCAAAGACCTGGAAAACAACGTGCTGGTGGTCGGCCAAGGCAACGAGCACCCGCTGCTGTTCTCCGGCGCCCTGCTCGCTTCCGAGATCTATTGGGTCAACCCTATCGACTTGAGCACCCCGCGCCGCCTGACCGCCAAAGTGCGTTATCGCCAGAGCGACCAGCCCTGCACCCTGGAAAAGACCGCCACCGGCTACCGTGCCACCTTCGATGACCCGCAGCGCGCGGTCACCCCTGGCCAGTCCGTGGTGTTCTATGACGGCGAAATCTGCCTGGGCGGCGGCGTGATTGAAGTCGCGCAAGCCTGGAGCAACCCGGCATGAGCCCGACCCAGGAGCAATTGACGGCCCTTGGCGGTGTCTTTCTCGCTGCGGTACTGGTGGACAAGATCGCCAAGACCGGCCAGATCACTGAAGCCGGCCTGACCTGCATGCTCGGCAGCCTGCTGATCCGCGATCCCAAGGACACCCTTGAGGTTTATGGCGGTGACGACCTGGCCCTGCGTGAAGGCTATCGCGCCCTGATCGGCGCCCTGGAGCGCGACCCCAGCACTCTGCAGCGCGAACCGTTGCGCTATGCCCTGTCGATGCTCGGCCTTGAGCGCCAACTAGCCAAGCGTGACGACCTGCTGGACACCATCGGCAAGCGCCTGCCGCAGATCCAGTCCCAGGTAGAACACTTCGGCCCGGCCCACGAAAACGTGATCGCAGCCTGTGGTGCGCTGTACCAGGACACCTTGAGCACCCTGCGCCAGCGCATCCAGGTGCACGGCGACATGCGCAACCTGCAGCAACCCAACAACGCGTCGAAAATCCGCGCCCTGCTCCTGGCCGGTATTCGTTCGGCACGCTTGTGGCGCCAACTGGGCGGTCATCGCTGGCAGTTGGTGATCAGCCGACGCAAATTGCTCAAAGAGCTTTACCCGTTGATGCGCAACGAATAAGTCGCACCAGCAGGCTGTTTTCAAGCCATTACGCGTAATACGCCGGTCAGTTGGCGACGGACCGGCGGATTTTTTCATGTATGATACGCGCCCCATTTCGTTGCCCGACTGTCCGAGAACACCCCATGCAGCTCTCTTCGCTCACTGCGGTTTCCCCTGTTGACGGCCGCTACGCCGGCAAAACCCAGGCCCTGCGCCCTATTTTCAGCGAGTACGGCCTGATCCGTGCCCGTGTCCTGGTTGAAGTGCGCTGGCTCCAGCGCCTGGCCGCTCACCCCGCCATCAGCGAAGTGCCGGCGTTTTCCGCCGAAGCCAACGCTGTATTGAACACCCTGGCGGAAAACTTCTCCCTGGAGCACGCCGAGCGTGTCAAAGAGATCGAGCGCACCACCAACCACGACGTCAAAGCCATCGAATACCTGCTCAAAGAGCAAGCGGCCCAACTGCCGGAACTGGCCCAGGTCAGCGAGTTCATCCACTTTGCCTGCACCAGCGAGGACATCAACAACCTGTCCCACGCCCTGATGCTGCGCGAAGGCCGTGATGACGTGATGCTGCCGCTGATGCGCCAGACCGCCGAAGCCATCCGCGAGCTGGCGATCCGTTTCGCTGCCGTGCCGATGCTGTCGCGCACCCACGGCCAGCCGGCCTCGCCAACCACCCTGGGCAAAGAACTGGCCAACGTGGTGTACCGCCTGGAGCGCCAGATCGCCCAAGTCGCCGCCGTGCCATTGCTGGGCAAGATCAACGGCGCCGTAGGCAACTACAACGCCCACCTGTCGGCCTACCCTGAGATCGACTGGGAAGCCAACGCCCGCGCCTTCATCGAAGACGAGCTGGGCCTGGGCTTCAACCCCTACACCACGCAGATCGAACCGCACGACTACATCGCCGAACTGTTCGACGCTATTGCACGCTTCAACACCATCCTGATCGATTTTGATCGCGATATCTGGGGCTACATCTCCCTGGGCTACTTCAAGCAGCGCACCATTGCCGGCGAAATCGGTTCTTCGACCATGCCGCACAAGGTCAACCCGATCGACTTCGAAAACTCCGAAGGCAACCTGGGTATCGCCAACGCCCTGTTCCAGCACCTGGCCAGCAAGTTGCCGATCTCCCGCTGGCAGCGCGACCTGACCGACTCCACCGTACTGCGCAACCTCGGCGTGGGCTTTGCCCACAGCGTGATCGCGTACGAAGCCAGCCTCAAAGGCATCAGCAAGCTGGAGCTCAACGAGCAGAAGATTGCCGCTGACCTGGACGCGTGCTGGGAAGTATTGGCCGAGCCGATCCAGACCGTGATGCGCCGCTACAACATCGAAAACCCCTACGAGAAGCTGAAAGAATTGACGCGCGGCAAGGGCATCAGCCCCGAAGCACTGCAAACTTTCATCGACGGCCTGGACATGCCAGCCGCGGCCAAGGCCGAGCTGAAGCTGCTCACCCCGGCCAACTACATCGGCAACGCTGTAGAGCAAGCCAAGCGCATCTGATCCAAGCAAGCTCCTTTGAGACGCCCGGCCGCGCCGGGCGTTTTTATTCCTGTCTTAAAAGTGCTTTTTTTCAATAGGTTACACATGAATCCTGATATCCCTCTTCAACTTCTGGGCGGCATCACGGCACGGGAATTCCTGCGCGACTACTGGCAGAAAAAACCGCTGCTGATCCGCCAGGCCATCCCTGACTTCGAAAGCCCGATCGACGCCGACGAACTGGCAGGCCTGGCCCTGGAAGAAGAAGTCGAGTCGCGCCTGGTGATCGAACACGGCGAGCGCCCGTGGGAACTGCGTCGCGGCCCGTTCGCCGAAGACGCTTTCAGCACCCTGCCCGAGCGCGAGTGGACCCTGCTGGTGCAGGCAGTCGACCAGTTCGTGCCGGAGGTGGCTGAGCTGCTGGAGCACTTCCGCTTCCTGCCGAGCTGGCGTATCGATGATGTGATGATCAGCTTCGCCGCGCCGGGTGGCAGCGTCGGTCCGCATTTCGATAACTACGATGTGTTCCTGCTGCAAGCCCAGGGCAAGCGCAACTGGAAGATCGGCCAGATGTGCAATTCCGAAAGCCCGTTGCTGCAACACGCCGACCTGCGCATCCTCGCCGAATTCGAAGAAAGCGCCGAATGGGTGCTGGAACCGGGCGACATGCTCTACCTGCCGCCGCGCCTGGCCCATTTCGGCATTGCTGAAGACGACTGCATGACCTATTCCGTGGGTTTCCGTGCACCGAGCGCCGCTGAAGTGCTGACCCACTTCACCGACTTCCTCAGCCAGTACCTGACCGACGAAGAGCGCTACACCGACGCAGACGCCCAGCCGGTCAGCGACCCGCACCAGATCCAGGGCGACGCACTGGACCGCCTCAAGGGCTTGCTCGCCGAGCACATGAGCGATGAGCGCATGCTGCTGACCTGGTTCGGCCAGTTCATGACCGAGCCACGCTACCCGGAACTGGTGGCCGGCGAAGAGTTGGGCGAAGAAGATTTCATCAACAGCCTGCAAGACGGCGCGATCCTGGTACGCAACCCGAGCGCACGCCTGGCCTGGTCCGAAGTCGACGACGATGTACTGTTGTTTGCCAGTGGCCAGAGCCGTTACCTGCCGGGCAAACTGCGTGAACTGTTGAAGCTGGTGTGCTCGGCCGATGCACTGCACAGCGAAAACCTGGGCGAGTGGCTGGCCGACGAAGACGGTCGCGACCTGCTGTGCGAACTGGTCAAGCAAGGCAGCCTGGGGTTCGCGGATGAATAGAATTCACGTAAGTGTCGCGGACTGGCGAAAGGATATCGACGAGATTCGGCGCATTCGTGAAGCGGTATTCATCGCTGAACAATCGGTCCCGCCTGAATTGGAGTGGGACGCGGACGATGCCGGCGCCATGCATTTTCTTGCATACGAAGGTGATTTCCCGATTGGCACCGCTCGATTGCTGCCCAGCGGCGAGATCGGTCGGGTATCAGTGCTCAAGGACTGGCGTGGGCTGAAAGTCGGCGACAAGCTGATGGAAGCGGTGATCGGCGAGGCGGTGAAACGCGGCCAGACCCGGCAATTCCTGAGTGCGCAGGTGTATGCGGCGCCGTTCTATGAGCGGCTGGGCTTCAAGATCGTCAGCGATGAGTTTCTTGAGGTCGGGATTCCGCATGTGGATATGGTGCGCGGAGGCTAATTCGAGACCGCGCCGCCTTTATCGCAGGCAAGCCAGCTCCCACATTTGACTGCATTCCAAGTGTGGGAGCTGGCTTGCCTGCGATAGCTATTTCAGCAACATCCTGAATGCCCTGCCTGCCAGGGCATTTTGCCGTCTACGATTCAACTTGCGCCCTGCCAGGCCGACAAACTGGCACTATCAAGCAAATGACTCGCAGAGATAACGGACATGTCCCTACGCACCCTGCTCACCGCCCTCGTGATGACCGTCAGCGCTTGCGCCATGGCCGCCACTGAAGTCGTCAACCTGAACAACCGCACCAGCGCCGACCTGCTGCCCGTGGCGCAGAACTTCATTGGCAAGGACGGCACCGTCAGCGCCTACGGCAACCAGCTTATCGTTAACGCTGAGCCCGCCAGGATCGAGGGCTTGCGCGCACTGCTCGGCCAATTGGATACACCGGCCAAACGCCTGCTGATCACCGTCGATACCAACGAGAACAACCAGCAGAACAGCGGTGACAGCCAGACCCGCATCATCAGCTACGGCACTGCCAGCCGCGACGGTGGCGTGCAGCAGATCCAGGCCAGCGAAGGCGTGCCTGCGCTGATCCAGGTCGGCCAGAGCGTACCGCTGACCACCACGCAACAGGACAGCTACGGCCGTCTGCAAAACCAGACCCAGTATCGCAACGTCACCCAGGGCTTTTACGTGACCGCCAGCGTCACCGGCGAGACCGTACACCTGGCCATCAGTACCAACCGTGACCGCATGAGCCAGGAACGTCCCGATGTAGTGAACGTGCAAAGCACCGACACAACTGTCAGCGGCCGCCTGGGCGAATGGATTCCCCTGGCCGGCATCAATCGTGAAACCCAGGCGGACAAATCCTCTACAACCCGCAGCTACTCTACTCAGGGCCGCGATGACCTGACTTTACGGGTCAAGGTCGACACCCTGAACTGAAGCACCGAAAACTGACTGGCAAGTCGCATTAGACTAAAGATGTAGTGCCATAAAAAAAGCACTACAAAACATTTGACGAGCCAAAAAAGCATGGGCATGATGGCCTCGCTCCCGCTAATCAGGGGCCCTGGCAAGGGCCTTCGGATCGCCGCTCTAAGCTACCCACCTGAGCCGATTCGTGTCTGTACCGCCCACAAGGTGTGTTTGACGTTGGTTGCGACTGGAACGAAGTTGTCCCGAGGGACGGAAGCTAACCAGGTAACCCGGCTACACACTGATGGATCGTACAAAGGCCCACGACGCCCGAAGACCGTTCGCAGTTTGCCCTTACCTGCTCAACTCCCCCTTGAGCCCCATCGTTCATCCCGTCGCCTACCTCCGTCAGATTTGACTTGAACCCCAAAGCTTCTGGTCAGCGAGCAATCCTACCCAGGCAACGAATGCCGGGCTGGCAAACGGATACTTCAAACAAGACGCGACGAGGTTTTTCCCCATGGCACTGACACGCGAACAGCAAATTGCAGCCCTTGAAAAAGACTGGGCTGAAAACCCACGCTGGAAAGGCGTAACCCGCGCTTATTCCGCTGCTGACGTCGTCCGCCTGCGTGGCTCGGTCCAACCTGAGCACACCTTTGCAAAACTCGGCGCCGAGAAGCTGTGGAACCTGGTCACTCAGGGTGCCAAGCCTTCTTTCCGTCCCGACAAAGATTTCGTCAACTGCATGGGCGCCCTCACTGGCGGCCAGGCAGTCCAGCAGGTAAAAGCCGGTATCCAGGCGATCTACCTGTCCGGTTGGCAAGTGGCAGCGGACAACAACTCCGCTGAATCCATGTACCCCGACCAATCGCTGTACCCGGTGGACTCGGTACCAACCGTGGTCAAGCGCATCAACAACTCGTTCCGTCGTGCCGACCAGATCCAGTGGAAAGCCGGCAAGAACCCAGGCGATGAAGGCTACATCGACTACTTCGCGCCAATCGTGGCAGACGCCGAAGCCGGTTTCGGTGGCGTGCTCAACGCCTACGAGCTGATGAAGAGCATGATCGAGGCAGGCGCTGCCGGCGTGCACTTCGAAGACCAGCTGGCTTCGGTGAAAAAATGCGGCCACATGGGTGGCAAGGTACTGGTACCGACCCAGGAAGCTGTACAGAAGCTGACCGCCGCTCGCCTGGCCGCTGACGTTGCCGGTACACCGACCATCATCCTGGCCCGTACCGACGCCAACGCGGCAGACTTGCTGACCTCGGACTGCGACCCGTACGACCAACCATTCGTTACCGGCGAGCGCACCCAGGAAGGCTTCTATAAAGTGCGCGCCGGCCTCGACCAGGCAATCGCCCGTGGCCTGGCCTACGCGCCGTACGCCGATCTGATCTGGTGCGAAACCGCCAAGCCAGACCTGGACGAAGCACGCCGCTTTGCCGAAGCGATCAAGAAGGAGTACCCGGACCAACTGCTGTCCTACAACTGCTCGCCTTCCTTCAACTGGAAGAAGAACCTGGACGACGCGACCATCGCCAAGTTCCAGCGTGAGCTGTCGGCCATGGGCTACAAGCACCAGTTCATCACCCTGGCCGGTATCCACAACATGTGGCACAGCATGTTCAACCTGGCGCACGACTACGCCCGCAACGACATGACCGCCTACGTGAAGCTGCAGGAGCAGGAATTCGCAGACGCCGCCAAAGGCTACACCTTCGTGGCGCACCAGCAGGAAGTGGGCACCGGCTACTTCGACGACATGACCACCGTGATCCAGGGCGGCACCTCGTCCGTGACCGCGCTGACCGGTTCGACCGAAGAAGAGCAGTTCCACTAAGTACCGCGTACACGGCCACTGCGGCCCCACGGAAGACCTAACCGCAGTGCCGCGCAACAATCACGCCCCGACTGGTTCGGGGCGTTTTTTTTGCCTAGGAATCACCGAAAATCAAGGGTGGGAGCTGGCTTGCCTGCGATGGCGGTGGGTCAGAGGCAGGTGTTTCAGCTGATCCGCCGCCATCGCAGGCAAGCCAGCTCCTACATTGACCGCCCCCTATCCATAGTTTTTTGCTAAAAACATTGATCCAGAGCGGTATCCGCGCACATCCGATCGGTTAAAAGAACCGTTGCGACAACTAAGCGACACTCAAGCAAGTAACGGTAACTTCCCGCGCCACATGAGAAACACTCGCTTACACCCCACGCAAACAATATTCATTATCATTTAGCGCCTGAAAACTTCGTTACCGCTTAAACAAAACATAATTGATGAAAAGCCCGCTAATGCCCACGCCACAAGGGCTACAGCCCCAAGAAGGTGCACTATGTGCTTATTCCACCGAATAATTTCGCCCTGGGAATTTTACTTGCCCGGTGTTTAGCCATAAAATCACCGCGATTGATTGCAGTGCGACATATCGTCACTGCATCGTTACTTTTTCGAGCTCAGAGACCTTTGCTCTCTGTTAAGGATTTCCAGCATGACCGACGCGACAGGACTCATGGCCCACAACTGGGGCTTTGCCATTTTCCTTCTCGGTGTTGTAGGCCTCTGCGCCTTCATGCTTGGCGTCTCCAGCCTCCTCGGGTCAAAAGCCTGGGGCCGCAGCAAAAACGAACCGTTCGAATCCGGCATGCTACCTACAGGTGGCGCCCGCTTGCGGCTCTCAGCCAAATTCTATCTGGTCGCGATGCTCTTCGTGATCTTCGATATCGAAGCCCTCTTTCTCTTTGCATGGTCTGTGTCCGTCCGCGAAAGCGGCTGGACCGGATTCGTCGAAGCTCTCGTTTTCATAGCAATTCTGTTGGCAGGTCTTGTCTACCTGTTCCGAGTGGGCGCCCTTGACTGGGCTCCGGAAGCTCGTCGCAAGCGGCAAGCGAAGCTGAAACAATGAGGCTTTGGCAATGCAATACAATCTCACCAGGATCGACCCGGATGCTCCTAACGAGCAGTACCCCATCGGCGAACGGGAAACCGTCTCCGACCCGTTAGAAGACCAAGTCCACAAAAACATCTACATGGGCAAGCTGGAAGACGTGCTGAGTGGCGCGGTCAACTGGGGGCGTAAAAACTCCCTGTGGCCGTACAACTTCGGTCTTTCGTGCTGCTACGTGGAAATGACCACCGCCTTCACGGCGCCCCACGACATCGCGCGCTTTGGCGCCGAAGTGATCCGGGCCTCGCCGCGCCAGGCGGATTTCATGGTTATCGCCGGTACCTGCTTCATCAAGATGGCGCCGATCATCCAGCGCCTCTATGAGCAAATGCTCGAACCAAAGTGGGTTATCTCCATGGGTTCGTGCGCCAACTCCGGTGGCATGTACGACATCTACTCGGTCGTTCAAGGGGTGGACAAGTTCCTGCCCGTGGACGTCTACGTGCCTGGCTGCCCGCCCCGTCCCGAAGCGTTCCTGCAAGGCTTGATGCTGTTGCAGGAATCGATTGGCAAGGAGCGTCGCCCACTGTCCTGGGTGGTCGGTGATCAAGGCGTTTATCGCGCCGAGATGCCGTCTCAAAAGGAACAGCGCCGCGAACAGCGAATCGCAGTCACCAACCTGCGCAGCCCCGACGAAGTCTGATCCAGCCCGCTTCTTTTATAGAACGAAAACCTGGCTTCATTCTTTACGTTGACCGAAAGCGATAAAAAACCATGACTACAGGCAGTGCTCTGTACATCCCGCCTTATAAGGCAGACGACCAGGATGTGGTTGTCGAACTCAATAACCGTTTCGGCCCTGACGCCTTCACCGCCCAGGCCACACGCACCGGTATGCCGGTGCTGTGGGTGGCGCGTGCCAGGCTCGTCGAAGTCCTGACCTTCCTGCGCAACCTGCCCAAGCCGTACGTCATGCTCTATGACCTGCATGGCGTGGACGAGCGTCTGCGCACCAAGCGCCAGGGCCTGCCGAGCGGTGCCGATTTCACCGTGTTCTACCACCTGATGTCGCTGGAACGTAACAGCGACGTGATGATCAAGGTCGCCCTGAGCGAGAGCGACCTGAGCATCCCGACCGTGACCGGTATCTGGCCGAACGCCAGCTGGTACGAGCGTGAAGTCTGGGACATGTTCGGCATCGACTTCCCTGGCCACCCGCACCTGACGCGCATCATGATGCCGCCGACCTGGGAAGGTCACCCGCTGCGCAAGGACTTCCCTGCCCGCGCCACCGAATTCGACCCGTACAGCCTCAACCTCGCCAAGCAACAGCTTGAAGAAGAGGCGGCGCGCTTCCGCCCCGAAGACTGGGGCATGAAGCGCGCCGGCACCAACGAGGACTACATGTTCCTCAACCTGGGCCCGAACCACCCTTCGGCCCACGGTGCCTTCCGTATCATCCTGCAACTGGACGGCGAAGAAATCGTCGACTGCGTCCCGGACATCGGCTACCACCACCGTGGCGCCGAGAAGATGGCCGAGCGTCAGTCCTGGCACAGCTTCATCCCGTACACCGACCGTATCGACTACCTCGGCGGCGTGATGAACAACCTGCCGTACGTGCTCTCGGTCGAGAAGCTGGCCGGTATCAAGGTACCGGACCGCGTCGACACCATCCGCATCATGATGGCCGAGTTCTTCCGCATCACCAGCCACCTGCTGTTCCTGGGTACCTATATCCAGGACGTCGGCGCCATGACGCCGGTGTTCTTCACCTTCACCGACCGTCAGCGTGCCTACAAGGTCATCGAAGCCATCACCGGTTTCCGTCTGCACCCGGCCTGGTACCGCATCGGCGGAGTGGCCCACGACCTGCCGAACGGCTGGGAACGCCTGGTCAAGGAATTCATCGACTGGATGCCCAAGCGCCTGGACGAGTACCAGAAAGCCGCGCTGGACAACAGCATCCTCAAGGGCCGCACCATCGGCGTCGCGCAGTACAACACCAAAGAGGCCCTGGAATGGGGCGTCACCGGTGCCGGCCTGCGTTCCACCGGTTGCGACTTCGACCTGCGTAAAGCACGCCCGTACTCCGGCTACGAGAACTTCGAGTTCGAAGTACCGCTGGCGGCCAATGGCGATGCCTACGACCGTTGCATCGTGCGCGTCGAAGAAATGCGCCAGAGCCTGAAGATCATCGAGCAGTGCATGCGCAACATGCCGGCCGGCCCGTACAAGGCGGATCACCCGCTGACCACGCCGCCGCCCAAAGAGCGCACGCTGCAGCACATCGAAACCCTGATCACGCACTTCCTGCAGGTTTCGTGGGGCCCGGTGATGCCGGCCAACGAATCCTTCCAGATGATCGAAGCGACCAAGGGTATCAACAGTTATTACCTGACGAGCGATGGCGGCACCATGAGCTACCGCACCCGGATTCGTACCCCAAGTTTTGCCCACTTGCAGCAGATCCCTTCGGTGATCAAAGGCGAGATGGTCGCGGACTTGATTGCGTACCTGGGTAGTATCGATTTCGTTATGGCCGACGTGGACCGCTAAGCATGAACAGCACGCTTATCCAGACAGACCGTTTCACCTTGAGTGAAACCGAGCGCTCGGCCATCGAGCACGAGCTGCATCACTACGAAGACCCGCGCGCGGCGTCGATCGAAGCCCTGAAGATCGTCCAGAAGGAACGTGGCTGGGTGCCCGACGGCGCCCTCTACGCCATCGGCGAGATCCTCGGCATCCCCGCCAGCGACGTTGAAGGCGTGGCGACGTTCTACAGCCAGATCTTCCGCCAACCGGTGGGCCGCCACATCATTCGCGTGTGCGACAGCATGGTCTGCTACATCGGTGGCCATGAGTCCGTGGTCAGCGAAATCCAGGCCAAGCTGGGCATCGGCCTCGGCCAGACCACCGCCGACGGCCGCTTCACGCTGCTGCCGGTGTGCTGCCTGGGCAACTGCGACAAGGCGCCGGCGTTGATGATCGACGACGACACATTCGGTGACGTACAGCCTGCTGGCGTGACCCAATTGCTCGAGGGCTACCCATGACCCTGACCTCTTTCGGCCCGGCCAACCTGATCAAGCGTTCGGCCGAGACCCACCCGCTGACCTGGCGCTTGCGTGACGACGGCGAGCCGGTATGGCTCGACGAATACCAGGCCAAGAACGGCTACGCCGCTGCGCGCAAAGCTTTCGCCGACATGGCCCAGGACGATATCGTCCAGACCGTGAAAGACGCCGGTCTCAAGGGCCGCGGCGGCGCAGGCTTCCCCACTGGCGTGAAGTGGGGCCTGATGCCCAAGGACGAATCCATCAACATCCGCTACCTGCTGTGCAACGCGGATGAAATGGAGCCCAACACCTGGAAAGACCGCATGCTGATGGAGCAACTGCCCCATCTGCTGATCGAAGGCATGTTGATCAGTGCCCGTGCGCTCAAGACCTACCGTGGCTATATCTTCCTGCGTGGCGAGTACACCACCGCCGCCAAGCATCTGAACCGTGCCGTGGAAGAAGCCAAGGCCGCCGGCCTGCTGGGCAAGAACATCCTCGGTTCCGGTTTCGACTTCGAACTGTTCGTGCACACCGGCGCCGGGCGTTATATCTGCGGTGAAGAAACCGCACTGATCAACTCCCTCGAAGGCCGCCGCGCCAACCCGCGTTCCAAGCCGCCCTTCCCCGCCGCCGTGGGCGTGTGGGGCAAGCCGACGTGCGTGAACAACGTCGAGACCCTGTGCAACGTGCCGGCGATCATCGCCGACGGCGTGGACTGGTACAAATCCCTGGCCCGCGAAGGCAGCGAAGACATGGGCACCAAGCTCATGGGCTTCTCCGGCAAGGTCAAGAACCCTGGCCTGTGGGAACTGCCATTCGGCGTGACCGCACGCGAGCTGTTCGAGGACTACGCCGGCGGTATGCGCGACGGCTACACCTTGAAAGCCTGGCAGCCAGGCGGCGCCGGCACCGGTTTCCTGCTGCCCGAGCACCTCGATGCACAAATGTATGCCGGCGGTATCGGCAAGGTGGGCACCCGGATGGGTACCGGCCTGGCGATGGCGGTCGACAACACCGTGAACATGGTCTCGTTGCTGCGCAACATGGAGCAGTTTTTTGCCCGCGAATCCTGCGGCTTCTGCACCCCATGCCGCGACGGCCTGCCTTGGAGCGTCAAGCTGCTGATGGCCCTGGAAAATGGCGAAGGCCGCGAGGGCGACATCGAAACCCTGCTGGGTCTGGTCGGTTTCCTCGGCCCAGGCAAGACTTTCTGTGCTCACGCACCAGGCGCCGTGGAGCCATTGGGCAGCGCAATCAAATACTTCCGCTCGGAGTTCGAAGCCGGCATCGCGCCCACCAGCGCCGCCGTCCCGCCTCTGGCGAAGCCGATCGTAGTCGGCGCGTAACGCTTAAACAGGCGAAGGGTCCGTGCCCTTCGCCTGCTCATGTGCTGACGCCGTAAAGGCTGTGTAGATGCACATGAATAACAAGATTCCATTAGCCACGCCCGCTGACAACGGGCCAACGAAGAACTTTGAACCATGGCCACTATCCACGTAGACGGCAAAGCGCTCGAAGTCGATGGGGCGGACAACCTGTTACAGGCGTGTCTGTCACTCGGCCTCGACATCCCGTATTTCTGCTGGCACCCCGCGCTTGGTAGCGTCGGTGCCTGTCGCCAGTGTGCGGTCAAGCAATACACCGACGAGAACGACACCCGTGGTCGTATCGTCATGTCCTGCATGACCCCAGCCACCGACAACACCTGGATCTCCATCGACGATGAAGAATCCAAGGCGTTCCGCGCCAGCGTTGTCGAATGGCTGATGACCAACCACCCCCACGACTGCCCGGTCTGTGAGGAAGGCGGTCACTGCCACCTGCAAGACATGACGGTGATGACCGGCCACAACGAGCGCCGTTATCGCTTCACCAAGCGTACCCACCAGAACCAGGACCTCGGCCCGTTCATTTCCCACGAAATGAACCGCTGCATCGCCTGCTACCGCTGCGTGCGCTTCTATAAAGACTACGCCGGCGGCACCGACCTCGGCGTGTTCGGCGCCCACGACAACGTGTACTTCGGTCGCGTTGAAGACGGCGTGCTGGAGAGCGAGTTCTCCGGCAACCTCACCGAGGTCTGCCCGACCGGTGTGTTCACCGACAAGACCCACTCCGAGCGCTACAACCGTAAGTGGGACATGCAATTTGCGCCGAGCATCTGCCATGGCTGCTCCAGCGGTTGCAACATCTCCCCGGGCGAGCGCTACGGTGAGCTGCGTCGTATCGAAAACCGCTTCAACGGTTCGGTCAACCAGTACTTCCTGTGCGACCGTGGCCGTTTCGGCTATGGCTACGTCAACCGCGAAGACCGCCCACGCCAGCCCCAGCTGGCCGATGGCGCCAAGCTGAGCCTGGACGCAGCGCTGGATAAGGCTGCCGACCTGTTGCGCGGGCGCAATATCGTGGGTATCGGTTCGCCACGCGCCAGCCTCGAAAGCAACTTCGCGTTGCGCGAGCTGGTAGGTGCCGAACACTTCTACTGCGGTATCGAAGCCGACGAGCTGGAGCGCATCCGCCTGGTCCTGCAAGTGCTGAACGACAGCCCGCTGCCGGTACCGAACATGCGCGACATCGAAGACCACGATGCGATCTTCGTACTCGGTGAAGACCTGACCCAGACCGCTGCACGCATCGCGCTGTCGCTGCGTCAGTCGGTCAAAGGCAAGGCCGAAGAAATGGCCGACGCCATGCGCGTACAGCCTTGGCTCGACGCCGCCGTGAAGAACATCGGCCAGCACGCGCTGAACCCGCTGTTTATCGCCTCCCTGGCTGAAACCAAGCTCGACGACATCGCCGAAGAGTGCGTGCACGCCGCGCCGGACGACCTGGCCCGCCTCGGTTTCGCCGTGGCCCACGCCCTCGACGCCAGCGCACCCGCCGTTGAAGGCCTGGACGCTGAAGCTGCCGAGTTGGCCCAGCGCATTGCCGACGCCCTGCTGGCGGCCAAGCGTCCGCTGATCATTGCCGGTACCTCGTTGGGTTCCAAAGCGCTGATCGAAGCCGCCGCCAACATCGCCAAGGCCCTGAAGCTGCGCGACAAAAATGGCTCCATCAGCCTGGTGGTGCCGGAAGCCAACAGCCTGGGCCTGGCCATGCTCGGTGGCGAGTCCGTGGACGCAGCGCTGCAAGCCGTGACCGACGGCCGTGCCGACGCCATCGTGGTGCTGGAAAACGACCTGTACACCCGCACCGCTGCGGCCAAGGTTGACGCGGCACTGGATGCGGCCAAGGTGCTGATCGTCGCCGACCACCAGAAGACCGCCACCAGCGACCGCGCCGATCTGGTGCTGCCAGCCGCCACCTTCGCCGAAGGCGACGGTACCCTGGTCAGCCAGGAAGGCCGCGCCCAGCGCTTCTTCCAGGTGTTCGATCCGAAGTACATGGACGCCAGCATCCTGGTGCACGAAGGCTGGCGCTGGCTGCATGCCCTGCGCGCCACCCTGCTGAACCAGCCGATCGACTGGACTCAGCTCGACCACGTGACCGCTGCCACCGCCGCCAGCGCGCCGCAGCTTGCTCGTATCGTCGATGCCGCGCCGTCCGCCGCGTTCCGCATCAAGGGCCTGAAACTGGCACGTGAGCCGCTGCGCTACTCCGGCCGCACCGCCATGCGTGCTGACATCAGCGTGCACGAGCCGCGTACCCCGCAAGACAACGACACCGCGTTTGCCTTCTCCATGGAAGGTTACTCGGGTTCGGCCGAACCGCGTCAGCAGGTGCCATTTGCCTGGTCGCCGGGCTGGAACTCGCCGCAGGCCTGGAACAAGTTCCAGGACGAAGTCGGTGGTCATATCCGCGCTGGCGACCCAGGCACTCGCCTGATCGAAAGCAGCGGTGACTCGCTGAACTGGTTCGCTGCGGTACCGCGTCCGTTCAACCCGGCGCCGGGCACCTGGCAGGTCGTGCCGTTCTTCCACCTGTTCGGCAGCGAAGAGACCTCTTCCAAGGCCGCGCCGGTTCAAGAGCGCATTCCTGCCGCCTATGTGTCCGTGGCCAAGTCCGAAGCCGACCGCCTGGGTGTCAACGACGGCGCGCTACTCAGCCTCAACGTCGCCGGCCAGACCTTGCGTCTGCCGCTGCGTATCAATGACGAGCTGGGTGCCGGCCTGGTTGCACTGCCTAAAGGCATCGCCGGTATTCCGCCTGCCATTTTCGGCAAAACCGTTGACGGTCTGCAGGAGGCAGCGCAATGACTTGGTTCACGCCGGAAGTAATTGACGTGATCATCTCGGTGGTCAAGGCCATCGTGATCCTGTTGGCCGTGGTCGTCGCTGGCGCCCTGCTCAGCTTCGTCGAACGTCGCCTGCTGGGCTGGTGGCAGGACCGTTACGGTCCGAACCGCGTTGGCCCGTTCGGCATGTTCCAGATCGCTGCCGACATGCTGAAAATGTTCTTCAAGGAAGACTGGACCCCGCCGTTTGCCGACAAGGTGATCTTCACCCTGGCACCGGTGGTCGCCATGAGCGCCTTGCTGATTGCGTTTGCGATCATCCCGATCACCCCGACCTGGGGCGTGGCGGACCTGAACATCGGCTTGCTGTTCTTCTTCGCCATGGCCGGTTTGTCGGTATACGCGGTGCTGTTCGCCGGTTGGTCGAGCAACAACAAGTTCGCCCTGCTGGGCAGCTTGCGTGCCTCGGCGCAAACCGTATCCTATGAAGTGTTCATGGGGTTGGCACTGATGGGCATCGTAGTGCAGGTTGGCTCGTTCAACATGCGCGACATCGTCGAGTACCAGGCACAGAACCTGTGGTTCATCATTCCGCAGTTCTTCGGCTTCTGCACCTTCTTCATCGCTGGCGTGGCCGTGACTCACCGTCACCCGTTCGACCAGCCGGAAGCGGAACAGGAACTGGCCGACGGTTACCACATTGAATATGCCGGCATGAAGTGGGGCATGTTCTTCGTCGGTGAGTACATCGGCATCATCTTGATCTCGGCCCTGCTGGTCACGCTGTTCTTCGGCGGCTGGCACGGTCCGTTTGGCATCCTGCCGCAGTTGGCCTTCTTCTGGTTCTTCCTGAAGACCGCGTTCTTCATCATGCTGTTCATCCTGCTGCGCGCCTCGATTCCGCGCCCGCGTTATGACCAGGTGATGGATTTCAGCTGGAGATTCTGCCTGCCGCTGACCCTGATCAATTTGCTGGTGACGGCTGCCGTCGTGTTGTTGAACACGCCAGCTGCCGCGGTTCAGTGAGGATTTGACCCATGTTCAAATATATTGGCGACATCGTTAAGGGTACCGGTACCCAGTTGCGAAGCCTGGTGATGGTGTTCGGTCACGGCTTTCGCAAACGCGACACCCTGCAATACCCCGAAGAAGCGGTGTACCTGCCGCCGCGCTATCGCGGCCGCATCGTACTGACCCGCGACCCCGACGGCGAAGAGCGTTGCGTAGCCTGCAACCTGTGCGCCGTGGCGTGCCCGGTGGGTTGCATCTCCCTGCAGAAAGCTGAAACCGAAGACGGTCGCTGGTACCCGGACTTCTTCCGCATCAACTTCTCGCGCTGCATTTTCTGCGGCCTCTGCGAGGAAGCTTGCCCGACCACCGCGATCCAGCTCACACCGGATTTCGAGATGGCCGAGTTCAAACGTCAGGACCTGGTGTACGAGAAAGAAGATCTTTTGATCGCAGGTACCGGTAAAAACCCTGATTACAACTTCTATCGTGTTGCAGGTATGGCCGTTGCCGGTAAGCCAAAAGGCGCCGCACAAAACGAAGCCGAGCCGATCAACGTGAAGAGCTTGCTGCCTTAAGGAAGAAAGATGGAATTCGCTTTCTATTTCGCATCGGGTATTGCAGTGGTGTCCACGCTTCGCGTGATCACCAACACTAACCCCGTGCACGCCCTGCTCTACCTGATCATTTCACTGATCGCCGTGGCCATGACCTTTTTCAGCCTCGGCGCACCGTTCGCCGGTGTGCTGGAAGTGATCGCCTACGCCGGCGCCATCATGGTGCTGTTCGTGTTTGTGGTGATGATGCTCAACCTGGGGCCGGCTTCGGTCGCCCAGGAGCGCGTCTGGCTCAAGCCCGGCATCTGGCTCGGCCCGGTTGTCCTCGCAGCGCTGCTGCTGGGTGAACTGCTGTATGTGCTGTTCGCTCACCAGAGCGGCCAGGCCATCGGCCACACCACCGTAGACGCGAAAGCCGTGGGCATCAGCCTGTTCGGCCCGTACCTGCTGGTGGTCGAATTGGCTTCGATGCTGCTGCTCGCCGCAGCCATCACTGCCTTCCACTTGGGCCGCAACGAAGCCAAGGAGCAATGACGATGCCTGCTATCCCTTTGGAGCATGGTCTGGCGGTCGCCGGCATCCTGTTCTGCCTTGGCCTGGTCGGCCTGATGGTTCGCCGTAACATTCTGTTCGTGTTGATGAGCCTGGAAATCATGATGAACGCCGCGGCACTGGCGTTCATTGTGGCAGGCGCACGTTGGGGCCAGCCGGATGGGCAAGTGATGTTCATCCTGGTGATCAGTCTGGCAGCCGCCGAAGCCAGTATTGGCCTGGCGATCCTGCTGCAGCTGTATCGTCGCTTCCACACGCTTGATATCGACGCTGCCAGTGAGATGCGCGGATGAACATGATCTTTCTGACTTTCGTATTCCCCCTGATCGGTTTCCTGCTGCTGTCGTTCTCTCGCGGGCGCTGGTCGGAAAACCTCTCGGCCCTGATCGGCGTGGGCTCCATCGGCCTGTCGGCCATCGTGGCCGCCTACGTCATCTGGCAATTCAACGTGGCACCGCCTGAAGGCGGTCACTACACCCTGGTGCTGTGGCAGTGGATGGCGGTCGAGGGCTTCAAGCCCAACTTCGCCCTCTACATCGACGGCCTGTCGATCACCATGCTCGGCGTGGTGGTGGGTGTGGGTTTCCTGATTCACCTGTTCGCGTCCTGGTACATGCGCGGTGAAGCGGGCTACTCGCGCTTCTTCTCGTACACCAACCTGTTTATCGCCAGCATGCTGTTCCTGGTGCTGGGCGATAACCTGTTGTTCCTGTACTTCGGCTGGGAAGGCGTGGGCCTGTGCTCGTACCTGTTGATCGGTTTCTACTACAGCAACCGCAACAACGGTAACGCAGCACTCAAGGCGTTTATCGTCACCCGCATCGGCGACGTGTTCATGGCCATCGGCCTGTTCATCCTGTTCCAACAGGTGGGCACGCTGAACATCCAGGAACTGCTGGTGCTGGCACCGCAGAAATTCCAGGTCGGCGACTTCTGGATCACCCTGGCCACCCTGATGCTGCTGGGCGGCGCCGTGGGTAAATCTGCGCAACTGCCACTGCAAACCTGGCTGGCGGATGCGATGGCCGGCCCTACCCCGGTGTCGGCACTGATCCACGCCGCCACCATGGTGACCGCCGGTGTCTACCTGATCGCCCGTACCCACGGCCTGTTCACCCTGGCGCCGGACATCCTGCATCTGGTGGGCATCGTGGGCGGCGTGACCCTGGTACTGGCCGGCTTCGCCGCGCTGGTGCAGACCGACATCAAACGTATCCTCGCCTACTCGACCATGAGCCAGATCGGCTACATGTTCCTGGCGCTGGGCGTTGGCGCCTGGGACGCGGCGATCTTCCACCTGATGACCCACGCGTTCTTCAAGGCGTTGCTGTTCCTCGCCTCCGGTGCCGTGATCGTGGCCTGCCACCACGAGCAGAACATCTTCAAGATGGGCGGCCTGTGGAAGAAACTGCCACTGGCGTACGCCAGCTTCATCGTCGGTGGTGCCGCCCTGGCAGCCCTGCCGTTGGTGACCGCCGGTTTCTACTCCAAGGACGAGATCCTCTGGGAAGCCTTTGCCAGCGGTAACCAGAACCTGCTGTACGCAGGCCTGGTGGGTGCGTTCATGACCTCGCTGTACACCTTCCGCCTGATCTTCATCACCTTCCACGGTGAAGCCAAGACCGAAGCGCACGCAGGCCACGGCATCTCCCATTGGTTGCCACTGTCGGTGCTGATCATCCTGTCGACCTTCGTCGGTGCGATGATCACCCCGCCACTGCACGGTGTATTGCCACAAAGCGTGGGCCATGCCGGCGGCGAAGCCCAGCACAGCCTGGAAATCGCCTCGGGCGCCATCGCCATCGCCGGTATCCTGCTGGCGGCCCTGCTGTTCCTCGGCAAGCGTCGCTTCGTGACTGCCGTGGCCAACAGTGGCATTGGTCGCTTCCTGTCGGCCTGGTGGTTCGCCGCCTGGGGCTTCGACTGGATCTACGACAAACTGTTCGTCAAACCTTACCTTGCGATCAGCCACGTGCTGCGCAAAGACCCGCTCGACCAGACCATCGGTTTGATCCCGCGTGCCGCCAAGGCCGGTCACACCGCCCTGAGCCGCAGCGAGACCGGCCAATTGCGTTGGTATGCAGCGTCCATGGCGGCGGGTGCCGTTCTGGTGATCGGCGCCATCGTCGTGGTAGCGGTCTGACTATGTTTAAGTGCACTGCGTACTTTGCGAACTTGCGAAAGGAAACGAGCCCGTCATGATTCTGCCCTGGCTAATCCTGATCCCCTTTATCGGCGGCCTGCTCTGCTGGATGGGTGAACGCTTCGGCGCCACCCTCCCCCGCTGGATTGCGTTGCTGACCATGTCCCTGGAACTCGCGCTCGGCCTCTGGCTGTGGGCCCACGGTGACTATTCATTCGCTCCGGCACCGGGTGTCGATCCCACCTTCGCGCTTGAATTCAAGCACGTGTGGATCCAGCGCTTCGGCATCAACGTGCACCTGGCCCTTGACGGCCTGTCGCTGTTGATGATCCTGCTGACCGGCCTGCTGGGTATCCTCTCGGTACTCTGCTCCTGGAAAGAGATCCAGCGTCACGTGGGCTTCTTCCACCTGAACCTGATGTGGATCCTGGGCGGCGTTGTCGGCGTGTTCCTGGCGCTGGACCTGTTCATGTTCTTCTTCTTCTGGGAAATGATGCTGGTGCCGATGTACTTCCTCATCGCGCTCTGGGGTCACAGTTCTTCGGACGGCAAGAAAACCCGGATCTACGCAGCGACCAAGTTCTTCATCTTTACCCAGGCTTCCGGCCTGATCATGTTGGTGGCGATCCTGGGTCTGGTCCTGGTCAACTTCAACAACACCGGCGTGATTACCTTCAACTACGCCGACCTGTTGAAAACCAAGATGTCGCTGACCACCGAGTACGTGCTGATGCTGGGCTTCTTCATCGCCTTCGCGGTGAAGCTGCCGGTGGTGCCGTTCCACTCCTGGTTGCCTGACGCCCACGCCCAGGCGCCGACTGCCGGCTCTGTGGACCTCGCCGGTATCCTGTTGAAGACCGCTGCCTACGGCCTGCTGCGTTTCGCCCTGCCGCTGTTCCCGAATGCCTCGGCCGAGTTCGCGCCGATTGCCATGACCCTGGGTCTGATCGGGATCTTCTACGGTGCGTTCCTGGCCTTCGCCCAAACCGACATCAAGCGCCTGATTGCCTTCTCATCCGTTTCCCACATGGGTTTCGTACTGATCGGCATCTACTCCGGCAGCCAGCTGGCGTTGCAAGGCGCAGTGATCCAGATGTTGGCCCACGGTGTTTCGGCCGCTGCCCTCTTTATCCTCAGTGGCCAGCTGTACGAACGCCTGCACACCCGTGACATGCGTGAGATGGGTGGCGTGTGGTCGCGCATCGCATACCTGCCGGCGATCAGCCTGTTCTTCGCCGCCGCATCCCTGGGCTTGCCGGGTACCGGTAACTTCATCGGCGAGTTCCTGATCCTGATGGGTGCCTTTGTGCAGACGCCGTGGATCAGTGCCATTGCTACCTCCGGCCTGGTGTTCGGTTCGGTCTACTCGCTGATCATGATCCACCGCGCCTACTTCGGCCCAGCCAAGTCCGACACCGTCCTGCAAGGCATGGACGCGCGCGAACTGATCATGGTGCTCGGCCTTGCGGTACTGCTGATCTTCATCGGCGTGTACCCGCAACCGTTCCTGGACACTTCTGCCGCAACGATGCATGGCGTGCAGCAGTGGTTCGGCACCGCCTTCTCCCAACTCGCTTCGGCCCGGTAAGAGCGCTATGGAATTCACGATCCAACACTTTATCGCGCTTGCGCCGCTGCTGATTACCAGCCTCACCATCGTGGTGGTGATGCTGGCAATCGCCTGGCGCCGCAATCACTCGCAAACGTTCCTGCTGTCCTGCGCCGGGTTGAACCTGGCCCTGCTGTCGATCATCCCGGCCCTCAAGGTCGCGCCACTGGCAGTCACGCCATTGATGATGGTCGATGACTTCGCGCTGCTGTACATCGCCCTGATCCTGGTGGCGACCCTGGCCTGCGTCACCCTCGCCCACGCCTACCTCGGCGAAGGCGGCACCGGCTACCCTGGCAACCGCGAAGAGCTGTACCTGCTGATCCTGCTGGCTGCGGCCGGCGGTATCGTGCTGGTCAGCGCGCAGCACCTGGCTGGCTTGTTCATCGGCCTGGAACTGCTGTCGATCCCGACCTACGGCCTGGTGGCCTATGCCTTCTTCAATAAACGCTCCCTGGAAGCCGGCATCAAGTACATGGTGCTGTCGGCCGCCGGTTCCGCGTTCCTGTTGTTCGGTATGGCCCTGCTCTACGCCGAAGCCGGCAGCCTGAGCTTCACCGGTATCGGCCACGCGCTGGCCGCCACCAACAGCCCGGCGCCGATTGCCCAGTTGGGCCTGGCGATGATGCTGATCGGCCTGGCGTTCAAGCTGTCGCTGGTGCCGTTCCACCTGTGGACCCCGGACGTGTACGAAGGCGCCCCGGCGCCGGTGGCCGCGTTCCTGGCGACCGCGTCGAAAGTGGCCGTGTTTGCAGTGATGGTGCGTCTGTTCCAGATCTCCCCTGCCGCCAACACCGGCGTGCTGAGCAACGTGCTGACGGTGATCGCCATTGCGTCGATCCTGTTCGGTAACCTGCTGGCGCTGACCCAGAACAACCTCAAGCGTCTGCTGGGTTATTCGTCCATCGCCCACTTCGGCTACCTGCTGATCGCCTTGGTGGCGAGCAAAGGCCTGGCCGTGGAAGCCATTGGCGTGTACCTGGTCACCTACGTGATCACCAGCCTGGGTGCGTTCGGCGTCATCACCTTGATGTCGTCGCCGTACAAAGGCCGTGACGCCGACGCCCTGTACGAATACCGCGGCCTGTTCTGGCGCCGTCCGTACCTGACCGCCGTGCTCACCGTGATGATGCTGTCGTTGGCCGGTATTCCGCTGACGGCGGGCTTTATCGGCAAGTTCTACATTGTCGCGACCGGTGTTGAAGCCCACGAATGGTGGCTGGTTGCCTCGTTGGTATTGGGCAGCGCCATCGGCGTGTTCTACTACCTGCGCGTGATGGTCACCCTGTACCTGATCGAGCCAAACCTGCGCCGTGTGGATGCCGAGCTGCATTGGGAACAGAAGGCAGGCGGCGTCATGCTGCTGGCCATCGCCCTGCTCGCGTTCTTCCTGGGCGTGTACCCACAACCGTTGCTCACCCTGGTGCAGCACGCGGTGCTGGGCGTTTGATCGCTTAGATTGATGCAGTAAACAGAACGGCGCCTTTGGGCGCCGTTTTGCGTTTCAGGGGCGAGGTATTAGAGAGGCGGTGCATTCACCGTCGCCTTCGCGGGCAAGCCCGCTCCCACAGGGGAACACGTTCCCATTGTGGGAGCGGGCTTGCCCGCGAAGGCGCCAGACCAAACACCCCAGAACTGTCTGGCCCAATACAGGGTAGACAAAAAAACGCCCCGACTTATAGCGGGGCGTTTTTTATTCAAACCTGGGATTGGTCAAGGCCGCAACCTTAGAACGCAATACCCACCTTGAAACCATACTCATCACGCTTGAGCTTGGTGTTATCGGCCACATAGGAGTCGTCGTCGAGCTTGTACTCGGTACGCGTGTAGTACAAGCCCGCCATCACCGGCAGGTCGCCCTTCTGGTTCATCAGCAGGCTGACTTCGGCATAAGGGTTGGTGCGGTCCTTGAGGTCCACGCTGTCGCTGCCAACGCCGTCCACCTTGAGCTTGGCGCGACCGTCGATGGTGCGGCGGGCGCCGGCTTCAACGCGCAGGGTCATGTCATCGAACTGGTGGTTGTAGCCCAGAGCGGCCTTGGCAAACGGCGACTTGTTGGTGAGCTTCATGTCGTAGCCATTGGTGTCCGGCTCGTAGCGGGTCCAGGTGTAACCACCACCCACGATCACGTCGACGAAGTTGCGCGCATCCAGCGCGGCACGCCAGCCGAGGTCGAGGTCAGCCTGGCCTTCCTTGAGCTTGTTATCGCTCTTCTCGCCGTACTTGGCTTCGATACCGGCCTGGTAGATAAAGCCCGACTCGGCGGTGAGCTTGTTGCCGAAGTTGTAGAACAGGCCGGCTTCGGGCATGTGGTCCTTGTCGCTTTCGCTACCGCCTTCAAGTTTGAAGTCGTTGTAGCTGCCCATGATCCCGAACGTGGAAATCGGGTCGGTGGAAGGTGCTGCGAACACCACGCCAGGCGCAGCCACCAGGGCCAGCAACGAGGTGTTCTTGAGGAATTTTCCGAATAGTTTGGACATCGTTTTACATCTCCATTTTAAGGTGGGCAAAGTATTCAGGAATCGGTTCGAACCTTGGCGTTTGCAAAAAGTTCGAACTGATTTGCACCAAAATGGAGAAAAAACGGTTCAGCGAAGGCTCTATCTCAATATTCTTCAGGATTCATGCGAATAAGGCGTTCGACGGCTTCGCGCAGTTGAGGCTGATCCGGCAGCCGAATGCCGAAGGTGTCGCGCAAGAGCCCCAGCAGTTCATCGGCACTCTCAAGCGTGCGCTTTTCACTGGGTCGATCCAGGTAATGAAGCGCATAGCGGGCGTTGGCCAAAGTATGACGTTGGCCGGGAGCCAGTAGCGCCGCTTTCAACTGCCCCACGAACGGTGACCCCGGGTGCGTTGAGACATACCAGTTGCCGATTTCGTAGTCGATATCGGCCTGCACTTGCAGGTCGAACACATACAAGCCACGCCACTCCTCACCGACCTGGGCCCACAACGTGTAGCTGCCCTGATGGTGTGTCAGGCGAAAATGCTCATGGGCCGTGGTCTGGGGCGCTTCGTTGTCCAGTTGCAACGGGCTGCTGGGGACCATGCCACCGAAGCCCACATCGGTGATATAGCGCACGCCATCAACGGTCACCAGGCTCAGACGGTGAGTACGCCCGGTGTGGGCGTCCGGTGGCCCGCCAATCACCACACGACCGGTGATGCCACGGGCGTCAAAACCGAGCGCCTGCAACAGCGCCAGGAACAGCTGGTTCAACTCATAGCAATAGCCGCCGCGTCCCTGGTGCAACACCTTCTGCGCGACGCTTGGCAGGTCAATCGGCACCGGCACCTGCATCAGGGTCGACAGGCTTTCAAAGGCGAAGGTGCACACATGGCGCAGTTGCAAGTCCCGCAGGGTCTGCAAGGTCGGCGCCGGTGGCGAGGCATAGCCCAGGCGTTGCAGGTACAGGCGGCTATCCGTGGGTGTGAGCATGGCGCGATCCTCGGGCGCAGGGCAAGAGCGTCACTATGCCGCGCCTCTGCGTACGTTGTCATTTTGAATGAACCTTTTGGAGCGCCGGCCTATCCATCTATAACAAGATTGGGAGGCAGCATGAGTACCGCAAAAATCTACACCGTCCACTATCAGCTACACGGTAAACCCAAGTCTTTCGTGGTGCGCGCCGAAGTGATGAACAACGCCGAGGCCTGGCATTGGGCGGCCGTCGATGCCGACATTGCCCATGTCAGCCGCATCGGCCGCGTAGGTCACGAACAGGTGAAAAAGACCACCCGGCCCTGGGCGGAAAAATACGGTATCAGCGACGTCAGCTGGTCGCCGCCCAGGTAAACAAAGCCCCGCACAACGGCGGGGCTCGGTTCATTGCTTCAAGTCGCCCAACGGATCGTAGGGCGGCTTTTTTTTCGCTGTCTCGTCGTCCTTTTTGTCCAACGGCGCAATAGCCGGGCCGATGGGATCGACCTGTGGGTCGGCTACATCCGGCGAGTCCGGGTCGAAGCCCAGTTCATCCTTGCCACTGGCGTGTTCGTTGGAAGAGGGACCATCGGTAGGTTTGTTCATCATATTCTCCTGCTAAAGCGGGCGGGCTCTGTCGTGGAGGTTTTCCAGGTCTTCTTCTACGCGCTCGACATCGTTGTCCGGACCGCGCTCTTTGGGATCGTTGGGGCGCAACGCATCGTTATCACGCTCCTCCTCGCCCGGCGTACGGTTCGGATCCGGTGTACCTGGCGGTGGCTGCTTGTGTTCAGACATGATGACTGACCTCATGAGGGGTTCATCATTTTAGAGAAACCGCCCCGCGCCATCGTTCAACTTCATTGCGCCAGGCGTGAGAAGATGACCGCCCTTTTTGGAGAACTGCCCCGGATGTTCGAACTCAAACCCTGCGACCCCACTGCCTATCGCCAACAAACCCGCCGCAGCACGCTGATCGTGGCCGTGCTATTCCTGGCCCTGGCCATGCTGCTGTCGAGCCTGGCGGTGATGCTGTTCGGCGAACCTGGCGGTGACAACTTTCGCTTCAATGTCGGCGGTGTATTTGCCGCTGTGTTGATCGTCTTGGCGCTGGTGCGTGGTCCGTTCTGGAGCCAGGCCTGGTTGGCGCCAGCGGTGTATGGCTGGCAGCTCAAGCGCAGCCTGATGAGCGTGACCAACGTGATGCACAAGGTCACCGAGCGGGTACAAGCTAACGACCCCACCGCCATCAAGCTGTTGCGTTTCTATCACTTGGGGCTGACGCAGATGCATGAGCTGGACGCCAACTCCAGCGCCCAGGCGCAACTGGTCGGCGAGATTGACGCACACAAGGCGAAGATGCACGCGATGGGGATCGATACCGAACAAACCCGGCTCGATCCCGCGTGGCTGGAAACGCTCAAAAGCGCTTGAGGCGTACCTCAGGACGCAGGCAAAAAGCAGTTAAAAAACCAGACTCAGGTCCAGGCGCCCTTCCCTCACCGGCGGGCACCAGTAATAGCCACCGGTCAGCGGCTTGCTGATGCGATACAGGCCATCGACGATCCCGTCCTCCAACCCGCTCATACGCCGAAGCTGGGCCTCAAACGCATCGAAGGAATGCCCGAAGGCGAGAAACATCAACCCCGCTTGGCCATTCTCGGCCCAGGGCATCGAACGACGTACCACGAAGGCTTCCGGGGTAAAGCTCTCCTGGGCCGTGCGTTTGGTATGGGCCGATTCCGGGGCGTCGTCGAGTTCTTCGTTGTCGCCATGGCGACGGCCGATAATGTGATCACGCTCCTGGGCAGGCAATGCGGCGAAACCGTCGAGATCGTGCTGCCATTGCTGGATCGCGGCAAAGCTGGCGCCGCTGTCGGTCAACGCCGCTTCCACGGCGGCATCGTCGTGAGGGTTCTCTGTGCCGTCTTCGTAGTCGGTCAGGTCAAAACCGGTCTTGTAGCGGAAGCCTTCAATCGATTGCACCAGGGCAAACGCCGGGGCCAGGGCTTTTTCGACGGCCCGGCTGCGCAGCAGCAACTCACCGCGATCCACCCCATGCAGCCATACCCACAACGCCTGCTGGGTGGACGGGTTGTGCGCGCCAGGGGCGCTTACTGAGGGAAATGCGCGCAGCCCTTCAATCTCGGCGCCCAGTGCCTTTACCAGCGGCTCACCGAAACCGACCACCGCCTGCGCATCCGTCAGTTGCACCAGCGCGTCCAATGCTGCGGGCACGGCTTGCAGGGAATCGAGGGCGAAAAACAGATGGCGGGCCTGCAAAGGCACCGGTGCGGCAAGAATGCCCGGCTGGTACTGACTCATGTGAACTCCTTCTGAAAAGCCGCGCAGTTTACCCGGCGCGCACCGCGCTGCGAACAACAATGCGCGTAAGCCTTGCCTTAGAGCCGTCAGTTGGGTGACTCTCTAGTCATGTTTTGCAACTATTCCAGGGGTAGCGACATGACCACCAGCAACCTGCTCGCCCAGCTGTTTCCCACTTCCGGCTCCCAGATTCCCGAGCAATTTCGCCTGGCGGCGCCCATTGAACAGCGCGACTACCTGGTCGATGGCCAGCTGCGGGTGTGGAACGGCCCGCTTGCGCGCGTGCAAAGCCCGGTGCAGTTGGGCGATGAACGCGTGCATATCGGCAGCACGCCGCTGCTGGACGCGGAGACCGCCCTAACCGCGCTGGATGCGGCGGTGCGTGCTTATGACCGTGGCCAGGGTGAGTGGCCGACGATGCGCGTTGTTGAGCGCATCCAGCACGTCGAAGCGTTTTTGCGGCGCATGCGCGAACAGCGCGATGCGGTGGTCAAACTGCTGATGTGGGAGATCGGCAAGAACCTCAAAGACTCGCAGAAAGAATTCGACCGCACCTGCGACTACATCACCGACACCATCAATGCCCTCAAGGAGCTTGACCGCCGCAGTAGCCGCTTCGAACTGGAGCAGGACACCCTCGGGCAAATCCGTCGCGTGCCCCTGGGCGTGGCGCTGTGCATGGGGCCTTACAACTACCCCTTGAACGAGACCTTCACCACGCTGATCCCAGCCTTGATCATGGGCAATACCGTGGTGTTCAAGCCGGCCAAGCTCGGTGTGCTGTTGATCCGCCCGTTGCTGGAGGCGTTCCGCGACAGCTTCCCGGCCGGGGTGATCAACGTGATCTACGGCAGCGGCCGCGAGACCGTGAGCGCGCTGATGGCCAGCGGCAAGATCGATATCTTTGCATTTATCGGCACCAACAAGGCCGCCAGTGATTTGAAAAAACTGCACCCCAAGCCACACCGTTTGCGTGCTGCGCTGGGCCTGGATGCCAAAAACCCGGGGATCGTGCTGCCCGAAGTGGACTTGGACAACGCGGTGAACGAAGCCGTCACCGGCTCGCTGTCGTTCAACGGCCAGCGTTGCACCGCGTTGAAGATCCTGTTCGTGCATGAAGACGTGGTCGAGCGCTTTATCGAGAAATTCAACGCCAAGCTGGCGACGCTCAAGCCCGGCATGCCGTGGGAGGATGGCGTGGCGCTGACGCCACTGCCGGAAGTGGGCAAGGTCGATTACCTCAGCGAACTGGTGGCCGATGCGGCGCGCCATGGCGCCAAGGTCATGAACCCCGAGGGCGGCAGCAGCCGTGGTTCGTTCTTCTACCCGGCGGTGCTGTACCCGGTAAACCCGCAGATGCGCGTCTACCACGAAGAGCAATTTGGCCCGGTGGTGCCGATCGTGCCCTATCGTGACCTGGAGACCGTGATCGACTACGTGCTGGACTCGGATTTCGGCCAGCAGTTGAGCCTCTTCGGCACCGACCCCGTGGCAGTCGGACGCCTGGTGGACACCTTCGCCAACCAGGTGGGCCGTATCAATATCAATGCCCAATGCCAGCGCGGGCCGGACACCTTCCCCTTCAACGGGCGCAAGAACTCGGCCGAGGGCACGTTGTCGGTGCATGATGCCTTGCGCGTGTTCTCGATCCGAACTTTGGTGGCGACCAAGTTCCAGGAGAGTAACAAGGCGTTGGTCAGCGATATTTTGCGCAACCGCGATTCGAGCTTCCTGACCACCGACTACATCTTCTGAAGCCAACCCCGTTCCAATGTGCAGACAGGTCAGTGTGGGAGCTGGCTTGCCTGCGATGCCAGCTCCTCGGTCTTTCAGTCAGGTCGCGGTGATGCTATCGCAGGCAAGCCAGCTCCCACATTTGATCAAGCACATTCATACATTTGAGGCCATTTTAAGACTGATGAACCTGCCCTTCTTTGCCCGGCGCCTGCTGCGCCCCTTGCTCGACCCCTACCGCCGCTTTCGCCATGCCAAGCTGATCCACGCCGCGCGCGTGTCGGTGGGGTTGCTGGCAACCATCCTGCTGACCACCGGCCTCAACCTGCCCCACGGTGAATGGGCGTCGGTGACCATGCTGATCGTGATCGGCGGGTTGCAGCACCACGGCAATATCGGCAAGAAAGCCGTCGAGCGCGCCTACGGCACCTTGATCGGCGCCAGCGTCGGCTTGCTGCTGGTGGTGCAGCAGGCTTACTTCGGCCTGCCGTTGCTCACCTACCTGTTGATGTCGGTGGTGTGCGGGTTCTTTTCCTATCACGCCATCGGCAAAGGCGGCTATATCGCACTGCTGTCGGCGATCACGGTGTTTATCGTCGCCGGCCACGGCGATAACCCTATCTCCGATGGATTGTGGCGCACCGTCGATATCCTGATCGGCATTGTGCTGGCCCTGGCGTTTTCCTTTGCCTTGCCGTTGTACGCCGTGTATTCGTGGCGCTACAACCTGGCCAGCGCCCTGCGTGACTGCGCGCAGATTTATAGCCGGATCATCAATGGCCAATCGGTAACTGACGATGAACACCTCAAGCTGCTCAACCGCTTGAACGGGGCGATGGTGCAACTGCGCTCGTTGATGCCGTCGGTGTCCAAGGAAGTGCGGATTTCCATGACTGAACTGGATGCGATCCAGCGGCACCTGCGCCTGTGCATCAGCACCCTGGAGATTCTGGGCAATACCCGGCCGGACCCGCGTGATGAGCAGGCCACGGCGCGGATGCGGGTGATGCTGAAGGCCGAGCATCGGCAGATTCGGGTGCAGTTGGTGGGGATGGCGCGGGCATTGAAGTCGGGGGTGACGGAGCGGTTGGAGCGCAGCGGCTACGCAACCGGCAGTGAGTCTGCGCTGGATGCGCCGGTTTACAGTGCGCTGGATGGGTATCGGTTGTTGACGTTGCAGTTGGCGGCGAATGTGGATGCGATGCGCGGGCGGCTGTCCAAGCATTCGTCGCACTGGAAGATTTGAATTCATGAGCAATTGGGACGGATCAATAGATGACATCGATCCGTCCCTTTTTATTCACCTTTTCAATAAACTCCGTTTCAACTAAAAAATACCATACCCATAGGCGTTTCCAGACCACTGATCACGGTTGAATCCGAGACCATTCGATACCTGGACACTGTAATGAGCGTTGGGGGACTCAGGTGGAATACCTTCATCAACCCAAGCAACATCATGGTTAGGGAACGCGCGTCCAAATGCGCTGTAGAGACTTCGAGCAGTATCATATTTAAGCATGATTGCACCCGAGCTTCTGATTTGGTTGTAGACCGTTTGCCACGGCGCTAACCCGCCGTAGTAGCGACATATCCTACCGCCTCCTGACGTCTGGACGATGTAGCTTTTCGTCTGGCTCGCGGTGTCTGAGACGGTAATTGTTGCACTACCTACCCCTGTGAATGTAAGTCGTCCGCTGTACAAGTCGACGGTAACTACCGATGCATTACTTGAACGGTATGTCAGGGTTCCCGACCCGCCAGTGGCGGTACGGCCAACTGCGCCTGTATATGCCACATCAGTGAACCCGAAGTTCTGTAACACCCATCCACGCAAATTAACGTACAGAGTACTTTCATTCATGGTTATCCCACGCAGGGTCTTGACGGTGTAAATCGTTGGAAGGAACTGGACGGCATTTGCCTTGCTCTCTTTCCCGTTAAACTCCACCTCGATAATTGACGTTAATTCCGAGTTATGAGCCAGCCTTGTCAGCCAGCTACGCAGCACAGCTTTGTCCACGAGCCCATTGGCGGCTTCTGTTTGGGTAATCAAAGCTCCATCGACGGTGAGTACATGCAGAGGTTCCACACCCGAACTGCTGCAGGTGATCCATGCACGTTGCAGGCCCGCACTCAGGGCCCACTTAATGACTGACAGCAACCCATCGCCGGTAAAGGTAGTCAGGTCCAGCGTGCCCCTATTAATAACACCGTTGATGAGTGGCTGCGGTAAGTCCGTGGCCGCAATCGTATCGACTTTCACCGTCTGCACCTGCGACGGGATTGGGTCGGCTACGCCCGTGCGTTCTACCGAATACTTCAAGCACACGGTACTGTTCACACTGCGGTGCAAGACCTTGACCGAGGTCAGGTTGAACACCACCGTGCCCCCATCCAACCCATTCTCGACCGCCGTATGGTGGGTACCATCGGCAAAAATCCATTCAAACGTTATGCGATCCCGATTGCTCATACCGGTGTAGCGAACAGTGACCGTCGTATTGTGCTCAATCGGCAGCGGGTCCACCGTCACGTTCGGCCCGGTGTCGGTGGTGCCATTGATAAACGGGTGGGGCAATACGCCCGGCAGGGACTGGATGCTGTAGTGGCGCTCGCGGAACAACACCGCATTGGCCTTGTTGAAACTGCGGTCAAAGCAGACCCAGAAACGGATGGTTAATAGCGTTCCATCCTTGAGCTTGCGCAGTTCGTCCACGGGGGTCGGTGGCAGGATCCCAGTGCGTTCGCCTTCTTCGGTCACGAGGTTGTTGGTGTAGGTGGCCTCGAAGTATGGCGTCTCTGGAACGGTATCATAGGTGCCGCTGTACTCCATCCAGATGCGCTGAGCCCGATGAATGAAGTGCCAGATATTGATCATCGTGCGCTCGGTTCCATTCAACTTGGAGGTCTCGAGCACCGGGGCGTCCCCAATCCCTTCGATGGTCGGGATCGGCAAGGTGGTCAGGTTGAGCAGCAGCAGGTCGAGGATTGGAGAAGGTGTTTCTCGTCCGTTACGTATGAGGAAGTACTGCACGTTGATCCGTTGGCCAAATGGCGCAATATTGGCGCCCACGGCTTCAGGCGGGACGGTGAAGTCCACGGTTTTACGGGTGTTGCCGTCTTGGGTTTCACAGTGGCTGCCGATGTCGGGAATGCCGGTCCAGCACGCTCGGATACGGTCGGTCGGTAGCATCTGCGCGAAGGTGACCCGAATGGTCGCACCGGCGGTAACCGCTTCCGGTGCCAATTGGTCGGGGGCTTTGGATGCTTCGAGGACTTCCGGGCAAGGCAGGTCACCCAGCGCCTTACCGACAGTCACTTCGAGTATTTCAGAGCGCAGGGTGCGCCCACCATTCGCGGGGATCATTGAATAGCTCAAGCGAATCACGCCGCCCAGGTTGGTGTCGGCGTAGTGCCGGTCCAGCGAAAAGGAGACGGGGGCTCCCGCGGTGGCGCGATTCAGGCGGATGTCACCCTGGGTGCTGCCGTCCACAGCCGTCCCTGTCAGGCGCCATGTAAAGACATCGCCATCGTAAGTTTCAGCGTAGGGCAGCGTGATGTCGAGCTGGCCAAACAAGTCATCTGGGTCTAGGTTGTCGTCCTCATCGACCCGGTCGATTTCCGGCCTTGGCATTTCGGCAATACGCTCGCCGAACCGCACATACGTCGACTCCGACTCGCGGATGGCCTGCGTCCCTGTACCCAATGCCCGCATGAGGCCGTCGTCTACCGTGTAGAAAACCCGCACATCGCCCAGCCCGATAAATCGAGCGAAGTTGGCTTGGGTTACGGTACGAAAACGGGTGGGCGGTGGTGGAGCACCTGCGTTATGGCGTTGTTCGTATTCAACGAGCCCGCCACCCGGTAGAACAGCCTCCATCCGCAGCCTGACCAGATTATCCGGATCGTAGGGCGTATAGGCCGGGTTCGGATAATTAATGGTGATGTAAGGCTCTTCGGGGTCAATCAAGCCGGCATCGGCCTGCACCACCGTGACTGCCGGCATGTCCGCAATCGTGCCAGAGATCAGGATCGTCAGGGATTGGGACGTGGCCAGTAAGGTGCCCAGCGGGAACTCAAGCCGCCAGGTGATCTTCATCGAGCCTTGGATCAATTGTTTGATGGTGTCGTCATCGACAGGAAACGAAGTCGGCCAACCCGGGTCCGCGCCCTGATCGGGCAGATCGAGTTCAAACGTTGACTCATCGGCGTGAGTACCACTCAAGGTTGCAATGACGCGAGTATTCGCCGGGACAAAATGGCCATCCGGAAGCTGAAAAGGCGTGACTACCTGAACAGCAAAGAATTTCCCTGCATCCTGATCATAATTGACCGAGGTGACCGAGGTGGAGCCGACGAGGAAGCGCGCCCGCCTGAGCAGGCTGGGGTCAAGCTCGGCCTGTACATGCACGGCCTGAGAAAAGTGCTCGACATGCCCGGAGCGGTTTTCCACTTCATCGAGCACCTGATAACGTATCGGTAGGAGGCCGCTGCCGGTGCCGATGACGCTTGCCGGAACTTCCACTTCAATCGGCTTTGCCCCGCTGGCGTGGTCGTCATCGAGTTGGAAAAACACCACCTGCGCGATCGTGTCCCAATACAAAAGAATCTTGTCTCGCACACGTTTACCGGGGTAATCGAGCGTGAACACTACGCCTTGGGCGGCGCGCTCCGGAGTCAAGACTGCGCCGGGCGCTGCGAGGTCGTCCGGCAAGCTGAGCAGCAATTTGTCGTGGTACCCCAGCCCGGGCTGTTCATCCAGGCCAGGTCGCGTGTCCTTGACGAAGACAGTCAGCTCATCTGAGGTACTTGGCGTGCCAGAGCCATTACGGACAACGCGTACAAACACAGGAAAGGATAGCCCCCGCGGTATACTTTCCTCGTTGATGGCCAGTTGAAAAAAGTTTTTGCCTGTTTCCTCTGGTTTGACGGTGTGAAAGCCCAGGCGCAACGTACGGCTGCCGTGGAAGTACTCGCAGGTATCACCCGCTTGCAAATTAATCCAGCGCAAAATGGTTACATATAGGTAAGTATCGAGATGCCGCGCGCCTAGGCCCCTGTCAGCCCCAACCACGTTGAGCACCGGGTTCGAGTAGGCCGGCGGGTCGAGATCATTGCGGGGAGTGGATGAGCTTCGCGCTACCGGAAAGCGCTCTTCGGGGGCATGTAATTTGGACATGGCTGAACTCCTTGGCTGGGGCCTTGACGGCTATGGGACAAGGAAATCAGACGCTTGAAAGGGATAGGCGTCTAGCTGTCAAAGATGACAGTGGCGACGAGAGGTAATACAGCGAGCAAAAGCGCCGTTAATACAATGTCCGCACATTCACATTTCTTCTTACATATTTTTCACGTTTTATTCACAAGCCGAGACGTAGTGTGAAGCCTCATCCGTTACAAACGTTGCATATCAAGCCCGCCGCCCCAGCGGGCTTTTTTTTGCCTGCCTTTTGGTGCTGGAAAACGCCCCGCTTTTGTAGGAGCGAGCTTGCTCGCGAAGAACGTAATGACGGCGCGGTTAACCAGAATGCCCGCGTTATCGTTGACGTTATTCGCGAGCAAGCTCGTTCCTACAGGGGTTTGGGGATTGGCTTCAGCGTGTGGCTTGTTCGCGAATGGCGCGCTGGGTATCCAGCACCTTCGCCAACGCCGTTTCAGCCTCTGCACTCTGCTGCGGCACTCGGATCGCTGCCGACACCAAGGTAATCAGCTTGGCCATCACCTCGGCATCCGTGGCCGGGCGGCCCAGGCTCATGGAGTTCATTAGCAGGCGCAGTTCGGTGCCGGCCATGACCCCGGAGATGGCCTTGAGTGCAAATTGCAGGCGCACCCCCAGTTCATTACGTGGCAAATCCGGCAAGGCCAGGGCGAAGGCTTCGAAGAACCGCTGAAACACCGGCTGGTAATGGACCTTGAGGTATTCCTGAATGAACGGCGACGTGTCGCTGTAGACCCGGCCCAGGAAGCGGATGAACGAACGCCCTTCCCCGCTGGCTGGGTCGCTGCGCTCCAGGCCCATGGCCGGGGCAAACAGCACGCCCAGTAGCGTGTCGCAGTCCAGTGGGCCATCGGATTCGGCTTCACAGCGCGCCAGCAGTTCCAGGCGCTGCTCGTTGAGCGGCTCCAGGCGCTGCATCAGCAGGGTTTTCATCAGGGAGTCCTTGTCCCCGAAGTGGTAGTTCACCGCCGCCAGGTTGACCTGGGCACGCTCGGTTATCTGCCGTAGCAACACGGCGTCATAGCCGTACTTGATGAAAAGAGCCTCTGTCGCATCCAGCAATCGAGTCTTGGTAACGTTTGGAGCGCTGAGTTTCTTCGCGACCATATGGGTTCCACGGCGGAAATATTGTTTTAAAAAATAATTTGATTTTTTATACCGGGGCGGCCCGTCGAAAGCAAGTAGTGACACTCCGCCATATCTTGCAAAGCCTGTATAACCGGGCTTTTGAGACCAGGCATGGGATTTTTGTGAGCCACACACAGGTGACGGCGAAATCGCTTCGAGAGGTAAAACCGCTCTACCTCCGTGGCTGGCGAAGCGTCAGGAAGGCAGTTACTATTCAAACAATATTTTAAAAACAAGAAATAAAACCAGTCCGTGACGCGTACAGGCAGCTTCCGAACTTGTTACAAGGGTTTTCGGGGAGCAAGTCGGCACCGTCGAGACTGCAGGCGTAGTCATGATGACACAGACCCCCGCGCAACCCGGCTTGATTTCCCTGCAAGGCATCGGCAAGCGCTATCAGCTCGCCGGGCAAGAGTTGAACATTCTCAATGACGTGTGCCTGTCCATCGCCAGCGGTGACAGCTGCGGTATCCTCGGTGCCTCCGGCTCCGGCAAAAGCACCCTGCTCAACATCCTCGGCCTGCTGGACCTGCCCAACTGCGGCCAATACCACTTTGCCGGCCACGATATTTTCAACGCCACCCCCGATGAGCTGGCGGCGATTCGCAACCAGCAGATCGGCTTCGTGTTCCAGAGCTTCAACCTGCTGCCACGCCTAAGTGCCCTGGACAACGTCGCACTGCCCTTGAGTTATCGCGGCGTGTCGCGGCATGAATCGGTGGAACACGCCCAGCGCATGCTCGCACAAGTCGGCCTCGCCGAACGCGCCCACCACCGCCCCGCCGACCTCTCCGGCGGCCAGCGCCAGCGCGTGGCCATTGCTCGCGCCCTGGTAGGCAACCCCTCGGTGATTTTGGCCGACGAACCCACCGGCAACCTCGACAGCACCACCGCCCAAGAGATCATGGACCTGCTGTTGAACCTCAATCGTGAACAACAGGTGACGCTGATCATCGTCACCCACGACCCCCACATTGCCGACCGCCTGGAGCGCAAGATCCTGGTGCGCAATGGCGTGGTGCGTGAGGCCGGGCGCCCATGAGCCTGCGGGTCGAGCAGAGCCTCAGCCACCTGCTGCATGAAGCGTTTATCAGCCTGCGTACCTTGGGCAAGCGCTCGATCCTGGCGCTCCTGGGGATCATCATCGGCAGTTCCTCGGTGGTGGCGCTGATCAATATCGGCCACAACGCGGCGGTGGATGCGGCGATGATTTTCAAGGACATGGGTACCGACACCCTCATCGCCCAGTTCCCACCCAAGGGCAGCAGCAACGTGCCGATGCGCACCCAGCTCGACCTCGACGCGGTGCGCCAGGCAGTGCCGGGCATTGCCCATATCGGCGCGCTCAGCCTGTTCAGCGGGCCCATTGTGTTTCATGGGCGGACCGCCAATGCCAACTTTGTCGGCAGTACTGCGGGCATCCAGGACGCCATGCGCCTGGCGCTGCGTGAGGGGCGCTTCCTGTCACCCTTCGATGCCAACGAAACCTACGGAGTGATCGGCGACCAACTCGCCCAGGCCCTTGGCGCGCCAGGTGACCCGCTGCAACTGGGCGACCGTGTGCGTATCAACGATTACCTGTTTCTGGTGGTGGGCATCCTGCGCAACCAGCCCAGGGCCATGCTGATGCCGGTGCAAGCCAACGAATCGTTGTTTATTCCCGCCGAGGGCATGCGCCGCGTCTACGCCAACCCGCAGATCAACAACCTGATCATTCGCGCAGCGCCGGGACAAGACATGGAACGTATCGCCAGGGATGCCGCCGCCGCGCTGCAACCCCAGCTCACCGACCATAGCGTCGACATCACAGTGCCCCAGCAAATGATCGATGGCATGACCCGCCAAAGCCGCACCTTCGCCTATCTGCTGCTGGCCCTCGGCGCAATCTCACTGGTGGGCGGCGGTGTCGGGGTGATGAACGTGATGCTGATGAACGTCTCGGAACGCCGCCGTGAGATCGGCATCCGCATGGCCTTGGGCGCACGCCAGCGGGACATCCGTAATCTGTTTTTGCTCGAAGCGGTCACCCTCACCGCCGTGGGGGCCCTGTGCGGCGCAGTCCTGGGCATGTCTGCCGCCTGGGTGTATGCGTGGCTGTCGGGCTGGGCGTTTTCCCTGGCGGTGGCCGCGCTGCCCCTGGGCGTGGGCAGCACGTTGCTGGTGGGGTTGTTCTTTGGCATTTATCCGGCGGTGTCGGCCTCACGCTTGCAGCCGGTTGAGGCCCTGCGCGATGAATAAGTACCTGGCACTGCTCATGCTGATCAGCCTGCCGGGCATGGCCGCCGATGTGGTGATCACCCCTCAGGCCCCCAGCACTACCCGCAGCGGCTACGAGCGTAGCGTCTCGCTGAATGCCCAGGCCACCACCATGACCCTGGGGGACGCGGTGTACCTGGGCCTGCGTAATAACCCGGCGATCCGCAGCGCCTACTTGCAACGGGTGGCGCAGAAGTTCGACCTGCGCGTGGCCGAAGACGTGTTCAACCCCAAACTCACCCTCAACAGCTACTACCGCAGCACCCGCGGCTCCCAAGACAATGCGCGCAACGCCAACGTCGCGCCCACCAGCAGCCTGCTCGGCGAATACGGCACGCGCTTGAGCATGGCCTGGACCCAGCAGTTGAACAACGCCAACCGCGCCGGCCGCTACCGCAGCGACGGCCTGGACCTGGCGATCATCCAACCGCTGATGCGCGGGGCCGGTTGGGATGCCACCACCGCACCGCTGCGCCTGTCGCGCCTGGCCGAGCAGGCCAACCGCCTGAACCTCAAAGCCACCGTGGCGCAGACCATCAGCCAGATCATCGCCACCTACCGCGAATTGTTGCGCGCTCAGGAACAGTTGGTGATCGTCCAGGAAGCGCTCAAACGCTCCACTACTTTACTGGAGGTGAACAAAGCGCTGATCAGCGCCGGGCGCATGGCCGAGTTCGAGATCGTCCAGACCGAAGCCGATATCGCCACCCAGCAATTAGGCGTGGAAGAAGCGCGCAACCAACTCGACACCAGCCGCCTGGCGTTGCTGCGCCTGCTGGCCCTGGACCTGTCGACACCGGTGCGTGCCACCGAGGCCCTGGAAGCCACCCCCCTGGAGATCGACAAACGCCAGGCCTTCAACCTCGCGCAAAACCAGCAACCGGAATACCTCGCCGCCCTGCTCGGCAGCCAGCAGGCCGACCTCAACCTGGTGATCGCCAAGGATTCCGGGCGCTGGCAAGTGGACCTGGTCGCCGGCGCCAACCAGGTGCGCGCCGCCACCGACAACGACAACGGCCATGACAATAACCGCACCTGGGACAGTTACGCCGGGGTGCAGGTGCAGATCCCCATCGGCGATATCAGCACGCGCCAGGCCGAAGTGCGTGCGCGGGTGAATGTGGAGGATCAGGAAATCCGCATTACCGACGCTCGTCAGGAACTGGAGCGCAACGTCAACAATGTGGTGCGTGACCTCGGCACCCGCTGGCGCCAATATGAAATCTCCAAGCGCGCCGTGGAGTTGTCCAGACGCAAGATCGAGATCGAGCGGGAAAAGCTCAGCGCCGGGCGCTCCACCAACTTTCAGGTGCTGAGCTTCGAGACCGACCTGCGCAACGCCGAAAATGCCCAGCTCAATGCGCTGATCGCTTATTTGAACGCCCAGACCCAGCTCGATCTGACCCTGGGCATGACGCTGGAAAGTTGGGAAATTGCCCTCAATGACTACTAATAGAAAATCCCTGCTGGCCGTTGCCTTGATCCTGCTGTTGGCCGGCGCGGCCGCCGGCCTGCTCAGTCAACGCAGCGGGGCTGAGCAAGCGGCTACAGGCGAACAATGGCTGGCCGTAAAGCCCGACCCATTGGTGCACCAGATCGGCCTGGTGGGCAAGATCGAGCCTGACACCACCGTCGTCCTGACAGCACCGTTCGACGGCAATGTGCTGGCCAACCTGGTCGAACAAGGCCAGCGCGTCGAGGCCGGCCAGGTCCTGTTGCGCATGGACCCGGCGACGCTTGAAATACAGCTGCGCGACGCCCTCTCCGCGCAACTCAAGGCCCGGCGTACCGTGCAGGAAATGCAGGACTGGGGCAGCAGCCCCACCGTCAGCCGCGCCCGTCGCAGTTTACGCACCGCTGAAATGACCGCAGGCAACACCCAACGCAAACTCACCGAGAGCGAAAACCTGTTCAAGCGCGGCATCATCCCGCGCAACGAACTGGATGACCTCAAACAGCAAACCCAGCAACAGCAATTGGACTTGGTGGCGGCGCGCAGTGAGCTGCAACAAGCCCTGGACCAAGGCCAGGGCGAATACCGGCAGATCGCCGAGATGGAGCTGACCAATGCCACGGTGAAGTACCAAGCCTTGCAAACACTGCTCGAAGGCAAGGAGGTCAAGGCGCCCTTCTCCGGCATCGTAGTACCGGCGCCCGGCAACACCAATACCGCTCAAGGTGGCGGCAATAACAACGCGCCGGTGCAGGCCGGCAGCAAGGTCAGCCAGGGCCAGGTGCTGTTCGGCCTGGCCAATATCGAACGCTTGAAAATCGTCGCCAAAGTCTCAGAGCTGGATATCAACCAGTTGCGTCAGGGTCAGGCCGTTGAAGTCATGGGCGATGGCTTTGATGGCGAGCGGCTGTTGGGTTCAGTCAGTGTGGTCAGCGGCCTGGCCATCGCCAGCGACAGCCAGGGCAGCGCGCAGTTTCCGGTGACCTTGTCGATCCCCACCCTGACGCCCCAGCAGTTGCAGCGGGTGCGTCTGGGCATGAGTGCGCGGTTGACGATTGTCACTTATAACAATGACCAGGCGATCGTGATTCCCAGCCAGGCGATCCAGGCGGACATGACGGTGGAGTATCGGGCGGCGATGGATAAACCGGTGCAGCGGGTGAAAGTGACCCCTGGGCAAACGACGCCGCAGGGGGTTGAGGTGTTTGGGCTGACATCCGGGTTTGTGAAAATCTCAAGATAAAAGGAGAACACAATGTGGGAGCGGGCTTGCCCGCGAAAGCGGTGTGTCAGTCACTGCATCTCTGCACTAGCGCTTTTGCAGGCAAGCCAGCTCCCACATTCAGCGCTGTACCAGCCTGGCGGCCAGCGTCTTGGCCTGCAGGGCCACATCGGTCACCGCCGTGCTCTCCCACCACATGCCCCGCAACGGCGGCCCCATGGCGAACAGTCGCTGGCTGACCTGGCCGCGAGCATCCAGCACCGCCCCCGTTGCATCCGCCGCAATCCCCAGCGCCAGCGGCCCAGGCTGGACCAACCCACGCTTGAGCAGTTGCTGCGGTAAAGGCCGGGCCACTCGGCGCCAGTCGTATTCGATGCCGCTGGAATTGATCAGCGCAGCGCCCAACACCTGGGTGATCACATCCTCGCCACGGTAGCGCACCGCAATGGCAACTCCCTCTTGCGACGGCACCAAGCCCTTGAACGACGCCGCCTGAATCCGCAATCGCCCTTGCTCCTGCAACCGCGCCACCAACTGCGCGCTCAAGGGCGGCGAACGGTGGTGATGGCTTTCCCACCAAGGCCGTACATGCCGCACGAACTGGCGCTTGTGAGCCTCACTGGCCTGGCTCCACAGGCGTGCTATGTGCACGCGCACCGTGTCCAGCGGTGCCTGCCAGTCAATACCTTGCCTCAGCGCGAGCTGGCATTGGCGTCGCACCTCACGCAGCAATTGTCGGGGGCTGCTCAGGCTGTGGTCAGCGGCGAGGAAGTCGTCCCAGCTCGGCGGTTGCCGGCGTACATGGGGCAACAAGCCGTGGCGCGAAAAAACCTCGATAGGTCCGCGATGCCCGGCTTGTTCCAGGGAGACTACTGCATCGACCATGGTCAGGCCGGAGCCGATGATCAGTACGGTCGATTGTGGGTCGAGACGAGTCATCGCGGGGACATCCCAAGGGTCCAACGCGGCGGCATTCAATCCTGTGGACTCGGTCTGCGGAGTGCGCGCCGCCGCAAACATGCCGGTGGCCAATACCGCACAGGCGCCGCGCAGTTGCTCGCCAGTATCGAGGGTCAACAACGCCGAGGTGGGGTCGACTTGCAGGTCTACCCCTTCGGCGCGGATGTGCTCGACGATCGAGGTGGACACTGCCTTGGCTTGCGCCAGACGCTGCTGGGCGTACAGGCCGAAAAGCCCCCGCGGCGGGAACAGTTCGCTGATGGGCACATGCTGTTGGTACGACTCGGGCCATCCGCCGGCGCTGATGTAGTCGGTGAGCCATTGGGTCAGGTCGTCGGCGTTGTCCGGGTCAACGCTCATGCGCGCCGCATTGCCGTTTAGCGTATGGCCCAATTCGACCGCGCTGTAGGCTTCGCCGCGCCCCAGTTCCGCACGGGGTTCGACTATCAGGATGCGCCGCGTGCCCGGCAGGCGCAGCAGTTGCACGGCCAGCATCGTGCCGCTCAGGCCACCACCGATGATCAGTACGTCTGCAACGCGGGTGGATTCACTCATGCCAGTTCGCCCTTATTGTTGCTCAAATCACCACATTTCGAACAAACCGTACCGCCGCGCTCCCATCATTGCGATAAGCATGGGGCTGGTGGCTGGCGAACATAAAGAACTCTCCAGCCTCGATGACAGTTTCCTGATCACCTATCACCAGCGTCAGGCTGCCCTCGAACACAAACAGTTGCTCGCTCCACCCTTCCAAATCAGGGTCCGGGCAATAACGATCACCAGGCTCAAGCCGCCACTCCCACAATTCGACTTCACGCCGTGCCGTGGCCTTGGCCAGCAACACTGCCTTACTGCCGACAATCTCGCCCGCCCAGGCCAGCTCGTTGATACGGCTGTGGTCCCGCACATCCGGCGCCTGGATCAGGTCACTGAACGCCACGCCCAACGCTTCGGCGACACGGTCCAGGGTCGACAGGCTGACGTTCTTCTCCCCCGCCTCAATCGCCACCAGCATACGCCGGCTGACTCCGGACTTTTCCGAGAGCGCGGTCTGGCTCAAGTCGGCGGCATGGCGCAGGCGACGAACGTTCTGGCTGACGTGCTGCAGGACCGAAGCCCGTTGCGGATTTTCTTTGTGCACTATATTGCTCAATAGGTGGGTGTGCGCAGTATACTGCCCAGCGTGCGGCGCATTGTGCGGTCCGTGCTTTCCCCTTGCAAGACCGAGCCGCCATGACCGCCCCGAACTCCCCTTCGCGTTTCAACCGTTTCAGTAAAGCCGAATGCATCCTGGTGGTGATCACCATGATCTGGGGCGGCACCTTTTTACTGGTGCAGCACGCCATGACCGTCAGCGGGCCGATGTTCTTTGTCGGCCTGCGCTTCGCAGCCGCGACGATTGTGGTGGGGTTCTTTTCCTTGCGCACCCTGCGCGACCTGACCCTGTTCGAATTGAAGGCCGGAGTGTTTATCGGGGTGGCGATCATGTTCGGCTACGGTTTGCAGACCATTGGCCTGCAAACCATCTTGAGCAGCCAATCGGCGTTTATCACCGCCTTGTATGTGCCGTTCGTACCGCTGTTGCAGTGGCTGGTGCTGGGCCGTCGCCCCGGCTTGATGCCCAGCATCGGCATCATGTTGGCGTTTGCCGGGTTGATGCTGTTGACCGGCCCGGCGGGGGCCTCGCTGAATTTCAGCGCGGGTGAAATCGCCACCCTGATCGGTGCAGTGGCCATAGCGGCCGAGATCATTTTGATCAGCGCATTTGCCGGCCAAGTGGATATTCGTCGGGTGACCGTTGTGCAATTGGCCACGGCTTCAGTGCTGTCGTTCATGATGGTGGTGCCGATGGGCGAGGCGTTACCCGGCTTTTCGTGGTTGCTGCTGTTCAGCGCCGTAGGCCTGGGTTTGACCAGTGCGGTGATCCAGGTGGCAATGAACTGGGCCCAGCAAAGTGTTTCGCCAACGCGGGCGACGTTGATTTATGCCGGTGAGCCGGTGTGGGCAGGCGTTGTGGGGCGGATCGCCGGGGAACGGTTCCCGCCAATCGCGATGCTGGGTGCGGTGTTGATTGTGCTGGCGGTGATTGTGAGTGAGTTGAAGACCAAGGGGCAAAAGGCTGTTGAGCTGGCAGATGCCTTGGAACAGGAGCGTCAGGGCTAACCTGGGAACGCTGGGGTGCCAGGTCTATGGTCATCGCGGGCAAGCCCGGCTCCCAGAGGGTCGGCATTTCAGTTCAGAGGGAGGTTGAAACAGTGCCAAATGGGAGGTTTCAGCCTACTTTGTAGGATCCTGCCACATCTTGCCGTTTGGTGATCATGAAAGCGGCACGTATGATGCATCCCAAACTCCCGCAGATTAGAAGCCTATGTCCCTGATAGTTCTACTGCTTCTGCCTTTTATCGGCAGCTGTCTGGCGGCCTTGCTGCCGCATAACGCACGTAACACCGAATCCCTGTTGGCCGGCCTTGTGGCGCTGGTCGGTACTATTCAAGTCGCCCTGCTCTACCCCCAGATCGCCCACGGTGGCGTGATCCGCGAAGAATTCATGTGGTTGCCCAGCCTGGGGCTGAACTTCGTGTTGCGCATGGATGGGTTTGCCTGGCTGTTCTCGATGCTGGTGCTGGGCATCGGCACGCTGGTGTCGCTGTATGCGCGCTACTACATGTCGCCGGACGACCCGGTGCCGCGTTTCTTTGCGTTTTTCCTGGCGTTCATGGGCGCCATGCTGGGTTTGGTGATCTCCGGCAACCTGATCCAGATCGTATTCTTCTGGGAACTGACCAGCCTGTTCTCGTTCCTGCTGATCGGCTATTGGCACCACCGTGCCGATGCGCGACGCGGGGCGTATATGGCGCTGATGGTCACCGGCGCCGGCGGGCTGTGCCTGTTGGCGGGGGTGATGCTGCTGGGGCATATCGTCGGCAGCTATGATCTGGACCAGGTGCTGGCGGCGGGCGATCAGATTCGCGCGCATTCGCTGTACCCGGTCATGCTCGCCCTGGTGCTGATCGGCGCCTTGAGCAAAAGCGCGCAGTTCCCCTTCCATTTCTGGCTGCCCCACGCCATGGCGGCGCCAACGCCGGTTTCGGCCTACCTGCACTCGGCGACGATGGTGAAGGCCGGCGTGTTCCTGCTGGCCCGCCTGTGGCCATCGCTGTCCGGCAGCGAAGAATGGTTCTGGATCGTCGGCGGTGCCGGCGCCCTCACGCTCCTCCTCGGCGCTTACTGCGCCATGTTTCAAAACGATCTCAAGGGCCTGCTGGCCTATTCCACCATCAGCCATCTCGGGCTGATCACCCTGCTGCTGGGCCTTAACAGCCCGCTGGCCGCTGTTGCCGCGGTATTCCATATTCTCAACCACGCCACCTTCAAGGCTTCGCTGTTCATGGCCGCGGGCATCATCGACCACGAAAGCGGCACGCGGGATATCCGCAAGCTCAGCGGGCTGGTGCGCCTGATCCCGTTTACCGCGACCCTGGCGATGGTCGCCAGCGCGTCCATGGCCGGGGTGCCGTTGCTCAATGGCTTCCTGTCCAAAGAGATGTTCTTTGCCGAAACCGTGTTTATCTCGTCGACTCAGTGGGTGGAAATCGCCCTGCCGCTGATCGCGACCATTGCCGGTACATTCAGCGTGGCCTATGCCCTGCGTTTTACCGTGGATGTGTTCTTCGGCCCGCCCGCCACCGACTTGCCACACACGCCCCACGAGCCGCCGCGCTGGATGCGTGCACCGGTCGAGTTGTTGGTGTTCACCTGCCTGCTGGTGGGGATTTTCCCGGCCCAGATGGTCGGCTCGATCCTCGCCGCTGCCGCCCTGCCGGTGGTGGGCGGTACGTTGCCGGAATATAGCCTGGCGATCTGGCACGGCTGGAACGCGCCGATGATCATGAGCCTGGTGGCGATGACCGGCGGCGTGGTGCTGTACCTGATGCTGCGCAAACAACTCAAGCGCGGCCGCTTCGAATACCCGCCGCTGATCGGCTACTTCAACGGCAAGCGCGGTTTCGAACGCTGCCTGGTGGTGATGATGCGCGGTGTGCGCCGGATCGAGAAACGCATCAGCACCAAGCGCCTGCAAACCCAGTTGTTCCTGTTGGTGCTGCTGGCAGTGATCGGCGCGATGATCCCGATGATCAACAGTGGCCTCAGTTGGGGCGACCGCCCGAAAATCCCGGGGTCCATCGTCTTCGTCACCCTGTGGTTGCTGGCGATTGCCTGCGCCCTCGGCGCCGCCTGGCAAGCCAAGTACCACCGGCTGGCGGCCCTGACCATGGTCAGCGTGTGCGGCCTGATGACCTGCGTCACCTTCGTGTGGTTCTCAGCGCCGGACCTGGCCCTCACCCAATTGGTGGTGGAAGTAGTCACTACCGTGTTGATCCTGCTTGGCCTGCGTTGGCTGCCACGGCGGATCGAAGAGGTCTCACCCCTGCCCAGCTCGCTGCGCAAGGCGCGTATCCGCCGCCTGCGTGACTTGCTGCTGTCCACCGTAGTCGGCGGCGGCATGGCGCTGTTGTCCTACGCGATGCTGACCCGCCAGACGCCCAACGATATTTCCTCGTTCTACTTAAGCCGTGCCCTGCCCGAAGGCGGCGGCAGCAATGTGGTGAACGTGATGCTGGTGGACTTCCGTGGCTTCGACACCCTGGGCGAAATCACCGTACTGGGCGCCGTGGCCTTGACCGTGTACGCCTTGCTGCGCCGCTTCCGCCCATCCAAGGAAAGCATGGAGTTGCCGCCCCAACAGCGGCAACTGGCGCCGGACGTGGCGACCGACCTGGTCAACTCGCGCCAGGCCAGCGACACCGCCCTGGGCTTTATGATGGTGCCGGCGGTGCTGGTGCGCCTGCTGCTGCCGATTGCGCTGGTGGTGTCGTTCTACCTGTTCATGCGTGGCCACAACCAACCGGGTGGTGGTTTCGTCGCCGGGCTGGTGATGTCGGTGGCGTTTATCCTGCAATACATGGTTGCCGGCACCCAGTGGGTCGAGGCGCAAATGAGCCTGCGGCCGATGCGTTGGATGGGCTTCGGCCTGCTGTCGGCCACCTTGACCGGGCTGGGTGCGCTGTTCGCCGGGTACCCGTTCCTCACTACGCATACCTGGCATTTCAGCCTGCCGTTACTGGGCGATATTCATATCGCCAGTGCGCTGTTCTTTGACGTCGGCGTGTACGCCATGGTCGTGGGCTCGACCCTGTTGATGCTCACCGCCCTCGGCCACCAGTCGGTGCGCGCGCATAAACCGAGCAACCAGCCCAAAGTGGTTGCTGCAACCGAAGGAGCCGCCTGATGGAAGAAGTCATCGCAATAGCCATTGGGGTCCTGGCGGCCTCCGGCGTCTGGTTGATCCTGCGGCCACGGACGTTCCAGGTGGTCATGGGTTTGTGCCTGCTGTCCTACGGCGTCAACCTGTTCATCTTCAGCATGGGCAGCCTGTTTATCGGCAAGGAGCCGATCATCAAGGACGGCGTGCCCCAAGACCTGCTCAACTACACCGACCCACTGCCCCAGGCCCTGGTGCTCACGGCCATTGTGATCAGCTTCGCCATGACCGCGTTGTTCCTGGTGGTGCTGCTGGCCTCCCGGGGCCTCACCGGCACTGACCATGTAGACGGCCGGGAGCCCAAGGAATGACGTGGATGAATCAACTGATCGTCGCGCCGATCCTGCTGCCGCTGCTCACCGCCGGGCTGATGCTGATGCTGGGCGAGAAACGTCGCCCGCTCAAAGCCCAGATCAATCTGTGCTCCAGCATCGTCGGCCTGGGCGTTGCCATCCTGTTGTTGTACTGGACGCAACAAAGCGGCCCCGGCTCCATTGGCGTGTACCTGCCGGGCAACTGGCAGGTGCCGTTCGGCATCGTGTTGGTGGTGGACCAACTGTCGGCGATGATGCTGGTGCTGACCGGAGTTATCGGCGTCAGCGCGCTGCTGTTCGCCATGGCCCGCTGGGACCGTGCGGGCACCAGCTTCCATGCCCTGTTCCAGATCCAACTGATGGGGCTGTATGGCGCCTTCCTCACCGCCGACCTGTTCAACCTGTTCGTGTTCTTCGAAGTGCTGCTGGCCGCCTCCTACGGCCTGATGCTGCACGGTTCCGGCCGCGCGCGGGTATCGTCGGGGCTGCATTACATTGCGATCAACCTGCTGGCGTCGTCGCTGTTCCTGATTGGCGCGGCGATGATCTACGGCGTCACCGGCACGCTGAACTTTGCCGACCTGGCGTTGAAGATCCCGCTGGTGCCGGAGGCGGATCGCGGCCTGTTGCATGCCGGTGCGGCGATCCTGGCTACGGCGTTCCTGGCCAAGGCCGGCATGTGGCCGCTGAACTTCTGGCTGGCGCCCGCCTATTCCTCGGCCAGCGCGCCGGTGGCGGCAATGTTCGCGATCATGACCAAGGTCGGCGTGTACACCGTGCTGCGCCTGTGGACCCTGCTGTTCTCCGGCCAGGCCGGCGCCTCGGCGCTGTTTGGCGGGGATTGGCTGGTGTATGGCGGCATGGCGACCATCATTTGCGCGGCACTGGCGATGGTGGCGGCGCAGCGCCTGGAGCGCATGGCCAGCCTGAGTATCCTGGTGTCGGCCGGGATCCTGCTGTCAGCGGTAGGGTTTGCCCAGCCGAGCCTGACCGCGGGGGCGCTGTTCTATCTGGTCAGCTCAACCCTGGCACTGAGTGCATTGTTTTTGCTGGCGGAGTTGATCGAGCGTTCGCGTTCGGCCAACGACCTGCCGCTGGATGAGGAGATTGATGCGCTGCCCAAAGCCATGGAATCGCTGCATCCGCGCCCGGGTGTGAACCTGGACGATGAGCAAAAAGCGGTGATCGGCCAGGTCATCCCTTGGACCATGGCCTTCCTGGGCCTGAGCTTTATCGCCTGCGCGCTGTTGATTATCGGCATGCCGCCGCTGTCCGGGTTTATCGGCAAGCTCAGCCTGTTGAGTGCGCTGATCAATCCACTGGGCCTGGGCAACGCCGTGGACGAGTCCATCCGCCCGGCGGCCTGGGGCCTGGTCGCGCTGCTGATTCTCTCTGGCCTGGCCTCGCTCATCGCTTTCGCCCGCCTCGGCATCCAGCGCTTCTGGACCCCGGAAGAACGCCCATCACCGCTGCTGCGCCGCTACGAGTGTGTGCCGATCTTCCTGCTGCTGGGGTTGAGCATCGCGCTGACCTTCAAGGCCGAGGCGCTGATGCGCTACACCCAGGCCACCGCCCAAAGCCTGAACAACCCGGAACACTACGTGATGGCAGTGCTCGCGACCCGCCCAGTGCCCAGCCCTGAAGCCAAGGCCGCCGCCCTGGAGGTGCAGCCATGAAACGTCTGTTCCCGGCTCCCTGGCTGTCGTTGGCGTTGTGGGTATTGTGGCTGGTGCTGAACTTGTCGATCAGCCCCGGCAACCTGCTGCTGGGCGCACTGTTGGGCTTTCTTGCGCCGCTGATGATGGCGCCGCTGCGCCCGCTGCCGATCCGCATCCGTCGCCCTGGGGTGATCATCCGCCTGTTTTTCCGGGTCGGCCTTGACGTAATCATCTCCAACCTGCACGTCGCCTGGGGCGTACTCACTTGCGGCTCACGCCCACCGCGCTCGCGCTTTATCAAGATCCCCCTAGACCTGCGCGACGCCAACGGCCTGGCGGTGCTGGCGATGATCACCAGCGTGACCCCCGGCACCGTCTGGTCGGAACTGGCCCTGGACCGCAGCATCCTGCTGCTGCACGTTTTCGACCTGGATGACGAAGCCTCGTTTATCCAGCAATTCAAGCACGCCTACGAACGGCCCCTGATGGAGATCTTCGAATGAGCGCCCTGCTCGCCAATGCGATCCTGTTCAGCCTGTTCCTGTTCTCCCTGGCCATGGTGCTGACCCTGGTGCGCCTGTTCAAAGGCCCCTCGGCCCAGGACCGGGTACTGGCGCTGGACTACCTGTACATCCTGGCGATGCTGATGATGCTGACCCTGGGTATTCGCTATGCCAGCGACACTTACTTTGAAGCAGCGCTATTGATCGCGCTGTTCGGCTTCGTCGGCTCGTTCGCCCTGGCCAAATTCCTGCTGCGTGGGGAGGTGATTGAATGATGCCGTTATGGGTTGAGATTATCGTGGCGGCGTTGCTGTTGCTCAGCAGCCTGTTTGCCTTGATTGGCGCGATTGGCTTGCTGCGGATGAAAGAATTTTTCCAACGCATGCACCCGCCGGCACTGGCCTCGACGCTGGGGGCGTGGAGCGTGGCGTTGGCGTCGATCATTTATTTTTCAACGCTCAAATCCGGGCCGGTGTTGCACGGCTGGTTGATTCCGATTTTGCTCGCGATCACCGTGCCGGTCACCACACTGCTGCTGGCGCGAACGGCGCTGTTCCGCAAACGCATGGCCGGTGATGACGTCCCCGCCGAAGTCAGCAGCCGCCGCTGATGTTTTTGTAGGAGCGCAGATCGTTCCCACGCTCTGCGTGGTAACGCCGCCCAGGACGCTCCGCGTCCGCCCCACTCGGGCGAGCGGGCGACGCGGAGCGTCTCGGTATGCATTCCCACGCAGAGCGTGGGAACGAGAGTGCAAAAAAAAGCCCCGAACCAGTCGGGGCGTTTTTTTTATTCAGCGTGCAGCTTTCAACGGTCAGTCAGCCAACCGCCACGTCGTCCCACCCTTGCCGTCTTCCAACACCACACCCATCGCGGTCAGTTGGTCGCGGATACGGTCGGATTCCGCCCAGTCTTTATTGGTGCGAGCCGCCAGACGCGCCTGGATCAGTGCATCTACCTCAGCGGCATCCACACGCCCTTCGGCACCCGCTTGCAGGAAGTCATCGGCTTCCATCTGCAACACGCCCAGCACGCTGGCCAGTTCTTTCAGGCGCGCCGCCAGGCCCGCCGCTGCGTCGATATCGGTCTCGCGCAAGCGGTTGATCTCGCGCACCATCTCGAACAGCACGGCGCAGGCTTCCGGGGTGCCGAAGTCGTCGTTCATCACTTCGGTGAAACGTGCCACGAAGGCTTCGCCGCCTGCAGGTGCCACCGCGGGCAGGCCTTTCAACGCGTGATAGAAACGCTCCAAAGCGCCCTTGGCGTCCTTGAGGTTGTCTTCGGAGTAGTTGATGGCGCTGCGGTAGTGGCTCGACACCAGCAGGTAACGCACCACTTCCGGGTGGTACTTTTCCAGCACGTCGCGGATGGTGAAGAAGTTGTTCAAGGACTTGGACATCTTCTCGCCATTGATGCGGATCATGCCGCAGTGCATCCAGGCATTGGCGTAGGTCTTGCCGGTGGCGGCTTCGCTCTGGGCGATTTCGTTTTCGTGGTGCGGGAACTCAAGGTCGCTGCCGCCGCCATGAATGTCGAAGGTCTCGCCCAGGCAGCAGGTGGACATCACCGAGCATTCGATGTGCCAGCCCGGACGCCCGGCGCCCCACGGCGACTCCCAGCTCGGCTCGCCCGGCTTGGTACCTTTCCACAGTACGAAGTCGAGCGGGTCCTGCTTGGCTTCGTCGACTTCGATCCGCGCGCCGATGCGCAGGTCTTCGATCTTCTTGCGCGACAGCTTGCCGTAGCCCATGAACTTGGCGACGCGGTAGTACACGTCGCCGTTGCCTGGGGCGTAGGCGTAGCCCTTGTCGATCAAGGTCTGGATCATCGCGTGCATGCCAGGGATGTGGTCCGTGGCACGCGGTTCCATGTCCGGCTTGAGGATGTTGAGGCGCGCCTCGTCCTCGTGCATGGCGGCGATCATGCGCTCGGTCAGCGCATCGAACGACTCGCCGTTTTCGTTGGCACGGTTGATGATCTTGTCGTCGATGTCGGTGATGTTGCGCACGTACGTCAAGTCATAGCCACTGAAACGCAACCAGCGGGTCACCAGGTCGAAGGCAACCATGCTGCGGCCGTGGCCGATGTGGCAGTAGTCGTACACGGTCATGCCGCACACGTACATGCGCACCTTGTTGCCGTCCAGCGGCTTGAAGACTTCTTTGGTCTTGCTGAGCGTGTTGTAGATCGTTAGCACGATGTTTCCCTTAAATCACTGGCCCCACGAATCTCGCAAGGTCACGGTACGGTTGAATACCGGAGCACCAGGTTTCGAGTCCTTGATATCCGCGCAGAAGTAGCCTTCGCGCTCGAACTGGAAACGGTCTTCCGGCTGTGCGTCGCCAAGCGATGGCTCGGCACGACAACCAGTGAGTACTTGCAGGGAGTCAGGGTTGATGTTGTCGAGGAAACTCGCGCTGTCTTCCGCCTTCTCAGGGTTCGGCGAGCGGAACAGACGATCGTACAGGCGCACTTCGCACTCGATGCTGGCAGCGGCCGGTACCCAGTGGACCACACCCTTGACCTTGCGGCCTTCAGGGTTCTTGCCCAGGGTGTCCGGATCGTACGAGCAACGCAGTTCAACGATGTTGCCATCGGCGTCCTTGATCGCTTCGTCCGCACGGATCACGTAGCTGCCGCGCAGGCGCACTTCGCCATTCGGCTCCAGGCGCTTGTAGCCCTTGGGCGGCTCTTCCATGAAGTCGTCACGGTCGATGTAGATTTCGCGGGCGAATGGCAATTTGCGCACGCCCAGCTCTTCTTTCTGCGGGTGGCGCGGCAGTTCGAGGTTCTCGACCTGGCCTTCCGGGTAGTTGGTGATCACGACTTTCAACGGACGCAGCACGCACATGGCGCGCGGTGCATTGGCATCCAGGTCCTGACGGATGCTGAATTCGAGCATGCCGAAATCGACCACGCCGTCGGAGCGGTTGGTGCCGACCATGTCGCAGAAGTTGCGGATCGACGCCGGGGTGTAGCCACGGCGACGGAAGCCCGACAGGGTGGACATGCGCGGGTCGTCCCAGCCATGCACGTGTTTTTCATCGACCAGTTGCTTGAGCTTGCGCTTGCTGGTGATGGTGTAGTTCAGGTTCAGGCGGCTGAACTCGTACTGACGCGGGTGCGCCGGAACCGGCAGACTGTCCAGGAACCATTCGTACAGCGGGCGATGGCTTTCGAACTCCAGGGTGCAGATGGAGTGGGTGATGCCTTCGATGGCGTCCGACTGACCGTGGGTGAAGTCGTAGTTCGGGTAGATGCACCACTTGTCACCGGTCTGGTGGTGATGGGCATGGCGGATGCGGTACATGATCGGGTCACGCAGGTTCATGTTCGGCGAGGCCATGTCGATCTTGGCGCGCAGCACGCGGGCGCCGTCCGGGAATTCGCCGGCGCGCATACGGTTGAACCAGTCCAGGTTCTCTTCTACCGAACGGTCGCGGAACGGGCTGTTCTTGCCCGGCTCGGTCAGCGTGCCACGGTATTCCTTGGCCTGCTCCGGGGTCAGGTCGTCCACATAAGCCTTGCCGGCCTTGATCAGCTCGACGGCCCAGTCGAACAACTGGTCGAAATACTTGGAGGCATAGCGCACTTCACCGGACCATTCGAAGCCCAGCCACTTGATGTCGCTTTCGATGGCGTCGATGTATTCCTGGTCTTCCTTGGCCGGGTTGGTGTCGTCGAAACGCAGGTGCGTGACGCCACCGAACTCCTGGGCCAGGCCGAAGTTCACACAGATCGACTTGGCGTGGCCGATGTGCAGGTAGCCGTTGGGCTCTGGCGGGAAACGGGTGACGATCTGCGTGTGCTTGCCCGAATCCAGGTCCGCCTGGATGATCGGGCGCAGGAAATTAACCGGGACGGCAGGTCCGGCCTTGGTATTCGAGGTAGGGTCGACAGTGGGCTTGCTCATAGGATCCTTGAACAGACAGGTGCATGGCCAGGTGGGGCCAGATAAAACAAAGGGCTCATAATAGCCGAAGCAGTCAAGACACATACAGAGCGCGGCCAATTAATTGCCCGGGCGGTAAAAAACCACCTCGAAATTCCCGCAGGGCACGCTAAACTGCGCGCCTTGGCCGTCGTTTAGCCAGACAGGTAAGGTGCCCAGGCGCCCACACCCACGAATTCCCTGAAAAGAGTAGTGAACATGACTCAAGTCAAACTGACCACCAACCACGGTGACATCGTCATCGAGCTGAACGCCGAGAAAGCGCCGATCACCGTCGCCAACTTCATTGAATACGTGAAAGCCGGCCACTACGAAAACACCGTTTTCCACCGTGTCATCGGCAACTTCATGATCCAGGGCGGCGGTTTCGAGCCTGGCATGAAAGAGAAGAAAGACAAGCGTCCAAGCATCCAGAACGAAGCGGACAACGGCCTTTCCAACGACAAGTACACCGTCGCCATGGCCCGTACCATGGAGCCGCATTCGGCCTCCGCGCAGTTCTTCATCAACGTCGCCGACAATGCCTTCCTGAACCACAGCGGCAAGAACGTGCAGGGTTGGGGCTACGCGGTGTTCGGTAAAGTCACCCAAGGCACTGACGTTGTCGACAAGATCAAAGGCGTATCCACCACCTCCAAGGCCGGTCACCAGGACGTTCCAGCCGAAGACGTGATCGTCGAGAAAGCCGAGATCATCGAAGCGTGATATTGCTGATTTCAGACTTGCATCTGGAAGAGGAACGCCCGGACATTACCCGGGCGTTTCTGGATCTGCTCCACGGCCGCGCCCGTGGTGCCCAGGCGTTGTACATTCTGGGGGACTTCTTCGAAGCCTGGATTGGCGACGATGGCATGACCCCCTTCCAGCGCTCCATCTGCGAGGCTTTGCGTGAGCTGAGCGACAGCGGCACCCCGATTTTCATCATGCACGGCAACCGCGATTTCCTGATCGGCAAGGCGTTCTGCAAAGCGGCAGGCGCTACCTTGCTCAAAGACCCGACGGTCGTGCAGTTGTATGGCGAGCCTGTGCTGTTGATGCACGGCGACAGCCTCTGCACCCGCGACCTCGGCTATATGAAGCTGCGGCGCATCCTGCGTAACCCGATTGTGCTGTTTATCCTGCGCCACCTGCCCTTGGGCACCCGCCATAAACTGGCGCGCAAGCTGCGCAGTGAGAGCAGCGCCCAGGTGCGCATGAAGGCCAATGACATCGTCGATGTCACCCCTGAAGAAGTGCCACGGGTGATGCAGCAGTTTGGCGTGCGCACCCTGGTCCACGGCCATACCCACCGCCCCGCCATCCATAAGTTGCAGATCGGCGACCAGGCGGCCAAGCGCATTGTGCTGGGGGACTGGGACAAGCAAGGCTGGGCGTTGCAGGTGGATGAGCAAGGCTTTCAGCTGGCGGCGTTTGATTTCGTCAACCCGCAGCTCGCGCTGCCTGGCGCCTGAATCTCTGCCACAACACCGATCAACCTGTGGGAGCTGGCTTGCCTGCGATAGCATCACCTCGGTGCATCTGATACACCGAGGTGTCTGCATCGCAGTCAAGCCAGCTCCCACACAAGCCAGCTCCCACAGGAACCGCGCTGACCTTATGATCAGTGCCCCGAAGCCGCCGGCCCGGCCTTTGCGGTAAACGGCGGTTTGGCCAGCCACACCAGCAACATCAAGCCCATGAACATCCACCCTAGCAACGTGAAGTAATCCACGGTGGACATCATGTACGCCTGGCTGGTGAGAATCTGGTCCAGTTGGGTATAGGCCTTCTGCCCTGCCCCACCCAGCGCCTGCAACGCATCGCGGGTGGTCGAGTCGTAGACGGTCATGTTCTCGCTCATGTAGGCATGGTGCTGGTCGGCCCGGCGGATCCAGATCCAGGTGGTCAGCGACGCCGCGAAACTGCCGCCCAAGGTACGCAGGAAGGTCGCCAGCCCCGCGCCGTCGGCAATCTGGTGCGGCGGCAGGTCGGACATCAGAATGCTCAAGGTCGGCATGAAGAACAGCGCCACGCCGATGCCCATGAACAGCTGCACCATGGCGATATGGGTGAAGTCCACTTCGTTGGTGAAACCGGCGCGCATGAAGCAGCTCAAGCCAATCGCCAGGAACGCCAGGCCCGCCAGCAGGCGCAGGTCGAACTTGTGCGCGTACTTGCCCACGAACGGCGACATCAGCACCGGTAGAATGCCGATCGGCGCCACCGCCAGCCCGGCCCAGGTGGCGGTGTAGCCCATCTGGGTTTGCAGCCACTGCGGCAGGATCAGGTTGATGCCGAAAAAGCCCGCATAACCGAGGATCAGCACAATGGTGCCGATCCGGAAGTTACGGTGCGCGAACAGCCGCAGGTTGACCACCGGGTGCTTGTCGGTCATCTCCCAGATCACGAACACCGCCAGGGCGATCACCGAAATGGCCGCACCGATGATGATGAAGTTGGACTCGAACCAGTCCAGGTCATTGCCCTTGTCGAGGATGATCTGCAAGGCTCCCACACCGACGATCAGGCTCAGCAGCCCAACGTAGTCCATCGGCTGGTAACTGGTGACCACCGGGCGCTTTTTCAGCTGCGCACGCACCACCATCACCGCGAAGATACCGATGGGCACATTGATGAAAAAGATCCACGGCCAACTGTAGCTGTCGGTGATCCAGCCGCCGAGGATGGGCCCGGCAATCGGCGCCACCACCGTGACCATCGCCAATAACGCCAGGGCCATGCCGCGCTTGGCCGGAGGGTAGACCGCAATCAACAAGGTCTGGGTCATCGGGTACAACGGCCCGGCGACCAAGCCTTGCAGCACCCGAAAGCCGATCAACTCAGGCATCGAGGTGGAAATACCGCACAGGAACGACGCCAGCACAAACAGCAGGGTCGCCCACAAAAACAGCTTCACCTCGCCAAAGCGCCGGCTCAACCAACCGGTGAGCGGCAAGGCGATGGCGTTGCTCACCGCAAACGAGGTGATCACCCAGGTGCCCTGCTCCGAACTCACCCCCAGGTTGCCGGAGATGGTCGGCAACGCCACGTTGGCGATGGTGGTGTCGAGCACCTGCATAAAGGTCGCCAGCGACAGGCCAATAGTGGCCATCAACAGGCTGGGTGGCGTGAACGAGGCGTTATTGCTCATCAGCGTTGCGCAGCCTTGGGAGCGGCGACGCTGTTGTCATGGATCAACTGGTTGATCATGGCATCGGCTTCGGCCAGTTGGCGGTCATACACGTTGGTGGTGAACGAGGCTTTTTGCGGCGCTTGTTTCGCCAGCACCGGGCCGCTCTGGTCGTGCAGGTCTACATTCACCACGGTGCTCAAGCCCACGCGCAGCGGATGCTTGGCCAGCTCTTCAGCATTGATGTGGATGCGCACCGGTACCCGCTGCACGATCTTGATCCAGTTGCCGGTGGCGTTCTGTGCAGGCAACAAGGCGAACGCGCTGCCGGTGCCGGCGCCGAGGCTGTCGACGGTGCCGCTGTACTTGACGTCGCTGCCGTAGATGTCCGACTCGATATCCACTGGCTGGCCGATGCGCATATCCCGCAGTTGGGTTTCCTTGAAGTTGGCATCGATCCACAGCTGGTCCAGCGGGATCACCGCCATCAGCGCCGTGCCCGGCTGGACGCGCTGGCCCAGTTGCACGGTGCGCTTGGCCACATAGCCGGTGACCGGCGCGATCAAGGTGCTGCGGGCATTGGTCAGGTACGCCTGGCGCAGTTGCGCGGCGGCCGCTTGCACATCGGGATGGGACGAAATCACCGTGTCATCCACCAGGGCATTGGTGGTTTTGAGTTGTTGCTCAAGGTTGGTCAAGGCGTTCTTGGCGGCGGTCAGGCTGTCGCGGGCGTGAGAGAGTTCTTCCTGGGAAATCGCGCCGCCCTGGGCCAGGGTCTTACGGCGGTTGTAGTTGTCCTGGGCGGTTTGCACATCGGCTTTCTGCGCATTGACTTGGGCTTTCATGCCATCGACGTTGCTGTACAAACCGCGCACCTGGCGTACGGTGCGGGCTAGGTTGGCCTGGGCACTTTGCAGGCCGACTGCGGCGTCGTTGGGGTCGAAATTGATCAGCACCTGGCCTTCATGCACCAGGTCACCATCGTCGGCGCCGATGCTGACCACGGTGCCGGTGACCAGCGGGGTGATTTCCACCACGTTGCCGTTCACATAGGCGTCATCGGTGCTTTCATTGAAGCGCCCGTAGAACTCATACCAGGCCCACACGCCCACCACACTGAGGATGACGATCAGCGCCAGGCCGATCAGCATCACTTTGCGTTTGCGCGGGTTGGTGTCTTTGGGTTGTTCGGTTGCGTTGGTGCTTTCGGCAGTGGCCATGACAAATACCTCAAATTATTCCGTGCGTGTTGCGGGGGTGGTCGCGGCCACGCTGTTGGCGTGATACCCGCCACCCAGGGCCTGCATCAATTGAATCGACAGGTCGATCTGCGCCGCATTCAGGGTGGCCAGCTGACGCTGGGCCTGTAGCAATTGCTGTTCGATGCTGAGCACATCCAGGTAGTTACCGATGCCTGAGCTGTAGCGTTGCACCCCGGTGTCGTAGGACTGCTGCGCGATGTCGGCGGCGTGTTGCTGGGCCTGGATCTGCCGCCCGGTGTCGCGCAGTTGGGACAGGCTGCTGCCGATATCACCCAAGGCTTGCACCAGGGTTTTGTTGTACTGGGCCACGGCCAGGTCGTAGTCGGCGTCGCGGGCATCGAGGTCGGCGCGCAGGCGGCCGCCGTCAAAAATCGGCAGCGAAATCGTCGGTGCGATATTGAAGAAGCGGCTGGCCGAACCGAACATCGCATCGCCCAGCAACGACTCGGCACCGGCGCTCGCGCTCAGGTTGAGGTTGGGGTAGAAGCGGGTCTTGCTGGCATCGATGTTCTTGCTCGCGGCCTCTACGCGCCAGCGTGCGGCGACCAGGTCCGGACGACGGCCGAGCAGCTCGGCAGGCAACACCGCCGGCACGGCCACGGCGCTGGGTTTGAGCACCGCTGGGCGCGCCAACTCGTCACCGCGGTCCGGGCCTTTGCCGAGCAACACAGCCAACGCGATCTTGGCGCTTTGCAGTTGTTTTTCCGCGTCAATCAGTTGCGACTGAGAACTGGCTTCCAGGCTCTCGGTCTGCTGGAACTGGTACTCGCTGTCGATACCGGAACTCAGGCGGCGCTTGCTCAGGTCGAGCATCTGGCGGGTACGCTTGAGGTCATCGACGGCCAGGTCACGCACGATATGCGCCTGGCCGAGGTCGCTGTAGGCCTTGGCCACGTTCGCGGCCAGAGTCAGGCGCGCGGCCTGCCGATCGACCTCGGCAGCACGGGCCTCGCCCAACGCGGCTTCCCAGGCGGCGCGCTGGCCGCCCCACAGGTCGAAGTTGTAATTGAAGCTGGCGCCGATGTTGCGCACCGTCGAATAGGCATCGCCCTGCCCGCGGGGGTCCTGGTCCTTGGCCAGGCGCGAACGGCTCACGCCGGCGCTGGCATCCACGGTCGGCATACGGGCGGCGTTGGCGGCATAGGCCGCCGCTTCGGCTTGGTGGGCGCGGGCATCGGCGACTTGCATGTCGGGGCTGTTCTGCAGGGCTTCCTGGATCAGGCCGTCAAGCTGTGGGTCGCCCAGGCTTTTCCACCAGTCGGCGGCCGGCCAGGCGGCGCTCGACAGCGTCACGCCGCTGAGGGATTTGCCGGTGTGCAGAGTATTGGCGTCGAGGCGCTGGCCCTGGGTGTCGAGGCCGCTGTAATTGGCGCAACCGGCCAACGTCATCGCCGCCAGCACCAGGCTGAGTGCGCGAGTGTTCATGATCGACCTACCCGCTGGATCGTGATGGGGTCACCCGCAGCGATCAGCATTTTTTTCAGGATGCGCTCCAGGGTTTCCAGCTCGCCCGGCTCAAGCACGCCGGCCAACTGGTTGAGGGCCTTGGCGCCAATGTTCGGGAGCATGTCCGCCAGGCGCTGGCCCTCGGCGGTCAGCACCAACTGCACCTGGCGCCGGTCCAGCTCGGAGCGCTTGCGGCTGAGCAGGTCTTTTTGCTCCAGCCGGTCGAGCATGCGCGTCATCGAACCGCTGTCCAGGGACAGGTTGCGGCACAGCTCCGCCGGGGTATCGACGCCGAACTGGGCCATGATGATCAACACCTTGAACTGCGCGGCGGTGATGCCGTGGGGTTCCATATGGGTGTCGATGATGCGGTCCTTGAGAATCGCGGCGCGGCCCAGCAACAGGCCGAGGTGGCAGTTGTGGAAGTTGTCAGGGGTGAAGTGAGGCATCGAAAGTCACCTTATTACTGCCTAGGCAGTGAATGTGTGACGAAATGTTACTGCTTAGGCAGCGAATGTCAAATGGAATAATTAGGTTGCTTGGTAGTTGGCGGATAAGCGGAGGGCTTTAAGGATTGCCTGATGGGCTAGCGCGCCGGGTCTGCTTAACGTAAGCCAATTCTTGACTAACTGGTACATCGCTGCTCATGAAGTGTTTGAAATCACGTTTTGCCGTGCGTTGTTTTATCACCATGTTGACGCTGACGTGCTCGACGCTCGCCCTGGCGGGGAATTGCACCGCCATCAACTCCAAAACAGAGAACCTCAACTTTGGCGCTAGCCTGGCAAACAGCGGTCTGAGCATTCCCGCCGATACGCCTGACGGAACAGTGGTCTATCAAGAAACCGTGCAAGTGACCGGTCATATCTGGAAGTGCACAACGACTTCGATGTATGGCATTAAGCTGAATCCCACGCTGGGCACTGTGGCAAGCGGGGCAACGATCTTCCCTGTTGGCAAATCAGGTTTCTCGTTTCGCATCTGGCTCGATGCCATGGATATGTACTTGTTCAGTTTAGCCCCCACCCCGAGCACCGGCTACGGCGTCAGCCCGGGGAAAATAAGGCTGGAAATCGTCAAGACCGGCCCATTGGTAAACACCAAGATAGCTTCAGGCCACTTGGCCAACTACCAAATCGGTGACGTGATCCTGAAAACCTTCAACCTGACCAACCCAATCGTACTGAACACCGCCTCCTGCCAGACACCCGCCGTCCCGGTTGCCATGGGCGACGACTATCAGCTCCAGGATTTTGACAAAGCCGGCGCGACACCCCGCAAGGTGCGCTTCAGTATCGGCTTGAACCAATGCCAGGCCGGCATCAAGAAGATCACCTATTCACTCAAGGCAACCACGTCCGTCATTGATGCAGCCAACGGTATAGTCGCACTTAATAGCAGTTCCACCGCCGCCGGTATCGGCTTGCAATTGCTCAATGACGCGGGGCAACCCATCGCACTGGACACCACCTACCCATTCGACGCCTTCACCACCACCGACACCCACTTCCAGATACCCCTGTCGGCAGCGTATTACCGCTTGCCCACGGGCGACCTGAAAGCGGGCAGCGCCAACACCGACGTGACCTTCATCGTGAACTACCTGTAAAAACTAAGGATCGTCTGATTCTCTCCACGCGCTGTCCCACCTAAAGTGCCGACATGCGATTGAAGACCTACCTCCATCAGATCAGCCCGATCCTGTCTACCCCGAACGCCGCCCGCCGCTTGTTGCGCATTTTTGCGCTGGTGCTGCTGGTGGGCATCATCGGTGGGGCTTACAGCTTTCTGCTGTTCACTTTCAACACCGAGATCTCCCAGCGACGCAGCTACATGAGCAGCGCCATTGCCGAAGCCCACACCTTTTTCACCACCCGCGAAGCGCTGCTGGAAAGCCTCAGCCTGTCGGCTACACGGCGCTACAAAAGCGCCGATGGCGCCGTGTCTGCAGAGGAAGTGTATTTGCTATTAGGCACACGCCCCGGCAAGCAGTGGAGTATCTGGCTGACCCAGCGCATGCGCGACTATTTGAAGGCCAGGCAACTCAACCTGATTTACGTGGCCAGCGATGCAGAAGCCAAAGTGGTACGCCTTTACAACGCCACGCCAACGATCCACGCGTTCCCAACGGATATGCTAGAACAGTTGAAGCGGCTTCAGCGCGACACTCGTCCGGCCTTGCAGGAGCTGTGGTTAACCCAGAACACCGAAGGCCATTCGCAGCTGTACATTTTCATTCGCCTGGATGAGCGCGATATGAATTCGGGTTGGCTAGGCTTGGAAATTGACGACCGAGAAGTCGCCAACACCCTGAACGATCACAGCGCCGGGGAGTTCACCATGTTCAATTCCCAGGGCATGCCCTTGTTCAGCAATAGCACCAAGCCGCAGTTCAGCCACAACCTGCCAGGCCTGCAGCAGCACGATTTCTTTGGTTTTGTCGGCGCGGGATGGCTGCCCGAACAACTCGTGTTGCGCAAACAATTGAAGTCTTCGGACTGGCAACTGGCTTACTCCATCGACCTGCGCGCGGTTCTCCTATCCCTGTGGCCGCAATTGGCCGGGACGCTGGTGTTCTGCGTGTTCGGTATCAGTCTGGTGTGGTTGCTGATACACCGCATTGAACACCGTTTCATTACACCCGCGGTGCAGCGTATCCAGGCCTTGGTGGAAAGCGAGCTGTTCAGCCGTGACGTGATCCAGACAGCGCCCGTGGCCCTGTGTGTATTACGTCGTACCGACGGCCAGGTGGTACTGGAAAACACCTTGTCCCAGCAATGGCTCGGCCAGAGTGGCGAACGCGAACAGCTGTGCCCAGGCTGGATCCACCAAGCCTTCGATGCCCACGAACCGACTTTTACCGATTACTTTGAAACCGCCGATGGCCGCCACCTTTACTTGAGCTGCGCGCCCACCCGTTACAAAGGTGAGGACGTATTGTTATGTGCCTTCAGCGACATCAGTACCCGCACCCAGATCGAAGCAGCGCTGGAACAGGCGCGCCGGCTGGCCGACAGCGCAAATGAAGCAAAAACCCTGTTTCTGGCCACCATGAGCCATGAAATCCGCACGCCGCTCTATGGCGTACTGGGCACTCTGGAACTGCTGGGCCGCACCCGTCTGGATGCACAGCAGAAAAACTATCTGAAGGCGATAGAGGGCTCGTCGTCCACTTTGTTGCAATTGATCTGTGACGTGCTGGACGTATCCAAGATTGAGGCCGGGCAACTGGCCCTGGAGCTGGGTGAGTTCTCCACCTTCGCCCTGGTGCAGGAAGTGGTCCACGGCTATGCAGCGGCGGCCCAGAGCAAAGGGTTGCTGCTCTACGCCTGCATCGACCCGCAGATGCCGGACCGGATGATTGGCGACATCAGCCGAATCCGCCAGGTGCTCAATAACCTGTTGAGCAATGCCATCAAGTTCACCGACTCCGGGCGGGTCGTGGTACGAGCCACGCTGTTAAGCCGTGATGGCGAGCGCGCCAGCGTGCAATGGCAAGTCTCGGATACCGGCAAAGGCATCGCGCGCGAAGAGCAGCCGTGCATTTTCGAGCCCTTTTACCAGACTCAGGGCAACCCCAACGTAGTGGCGGGAACCGGCCTTGGCCTGCCGATTTGCCTGCGCTTGACCCAATTGATGAATGGCAGCCTGCGTATGGTGAGTGAGCCGGGCCTGGGTAGCAGTTTTACCCTCGCCCTACCGCTGGTCGAGTGCGTCAAAGACGCGCTGCCCCCGACCATGACAAGCTTGCTCCCGGAAGTCGTTCTGGTGCTTTCACCGGTTCGCGAGTTGGCCGAAGTCATCAGCGGTTGGCTACGACGCTGGGGCGCCCACCCCTTGATCGGTCACCCATCCTCTCTGGACCTGCCCTCGGCCAGTGTACTGCTTGAGCTGCATCCGGGCCCGCTTGAACAGCGCCTGATCCCCGATTGGACCGGGCCGTTGGTGCTTGCCACCAGCGACGGGTGCAATGTACCGCAGATCATGCTCGGAGGCTGGAAGGTCAACCTCAATGACCTGCATGCCATCCATCAAGCGGTAAGCCAGGCCCAAGGTGTATGGGTTTCACTGCCACAAGCGGTGAATGAGCCACATGATCTGCGCAAGTTGAAGCTGCACATACTGGTGGCCGAAGACAACGCTATCAACCAGTTGATCCTGCGTGATCAATTGGAGGAGCTGGGCTGCACCGTGGAACTGACGTCGGATGGCGAAGAGGCGTTGTCTCGCTGGCACGAGGGAACGTTCGATATCGTCCTCAGCGACGTCAATATGCCTAAGCTCAACGGCTATGTCCTGGCCCGGGAGCTGCGGCGCCTGGGCTGCACCGTACCGATCATCGGCGCCACCGCCAATGCCATGCGTGGCGAAGCCGCCTTGTGCGTGGCGGCAGGCATGAACCATTGCCTCGTCAAACCCTTTACCCTGCGAGCCTTGTTCAATGAACTGGCTCCCTATGAACGAGCCCCCCATGAATCGCTGTAGCATTTTGATCGTCGAAGACCACCCCTTTCAACATCAGTACCTGCAGCATCTGTTCGGCGAACTGGGGGACTTCGACCTGGAGTCGGCGCGCGATGGCGAGCAAGCGCTGAGCTGTTTGCGCAGGCGCAATTTCGACTTGGTGCTCACCGACCTGCTGATGCCCGGCATGGACGGCGTGCAGTTTATCCAAGGCCTTGCCACACTGCGTGCCAAACCGGCCCTGGCGATCATGAGTGCTGCGTCCAGGCGCATGCTGATGAGCGCGAGTCTGGTAGCGAGCAACCTGCAGGTGAATGTCATCGGGTTGATTTCCAAGCCGGTGAACCTTGCGGCCCTGCGTAGCCTGACCGAGCAACTGCTGGATCTGCGTCAGGTGGTGTTGCCCGAGACTGCCCCAGGTATTGAACGCCAGGCCCTGCTCGAAGCCCTGGACAACGGCCAATTACAGGCCTGGTTTCAACCCAAGAAAGCCCTGGTCAACGCACGCATCGTCGCCGCCGAAGCCTTGATACGCTGGATCCACCCGGAGCATGGCGTATTGCTGCCGGGCTCGTTCCTGCCCGCGCTGAGAGCCTACCACCTGGAGGAGCGCTTGTTATGGCGTGTACTGGAACAGGCCATCGCTGCCCAGGCACGCTGGCGACTACAGGGTTATGACATCCCGGTGTCAATCAATTTGCCCACCCATTTGCTCAACAGTTACGACCTGGCCGATCGCATCCTCGCCTTCGTCTTGCAACATCACGGCATTCCCGGACGAATTTGCTTTGAGTTGATGGAGTGTTCGGTGCCCAAGGACATCAGCAACTTCTACGCTGGCGCATGCCGTTTGCGCATCAAGGGTTTCGGCCTGTCCCAGGATGACTTTGGCAAAGGCTACAGCTCGTACATGAACCTGGTCTCGACGCCCTTCACCGAGCTCAAGATCGACCGGGCGCTGGTGCAAGGCTGCAATGAGAACGAAGAGCTGGCGCAGGCGTTGACGAGCATTGTGGCCCTGGGGCGGCAACTGGGTTTGACCGTGGTAGCCGAAGGTGTGGAAACCGCGCAAGAACTTGCACTGTTGCGTAAGATCAACTGCACTCAGGTCCAGGGCTTCCTGATTTCCCATGCGGTGTCCTCAGACCAGTTCCAGCAACTGCTGAACCAGGACGGCCCGGCAAGCACCTATTGAGTCTTTGTTCAGAGGCCATTGTGTCCGACCATACCCCCCTTCCCGCCCGCCGGTTCGCTTAATGAACCATCCCAATGCTTTCCTGGAGAAACTGACCAGCAGTTCTCTGCGCCTGCACAAAAGCTTGATAGCGCTCGGCGCCCTGGTGCTGATGTTGCTGGTGGTCAGTTACCTGGGCGTGCAGCGCATGGTCGGCGAACAAAGTGATACCACCCGCTTTCATTTTGCCCGGCTGATGGAAAACATTGGCGAGCAGCAAGCGTTTCTTGTCAGCCTCTCACAGCAAAGTACTCAGGGCGATCTCCTGCCTGCGTCAGTCTCTGTTCCACCCGCCCTCAAAGCGTTGCCCGAGCAAGGACCAGATATCTATGAGGGGCGCGAATTCAGCTTTTCTCTGCCTTATAGCGTAAAACTCAACCCCAAACGCCTGGCTGCCAGCCAAAAGGCGAAGGTTTTTGATCTGGCAGCTCACCTGGCCGCCTATTACAGCGCCTTCTGGTCTGCCTCGCACTACCAGTCACCCCAGGTTTTACTGTTCAACGGGCCGGACAACTTCGATATTTCGGTGCCAGCCGCCGGCCATCTGCGTGGCGATGGGCAGGTGCAGGGCGGTTTTTTTGCCGACGTGGTACGCCAGGTAGAAGCGCGGCTGCATGCCGACCCTCAGCAACCGCCAGACGGCCAGGTGCACTGGAAAGCCTACAGCGACCCCACGCAAACGGCGAGCCCCCCGACATTGCTGGCTTATATCCACATCGAACTGGCTCCGGCACGCCGGCATATCCAGGGCGCAAGCCCGCACGTGCTGGTAGCGTCGCTGCTCAATCCTTCGCAGATCAATAACATTGAGCGCTTGATGCAATGGTCGATCTACGACCACTTCACACTGATCGCTCCATCCGGCGAGGTGCTGGCTGGCGTCCTGAAACCTGAACAACGGTTGCAAGAGGGCATGAACCTCACCCGTGACGGCCTGGTATTCAAATTGACCAGCCCTGGTGAACAGCACTGGACGGCGATCTACGTCATAGGGCTCAAGAGTTTCCTGGACTCAGCCTTTTGGCCACTGCTGTGCCTGCTCGCACTGGTACTCGCAGGGCTTGGGGGTGGTCGCGCCTTCAACCGCTGGTACAAAAAGCAGGTAGTGCTGCCCGCCCAACTGGCCCACGCCAGCATCGCCGAAAGCGAGGCATTCAGCCGTGCGGTGATTGATACCGCGCCTACTGGCCTTTGTGTAATACGCCGTAGCGACCATCAAGTGTTACTGGAGAACCGACGCGCGCTGGAGTGGAAAGGTACCAACCGGCTGGTCAGCACCCTGCGCCACCACTACGACCTCTGCGAAGCAGGCCAGGCCGAGCTGGATATTGATGGCCGCCATCTGCATATCACGTTTATCAACACCCGCTATCAAAGCCAGGACGCCTGGCTCTGCGCCTTCCATGACGTCACCCGGCACATCGAAGACGCCGCGGCCCTGGAAGAGGCCCGCCAGGCCGCCGACTCGGCAAACCGGGCCAAGTCGCGCTTCCTCGCCACCATGAGCCATGAAATCCGTACGCCGCTGTACGGTGTGCTGGGCACCCTCGAACTGCTTGGCCTGACCAGCCTCGCCCCACGTCAACAGGATTACCTGCAAACCGTTCAACGCTCATCCGCCACCTTGTTCCAGCTGATCAGCGATGTGCTGGACGTGTCCAAGATCGAAGCCGGGCAAATGACGCTGGAACTCCAGGACTTCTGTCCGCTGGAACTGAGCGAAGATGTGGTGCGCACCTACAGTGCGTTTGCCCGAGCCAAGGGTTTGCACCTGTATGCCAGCATCGATGTAACACTGCCGGATCGGCTGCGCGGTGATCCGCTGCGGATTCGCCAGATCCTCAACAACCTGGTGAGCAACGCGATCAAATTCACCGATAACGGCCGTGTACTGCTGCGAGTGCGGGTGTTGGAAAACGCTGATGTGCAGTGGCAGGTCAGCGATTCAGGTGTGGGAATTTCCTCGGCGCAGCAACAGCAACTGTTCGATCCGTTTTATCAGGTCAACGATGCGACCAGCCAGGCCGGTGCAGGCCTGGGCCTGGCGATCTGCAAATGGCTGTGCGAGTTAATGCATGGCCAACTGAGCGTGGTTAGCGAGCCCGGCCTGGGCAGCAGTTTCAGTCTGCAACTGGCGCTGGCGACCGTACCAGGCAACCTCGCCGATTGCCCGGTGTTCACGCCTGATGCACCGGCTGTGTATGTGCATGCGCCCGTCCACGAACAGGCGCAGCATCTTATCGACTGGCTCAACCGCCTGGGCCTCGACTGCCGGGCCTTGCGGGCTGAGCCAACTGCCGCGCTGCTGGTGGACCTGTCGCCCGCAGCCCAAAGCCTACCCTGGCCCAACCAGCGAGTCATTGCCACACCGGGCGGGCCCAACCCTGCGCAGTTATCCAAGGCCGGCTGGCTCGTCGACGTCGATGACGTGCGCGCGATTGCCTGGGCGGTTTACCTGGCGCATCACGGTAGCCGCGCTGAAGGCCCGCCCGAAGTACCGGAAAAAAACCGTCGTTTGAACCTCAAGGTGCTGGTCGCCGAAGACAATGCGATCAATTTGGCAATCATCAAGGAGCAACTGCAAGCCCTGGGCTGCTCGGTGGTAGCCGCCACCAACGGCGAAGAAGCGCTGGTGCAATGGCAACCGGGCCGGTTCGACTTGGTACTCACCGACGTGAATATGCCGCTGATGAACGGCTATCAATTGGCTCAAGGCCTGCGCCAGCAGGATAAAACCCTGCCGATCATCGGCATCACCGCCAACGCCCTGCGCGAAGAAGGCGAACGCTGCGCTGCTGTGGGCATGAATGCGTGGCTGGTCAAGCCGATGAACCTGGCGACCTTGCGCGCGCAACTGGAGAAACATTGCAGGATCGCCCTGCCGGCAGTGGCCGAACCGTCCATGTTGTCGCCCGAAATGCGCGAGCTGTTTGTCACTACTGTGCGCCAGAATGTTCATGCCACACTGGCAGCGCTGGAACGTGCCAATGCCAATGAGGTGGCGCAGCAGCTGCACAGCATCGCCGGAGCCTTGGGCTCAGTGCAGCTCAAAGCGATGGCCATCGCGTTTGTCGAACTCGAATGTCGCCTGACCGGCATGGCCGTCACGCCCGCCCTCGCCCTGGAAGTGCGTCAGCACCTCGCTCGATTGAATGCCCTGCTCGACTCCCTTGAATAAATTCACTTTGGAGAATCATCCCATGGATACCCTCAATGTTGTCATTGCCGATGATCACCCCATCGTACTGGTGGGGGTGCGTGAGCTGATCGAGCGTGATACACGCTTTAAGGTGGTGGGCGATGCCGTATGTTCGAATGAACTGGTCGCGTTGCTGGTATCCAAACCGGTGGACCTGGTGATCACCGACTTCAACATGCCCGGCGATTCGCCCTATGGCGATGGCCTCAAGTTGGTTGAATACCTGACACGGCACTTTCCCAAGGTGGGGATAGTGGTGCTGACGATGATCTCCAACCCTTTGATACTGACGCGCCTGCAAGAACTCGGGGTGCTGGCGGTGATCCAGAAGCACCAATTACACGATGAAATCCAGGCCGCGCTCAAGGCTATCGCCCGGGGCAAGCCCATTCACCACAACGGGCCACAACCGACATCGGTGATGGACCATGGCGCTGACCTGGACCAACGATTCACCCGGTTGTCGCCCAAGGAGCACGAGATTCTACGTTTATTTGTCTCGGGGCAAAGTGTTAACGAGATTGCGCGCGGGCTGAACAGAAGTGCCAAGACCATCAGCACGCAAAAGGTCTCTGCAATGCGAAAACTGGAAGTAAGCAGTGATCAGGATTTACTGACTTATTGCATAGAGCGCAACGTGTTCAACTAACAAACTTACCCGCAACTACTTGAACCCTGCTATTTCTAAGGATCGTCTGATTCTCCACTAAGTGCTGACGCTTTATTGTGTTGCTTCAACCCCAATTATGGATAAGCAACATGAAAACGTTCTCTCGAGTACTTCTGGCCCTGTCGATTTTCGCCGCAGCAGGCAATGTCCTGGCAGCCGACCCTGTTCCGACCAAGGCCGGCAGCGGCACCATCAACTTCACTGGCACCATCAACAACGATGCCTGCTCCGTTGAAGGCGCCGGCGCCAACAAGACCATTTCGGTGAACATGGGTGAAGTGTCTATCAAGGACATGGGCACCGCCACCGCGCCAAAAGGTAGCGGCACGCTGAGCGCCGAGAACTTCGAGATGAAGGTCAACTGCAACGCCGGTACCAAGGTGGCCATGCTCTTCCAACCGACTTCTGGCAAAGGCAGCGGCCTAGTGACTGGCACTGGCGTGTTGAAAGTCATCGACGGCCTGGGCGCCGCCAAGAATATCGGTATTGCCTTGCTGGATGGCAATGGCGCCCTGATCGATCTGAAATCCCCAGCCACCGCGAAGATCGAAAGCAACCTGCAGGACAGCAACGCCTCGCTGAAATTCTCGGCCGCGTATGTCACCACCGCCGATCCGAAACTGGCCGTGGCCGGTCGTGGCGACGCGACCCTGCCGTTCACCCTGCAATACGAATAACCCGCACGAGCATTACGGGTCGTGCAGGGTCTGACCGGCCCCTGCACCTTCATTCATTTTGCGCGGTAGTCATCATGTTTTATCGTCAGTCATTGTCCTTCTGCGCAGGCCTGTTGGGCCTGCTGGTGGCCAGCCAGGCCACGGCCGGTATCTCGTTGAGCAGCACGCGCCTGGTGTTCGACGGCAAGCACAAGGAAGCCGGCATCACCGTGCGTAACAGCGGTGAAGACGTGCTGATCCAGTCGTGGATCGACGCCGACAGCAGCGATGCCACCTCGGTACCCTTTGCCGTCACCCCGCCCTTGGTGCGGGTGAGCAACGACGAACAGCAACTGTTGCGGGTGATCTATGAGGGCACGGGCATGCCCACCGACCGCGAGTCGGTGATGTGGCTCAACGTGCAGGAAATCCCCAAGGCGTCGAAAACCCAGAACACCTTGCAGCTCGCCGTACGCCAGCGCATCAAGGTGTTCTTCCGCCCTGCCGGGCTCAAGGCCGAGGCTTACTTGGCACCCGCCACATTGAAATGGCGTCTGGTTGAGCGTGGCGGCAAAAGTCTGCTGATGGTAAACAACCCTGGTTTGTATCACGTGTCCATTGCCGAAATCAGCCTGACCTCGGGTGCACTGCGCGAGCAACCATTTGATTCATTAATGATTGCGCCCGGCGAACAAAAAGAGTTCGCCCTGAAACACTTCACGCCGGGGCAGACCCCTAACTTGTTATTTCGCAGCATTAACGATTACGGCGCGCAAGACCGTTATAGCGCGCAACTTTCAAACTCGGCCGATGTGCAGGCCAGTGCAATTAAAGACACCCCTTAATACGCCCGGTTCTTCAGCGGCCGCACTTTCACTGTATTTATCTTCGCTCCGCTAGTTCGTATCGGAGGTGATATAGGGTTTCTGCATGTTTGTATTCAACTACCAAGGATTGGCACCGCTGTCGGTGGCCCTGATCTTCAGCAACGCCTGCCTGGCCGACGGCGAAGAACAATTCAATACCTCGTTTCTGCAGGGCGCAGCCTCTGCCGTCGACGTACAAGCACTGCTCGCCAGCAGCACTGTGCTGCCCGGCAACTACCGGGTCGACCTGTACGGCAACGACACCCTGGTGGGCCGTCGCGATATCGACTTTCTTCACAACCCGGCCACGGGCAAAACCGATGCCTGCCTGACACTTGAGATGGTGCAGCAATTGGGGGTCGACATCGCCAGGCTGCAAGCGGCCGGCAAACTGGCCGGCGATGACCCCAACGCCTGCATCAACCTGCCCGCCCTGATCGACCAGGCCAGCGTGCGCTACGACGTGCCGCGCCTGCGCTTGCTGGTCAGTGTGCCCCAAAGCGCCATGGAGCGCGGCCGGCGCGGCTATGTAGACCCGGCCTTATGGGACGATGGTGTGCCCGCCGCGTTCATCAACTACCAGTTGAGCAGCAGCCGCAACAGCAACCAAGGTGAAACCACGCTCTCCAACAACATTGGCCTGCGCAATGGTATAAACCTGGGCGGCTGGCGGCTGCGTAACGAATCGAACTTCAACAGCAGCACCGGTCGCCCCAGTACGTTCAAAAGCAACCGCAGCTACCTGCAGCATGACGTCACGGTGTTGAAGGGCCAGTTCAGTGCCGGGGACATTTTCTCCGACGCCGACCTGTTCGACAGCGTGCGCTATCGCGGCTTGAAACTGGCCTCCGACGACGGCATGCGCGCCGACAGCGAGCGCGGCTATGCGCCGATCATTCGCGGGGTTGCCCAGTCCAGCGCGACCGTGGAGATTCGCCAAAATAACTACATCCTTTACACGGCGAACGTACCGCCCGGCCCGTTCGAGATCAGCGACATTTACCCCAGTGGCTCCAACGGCGACCTGGAAGTAACGATCATCGAAGCCGATGGCCGACGCCGGGTCACGGTGCAGGCGTTTTCCAGCTTGCCGATCATGGTGCGCCAGGGTCAGCTCAAGTACAGCGTGTCTGCCGGGCAGTACAACAGCAACAGTGATGACCAGAAGTCGCCGCAGTTCGTCAGCAGCACCCTGGCCTACGGCATCAGCAGCAACTTGTCCGGGATCATCGGTGCCCAGGCCACGGAGAATTTCCAGGCGATGTCCATAGGCGCCGGGCGCAATACCGCGATTGGTGCGGTGTCCCTGGACGTGACCCATTCGGTCAGTCGCACCTTTGGCCAGGCGGTCACGGGCAACAGCGTGCGGGCCTTGTATGCCAAGACGTTTACCGGCACCGACACCAGCTTCACCCTCGCCGCTTATCGCTATTCCACCGAGGGTTACCGCACCCTCAGCGATCACGTCGAGGAACTGGGCCATGAAGGCGAGAAGCGCACCGGCAACTCGAAAACCCGTACCGATCTCACCATCAACCAGAGCCTTGGCCTCAACCAGCAATATGGCACCATTTACGTGAACGCCAGTGACCAGCGTTACTGGGGGCGTGGGGGTTCGCAAAGTCTGTCGGCGGGCTACAGCAACTACTGGGGCGAGGTGAGTTACAACCTGGGCGCAACCTACACCAAGGATGTCGGCAACTATGGGCCGGCGAACAACGACACCTTGGTCAACCTGTCGCTGTCCTTCCCCCTGGGCTCAAAACCCCGTGCACCGCGGGCGTTTGTCTCCGCCAGCACGCAGAAGGCCAGTAACACCACCCAAGTGGGCATCAACGGCTACCTGTCCGAAGACAGCGACACCTATTACTCGGTGCAAGGCGGTAACAGCAGCACCGGCGGCAGCACCGGCTCGGCCAACCTCAGCACCCGCACTTCGGTGATGGATATCAGTGCCGGTTACAGCCAGGGCCGCGGCTATAACTCGCAGAACCTTAACCTCGCCGGTTCCGTGGTGGGCCACGCAGGCGGGATCAACCTGGGGCAAACCGTGGGCGAGACCTTTGCGCTGGCGCAGGTGGAAGGCGTGGAAGGGGCGAAAATCGGCAGTTTTTCCGGCGCCAAGACCGGCAGCAACGGCTTTGCCGTGGTGCCTAACGCGCAGCCTTATCGCGTTAACTGGATCAGCCTGGACACCCGTGACCTGGGCACCGATATCGAGATCGATAACGCCACCCAGCAAGTGGTGCCGCGACGTGGTGCAGTGGTGCTGGCGCGCTATGCCAGCAAGACTGGCCGACGTGTGCAGTTTGCCTTGTTCGATGCCCAGCACCAGCCGATTCCGTTTGGCGCGGCGCTGGAAGACAGCGCGGGCAAGCAGATCGAAATTGCCGACCCTGGCGGCAAGGCCCTGGCGTTGGTTGAGGCCGACACGGGCACCCTGGTGATCAGTTGGCAAGGGCAGCGGTGCGAGGCGGCTTATGCATTGCCGCAGCGTAATAAGGCGTTGAACTACGAACGGGTTGAGCTGACTTGCCGTCCTTAGTTCGCCGACCTTGTAGGAGCGAGCTTGCTCGCGAAAAACTCAAGGGCGCCGCGTGCATTCAGGATGCACGGGTTATCGTTGACGTCTTTCGCGAGCAAGCTCGCTCCTACATTTTTTGACCGGGCAAGGCTTAGAAATCGCGCTTGTAGAAGATATCCAGAGAACTGGCCACACCCGTCGCCACCTCCAGGTACACCTTCTTGCTCAGCAGGTAGCGCAAGGCAATGGTGTTAGCCGGCTCGAACACCCCTACCCCATAACGCAGGCTGAGCTTCTCGTTGATCTTGCCGCTGGCCACCACTGCGGTGCTGTTACCCGTACCCTGGGTGTCCAGATCAAAATCCTGAATCCCCAGTTTGTTGGCAATATCCGAGGTCACCCCCGCGCTGCCCATCAAACCCAGGCCCAGGGCGGCTTCGGCGAGCATGTTGTTGTCTTCGCCGGTGTTGGTGCGTGAACGGCCCAGCACCAGGTATGACAACGCATCTTCCTGGGCCATGGCCGGCTCGGAAAAGATCTGCGTGGTGGGCTGTTCGGCGCTGCCGCTCAGGCGAATCCCAGCGGTCACGGTGCGCGACGATTCGACCACCACGCGCACAGCTTCGATATCCAGGAACGGTTGGTCCAGCGGCCCGGCAAACAACAGCCGTGCACGGCGCACGTTGAGGCGTTGGCCGTAGGCGCGGTAGCGGCCGTCGTTGAGCCACAGCTCGCCGCGGGTGTCCATGTTGTCGCCGATATGCACATGGCCCTGGACCTTGGCGGTGAGGCCGAAGCCGGCGAAGTTGAGCTGGTCCTCGCCCACCTCCACGTCGATATCCATGGCCATGGCCATCGGCGCTTTGCCCTCTTCGGTCTGGCTGCCGATGATCACGGTGTCGTCGGACACCTTGACCGTCGAAGGCGGCAGTTCGCGTACGGTGATGTCGCCACGGGGGATGTGGACTTTACCGGCAATCGCCAGCTTGTCGTCCTTGAGGCTGATCTTCAGGTCGGGGGCCACTTCCAGCTTGGCGTAGGGCTCCACGGCGACCGGCAGTTGCGAGCCTTTGAGGCTGAGGTCAACCACCAGGGCACGGCCCCAGTCGATCTGCCCCGTGAGGCTGCCCTGCCCGGCTTTGCCGCTGTGCCAGCCGCCGTTGAGCTGCACGCTTTCGCCGGCGATTTGCGCCTGCAGGTTCAGGCCCTCGAGGCTGATGGGCAGTTCCGGCCCGGAGACTTCGCCGTCCACAAGGTTCAGGTTGCCGTTGACCAGGGGCGCGAGCAAGCCGCCGGAGATACGGCCATTGCCGTTGAGTTTGCCGTTGAGCGTTTCCACCATCGGCACAAAGGGCCGCGCGACGGCGAGGTCCAGGCCGGTGAGGCTGAACGTGCCAGTGATCGGCTTGTTGTTCGGCAACGGGTTGATCTGCGCCTGCAACAACAGCTCGCCGAGCTTGCCGCCACGGAAATTCAGCTGGGTGTCGATGCGCTTGGGGTTGAGAGTGGTTTCCAGTTTCAGGGTGTCGTAGGGGAAATCCAGCCACTGGCCCTTGTCGCGCACGCGCAGGGTGCCGCCACTGGCGTCCACCGCGACCACACCTTTTGGGCCGCTCTGGGGCAGGTCCAATTGCACATCGGCGTTGAGCCTGCCCTGCCAGGCGAAGTCTTTGGGCAAGAACCCCGCGAGGCTGTCGAGGGGGAATTGCTTGAGGTGGTAACGCAACTTCGGCTCGGGCATCAGGCGCTGGTCTTCGCCACACAGGCTGGCGCCGCCGGAGACCCAGCAGTGCGCGCCAAAGGTCAGCTTGCCATCGGCCAGGCGCTCGATTTTTGCCGGGGCTTGCAGCCGCCAGTCCTGGCCACCGGCTTGCACGTCGCCGCTGGCCAGGCGCCCGCGCCAGTTGTCTTTGTCGAGGTTGCCATCCAATGCCAGGGCCAGCTTGACCAGCGGGCCAGTCAGGGCCAGTTGGACCTTCTGGCTCTTGATATCGCCCTGGGCGCTGGCGGTGAGGTTGCCAACTTGCGTCTCGCCGCTTTGAATGCCGCTGGCCTTGAGGTCGAGCTTGGCGCGTTGGGCGCTATCGAGGTTGGCGTCCAGGTTGAGGGTTTGCAGGCGGTTGTCGGCAAAGGCCAGTTGCTGGCCCTTGAGGTCGAGCTTGCCTTGAGGGGCTTTCAAGGTGCCGGCCACCTCGACACGCCCGTTGACTTGCCCGCGCAGTTGCGGCCACAGCTGGGCCAGGCGCGCCAGCTTGATGTCGATCTGCCCGGCCAGACGCTGTTGCAGGCTGCCGCTGCCGTTGATGCGGTTGTCGCCCAGGCGGATGTCCAGGTTGGCGAGGGTCCATTGTTCGCCGGCACCTTCGGCCTTGGCCGCCAACACAGCGGTTTGCCCGCGCAGGCGCCCCTTGAGGTCCAGGTCTGCGTTGAGCTTGAGCTGTTCGTTCTTGAACTCGCCTTTGCTGCGCAGCGGTCCGGCCAGGGTGCCGGGCAGCTCTGCGACCCAGTAGGCGGGGTTCAGCGCCGACAGATCCAAGGCGGTGTCCCAGGCAATGCCGTCGGCAAATTGCAGGTTCAGGTGGCCTTCGGCCTTGCCTTGGCCGGCACTCAGTTTCAGCTCAGGCAGGAAGACCTGCTTGAGGTCGCCACTGAAGGGCGTGACCACATTGAACTTGCCCGCCGGGCCGTCGAGGTCAGCCTTGAGATTGCCCAGGTAGTTGCCGTCTTTATAGGAGATTTCACCGTTGAAGGTGCGCAAGGCCACTTGCGGTTCGTCGATGACCGGATAGAGGCGGTGCCAGGGAAAATCCAGCCAGTCGATCTTGGCGTCCGCGCTGAAGCCTTGCTGCCAGTCCAGGTTGGCACTGAGCTTGAGGCTTTGCTTGTCGCCGGCCGTCAGGTCCAGACCGGCGATCTGCGCGCCCTTGACGTCAACCTTGCCCTTGAGCAGTAAATCCACCGGGCCTTTTTCGGCCGGTAGCACGGCCTTGCCCAGCAACTGGTAGCCATTGCTCAGGTCACCTTTGGCGCTCAGGTCCAGTTGGTTGAGTTGCAGGGTATCGGGCAGGTCTGCGCTGGGTTTGAATGATTCGGAGGTGATGTGCACCTGCGCCGGCAGGTTTTCCACCAGGGGTTGCAGCTCGCCAGTGAGCTTGGCGGGCAGGTAGCCGCTGCTGTCGGCGTCGAGCTTGAGGGTCTTGAGCAGGTCGCCATCGATCTTGAGCGCAACGCTCCAGGGAACACCGCCTGGTGCGTAGGGCAGGCTGAGGTTGCCGGTGGCGTTCAGCGGCCAGTCGCCGGTGGGTTGCAGCAGGCCGGCGAGGTCCAGCACCAGGTCGTCGCGCTGTAAATGTACCGAGTCGATCTGCATACCGGCGCCAGTCCAATGCGCCGCCAGTTGCAGGCCCTTGAGTTCTTCGCTGCCGTTGAACAGCAGGCGACCGATGCGCACATCGCCCAACTGGATCGCAACCGGCAGCTTGAGCTCAGGCAATTGGATCGGCCCGCTGCTGCTTTCGTCGGTACTGGGCGCAAATTCCAGGCTGACCTGCTCCACATCCAATTGGTCGATGCAAAGGGTCATGCGAAGCAGGCAGCCGGGCGACCAGTCAAACTTTGGCGCATTCAACTCGACGCGGCTGCCATCCTGCTGCCACAGCAGATGGTCGGCGCTCCACTGCCCGCCCAGGCGGCCATGAAAATTCTCCACGCTCAAGCCCGGCACCTGGCCCAGCACCCAGCGGCTGCCCGCCTGAGTGCCGAGCACCGTCCATAGCGTCAACAGCAACAGCACGAGGATGGCGACCAGCGCCAGCCCCGCTATTTTCAAACCACGCATCACAGCTCAGGCCCCATGGAAAAGTGCAAGCGAACGCCGCCCGGATCTTCGAGGGCATGGGCCAGGTCGAGGCGAATCGGCCCCACCGGGGAGACCCAGCGCACGCCGACGCCCACGCCGGTTTTCAGGCTCGGCAGGTCGAGGTTGTTGAACGAGTTGCCTTGGTCGATAAAAGTCGCGATACGCCATTTGTCGGTGATGGAGTATTGATACTCGGCACTCAGGGCCACCATGTAGCGACCACCGATGCGATCGCCGCGATCGTTCTCTGGCGACAGGGTCTGGTACTCGTAACCGCGCACGCTCTGGTCACCACCGGCAAAGAAGCGCAACGACGGCGGCACGGATTTGTAGCCGTTGGTGGCACTGCCGCCAAATTGCGCACGGCCCAGGAAGCGGTGGTTGTCCCACAAGGTGGTCAGGCCTTTGACGGTGGCCGTGCCGTAAAGCAGGTTGGTGTCAGACCCCAGCCCCTCTTTGGCGACCTTGGTGTCGAACATCAGGCGGTAACCATGGTGCGGGTCGATGCGGTTGTCACTGCGCAGGTAGGAATAACTCACGCCCGGCATCAGCAGGTTACTCAGGCCCGAGTCATTGCCCAGGCGGTATTCCTCGCGTTGGTACTTGAGGGAGATCACACGCGTCCAGCCACTGGGCAACTTGCTGTGCCATTCGGGGCCGATGGTGAGCAGCTTGCTCAAGGTGTCGGTGTTGGCGATCTCTTCGTTCTGATAGCCGCCGGCAAAGCGCAGTTTGTCGGTGAGCGGCGGGTCGAGCGGGATGTCGTACCACAGCCCGACGTTCTGCCGCGGCGCCGACAGTTCGGCTTCCCAGCCATAACTGTGGCCCTGGGGGTTGACCCAATGGCGCGTCCAGTTGGCTTTGCCCCGTGGGCCGACGTCGGTGGAGTAACCCAGGCCCAGGCCCATGGTGCGCGGCTTGCGGGTGTCCAGTTGCACCGCCACCGGGATCACGTCATCGGTGGCGGCGGTGGGGCTGGCGTCGACGCGCACGCCTTCAAAGAAGCCGCTGGCTTGCAGGTTCTGATTGAGTTCGGCGACCAGTTCGGAGTCATAGGGCGTGCCGGGTTTGAACGGCACCATGCGCTGCAACAGCTCTTCATCAAAGGGCGTGTCGCCCGTAAAGCTGACCTTGCCCATGCTGTAGCGCGGGCCGCTGTCGTAAATGAGTTCGATGTCGGCCACGCCCGCTTGAGGGTCTACGGCAAGTTTCTGGCTGGTGAAGCGCCCGCTGAAAAAACCGTAGCGCGAGGCCTGGTTCTGGATCAGGCGCTTGGCGTCTTCGTAATGGCCGTGGTTGAGCACGGCGCCGGATTTGAGGTCGTCGCTGGCGGGCACGCGAAAGGCCTTGAGGCTCGCAGCCGGGCCATCGACCCGCAGAGTCACGTTGCGCAAATGCACCGGTTCGCCGGGGTCGATGGTGAGGGTCAGGCGCGGGTTCTTGCCGCCCTTCACCTCGCTGGCAATCTGTGGCTGATAGTAGCCCAAGGCCTGCGCGGCTTTGCGCGCCTGCTCCTCGGCGCCACGGCTGAACCGCAGCAAGGCTTCTTCATCACGATCGCCCACACCGCCGATATAGCCTTCGATGTTGGCTTTCAGCGCGTCGTTTGAGGGTTTGATCCGCACGTCCAGTTCGCTTTGCGCCAATGCGCCGCAGCTTGTGAACAGCAGAATCAAGCCGCTGGTAAATCTTCCTGGAAACTTCATAGGCGCGGATGCTACACGAGCGAGGGAGGAACTTTGAACCAGGATTAGTCTGAATAATTCTGTTCTAAGCCGTTGCAGGATGTAACGCCTGGGGATTGGGATGGTAAAACACATGCTCGCGCACCGGCCCTACGGCGACTTCGCCGATTTCCTCATAGCCCTGGCGCTTGTAGAAATCTAGGTAACGGGAGTTGCCGGTGTCGAGCACCACGCCGGATGAATGCGGGTCGTCGGCACACCAATTGTGTACCGCTTCCAGCAACTGCTCACCGTGGTGCTTGCCCTGAAACTGCGGGTGAATGCCCAGCAACGGCAGCACATGCACAGACTCGTTGGGCAGGCACGCCATGACGGCATGATGGTATTCCAGGTAACGCCGCGTACCGCGCACGCCCGTGCTCAGCCACATGCGGATTTGCCAGGCCCAGCTTTCGGTGATGCCCAGGCGCCGTTGCGGCGGTGCAATCAGGGCGATGCCGATCAGCCGGTCGTTGACGAACAGGCCGATGGCCGGAAGTTTCTGGAAGAAATGCTGCTTGACCAGTTCGCGCACGGTGGCACGTACTCGCTGCTCATAGCCCGGCCGCTCGGCTTCGAAGATGTAGGCGAAGGTCGGCTCATGGCGATACGCCTGGTACAGCAGGGATCGCGCTTCACGGGAGTAGCCGCTATTGAGCAGGCGGATTTCGGCAGTGGCCGTCGAAGTGTCTGGCATAACAATCAATCTCCCTGGGCGCCACTCAAACATGGCGTTCTTATGGGTACGAACCTGCACAGCTCCAGTCGTTCCCACCTTAGCAGCGCATTCACCCTACCGCCACGCTGGCCCCCGTCCGACTTGTCGGCTAGCATCGCCCTTTTGCCAGACTGGACTGCCGACCATGAAAATCGTCTCCTTCAATATCAACGGGCTGCGTGCTCGCCCTCATCAGTTGGCGGCGCTGATTGAAAAGCATCAACCGGACGTGATCGGTTTGCAGGAAACCAAGGTCCACGATGATCAGTTCCCGTTGGCCGAAGTGCAGGCCCTGGGTTATCACGTGTACTACCACGGGCAGAAAGGCCACTACGGCGTGGCCCTGCTCTCGCGCAAAGAAGCGTTGAGCGTGCACAAAGGCTTTGCCAGCGATGAAGAAGACGCCCAGCGTCGGTTTATCTGGGGCACCTTCGCCGACGAAAACGGCCACCCAGTGACCATCATGAACGGCTACTTCCCCCAGGGCGAAAGCCGCGACCACCCAACCAAGTTCCCGGCCAAACAGCGCTTCTATGCAGACTTGCAGCACTTGCTGGAAACCCAGTTCAGCAATGACCAGGCACTGGTGGTGATGGGCGACGTGAACATTTCCCCAGAGGACTGCGACATCGGCATTGGCGCCGACAACGCCAAGCGCTGGCTGAAAACCGGCAAGTGCAGCTTCCTGCCGGAAGAACGCGAGTGGATGGCACGCTTGAAGAACTGGGGCCTGGTCGACAGCTTCCGCCACCTCAACCCGGACGTGACCGACCGTTTCAGTTGGTTCGATTACCGCAGCCGTGGCTTTGAGGACGAGCCCAAGCGCGGGCTGCGCATCGACGTGATCTTGGCGTCCACCGGGTTGGTGCCACGGGTCAAGGACGCCGGGGTGGATTATGATTTGCGTGGGCTGGAGAAACCGTCGGACCATGCGCCGATCTGGTTGGAACTGAGCTGACAGTTGGCTTGGTGAAGATCTGAATGTGGGAGCGGGCTTGCCCGCGAAGGCGGTGTGTCAGTCACCGCACCTGCTGCTGCACTCACGCTTTCGCAGGCAAGCCAGCTCCCACAGTTGATTTGTGTTGTGTCGGTCATATGACTGCAATCCAACTGACTTAATCTCCCGGCACTCCCTTGGCTTGAGAAGGTGCCGGCATGATGCTGCGCGTTCTGTTCCTGTGTTTTGCAATCGCACTCCCCGCCGTGGCGGCCCCTCTGTCCATTCCCGACCAAGGCCCGGCCCTGCGCATCCAGGGCTCCAACACCATCGGCGCGGCACTCGGCCCGGCGCTGGTCAAAGGCTTGATGGAGTATCAGGGCTTGCAGGATGTGCGTGCTGAACCGGGTGCCGGGGTGAATGAGCAGCGCGTGGTCGGCAAGACACGCCAAGGCCAGACGGTCACGATCGAGGTCGCGGCCCACGGTTCCAGCACCGGCTTTGCGGCGCTGAAAAACAACCGCGCCGACCTCGCCGCAGCGTCCCGCCCGATCAAAGACAGCGAGCTGGTGGACCTCGATCCCCTGGGGGACTTGAAAAGCCCAGGCGCCGAGCATGTGATCGCCATCGATGGCCTGGCAATCATCGTCAACCCGCGCAACCCGCTCAATAGCCTCAACACCGAGCAACTGGCGCAGATCTTCAACGGCGAGGTCAGCACCTGGGAGGCGCTGGGAGGTACAGGCGGGCCCATTCATTTATATGCCCGGGATGATCAATCCGGCACCTTCGACACCTTCCGCGAACTGGTGCTGAGCCGCCGCGGCCAACCGCTTGCACCCTCGGCCAAGCGCTTTGAATCCAGCGAACAGCTGTCCGATGCGGTGAGCCAGGACCCCCAGGGCATCGGTTTTATCGGCCTGCCCTCTGTGCGCCAGGCCAAGGCGGTGGCGATTGTCGACGGCGACTCGCAACCGATGTTGCCGCTGACCAGCCTGATCGCCACCGAGGATTACCCGCTGTCACGTCGGCTGTTCTTCTACTTGCCGCCCTCTTCCCGCAACCCATGGGCCAAGGCGTTGGTGGAGTTTTCCCAAGGCAGCAAGGGCCAGGCGATTGTGGCTGCCAATGGCTTCATCGCCCAGCAGGTGCAAGCGATCGGTGTCGCGCCGCGCCCGCCGATGCCCGACGATTACCAGGCCATCGCCCGAGACGCTCAGCGCCTGACGGTGAATTTTCGCTTCGACGAGGGCAGCGCCAGCCTCGACAATAAAGCGCGCCAGGATGTGCAGCGGGTGGTCGCCTATATCAGAAGCCACGGCAAGCTGAATAAACAGGTGACGCTGGTGGGGTTTGGCGATACCAAGAATGATCCGCAACGTGCGGCGCTGCTATCGAAGTTGCGGGCGATGGCAGTACGCCGGGAGCTGGTCAAGAGCGGCGTGGTGCTCAAGGATATTCGCGGGTTTGGCGCACAGATGCCGGTGGCGGCCAATACTGCGGATGAAGGCCGGATCAAGAATCGGCGGGTGGAGGTTTGGGTGTACTGAGGATCGTTCCCACGCTCCGCGTGGGAATGCCGCTCTGGACGCTCCGCGTCCGCTCTTGAAAGGGTGACGCAGAGCGTCACGGGAGGCGTTCCCACGCAGAGCGTGGGAACGATCATCGGTGTTACTGCCCGCCGCGCATCAATTCCCGCGGCACATATTTGCCAATCTCGAACTTGCCAATCGCCGCACGGTGCACTTCGTCCGGGCCGTCGGCCAGGCGCAGGGTGCGTTGCATGGCGTACATATAGGCCAGCGGAAAATCATTGGACACCCCGGCGCCGCCGTGCATCTGGATCGCGCGGTCGATGACCTTCAAGGCCACATTCGGCGCCACCACCTTGATCTGGGCGATTTCGCTTTTCGCCACTTTGTTACCCACGGTGTCCATCATGTACGCCGCTTTCAAGGTCAACAGGCGCGCCATGTCAATTTCCATGCGTGAGTCGGCGATCTTGTCGATATTGCCGCCCAATCGCGCCAAGGGCTTGCCGAATGCGGTGCGGCTGACCGAGCGTTTGCACATCAATTCCAATGCCCGTTCGGCCATGCCGACCGAACGCATGCAGTGGTGGATACGGCCAGGGCCAAGGCGGCCCTGGGCGATCTCGAAGCCACGGCCTTCGCCCAGCAACACGTTTTCATAAGGCACGCGCACATTGTCGAACAGCACTTCGGCATGGCCGTGGGGCGCATCGTCGTAACCGAATACCGGCAGCGGCCGCAGGATTTTCACACCTGGGGTATCGACCGGCACCAGGATCATCGAGTGCTGCTGGTGACGCGGTGCATCGGGGTTGCTCAGGCCCATGAAGATCAGGATCTTGCAGCGCGGGTCGCAGGCGCCGGAGGTCCACCACTTCTTGCCGTTGATCACCCACTCGTCGCCCTGGCGTTCGGCGCGGGCGGCCATGTTGGTGGCGTCCGAGGACGCCACGTCCGGTTCGGTCATGGCAAAAGCCGAGCGAATCTCGCCGCGCAGCAAGGGTTCGAGCCAACGCTGCTTCTGTTCTTCGTTGGCGTAGCGCACCAGCACTTCCATATTGCCGGTGTCGGGAGCGGAGCAGTTGAATGGCTCCGGGCCCAGCAACGAGCGGCCCATGATTTCCGCCAAGGGTGCGTATTCCAGGTTGCTCAGGCCGGCGCCCAGTTCGGATTCCGGCAGGAACAGGTTCCACAAGCCCTCGGCCTTCGCCTTGGCCTTGAGCTCTTCCATGATTGCCGTGGGCTGCCAGCGATCACCTTCGCTGACTTGGCGTTCGAACACCGGTTCGGCTGGGTAGACATAAGCGTCCATGAACGCAGTGACGCGTTCACGCAGTTCCTGAACCTTGGGCGAATAGGCGAAATCCATGAGCAGCTCCCTTCTCTGAGAGGTTGTTTAGGTCATGCATTCGATGCTAGAACAGCGCTCATAATTTACCTAGCCTATTCTCGCCGTGTATTAACATTCATCACCGATATATGATCGGCGTATGAGCACCTCACAATAAGAGCGCAACGAAATGAATCTGAGCAAGGTCGATCTCAACCTCTTCATCGTCTTTGATGCGATCTACACCGAAGCCAACCTGACCCGCGCCGGGCAGATCGTCGGTATCACCCAGCCGGCGGTGTCCAACGCCCTGGCACGGTTGCGCGAGACCTTCAACGACCCGCTGTTCGTGCGCACCGCCCAAGGCATGGTGCCCACGCCCATGGCGCAGAATATTATCGGCCCGGTGCGCAATGCGTTGTCGTTGTTGCGCGTGTCGGTGCAGGAAAGCCGCATCTTCAACCCGCAGCAGGCGGCCAAGACCTACCGCATCAGCATGACCGACCTGACCGAGGCCGTGATCCTGCCGCTGCTGTTCCAGCGCCTGCGTCGCCTGGCGCCGACCGTGGTGATCGAGAGTTTCCTGTCCAAACGCCGCGAAACCACCAAGGAACTGGCCGCCGGGCGCCTGGATTTTGCCGTGGATGCGCCGCTCAATACCGACCCGCAGGTGCGTCACGTCAAGCTGATGGAAGACCGCTACGTGTGTGCCATGCGCAAGGGCCACCCGATGGCGGGCAAGGATAAATTCACGCTGGATGATTACCTGTCGCTGACCCATATCCATATTTCCAGCCGCCGCAACGGTTTGGGCTATGTGGACCTGGCCTTGGGCAAGATGGGCATTCAGCGCAAGATCGCCCTGCGTTCCCAGCATTACCTGATGGCCTCCCAGGTGCTGCAACAGACCGACATGGTGATGACCGTGCCCGAGCGTTTCGCTCGCCGTCATGAACTGCACTGGTTCCATTTGCCGGTCAACAACGTGCCGCCGGTGGAAACCCATTTGTACTGGCACGAAAGCACCGACCAGGACCCGGCGAACCGCTGGATGCGTGAACAGATGATCGAGTTGTGCCAGCAGGTGACGGCCCAGGAAAAGAAAGCCCAGCAGCCTTGACGTTTACGTCAACCTGCAATTAGCTTAGCGCCAAGACTTCCTTGAGCACCGCCATGAGCACCACCTACAGCATCTCCGACCTCGCCCGCGAGCTTGACATCACCACCCGCGCCATTCGTTTCTATGAAGAACAAGGCCTGCTGGCCCCCGAACGTCGGGGTCAGGAGCGCATTTACTCGGCGCGGGACAAGGTCAGCCTCAAGCTGATCCTGCGTGGCAAGCGCATCGGCTTCTCCTTGGCCGAATGCCGCGAACTGATCGAACTCTACGACCCCACCGGCGGCAACCAGATCCAACTCAACAGCATGCTGGCCAAGATCGCCGAACGCCGTGAACAGCTGGAACAACAACTGCTGGATATCGAACAGATGAAGCTGGAACTGGACACCGCTGAAGAGCGTTGCACCCAGGCCCTGGCGCAGACCATCAGCCAAGCCGGCCATTGACCAGAAGGTAACTGCCATGTCCCTCCCCTCCCACGTACGCCTGGTTGAAGTCGGCCCGCGCGACGGTTTGCAGAACGAAGCCCAGCCCATCAGCGTGGCGGATAAAGTCAGATTGGTAGACGCGTTGAGCGCCGCTGGCTTGAGCTATATCGAAGTCGGTAGTTTTGTCTCGCCCAAATGGGTGCCGCAAATGGCAGGTTCAGCCGAAGTGTTTGCGCAGATCCAGCGCAAGCCCGGCGTGACCTATGGCGCACTGGCACCGAACCTGCGCGGGTTCGAGGATGCGCTGGCGGCCGGGGTCAAGGAAGTCGCGGTGTTTGCGGCGGCGTCCGAGGCGTTCTCCCAGCGCAATATCAATTGTTCCATCAGCGAAAGCCTGGAGCGCTTCGCACCGATCATGGCCGCCGCCAAGCAGCACGGCGTCAGCGTGCGCGGTTATGTGTCCTGTGTGCTGGGTTGCCCCTATGAAGGCGAGATCGCCCCGGAGCAAGTGGCGGCCGTCGCCCGCGAGCTGTATGCCATGGGCTGCTATGAAGTGTCCCTGGGCGACACCATCGGTACCGGCACGGCGGGCGCTACCCGGCGCCTGTTCGAAGTGGTCGGCGCCAAAGTGCCACGGGACAAGCTGGCCGGGCATTTCCATGACACCTACGGGCAGGCCATCGCTAACATCTACGCCAGCCTGCTGGAAGGCATCACGGTGTTCGACAGCTCAATCGCAGGCCTGGGCGGCTGCCCTTACGCCAAAGGCGCCAGCGGTAACGTCGCCACCGAGGACGTGCTGTACCTGCTCAACGGCCTGGGCATCGACACGGGCATCGACCTGGAACGCTTGATTGGCGCCGGCCAGCAGATCAGCCAGGTGCTGGGACGGCCTACGGGTTCCCGCGTGGCGAAGGTGCGTAACGCAGGTGAGTAGCACAGCTGTGAGAATGTGTTACCGCTTCCCGGCATAACGGGTAACGCGGGAACAAAATCCGCCGTGCAAACTGAAAGAAAATACTGACAAAAAACCAACTCGTTGATTTTAAAGGCTTTTAAAAAGTTGGCACGCCTTCTGCTATCTCTATGGCATAACAAGAATAAAAAGCGCCAAACCTAATAAAAATAAGACGAAACGACTCTGACATAACAAAAACAACACGGCAGAGACGCAGCTAACAGATTTTTTTGGAGAAGATGTGCTTCCCAGGGTACGGCATGCCGCAACCCGCAACCGGATAGAGAAAAATAAAACTACCTCAGGTAGCTACCCACTGGTTGGATCGTTTACGAAGAAGCAGGTCAGCGTTCAAAAAAATACGTTTGCTCTTGACCCCGGATGGGGGTCGCCAAAAAAAGCGGTACGGGCCACGGCTACCAAAAACAACAACAGGCCGCCCCTCAATAATAAGAAAAGAGCACGCAACGACAAATTAAAGGGGACCTTCGGGTTCCCTTTGTGCTTTCTGGGTTTCACTATTTGGGTGGCACAGCAGGTTCGCGGGGTATCAGGTAGATGTGGGCCGGCAGTCAGGCCGCCATCGCAGGCAAGCCAGCTCCCAGGGCTTGACGTTGTCAGCGCGCTTGCAGCTCCTGGATGGAAATCTCGCGCATCCGAAATTTCTGAATCTTGCCCGTCACCGTCATCGGAAACTCATCCACGATCTTGAAATACCTGGGCGTCTTGAAATGGGCGATGCGGTCCTTGCACCAGCTCAACAACTCCAACTCATTGGCCACCTGACCGGGATGGAACTTGATCCAGGCAACAATCTCTTCGCCATAACGCTCATCCGGGATGCCAACGATCTGCACGTCCGCCACCGCCGGGTGAGTAAAGAAAAACTCTTCCAGCTCCCGCGGGTAAACGTTCTCCCCCCCACGAATGATCATGTCCTTGTTACGCCCGGCAATGCACACGTAACCCTCCTCATCCATGGTCGCCAGGTCACCGGTATGCATCCAGCCGGCATCGTCGATGGCCTCACGGGTGCCTTCAGGGTTGTTCCAGTAACCCAGCATCACGCTGTAGCCCCGGGTGCACAGTTCACCGATCACGCCACGGGCCACGGTGTTACCGGCCTCGTCGACAATCTTGGTTTCCAGTTGCGGTTGGGTGCGGCCCACCGTGGTGACACGCCGTTCGATATCGTCATCTGCGCCGGTCTGCAGCGACACCGGGCTGGTTTCAGTCATGCCATAGGCAATCTGCACCTCTGCCATGTGCAGCTCATGAATGACCCGACGCATCACCTCGATCGGGCATGTCGCCCCGGCCATGATCCCGGTGCGCAGGCTGGACACCTCGAACTCGGCCCGGCGTGGGTGATCGAGCAGCGCAATAAACATGGTCGGCACGCCATATAAGCCGGTGGCTTGTTCTTCGGCGACGGCGCTCAGCGTCAGCAACGGGTCGAAGCCGTCATTGGGGTAGATCATGGTGGTGCCGTGAGTGATACAACCGAGGTTGCCCATGACCATGCCGAAGCAGTGGTACAGCGGCACTGGGATCACCAGGCGGTCCCCTGCCGTCAGGCCCAGGCTTTCACCGACCATGTAACCGTTATTGAGGATGTTGTGGTGACTGAGGGTGGCGCCCTTGGGGAAGCCGGTGGTGCCGGAGGTGTACTGGATATTCACAGGTTGATCGAAATGCAGGCTGGCCTGACGGCTTTGCAGTTGCTCGGGCGGCACGCCTGCGCCAAGGGCCGCCAACTGCGACCAGGGCATGAATTCAGGCGGCGGGCTGGGGTCCAGGCTGAGAAGGCCGCGCAGCTCGGGCTTCAGCGCCTGGAGCATGGCGTGGTAATCGGAGCTTTTGAACGAGCCGGCGCACACCAGCCATTGACAGCCGGATTGTTTGAGCACGTAGTCCAATTCGCTGCTGCGATAGGCCGGGTTGATATTGACCAGGATCACCCCGAGCTTGGCGCTTGCCACTTGGCAGATCAGCCACTCGGCACAGTTAGGCGCCCAGATACCCAGGCGGTCACCGGTTTGCATACCCAGGGCGAGGAACGCGCGGGCGTGCAGCTCGACCGTCTCGGCCAACTGCCGCCAGGTGTAGCGCCGCTGCTGGTGGCGCACCACCAAGGCTTCGCCATCTGGATACTGCGCAACGGTGTGATCGAATGCCTGGCCAATGGTCATGGCCAGCAAGGTCTTGTCCTGGGAGCCACGGCTGTAGCTCGGGTGCAGTTGATCCATAACGACCCCTGTTATCTTTTTTGTAGGTTGACGTATACGTAAACTACGATTGACAGCGCCGTAACGCAAGCTTACGTTAACGTAAAGGTGAGCGCCCTCCTCCCGCGCCCCGCCCACACAACAACAAAGCTCACATTAAGGTGCCTGTCCATGAGTTACCCGTCCCTGAACTTCGCCCTCGGCGAGACCATCGACATGCTGCGCGACCAGGTGCAGTCCTTCGTCGCCAAGGAGATCGCACCGCGCGCGGCCCAGATCGACATCGACAACCTGTTCCCCGCCGACCTGTGGCGCAAGTTCGGCGACATGGGCCTGCTGGGCATCACCGTGCCCGAGGAATACGGCGGTGCCGGCCTGGGTTACCTGGCCCATGTGGTGAGCATGGAAGAAATCAGCCGTGGCTCGGCCTCGGTGGCGTTGTCCTACGGGGCGCACTCCAACCTGTGCGTCAACCAGATCAACCGCAACGGCAACCACGCACAAAAACTCAAGTACCTGCCCAAGCTGATCAGCGGCGAGCACATCGGCGCCCTGGCCATGAGCGAGCCGAATGCCGGTTCCGACGTGGTGTCGATGAAACTGCGCGCCGACAAGCGCGGCGACCATTACGTACTCAATGGCAGCAAGACCTGGATCACCAACGGCCCGGACGCCCATACCTATGTGATCTACGCCAAGACCGACCTGGAAAAAGGCCCCCACGGCATCACCGCCTTCATCGTCGAGCGCGACTGGAAAGGCTTCAGCCGCAGCAATAAATTCGACAAGCTGGGCATGCGCGGCTCCAACACCTGCGAGCTGTTTTTCGACGACGTCGAGGTACCCGAAGAAAACATCCTCGGCGTGCTCAATGGCGGCGTGAAAGTGTTGATGAGCGGCCTGGACTACGAGCGCGTGGTGCTCTCCGGAGGGCCTACCGGGATCATGCAGGCATGCATGGACTTGATCGTGCCCTACATCCACGACCGCAAGCAGTTCGGCCAGAGCATCGGCGAATTCCAGTTGATCCAGGGCAAGGTCGCCGACATGTACACCCAACTCAACGCCAGCCGCGCCTACCTCTACGCGGTGGCCCAGGCGTGCGAGCGTGGCGAGACCACGCGCAAGGACGCCGCGGGCGTGATCCTCTACAGCGCCGAGCGCGCCACGCAAATGGCCCTGGATGCGATCCAGATTCTGGGCGGCAATGGCTATATCAACGAATTCCCCGCCGGGCGCCTGTTGCGTGACGCCAAGCTCTACGAAATTGGTGCGGGCACCAGTGAGATTCGGCGGATGTTGATCGGTCGCGAACTGTTCAACGAAACCCGCTGAAGGAGCACGCCCATGGCCACCCTGCACACCCAGCTCAACCCGCGTTCTGCGGAATTTTCCGCCAACCGCGCGGCGATGCTTGAACAGGTCGACGCCCTGCACAGCCTGCTCGCCCATGTCCATCAAGGTGGCGGCGCCAAGGCCCAGGAACGCCACACCTCACGCGGCAAACTGTTACCCCGCGAGCGTATCAACCGTCTGCTCGACCCGGGCTCACCGTTTCTCGAGCTGAGCCAACTGGCCGCCCACCAGGTGTATGGCGAAGACGTCCCGGCTGCCGGGGTGATTGCCGGCATCGGCCGGGTGGAAGGCGTCGAATGCATGATCGTGGCCAACGATGCCACGGTCAAAGGCGGCTCCTATTACCCGCTGACCGTCAAAAAGCACCTGCGCGCCCAGACCATCGCCGAGCAGAACCGCCTGCCGTGCATCTACCTGGTGGACTCCGGCGGCGCCAACCTGCCGCGCCAGGACGAGGTGTTCCCCGACCGCGAGCACTTCGGGCGGATCTTCTTCAACCAGGCCAATATGAGCGCCCAGGGCATTCCCCAGATTGCCGTGGTGATGGGCTCGTGCACCGCCGGCGGCGCCTACGTGCCGGCCATGGCCGACGAAACGATCATGGTGCGCCAGCAAGCCACCATCTTCCTCGCCGGCCCGCCGCTGGTGAAGGCCGCCACCGGTGAAGTGGTGAGCGCCGAAGACCTGGGCGGTGCCGATGTGCACTGCAAGGTCTCGGGCGTGGCCGACCACTATGCCGACAGCGATGAACACGCCCTGGCGCTGGCGCGGCGCAGCGTGGCCAACCTCAATTGGCGCAAGCAGGGTGAGCTGCTGCAACGCCCGCCGGTGGCGCCGCTGTACAGCAGCGAAGAGTTGTACGGCGTGATCCCGGCGGATGCCAAGCAACCCTTTGATGTGCGCGAAGTCATCGCACGACTGGTGGACGGCTCGGTATTCGATGAGTTCAAGGCCCTGTTCGGCACGACCCTGGTGTGCGGCTTTGCGCACTTGCATGGCTACCCGATAGCGATCCTGGCCAACAACGGCATCCTCTTCGCCGAAGCCGCGCAAAAAGGCGCGCACTTTATCGAACTGGCCTGCCAGCGCGGGATTCCGCTGCTGTTCCTGCAAAACATCACCGGCTTTATGGTCGGCCAGAAGTACGAAGCCGGCGGCATTGCCAAGCACGGCGCCAAGCTGGTCACCGCCGTGGCGTGCGCCAAGGTGCCGAAATTCACCGTGATCATCGGCGGCAGCTTTGGTGCGGGTAACTATGGGATGTGTGGCCGCGCCTATGACCCGCGCTTTTTGTGGATGTGGCCCAACGCACGCATTGGCGTGATGGGGGCCGAGCAGGCCGCCGGGGTGTTGGTGCAGGTCAAGCGCGAACAGGCTGAGCGCGCCGGCAACGGTTTCAGTGCCGAGGAGGAAGACGCGATCAAGCAGCCGATCCTCGACCAGTATGAAACCCAGGGCCACCCCTACTACTCCAGCGCGCGCTTGTGGGATGACGGCGTGATCGACCCGCTGCAGACCCGTGACGTGCTGGCCCTGGCCTTGTCCGCCGCACTGAACGCCCCCATCGAGCCGAGCCGCTTCGGCGTGTTCCGCATGTAGCCTGTAGGAGCGCGCCTGTTGTGGCGAGGGAGCTTGCTCCCGCTGACTGCGCAGCAGTCCCGGCTTTTTTGGGGGCGCTGTGCACCCCAGCGCAAGCAAGCTTGCTCGCCACAACAAGCTCGCTCCTACAGGAGGCCTCTCATTATTTCGGAGCTCCTTGCATGAGCGACTTCAACACCCTCGAACTGATCACTGACCGCCGTGGCTTTGCCACGCTGTGGCTCAGCCGCGAAGCCAAGAACAACGCGTTCAACGCGCAGATGATCCGCGAGCTGATCCTGGCCCTTGACCGCGTACAAGGCGACCCGTCCCTGCGCTTCCTGGTACTGCGCGGGCGTGGCAAGCACTTCAGCGCCGGTGCCGACCTGGCCTGGATGCAGCAATCGGCCGAGTTGGACTACCACACCAACCTGGACGACGCCCGGGAACTGGCAGAGCTGATGTACAACCTGTCCAAGCTGAAAATCCCCACGTTGGCGGTGGTGCAAGGCGCGGCCTACGGGGGCGCGCTGGGCCTGATCAGTTGCTGTGACATGGCCATCGGCGCCGATGATGCGCAGTTCTGCCTGTCGGAAGTGCGTATCGGCCTGGCGCCGGCGGTGATCAGCCCGTTCGTGGTGCAGGCCATCGGCGAACGCGCTGCCCGTCGTTATGCACTGACAGCCGAGCGGTTCGGCGGCCAGCGCGCACGGGAGATCGGCTTGCTGGCGGACAGTTATCCGGCCGAGAGCCTGGATCAACAGGTGGACCTGTGGGTCACCAACCTGCTGCAAAACAGCCCGGCGGCCATGCGTGCCAGTAAGGATTTGCTGCGCGAAGTGGGCAACGGTGCCCTCACCCCCGCATTGCGACGCTATTGCGAAAATGCCATTGCGCGTATTCGGGTGAGCGCCGAGGGCCAGGAAGGTTTGCGCGCGTTTCTGCAAAAGCGTGCGCCAAGTTGGCAAAATCAGGAGCCACGCTCATGAGCACACTCACCACCGTTCTGGTGGCCAACCGTGGCGAGATCGCCTGCCGGGTCATGCGCACCGCCAAGGCCATGGGGTTGACCACCGTGGCTGTGCACAGCGCCATCGACCGCGATGCCCGCCATAGCCGTGAAGCCGATATCCGCGTCGACCTGGGCGGCAGCAAAGCCACCGACAGTTACCTGCAAATCGACAAGCTGATTGCCGCCGCCCACGCCAGCGGCGCCCAGGCGATTCACCCCGGCTACGGCTTCCTTTCAGAAAACGCCGGCTTCGCCCGAGCCATCGAGGCGGCAGGCTTGATCTTCCTCGGCCCGCCCGCCTCGGCCATCGACGCCATGGGCAGCAAATCCGCGGCCAAGGCCTTGATGGAAACGGCTGGCGTACCCCTTGTGCCGGGTTATCACGGCGAGGCCCAGGACCTGGAGACCTTCCGCGCCGCCTGTGAGCGTATCGGCTACCCGGTGCTGCTCAAGGCCACGGCGGGCGGCGGTGGCAAGGGTATGAAGGTGGTCGAGGACGTCAGCCAACTGGCCGAAGCCCTGGCCTCCGCCCAGCGTGAGGCGCTGTCGTCGTTCGGCAACGGGCAGATGCTGGTGGAGAAATACCTGCTCAAGCCGCGGCATGTCGAGATCCAAGTGTTTGCCGACCAGCAAGGTCATTGCCTGTACCTCAATGAGCGCGACTGCTCGATCCAGCGGCGCCATCAGAAAGTCGTGGAAGAAGCCCCGGCACCCGGCTTGAGTGTCGAGCAGCGCCGGGCCATGGGCGAAGCGGCCGTGCGCGCTGCCCAGGCCATCGGGTATGTCGGCGCAGGTACGGTGGAGTTTTTGCTGGATGCCCGTGGCGAGTTTTTCTTCATGGAGATGAACACGCGGCTGCAAGTCGAGCATCCGGTGACCGAAGCGATTACCGGCCTCGACCTGGTGGCCTGGCAGATCCGGGTGGCCCAAGGTGAGGCGCTACCGATCACGCAAGAACAGGTCGCGTTGAACGGTCATGCAATTGAAGTGCGGCTGTATGCCGAAGACCCGGCCAATGACTTTCTGCCCGCCACCGGGCACCTGGCGCTGTACCGCGAGTCCAGCCAGGGCCCTGGACGCCGCGTGGACAGTGGCGTCGAGCAAGGCGACAGCGTGTCGCCCTTCTACGACCCGATGCTCGGCAAGTTGATTGCCTGGGGTGAAGACCGCGAACAGGCGCGCCTGCGCTTATTGAGCATGCTGGATGAGTTTGCGGTCGGCGGGCTCAAGACCAACCTGGGCTTTTTGCGGCGCATCATCGGGCACCCTGCGTTTGCCGCCGCCGAATTGGACACCGGGTTTATCCCGCGCTATCAGGATGAGCTGTTGCCGACGCCAGGGGCCTTGAGCGATGAGTTCTGGCAGGCGGCGGGCTCGGCGTTTATGCAGAGCTTGCCGGCGGGTGACGGGCCTTGGGCCAATCGCCAGGGCTTTCGTGCGGGCCTGCCTGCCGAGGTGTCGCTGCACCTGAGCTGCAATGGGCAGGATCGGTTGGTGACACTGACCGGGCAACCGTCTCAGTTATGCGGCGAACAGTTGCTGACTGAACATCAGGGCGTGCGCCGTGCTCATCTGGCGGTGCGCAGTGAAGGCAGCCTGTACCTGCGTTGGGACGGCGAGATGCATGCCGTCAGCCTGTTCGACCCGATTGCGGCGGTCGAAGCCAGTCAATCTCATCAGGGCGGCCTCACCGCACCGATGAACGGCAGCATCGTGCGAGTACTCGTGGAGGTGGGCCAAACTGTTGAAGCCGGCGCTCAACTGGTGGTGCTCGAAGCCATGAAGATGGAGCACAGCATCCGGGCGCCCCACGCCGGGGTGGTCAAGGCGCTGTTCTGCCAGGAAGGTGAAATGGTGGCAGAAGGCAGCGCGCTGGTGGAGCTTGAAACGGCCGGCTAGAACTTCGCCGTGGCTTGCACCACCACACCCAGGAGGCGGCAGCCGTCGGTGAGCAGCACCTTGGGGTAAGTGGGGTTGAGCGGCACCAGGTAGTGCTGGCCGCTTTCTTCCTGCAATCGGCGAAAGGTGGCCTGGGGGGTGCCAGCCCATTGGGCCACCACCAGCCTGCCGGGCTCGGGCGCGATGGCCGGGTCAACCAGGATCATCATGCCAGCCGCAATGCTCATGCCCGTGGGGGCGGTCATGGCGTCTCCCGTCACCGGCAGCCAGAATGCCTCGCCTCGGGCGTGGTAATCGGTCAATTCGTAGCGCTCGGTGCTATAAGGCGCACGCTCTTCACGCAGCTCGCAGGCCTGCTTCCAGTCGCTGACCGGGTAGCGGAAATACGGGTTGTAGTGCGCTTCCCGTTCAGGCACTTGCGCGGCCCGTTCACGAATCTCCAGCGCCACCTCCAAATACCCCAGCCCCAGTTCGGCCAGCACGCGGTTCATGTCCGCCAGGCTCGGCACGCGGCGTTTATTGAGCCAATGGCCGATGCCGCCCTGGGACATCCCCAGGCGCTGCGCCAGTTCATCCTGCGTGACCTTGCGGTCTTTCATGTTGGCTTTGACCAACGCTATCCAGTTATCCATGGCGCATCACAATACGGCGCCCATTTTTGCGGGCAATAAACAGTTTGTAGTAATCCATAAAACGACAGGAATACGATACGTACTATCATCAAGCCCAAGGATTTCGACACCCACCGGAGTACTGCCGCTTATGACGACCCGCACACACCCAACGCCCGACACATCCGAACTGACTGAAGTAAACGACATGTGCAACAGTGGCGCAGCCCAGCGCGCACTGGACTACTACTTGAAAGAAAATCGGTCGACGCCGGATTCGGACGGGGCCATGTTCGCGATCAAATCCGATGTCAGCCAGGAGGAAGCCCTGATACACGCCTCGGACCTGTTGCGCAGTGCAGCGGCAACCGCCTACGAGTCGGCGTGCAGCCATCAGGGCAACCAACGCGACCTGGCGTTTTCAGTGGTGTATTTGATCGATATGGCGAAGGCGATGGTGGAGCGGTCGTTGCAAGCGCCCAGAGCGGCGGCAAACGCGTAGCAGGCATGAAAGAAAAATATTTCTATCCCACGGATAAAAACATTTGACTTGCAAATGATAATGATTATTATTGGGCTCAGCTGATCGCAAGATCAGTCGATAGACCAAGAGACCTTAGGTCGGACTCTTGGAATATCTCCTCATCAGGCTAATCACGGTTTTTGACCCGGCTCTTTGGCCGGGTCTTTTTTTTGCCAGTTTTCCTGGCGTGGCTTCAGGCTAATGAAGACTGTGTGTTGCTTGATGCCGCGCATGGTAGCAAAAGACTATCGCCCAACGAAAGTCGTCCGAGTGCTCTAGCGCGTATCTCTGCGAATTAGCGCTTGAGAATCAATCTCATAGACTCTAAGCTGCGGCGGCGTCAGGGATGACGCCCCCTCCCCCTGCAACAATTTTTGCATCCAGGTTTTACCGAACGCCTGTGTAAGATAGCCGCCACATCACTCATATTCAGGCAACCAGACTATGACCGTGGCCTTGACCTCCATCAAGATCAGCACCGACTTCGACAGCGGCAACATCCAGGTCCTGGATGCCAGCGACGCTTATCAGTTGTTGCTGGCAATCAATCCCGACACCCGCAGCGATCACTACCAATGGTTCCACTTCAAGGCCGAAGGCATGCACGTGGGGCACACCCACACCTTTCGCTTGAGCAACGCAGGGCGCTCGTCCTACAAGCATGCCTGGAGCGGTTACAACGCCGTGGCGTCCTATGACCATATCAACTGGTTCCGGGTACCGACGCGCTTTGATGGCGAGATCCTGCACATCACCCTCCAGACCCGGCAAAAGTACGCCTGGTTTGCCTACTTCGAGCCCTACAGCCGTGAACGTCATGACTGGTTGATCGAGCAAGCCCTGAAGTACGCCGGGGTCACCCTGCTAGCCACCGGCAAGAGCGCTGAAGGCCGCGATATCCAACTGCTGCGCCGTGGCAAAGGGATCGAAGGCCGGCGCAAGGTGTGGATCATCGCCCAGCAGCACCCCGGCGAGCACATGGCCGAGTGGTTTATGGAGGGCGTGATTGAGCGCCTGCAAAAGGACGGCGACGACGAACTGAAAAAACTGCTGGCCGTTGCAGACCTGTACCTGGTACCGAACATGAACCCGGATGGCGCCTTCCATGGCCACCTGCGCACCAACGCCATGGGCCAGGACCTTAACCGCGCATGGCAAAGCGCCAGCCAGGAACTCAGCCCGGAAGTCCTGTTCGTCCAGCAACAGATGGAAAAATACGGCGTGGATATGTTCCTCGACATCCACGGCGATGAAGAAATCCCCTACGTGTTCACCGCCGCCTGCGAAGGCAACCCCGGCTACACGCCGCGCATCGAAGCCCTGGAAAAACATTTCCGCAGCCATTTGAGCCACCTGACCCGAGACTTCCAGACCACCCACGGCTACACCCGCGACCTGCCTGGCCAAGCCAACATGACCCTGGCCTGCAACGCGGTGGGGGAAAAGTACGACTGCCTGTCCCTGACCCTGGAAATGCCTTTCAAGGACAACGACGACGCACCCAACCTGCGAACTGGCTGGTCAGGCGATCGTTCGAAACAGTTGGGCAAGGACGTCTTGAGCAGCGTCGCTGATATCGTCGGGCGTTTGCGCTAACCCCCTGTGACAAGCTTTTTGTGGCGAGCGAGCTTGCTCGCGCTGGGCCGCATAGCGGCCCCATGAAAATCACTGCCGGATCACCTGACACACCGAGCAGGCTGTTTTGGGGCTGCTTCGCAGCCCAGCGCGAGCAAGCTCGCTCGCCACAAGAGCGGTCAATCCTTGCTGCCGGTCATGCTTTGCAAGACACCATCGCGGCGGATCAAACCGTGGAATAACGCGGCTGCCAGATGCACCAGCACGGTGAGAAACAGCAGATAGGCCAAATAACCGTGAGCCTTGCGCAACAACGCAAACAACGGCGCATTCGCCCCCAGCAGCGCGGGCAGTTGCAGGTTACTACTGAGCATCACCGGGTCACCGGCCGCTGAAATCATCGCCCAACCCAGCAGCGGCAACACCAGCATCAACGCGTACAACAGCACATGAGAGGCCTTGGCTGCCAGCCTCTGCCACACCGGCAAATCCGCTGGTAACGGCGGCTGGCGGGTGGAAAAACGTACCGCCAGGCGCACGATCACCAGTGCCAGAATCGCAATGCCCAGCGGCTTGTGCAGGTGGATCAGCCACTCATGGCGCTCCGACACCGACGCCGCCAGACCCGCGCCGATAAACAGCATGGCGATGATCATCAACGCCATCAGCCAGTGCAACACGCGCGCCAAGGGCGCAAAGAACCGTGGTTGAGCATTCATGGCTTCGACTCCTGTGGGGCGCTGTGCAACGGGCTGACTTCACCGGCGCGGCGCAGGTACGAACTGGCATACGCGGCCGAACGTGCGGCCAGCAAGGGGTCGTTGGAGGCTTGGATACCACTGGGCAGAATCAACGGGTCAAAGTTGATATCGCGGCAATCACCGTCTGCCTGGGGCTGGCTGCTTTGCAACACCAACGTGCCGGCGTTGAGTACCTTGTGCGCGCCGGTCCAAGTCTTGCTTGCGTCGTCCAGCGGGTCGCCGGGGTTGGCCAGGGTCATGTTCAACTGCCAACGCAAGGGCCCAGCAGCCAGGCGTCGCACCAAATCCTGCTCCAGGAAGTCACTGCCAGCAGGTGCGGTATCACCCGCCGCATCCTGGCTCTGGGGCACCACCTCCCAGCGCACGGCCTGGCGCGAACCATCGGCAGCCACCAGGTAAAACGCGTTGATGCCGTTATAGGTTTCAGTCGCATAACTGGCCGATGGCCTGGCGGTCTTGACCCAGGCCAAGAATGGCGCTGTCTCCGGGTGTGCGGCAAAAAAAGCCGGCATGCTCGACGGGTTCGGCTTGCCAGTGGCCGGGTCTGGCGCGCCGGCCTTGAGCAACTGGTAGAACGCCTCGGGCGTGCCCACCGGGAACACCGGCATGCTGTTCATCCCTGTACGCCATTGCTGGCCGTTGGCCTGGCTGAACTGCACGGCGAAACTGCGAATCGGCACACTGCTGTCCGGCGCGTAGGGGTTGCCGCTGGGCAAGGCAAACCGGCCGATGATCGGGGTCTTGGCCTCGCTGAACACCTGGGCGCTGGAATAGGCACGGGCCTCGGTACTGCTCTGGAAATAACCCGCCACGCATACGCCCTTGGCATGGTTACGGCGAAAACCCGGATGCACGCCGTTATTGGTTTCCAGGGCATTGACCAAGGTTTTTGGCCGCAGGCGTTGTGGGTCGAGCGTGCCATTGACGTAGGCAAATGCGCCGGCAACAACCGCAACCACGGCACCGATGCCGGCGAGTCGTGCGATCAGGCTCGCAGTGCTCAAGGGAGGACGGGGTGGTGATGAGTGATCTACCATGCAGGAACTCCAGGGCCAGAGGCCTCAGGCTGAAACATAAGGTCGGAGCATTAAGACGAACGCCGATGGGCTCTATTCCCAGGCCCTGGATTTATTTTGCGGGACGGGGAATAACCTTCAACGCCAAACGTCTCTCTAGTCCCAGCGTAGTGATCAGCCAGACACCCATGCATGAACTCGACGAACAGTTACGCGAACTCATCCCCAGGTTGCGGCGTTTTGCCGTGTCCCTGACGCGCAACAGCAGCAGCGCCGATGACCTGGTGCAATCGACCCTGGAGCGCGCGATCGTCGCCTGGGCCGATAAACGTATCGAGGGCGACCTGCGCGCCTGGCTGTTTTCGATCCTCTACCGGCAGTTCCTCGACGCCCACCGCCGCAACCGCCGCTATGCGCGCATGCTCGAATTCTTCACCGGCCGCGATGACGTGCAACCTTCGGTAGAACGCACGGTGCTGGCCCAATCCACCCTGCAAGCCTTCGACCAACTGAACACCGAACAGCGCGCCCTGTTGCTGTGGGTGTCCGTCGAGGGCTTGAGCTACAAGGAAGTGGCCGAGATCCTCAAGGTGCCCATCGGCACCGTAATGTCACGCCTGTCCCGCGCACGCCAAGCGTTGCGTCAGCTCAGCGATGGCGAAATGGCCGGCCCTGCCCTGCGGAGACTCAAATGATCAGCCTGCCCCCCAGCGAACGCGATTTACATGCCTACGTCGATCACCAATTGCCGGACACTGATCGCTGTGTGCTTGAAACCTGGCTGGCCAGCCACCCCGAAGTGGCGGCCCGGGTACAGGCCTGGCAACAAGATGCGCAGTTGCTGCGCGCGTCGTTGAGCGGCGCCCTGCAACAGCCGCACAACCCGGCATTGGACCCGGCGCTGATTCACCAGCGCATCAAGAAACAGTCCCGTCGGCACTTGGCCACGGCGGCGTTGTTGCTGATCGCCGTGAGCCTCGGCGGGGTTGGCGGTTGGCACGCCCGTGAAGCCACCCAGCCGCCGCTGTTGCCGATGACCGACGCCATGCAGGCCTACCGCCTGTTTGCCCAGGACGGCATCATGCCTGCCGACTACAACGCTCAGGACCCTGGCACCATGCAGGCCTGGCTCGACCGTTATTTCAACCAGGCCCATCGCCTGCCCGACCTGAGCCAAGCCGGTTTCAAGCCGGTCAGCGGGCGCCTGCTCACCACCGACCAAGGCGCGGCAGCCATGGTGCTGTACCAGGACGCGCAAGGCCGGCGCATCAGCTTCTATATCCGCCCGCCGGGCCCGAACAACGGTTTCCTGCCTCGCGGCAGCCGCAGTGCCGATGGCTTGCAGGCCGACTACTGGTCGGGCGGCGGCTACAACTACGCGATGGTCAGCCCGGTGGATCAGGCCGCCGCGTTGCAGACGCCATTCTAGAAACCGACGTCCAGCACCACGTTATCCAGATAGGTGCCAGCCGGCGGCGTGGGCTGGTCGGTGTAGACCTTGGCGTTGTAGTTGTACACCTGGCTGCCATTACCCAAGCCGTTGCCGGGATTGACCTCGGCCGTGGAGCTGGCCCGCCGCGCCGCGCCGACACTGCCCCAACGCGTGGTGCCGGCACTTTTGAAAATGTCATAGGCCAGGTAATTGCCGCCGGAAACCATGCGCCGCCGGCCGCCGACACTCACCGGGTTCTGGCCATCGCTCAAGCCCACGGTATAGGCGCTGCCCTTGGTGCAGGCGATGTTGATGGTCTGCCCGCTCACCGCACTAAACCCACTGACCACCGGCGCGCTGCCGAAGCTGATATTCGGGGCGGTGATCTGGCAATCGTTGGTCACGGTCATGCTGACGGTCAGGGACGCCGTGCCGCTGCCAATGTCACGTCCCAGGCAAATGCCGCCAAGGCCGATCCCCGAGCAATAATTCCACACCCAGGCGATGCTCAATGTCTCGGTGTACACCCCGGCGGCGACGTTGCTGCCAGTGATGCTGCTCAGGTACAACGGCACAGTTTTCGCGCCGGGCCCGGCGATCAGGCCGATGCTCTGGGCGATGCCGCCAGCGCCGCCGAAATCGAATTGGCTGCCACGGGTGATGGGATAGCTGGTGCTGTTGTTGCCATAAATCGTGTAGCTGATCACATCACCGGTCGGCCCGACCATACCGGTCTGGGGCGAGGTGATCGTGGCGTAAAAATGGTCGGTGGACACCAGCAGCGATATCAGCGCCGAGGTGCAACTCAACCCTGAGTTGGCCGTAGAGCTGGTTTGCGCGGCGGTGCGCACCGTCATCGAACTGATCGAACCAAAACTGGCCGGCACGGTGGACACCACCGAACACGCCGCCATGGCCTGCCCGCAAAACAACAAACCCACGCCATACAACCCTACGCTGCCCCTCACCTGAACACTCCCTGTTCAATCCCTCATTGGCACACTAATGGCCCGATCAAGGGCACGTCCTGTTGCTGCTCGTCCATATCGAAGGTTGCCTGGCAGGTGCGGCCCTGTCCCAAAGTGACCTGCAAGGTGTTGTGGGCGCTGAGGTTTTCCAGGTACACCAGGCCATCCCAGCCGACCACCGCCTGGGTGTTGCTTTGCTCGTGCACCACCAGGCTGCCCAGCGGCAACTCCTGATGCTGGCGGTCCACCAGGGTGATGCTTGCAGCGAGCACCCGGCGCAGGGGGAATTCCAGCAGGTAGCCACTGCCTCGGCGCACCGACACGCGCTGTTCCACATTGGGGCTTTGCACATTCGCCGGTAGGTTCAACGGGTCGATCTCGTATTTGCCGCGGTAATAGGCACTGCTCCACGGCACCAGCAAATGGCCGTTGCGGTCGGTCTGGCCCACCAGCTGGTTTTCGTAGCGCACCGGAATCCCGGCAAAGCCCTGGGTGCTCACGACCACAAAGGCGTCATTGATGCGGTTGGCGGCAAAGGTTTCGCCGCCCATCCACACCAGTGAGCCGCTGGCATCGGCCCAGCGCGTCATGGCCTCGCTGCTGCCGTACACGCCGGCCTGCAACTGCACCGACTGCAAGCGCCAGGTCAGGTCGGCCTGTCGATAGCTGGGCGCATCGCCCTGGGCATAGCCGAGGTTGTAGCCCACCCCGCCTTCGCTGGGCACCGCGCGGCTGTAGTTGATGCGCTGGCGACTGGCGCCGTCCTTGCTGCGCTCGGTACTCAAGGCCAGGCTGCCGTTGAGGTCGAACGGGATGACCAGTTGCGCCTGCATGGCCCAGTTGCTGTCACCGATTTCGCGGTTGGCTGACAGATAAAAGCTGGTGTTGCGCCACAACGGTTTGCTCCAGCTCAGGTTGAGCAGGCGCGTGCGCGAGTCGTCCGCCGCCTGCACGTCGAAATAACCCAGGCCCAGGCTGCCGAAACGTTGGAGGTTGAGGCTCAGGGTCACCTGCTCGCTGCGCTTGCTGAGGCTGGCGTAAGGGGTATCGACCAGGGTCAGGTCGGCGTAGTCGTCGCGGCGCTCCACCCGTTGGTACATAAAGCTGTAGCGCGTGCTGTTGTACTGGTAACCGAGGCTCAGTTGCTGGCCCGTGCGGCTGTCGAACTGGCTCTGGCTGAGGGCGGTATTGAGCACGCCGAAGTTGCCCAGGCGCAGGTTGCCGCCGAGCCCACCGAGGGTCAGGTCGCTGGAGGCTTCGGCGTGGCTTTCCAGGGTCAGGTTATCGGAATAGCCGTAGCGGAACGTGCCACTGGCCACGCCCGGCCCGTAGCCGAAGTCCCGCAGAGTGTAGTCACGGCGCAAGGTACCGGCGGCCAGCGAAAAATCCGTCAAGCCTTGTTGCAGCAAGGTGCTGGTGACGTAGAACGGCACCGTGGTCGACACTTGGCGTCCCAGGGCATCGGTGGTGACCACCACGGCCTCGCCGGCACCGTTGATAAACGGGATGTTGGTCAGGGTGTAGGGGCCGGGTTCCAACTGTGCGCTGTCGGATTTATAGCCGTTGATAAACAGATCCACCGACGACGGCACCGCCGCCTCACCGGCAAACTGCGGCAAGGGGTACGTGACCAGGTCGGGGCGCACGGCAAAGTCCCGCGACAGTTGCACCCCGCCCAGGCGCACCGAACTGCTCCAGGGCAGCGCGCCGCTGATCACGTCGCCAGCCTCGTAGGTCAGCAGGCGCTCATCGTCGGAGAAACGCCAGGTGGTGTCGTAACGTCGGTAACCATTGTTGAGGGTACCGCCGCTGACTCCGTCGGACAGGGTCTGGCGCAGTTGCCCGGTGTTGGACAAGGTGCCCCAGGTGTCGAACAGCCGCACTTCGTTCCACGCCGCGAGGTAACTGCCGCCGTCGTCGGTGTCATTGAAATACACGTCATAGTTGAGCAAGGCGCCGAAGCTGCTCATGGCCTGGGTACGCGGATAGGTATTGCGGTTGCCGATGAACTGTTCCTGCAGCCAGGAAGGCGGCACATCCAGCAGCAGGCGCTGGCCGTTGCTGTCGTAGTCGCTGTGCAGGCCCGGCACCTGGTCCAGGGCCACACTGCCGACGGGCTCACCGGGCAGTTTCATGCCCACGTCCTGCAACGCGCTGGCCGGCACAAACAGCTGGCCGGCGCGCTGCTCGACCGCGATAACGCGGCCGGTGTCCATCTGGTTGACCACCAGTTCCAGAAACAGCTGTGCATCGGCAACTGCCTCCATGCTGCCGGGCGGCGGCGGCAAGTCGCCCGCCATCGCTGCGCCCCACAGCCCGCTTGCCACTGCCACCGACGGCCATAAAACCCGAGCCCAACCACGACTCACCATGGCGTTGTGTCCTTCAATGGACATCTCCATCCTGTGAAAACCCGGGCGTGTGCCCGTTGCGCTACATAACGGTTAGCGCTTGGGCGCCAGGCTCTCCAGTTGCGGCGCGCCGTTGACCCTGACCTGCAACGGCTGGTCGGCCGATACGGCGTCCGGCACCGGCCAACGCATGCTCGCGCCCGGCAGCACATAGCCGAGCAAACCGTCCACCAACGGCCGGGTCTGCCCGCCCTGTTTGAATGACGCATCGGTAAGCCGCGCATGCACGGCGCCCTGGTTGCGCACCTCGATGTAGTTGCGCCCTGCCACGTTGACCTTTTGCCAGCTCAACTGCGGCTTGCCCGCGCCCTTGGGATCGCGCTGCCGGGTAGCGTCATCTTTGCTCCACAAGCCGGCGCCGTAGGCAAACAGCGGCACCGAATAACGCATCTGAAAGCGAATCGCCGCCGCCGTGTTCTTGCCCTCCGGCGGCGCCGGCACCTGCAACGCCGAGGGGATTTCATCAATGATGATGCGATAGGCCAACTCCTGCCCCGGCGGCACTTCCCGGGTGCGGGTCAGGCGCACCAGTTGCTTCTGGCCCGGCTCGATCTTGGCCACCGGCGGGCTGCCGATCACATCGCGCTGGTTCTGGTACTGCTCGTCAAAGCCATTCTGGCTCCAGGCAAACACGCGGATCTGCAGGTTGGCGGTCTCGGTGCCACGGTTCTCCAGCCACAGCGCGCTGGCCTGTTGGTCAGCCTCCAGCACCGGGTCGATGGGCCAGATCAGCACCGAACTGGCCGCCTGTACAAACCCTGCCGAGCACAACGCCCCCAAGGCGAAACCCGCGGTCCATAACCGTCGCAAAGCACAACCCATGACACCCCTCCTTAAACCGTTAGCCCTACCACGTCAGCTGCACCTGCAGCGTGTCGCTGTACGTCCCCCCAGGCTGATTGCCCGGTAAAACCACCCGCCCGTAAATCGGCAGGCTGATGTTGCTCGCATCGCTGTAGGTCACGCTGACGCTCTGGTTGATCCCCAGGCTCTGGCTGAACGCCGCATCGCGAAACAATTGGTAAGCCACCCGCGCGCTGCCACTGTTGAGCTGCAAATTGCGTCCGGTGCTGCTGTACAGGCCGCCATCCACGCTCATGCTCAGGGCCACGCCCGGCGTGCATTGCAGGGTTACGCCGCCAGTGAGAGCCGCTGTGACCGTGCTGGTGGCCAGGGCCGAATAGCTGCCGTAGGCCAAGGTGCCGTAGTTGGCGCCGCCGCCCACAATCAGACAGCCCGGCGTGATGGTCGCACTCACCTGGAAGCTCTGGTTGACCACCGCCGACAGCGGCAACGGTATCGCCAGGCCGATGGCGAGCAACACCCTGGGCCACATCGTTAGAACGTCAGTTCCACGGCCACGGTGTCGGTGTAGGTGCCCGCCGGCAGTCCCGCCTTGCCCACCGCCCGGCCGTAAAGGTTGACGGTCTGCGCCACGCCGGTACTGGTGGCGAGGGTCACCACGCCGTCAATCGCCAATAGCGCTGAACGCCCGCTGTCAGTGTAGAAATCGTAGGGCACGAAGTTACCCACGCCATCGGCCAGCGCACGGGTGCCACCGGGGGAAGCACCGTCGTGGGCGCCGGCACGCACCTTGATCGTTGGCGCGGTGCCAGCCGAACACAGGATCGACAACGCCCCGCCGGTACCGGTGCCGCCGAGCAGCTGGGCGTCGGCATTGGTAAACAGGCTGTTGGTGGTGCCGAAGTTCAAGCTACCGAAATTCAGCCCGGTGGCCGCTCCAGAGCCGTTGACCTGGCAACTGGCGATCAAGGTCAGGCTGGAACTGATCTGCCCGGTCACCGTGGTCGCCGCGTTCAGGCTGGACGCCAGCCCCAGGCCCAGGGCACAGAGGCCGATTCGCGATACAAGTACATGCATGATATCCATCCTCATGGTTTACCAATCCAGAGTCACCGTCAGGGTGTCTGTGTAGAGGCCGGCCGGTAGGGCCCTGGTATTCGCCACCACGGAACCGAATACCGGGATCGGTACCTGGGTGCCCTGGGTCACGACGAAATTGCGTTGCTGGCCGATCCTGTAGGCACTGCGCCCCTGGGGGTCAGCCGACAGTCGATAGGGAATGGTCTGGCGGCCATTGCTCAGGCGCCGCGTGGTCCCGTCGCCGTTAGCCCCCCCATCGATGGTCACCGTGAAACTGCTGACCACCGAAGGATTGCAGGACACCGACAGCGGCGCCTTGTCGCCATCGGAGATCGCCGCGTCCAAGGTCTCGTTCCACGTCGGCCCCTGGCTGCCAAAGTCCAACAGCGCGGTGCCGCCTTCGGGTGTGACCGGCGCGGTTTCCACGCCCTTGCTCACTTCGCAACTGGCGGTGATTACCAACCGCGCATGGACCTGGCCGTTGACCACCGCCGCCTGCGCGTCATCCGCCAGCAACAGCAGGCCACCCAGGGCCGTCACGGCCAGGTAGCGGCTTACCATGTGACCGTGACCTTGAGCAGGTCGGAATAACGGCCGACGGCGGGGATGTCCTTGAGCGGTTCGATGCGCCCATACAGCGGCAGGTCGACAGAGCCAGTGTCCGGCACGCGGCCACTGATCGGCACGTCCACCGGCAAGGGGATCAGCCGCGCGGCGTCAGCATAGATTCGATAGGGAATGGGCCGGCTGGAGGGCGCCGGATTGGCGAGATAACGCACTTCGCCGGCGCCGCCATGCAGGCCGCCGTCAACGCGCATTTGGTAAGGCGTGTCGGGGTTACATTCCAGGCGCGGCTGGCGCTGGCTGATCAGGGCCGCACTCAGGGGGCCGGCCGGGTCATCCAGACGCGGGCCGCTGCCGAAATCCAATACGCCAAGTTGCTCGATGCCCGCATTGCGGGTGGTGCCCACCAACTGGCAACCCCGCTGCACGTCGATGCGCACCTGCACCTGGAGTTGCGCAGCAAACACCGTGTTGCAGAGCATCGTGCCCATGACAGCCAATACCGACGGTCCCTTCACAGCCCCAATTCCTTATACAGGGGTGACAACTGTGTATGAGGTTAGCCAGTTAACGCGAAAGTGCCAGTTTGCAAGGCTTGGGGCCCTTCACCATTGGTCAAATGGCATCGGGCGTCCTACAGTGAGCGACCACCGTAATACAGAGTGTTTATTCTTGGCCGTGCTTGCCCTGCTCCAGCGCCTGCTGGGTAAAAAAACCGACGCCTCGGACGCCTCGCCTATCCCGGCGTATTTTCAAAAAAAGGCCGAACAACAGGGCTATACCCTCAGTGATGGGCAAATCCGGGCGATTACCGCCCTGAATCGCGAAGCTCAACACCTGCTCAACGGCCAGGCCACGCGCAGCCTGTACCTGCATGGCCCGGTGGGGCGTGGCAAAAGCTGGCTGCTGGATGGATTTTTCCAGGCACTGCCCATCGCCGAGAAGCAACGTGTGCATTTCCACACTTTCTTCGCCCGGCTGCACCAAGGCATGTTCCTGCACCGCGGACATGATGATGCTCTGGGCGTCACGCTGGACGAGCTGCTGGCCGGCTGCCGAGTGCTGTGTTTCGACGAATTCCATGTGCACGATATCGGCGATGCGATGCTCATCAGCCGTTTGTTCAAGGCCCTGTTCCAGCGCGGTGTGCTGGTGTTGGTGACCTCCAACTACCCACCCGAAGGCTTGCTGCCCAATCCGCTGTATCACGAGCGTTTCAAACCGGTGATCGAGCTGATCGCCGCGCGCATGGAGGTGCTGGAAGTCAGTGCGCCTCAGGACTTTCGCAGCCTGGCCCAGGCCCACGCGCAACAGCGCTTCACGGGCGGCCAGTACGTCTGGCCAGGTACCGCTGGCCAGCGTGAAAGCCTGGGCCTGCCTGCCACAGATTGCCCGGCGCAAACCCTGAAGGTCGGCACTCGGCAGTTAACGTGCCGAGGCCATCAGGCACGCACCATCGCGTTCACCTTCAATGACCTGTGCGAAAAACTCACGGCGGTCATGGATTACCTGTTGTTGTGCCAGGACTTCGACCACTGGATCATCGACGGCCTGCCGCAGTTGGCCGAATGCCCCATCGCCGTGCAACAGCGCTTTATCAACCTGGTAGACGTGCTCTACGACCAGGACAAGCAAGTGACGCTGATCGGCCATCAGCCCTTGGATAAATGCCTGGAAGGCCAAGCCATCGACCTCGCCCGCACCGCCAGTCGCCTGCGCCAATTGCAGACGCTGTGCCCGCAAACCGCGTCCGAGCCGCTATCATGAGCGCCTTTTACGCCCTCTTCCGAGCACCGCGCCCTGCATGAATACCCTCGCCCAACTCAAGGCTGGCCAATTGGCTGGCGTTACGCGCCTGGACCTGGCCTGCGGGCTGACCGAGTTTCCCCGGGAAATCTTCGAACTGGCCGACTCGCTGGAAATCCTCAACCTCACCGGCAACGCCCTGAGCAGCTTGCCCGACGACCTGCACCGCCTGACGAACCTGCGCGTGCTGTTCTGTTCGGACAACGCCTTTACCGAACTGCCGCAATGCCTGGGCCAGTGCGCCAAGCTGAGCATGATCGGCTTCAAGGCCAACCAGATCAGCCAGGTAGCCGCCGCTGCCCTGCCGCCACAATTGCGCTGGCTAATCCTCACCGACAACTGCATCCGCCAATTGCCCGATGAACTGGGTCAGCGCCCGTTACTGCAAAAGTTGATGTTGGCCGGTAACCAGTTGACCGACCTGCCGCCAAGCCTGGCCCAGTGCCAACACCTGGAGTTGATCCGCATCGCCTCCAACCGCCTCACCCAACTACCGCAGTGGCTGCTGACCCTGCCGAGCCTGACCTGGCTGGCCTACGCCGGCAACCCGGTGGAAATGGCCGTGCAGGTGAGCAGTGATGAGGCGACGCCGAACATCGCCTGGCAGGAACTGGACATGGGCGAAGTCCTTGGCGAAGGCGCTTCGGGGATTATTCGCAAGGCGCTGTGGAAACCCCGGGCGTTGCCGGTCGCGGTCAAGCTGTACAAGGGCACCATCACCAGCGACGGTTCACCGCTGCATGAAATGCAAGCCTGCATCGCTGCCGGCCTGCATCCCAGCCTGATCAAGGTTGAAGGACGCGTCGTCGGCCATCCCGATAACCAGGCCGCCCTGGTGATGGAGCTGATCGACCCCAGTTACCGCAACCTCGCAGCCCTGCCGAGCCTGGCGTCGTGCACGCGGGATGTCTACGCACCCACCACCCGTTTCAGCCTGGACGTAGCACTGCGCATGGCGCAGGGCATTGCTTCGGTGGCGGCGCACCTGCATCGGCACGGCATTACCCATGGTGACCTGTATGGTCACAATATTTTGTGGAACGCAGAAGGTGATTGCTTGCTGGGAGACTTTGGCGCGGCCTCCTTCCATGCCACGGCGGACACGTTGGAAACCCGCGCGCTGCAGCGTATTGAAGTGCGCGCGTTCGGAGTGTTGCTGGGGGAATTGTTGGAGCGGGTTGAGGCCAGTGACGAAGGCTTGCAGGCACTTCAACAACGCTGCTGCCAGCCGGATGTGCTGGCGCGGCCGGGCTTTGAAGAAATTGAGGTCTTGCTCGAATCTATGCAACACCACTAAACCAATGTGGGAGCGGGCTTGCTCGCGAATGCGGTGGAACAGCCAATACATCTGTTGACTGTCACACCGCATTCGCGAGCAAGCCCGCTCCCACAGGTTGACCGCGTGTACTCAGATAAACATCAGCCCGCCAGGCCGACAAACATATCCTGCACATCATCATGGTTGTCCAGGCCTTCCAGGAACGCCTCGACTTCTGCCATCTGCTCATCGGTCAAACCGCTGACCGGGTTCTTGGAGATATAACCCAGCTTGGCCGACAGCACGGTGAAGCCCTGCTCCGGCAAGGCTTTCTGCACGGCATCCAGGTCGGTGGTTTCGGTAATGAACAAGGTGGAGCCTTCTTCACCCTCTTCAAAGTCCTGGGCGCCGGCTTCGATGGCGGCCATTTCTGGATCGGCGTCTGGCGTGTCCGGCGATGCTTCGATCAGGCCCACATGGTTGAAATCCCAGGCCACCGAACCGGAAGCGCCCAGTTGGCCCTTGCGGAAGGCCACGCGGATTTCCGCCACGGTGCGGTTGATGTTGTCGGTCACGCACTCGACGATCAAAGGCACCTGGTGCGGCGCGAAACCTTCGTAGGTCACGCGGTGGTATTGCACGGTCTCACCGAGCAGACCGGCGCCCTTTTTGATTGCGCGGTCCAGGGTTTCCTTGGGCATCGAGGCTTTTTTGGCCTGTTCCACCACCAGGCGCAGGTGCGCGTTGGTCGCGGTATCGGCGCCGTTGCGGGCGGCGATGGTGATTTCTTTCACCAGCTTGCCGAAAATCTTGCCCTTGGCATTGGCTGCCGCTTCTTTATGTTTGACTTTCCACTGTGCGCCCATGACTCACTCTCTTATTTCCATCGCGCCGAAACGTCTACTGGCCGGCGCTTTGGGGGCAGAGTTTATAGCGCGAGAACGCTTCGTTCCACCAAAAAACCGGCCAGGGTACTCAGGTGCGCAAGGGTTTGATCACCGCATTGCGGTCCGGCACAAAATCCCCCGCCTGGGCCAGTACGGCGGGCCTGGCATTCCAGTAGGGCATCAGCACCAACGAAGAAAACAGCGCCGCACCGGCAAACACGATAAATACCGTCACGGTATCGAAATAGCCTGGCAGCAAACCACCCAGAATCGCCCCCACCGAACCGCAGCCGTTCACAAAACCCGCGGCGGTAGCGCCGGCCTTGGCGGTGCCGAAGTCGATGGCCGCCGTGCTGCTGATCATTGAGTCGGGCCCATACAGCGTCAGCCCCATGACAAACAGCAACGTCATCACCAGCACCACACTGCCGGTGTGCAGCGCGCCCATGAAAAGCGCCAGGGCAACCGTCAGCGCCAACAGGCTCAGCACACAGGCGGGCATGCGCCGGGCGCCGAACAGTTTGTCGGAGGCCAGGCCGATCAACACTGGCCCCAGTAAACCAGCCAACTCAAACGCGGTGGGCACGATGGCGGCGCCGACCTTGCCCACCGACGGCATCTGCTCGTAGACGATCACCGGCCCCCACAACAGAATCGCGTAGCGCGCCGGCTTGAGCAGGAAGTACGCCAGCCCCAGGGTCAACACTGTGCGGTTACGCAGGATCGCGCGCAGGGGTTCGAGTACGCTGACGCGCTGCTGGGCGGCCAACTGCTCGGCGCTCAGCACCGGCTCAGGCTCGACTGCCGGCAAGCCCACATCCTGCGGGGTATTGCGCTGGAACATAAAGAACAGCACGGCCACCACCGCTACCACTGCGGCACTGGAAATAAACGCCGCATGCCAACTACCGATCAGCGTATAGGCCCACCAACCGGCAAACGGTGACGCGACCAATCCGCCGAACGCGTAACACGAACTCCATAACCCCAGCACCCGCCCCCGCTGCTGGGCCGGAAAGAAACTGCCGAGGTTCTTGCACAGCCCCGACCAGCCAGTGGACTGGGCCAAGCCCTGTACCAACATGCAGGTAACAAAGATCGGCAAGGTGGCAAAGGTGCCCATCACCAGCGCTGCGCCTGCGGAAATCAGCAAGCCACCGAGCACCACCACCCGTGGTCCAAAGCGGTCGGCAAGCATGCCCCAAGTGAACTGGCCTACGGCATACGCGGCGAGGTAGAGCCCATCCAGGTTGGCCATCATCATTTTGTCGAGGGGGAAACTCGGGTCGTCGCCGATCCCCAGCTTCGCCACTGAAAACGCTTTGCGGGTGAAATAGAACGCGGCATACGCCAGCCAGGTGATGGCAAAAATCTGCACGCGCCAACGCTTGATGCTACCCATAGGGATATTCATGGTGGTTCTGACCTCAGGTGTGAGTGTGCCGGCAGAATCGAAAGAAAACGCCTGTTGTTTTTATGGTTGAGCACTGCAATGCCGGGCCTTGGAGAGCGCGGTATTGGTCAGATGGGTGCGGTGTGCCTGCCCCCATGGCAGCCGTGGTTGTAGGACTCAACCTACGGCGACTGAGGCGCATGAAAGCAATGGCTGACTCATAGGTAAAATCGATTTATCGTATTTCAAATATAAGCCCAGCTTGTAAGAGGACGCGCTATGTCGGTTTCCCATGCCCAGCTCAAAGCCTTCCATGCGGTGGCAATTCACGGCAGTTTTACCGGGGCGGCCGAACGCCTGTTCCTGACCCAGCCTGCGATTTCCGACCAGGTGCGCAAACTGGAAGAGCGCTTCGGCGTGTTGCTGTTCCACCGCAACAAGCGCTCGGTGCGCCTGACCGATCTGGGTGAGCGCCTGCTGGGCATCACCCAGCGCCTGTTTGTGATCGAAGCCGAAGCCGAAGAATTGCTGCAGGATTCGCGCGCCCTGCTCACCGGCACCCTCACCCTGGCGGTGGATGCACCCGTGCACGTACTGCCGCAGATTGCGCGCTTCTGCCAGCGCTACCCTGGGATCAGCGTGAAAATCGAAACCGGCAACACCGATGAGTCGCTGTCGCGCCTTTACAACTACCAGGCCGACCTGGCGCTGTTGGGGCGCGATGTCGATGATCCGCGCCTGTTGTCACTGCCGCTGCCCGACGATCAACTTCTGGCTTTTGTCGCACGTGACCATGCCTGGGCCGGGCGCGAATCGATCTGCCTGGCCGACCTCGATAACACTCCGCTGGTGCTGCGGGAAACCGGCTCGGTCACCCGTCAAACCCTGGAGCAGGAAATGCGCCAGGCCGGCCTGCGCATTCGCCCGGCCATCCAGGTGGAAGGCCGCGAAGCCGCCCGGGAAGCCGTGGTGGTGGGAATTGGCGTGGGCGTGGTGTCGGCGGCAGAGTTCGGCGCCGACGCGCGGGTATACGCCATGCCGATCCGCGATTGCACACAACGCATGAAAGAAACCCTGGTGTGCCTGAAAGAGCAGAGTTCACGCCGCGTGGTCGCGACCTTCCTGGAGATCGTGCGTGAGAGCCTTCACGCCAACTCGAAAAACGCCTGAATCAAGCGCAGCGAGCGGCGCCGCTCCATGCAGCCGAGCATGTGCCGGTTCAGCAGGCCATCGCCCAGGATCGGTACCGCCTGTACACGCGGGTCCGGGCTGACCTCCATCGACGACACCACGCCCACCCCTAACTCTGCCGCCACCGCTTCGGTCACGGCTTCACGACTGTCCAGTTCCAGCAGCACCTTGGGTTGCACATTCGCCGCCAGGCACGCGTCATCAAAAGTGCGGCGGGTGATGGAGCTCGGCTCGCGCAGCACCATGATCACCTCATGCAGCTGCGCCAGTTCAATACCGCTGGCCTGCCTGGCCCACGGATGCGCAGCCGGCACCAAGGCGCAAATCCGTGACTCGTCCAGGGGTTGCAAGTGCAGGCCATTGCGCGGCTCCACCTCGGTGAGCACCGCCACATCGGCATGTTCGGACAGCAGCGCCGCCAGGGTTTCCTGAGCATTGCCCAAACGCAGGTTCACGGTAATGCCAGGGTAGCGCGCGCGCAGGCTGGCGATCATCGGCATGACCAAGTGAGGGCCGTCCGCCGCCACTTCCAGGCGCCCGGTGAGCAACTGGCGGTTGGCCTCCAGCATGGTTTGCGCCTCGTCGACCAAACCGAAGATCGCCCGCGTGATGGCCGCCAGGCGTGCGCCCTCCTCGGTCAACTCCACCCGGCGGGCGGTGCGGCGCAACAGCGGGATCTGGTAGTGCTCCTCAAGCGCCTTGATATGCCCGGTCACTGCCGGCTGGCTGATAAACAGCCGAGCCGCCGCGCGGGTAAAACTGCCCTCACGGGCCACGGCATCGAATGCACGCAGTTGGAACAGGTTCATCGTTATCGGCCTCACTGATAGCTCGCATAACAACAAACAATTTGATTGATGACAAGCCAAACTGCAATTTAGGCGCCGTAGCTTGAACCCCAACACCTTGCGAGGATTTGATATGCCCACTGCCGCGCCGATCCTGTTGACCCCCGGCCCCCTGACCACCTCGGCCCGCACCCGCCAGGCGATGATGGTGGATTGGGGGTCGTGGGACGACCGCTTCAACCAGCTCACAGCCAGTGTGTGCACGCAGCTGCTGGCGATCCTCAACGGTGCGGACAGCCACCACTGCGTGCCGCTGCAAGGCAGCGGCACCTTCGCCGTCGAAGCGGCGATCGGCACCTTGGTTCCTCGCAATGGCAAGGTGCTGGTGTTGATCAACGGCGCCTACGGCAAGCGCCTGGCGAAAATCTGCGAGGTGCTTGGCCGCGAATTCAGCACCTTTGAAACCGCCGAGGACGAGCCCACCACTGCCGCCGATGTGGATCGCCTGTTGAGCTCTGACAGCGCCATCACCCACGTTGCGCTGATCCATTGCGAAACCAGCACGGGCATTCTCAACCCGTTGCCGCAGATCGCCGAGGTGGTCAAACGCCACGGCAAGCGCCTGATCATCGACGCCATGAGTTCCTTCGGCGCGCTACCGATTGATGCCCGTGAAATCCCCTTCGACGCGCTGATTGCCGCCTCGGGCAAATGCCTGGAAGGCGTGCCGGGGATGGGCTTTGTCTTTGCCGAAAAAGCGGCGCTGGCTGCGTCCCAGGGCAACTGCCATTCCCTGGCGATGGACCTGTTCGACCAGCACACCTATATGGCCAAGACCGGACAATGGCGCTTCACCCCGCCGACCCACGTGGTCGCCGCCCTGCATGAAGCCTTGCTGCAATACGCTGAGGAAGGCGGCCTGCCCGCCCGCCATCAACGCTACGCGGACAACTGCCAGGCACTGCTGGATGGCATGGCCGCGCTGGGCCTGCGCAGCTTTCTGCCGGCGGCAATCCAGGCGCCGATCATCGTCACCTTCCACGCCCCAAAAGACCCGCGCTACCAGTTCAAGGACTTCTACGAACGGGTCAAGGCCCAGGGTTTCATCCTGTACCCCGGCAAATTGACCCAGGTGGAAACCTTTCGCGTGGGCTGCATCGGCCATGTCGACGCAGCCGGCATGCGCGCGGCGGTCGAGGCCATCGCCGAGGTGCTGCAAGAAATGGAAGTGTTGGATATTTGACTCCCCCCATTACCACAGGATCTGAACCATGAACTATCAAAACCCCAACACCCTCCAGGCCGTTATCCTCGACTGGGCCGGCACCGTGGTCGATTTCGGCTCCTTCGCCCCCACGCAGATTTTTGTCGAGGCCTTCGCCGAGTTCGACGTGCAGGTGTCTATCGAGGAAGCCCGTGGCCCGATGGGCATGGGCAAGTGGGACCATATCCGTACCCTCTGCGACCAGCCGCAGGTTGCCGAACGCTACCGCAAGGCGTTCGGCCGCACGCCGACCGACGACGATGTGACCGCCATTTACCAGCGCTTCATGCCGCTGCAGATCGAGAAGATCGCTGAACACTCGGCCCTGATCCCCGGCGCCCTCGACACCATTGCAGCGCTGCGGGCGCAAGGGATCAAGATCGGCTCCTGCTCCGGCTATCCCAAGCAAGTGATGGACAAGGTCGTGGCCCTGGCCGCCACCAACGGCTATGTCGCCGACCACGTCGTGGCTACCGACGAAGTCCCCAACGGTCGCCCTTGGCCGGCCCAGGCACTGGCCAACGTGATCGCCCTGGGCATTGATGATGTGGCCGCCTGCGTGAAGGTCGACGACACCGTGCCGGGCATTCTCGAAGGCCGACGTGCCGGCATGTGGACCGTGGCCCTGACCTGCTCGGGCAACGCGCTGGGCCTCACCTACGAGCAATTCCGCGCCCTGGACAGCGACACACTGGCCAGCGAGCGCCAGCGCATCGAGGCGATGTTCGAAGCTTCACGTCCACACTACCTGATTGACACCATCACCGATCTGCCACGGGTCATCAGTGACATCAACCAGCGACTGGCCCGCGGGGAAATGCCGCAGGCCTACTGACCGAAGTCAAGACAAGGGCATTGGCAACAAGCGCAGCGCTCAAAACAGGCATACAGTTAATGCACTCCATCGCTAAAGAATGGAGGTATGCCCTGATGAGTGAGGAACACAGCGATGCCGTGGAAAAATTCCGATACGCGCTACAGCACTATGTCCATTGCGTTGCACTGGTTGATGGTGGTGCTGCTGGCGGTGGTCTACGCCTGCATTGAACTGCGCGGGCAATTCCCCAAAGGCAGCGGCGCACGCACGCTGATTGTGGAAATGCACTTTATGCTCGGCCTTACCGTGTTTGTGCTGGTATGGCTGCGCCTGTTCGCACGCAGCCTGGGGGTGGCGCCGAAGATCGTGCCGGCACCGCCGCAATGGCAGAATCTGCTGGCGAAGCTGATGCACTGGGCGCTGTATGCGTTGATGATCGGGTTGCCGATTGCCGGTTGGTTGATCGTCAGTGCCAAAGGGCATTCGGTGATGTTCTATGGAATGGAATTGCCGCCGCTGATCGCGGAAAACAAGGCGCTGGCCGAGGAGATTGAAGGCTGGCATGTGCTGTTCGCCCAGGTCGGTTATTGGTTGATCGGGCTGCATGCACTGGCGGGGATCTTTCATCATTATGTGGTGCGCGATAACACGGCGCTGCGCATGATGCCGGGTGGGAGGAGGCTTTAAGCCAACCCATTCATCGACTGAACTCAGGCCATCAGTTAAGCGCAACTCCCTTGTGGGAGCGGGCTTGCCCGCGAAGGCGGTGTGTCAGCCACAGTATCTCCTACTGCACTACCGCTTTCGCAGGCAAGCCCGCTCCCACAAGGGGTTTGCGTCAGTCGCTGAAGCCTCGGCGGCCTTGCAGGCCGCCGGTGTGGATGAAGATCAGGCGCGTGCCGGGGGCAAAGCGTCCGGCCTCGATCTGCTGTTTCAATGCCAGCAGCGCCTTGCCGGTGTAGACCGGTTCCAACGGTAGACCGCATGCTTGCTCGGTGCACTGGATGAAGTCCAGCAACAGCGGATCGACCTTGGCAAAGCCACCGCGACTGGCGTCCAGCAATGTATAGCCGTCCTGCACGATGGCACTCACGTTCTGCGCTACACCGTGATCATCCGGCACCGCCAGAGCACCATACACCCGATGCGCACCCGCCTCCGCCAGTGCCAGCCCCGCCACTGTCGTGCCGGTACCTGCCGCCAGCCACCAGGCGTCGTAATCGGTCCAACCGAGGCTGCCCAACTGCGCCCGCGCCTGCTCGACCAACACGCCACAGCCCTGCGCACCGGCCAGCCCACCGCCGCCTTCAGGTATCGGATGGAGGTGGGGATATTGTTCGCGCCAAGGCAGCCAAAAGCCCGGCTCGTGGCGTGCGCGATAGCCGCCATAACCGAGCCAATGCAGTTGCATGCCGAAGGCCTTGAGGTCGAGCACCGTGGGTGTGTCTTGAGGATGGCCGCGCAACAGGCCGACGGTGGGGAAATCAAAGCGCTTGCCCGCGGCCGCCAATGCGTGCAGATGATTGGAGTAGGCTCCGCCGAGGCTGATAATACCTGACGCTCCGGCATCGCGAGCCTGGGCCAAGTGCTCGGTGAGCTTGAACCACTTGTTGCCGCTGATCAGCGGATCGATACGGTCCAGGCGCAGCACGGCCAGCTCGACGCCGTTCAGCCAATCCAGTTGCAAAGGTTCAAGGGGCGCGTGGGGCAGCCAGTCGAAAGGACCCATGTGGGCGCATCTGCATGAAAAAAGGGGCGGTAGTCTAACACCGCCCCTATTGTCGCCTTACAACTCGGCCGCCAGGCGCGAGCCCTGGTTGATGGCGCGCTTGGCGTCCAGTTCGGCCGCCACATCGGCGCCGCCGATCAGGTGCACGTTCTGGTTGGCTGCGACCAGGCCGTCGTGCAATTCGCGCAGCGGGTCCTGGCCGGCGCAGATGACGATATTGTCCACCGCCAGGACTTGCGGCTCGCCCTCAGCGCCGATGCGGATATGCAAGCCTTCATCGTCGATCTTCAGGTACTCAACGCTGTTGAGCATCTGCACCTGCTTGTTCTTCAAGCCGGTGCGGTGGATCCAGCCCGTGGTCTTGCCCAGGCCGTCGCCCACCTTGGAAGCCTTGCGTTGCAGCAGGAACACTTCACGGGCCGGTGCATGGCGCTCGGGTTTGATCCCGGCCACGCCGCCACGGGCTTGCAGTTGGGTGTCGATGCCCCATTCTTTCCAGAACGCCTCGCGATCCAGGCTGGTGGAGACGCCTTGGTGCACGAGGAATTCAGACACGTCAAAACCGATGCCACCGGCGCCGATCACGGCCACGCGCTTGCCCACCGGCTTGCGCTCAAGGATCACGTCCAGGTAACTCAGGACCTTGGCGTTGTCGACACCGGGAATCGCCGGGGTACGCGGTGCGATGCCGGTGGCCAGGATCACCTCGTCATAACCACCCGCTACCAGTTGCGCAACGTCCACACGGGTGTTGAGGCACAGCTCGACGTGGGTGGTCTGCAATTTGCGCTTGAAATAACGCAGGGTCTCGAAGAACTCTTCCTTGCCCGGCACGCGCTTGGCGATATTGAACTGGCCGCCGATCTCGCTGGCCGAGTCGAACAAGGTCACTTGATGTCCGCGCTCGGCGGCCACGGTGGCAGCGGCCAGACCCGCGGGGCCTGCGCCGACGACCGCGACCTTTTTGATCTGCTTGACCGGCAGGTAATTGAGTTCGGTTTCGTAGCACGCCCGCGGGTTGACCAGGCAGGTGGTGAGCTTGCCGCCAAAGGTGTGGTCCAGGCAGGCCTGGTTGCAGCCGATGCAGGTATTGATCTCATCAGCGCGCCCGGCAGCGGCCTTGTTGACGAACTCGGGGTCGGCGAGAAACGGCCGCGCCATCGAGACCATATCGGCGTCGCCTTCGGCCAGGATCTGCTCAGCAATTTCCGGAGTGTTGATGCGGTTGGTGGTGATCAGCGGGATCTGTACCGAACCGCGCAATTTGGCCGTGACTTTACTGAACGCACCACGGGGTACCTTGGTGGCGATGGTCGGGATGCGGGCTTCGTGCCAGCCGATACCGGTGTTGATGAGCGTCGCGCCGGCCTGTTCGATGGCTTTGGCCAACTGCACGATTTCTTCCCAGACGCTGCCGCCTTCCACCAGGTCGAGCATCGACAGGCGGAAGATGATAATGAAGTTCGGGCCTACGGCTTCGCGTACCCGGCGCACGATTTCCACCGCCAGGCGCATGCGATTTTCAAAGCTGCCGCCCCAACGGTCGGTGCGATGGTTGGTGTGGGCGGCAAGGAACTGGTTAATGAAATAGCCTTCGGAACCCATGATTTCGACGCCGTCATACCCGGCGACCTGGGCCAGCAGCGAGCAGGTGACAAAATCCTGGATCTGCTTTTCGATGCCCTCTTCATCCAATTCCTTGGGCTTGAACGGGTTGATGGGCGCCTGGATAGCGCTCGGTGCCACCTGCTTGGGGCTGTAGGCGTAACGCCCAGCGTGGAGGATCTGCATGCAGATCTTGCCACCCGCGTCGTGCACGGCCTGGGTGACGATCTTGTGCTTGCGCGCCTCTTCTTCGGTGGTCAGCTTGGCTGCACCGGCGTACACGCCGCCCTCGTCATTGGGGCCGATACCGCCGGTGACCATCAGGCCCACGCCGCCACGGACACGCTCGGCAAAGTAAGCGGCCATACGCTCGAAACCGCCGGGCTTTTCTTCCAGGCCAGTGTGCATCGAGCCCATCAGGGTACGGTTGCGCAAGGTGGTAAAACCCAGGTCTAACGGGGCCAGCAGGTGCGGGTAGGCAGCAGCGGTCATGGTACAGCTCCACAACGGATCATCACGGGACGTGGCGCGCTCGAACGGCGTGCCATCGGTTTATGTCCCACAGACTAAGAGGCGGTGGACCACGGCTCAATGACTGAAACTGACAAGTTATTGATCCAAATGCACAGCGCCCCTTGGCAAGCCACGCCATGGGCCCTACCCTAGTCGCGAACCCTGCACCTGGTCTGTTGTCTGTTGCCCCATGCGTAAACTTCTAGCGTTCACCGTCATCATGGCCCTGGTTGCCTCCCTCGCCGCGTACTTGGTCTGGACCCAGGAGCGCCCCGTGGCGCATTACCTGTCCGACCTGCGCATCACCCTCGCCGTCAACGAGGGCGAACCCGCCGACCGGGGCAACCTGCTGGGCATCCAGCCGGAACTGTTCCCTGCTGATTACCAAAGCCTGGAACGCCTGCACCTGAAGCTGTCGGCCTACCTGCAAAATGCCCGGGACCTTGGGCTGATCAATGCCAAGACCGTGGTGGTGCTGCCGGAACATATCGGCACCTGGCTGATGCTCGGCGCAGAGAAGAATGAGCTGTACCAGGCCGCTCACCTCAAGGACGCCATGAACTGGCTGTCGATCAGCAACCCGCTGCAATTTGCCAAAGCCTGGATCAGCGCCACCGGCGACAACCGCATGGACGATGCATACCTGCGCATGAAAGCCCCGGCCATGGCCCGCGACTATCAAGTGTTGTTTGGCGGCCTCGCCAAAGAATTTGGTGTGACCCTGGTGGCCGGCTCCATCGCCCTGCCCAACCCAAGCGTGATCCAGGGACAACTGGAGATCGGCCACGGCGCGCTGTACAACGTCAGCGTGGTGTTTGCCGCCGACGGCTTGCCGCTGGGCCAGCCGCAGCGCCAGCTTTACCCGATCTACGATGAGCGTGGCTTTATCGAGCCGGGCGATGAGCATGTCGTCAACGTTGTCGACACCCCCGCCGGGCGCCTGGGCATCCTGGTCGGCAGCGACAGCTGGTACCCGGACAACTACCGCAAGCTCAACGAGCAAGGCGCGCAATTGATCGCGGTACCCGCTTTTGTCACCGGCCGCGATACCTGGGAGCGTCCGTGGCGCGGTTTCAAGAGCGTATCTACGCCCTCAGAAGTGAGCCTCAAGCCCGAAGAAACCAGTGAGGGCGCGGCCTGGCGTCGTCTTACCCTGATCAGCCAGCCACCTGTCAGCGAAGCCACCGCGGGCATGAGCGTCTTTCTGCGCGGGCAATTCTGGGACCTGGGCAGCGCCGGCCAGAGTTTTCTCAGCCGCAATGGGCAAGTCTTCGCCGATGGCGACGCCCGTGGTGCGCGCTTGCTGAATATCTGGCTGTAGCGCCTTGAAGCCGGTGCGCCTGGGGGATCTGTCGGTGGGCTTCGTGCACACCCTGGCCGACGCCATCCACAGCCACGGCCTGGACCCACAGCCCCTGCTGCTGCAATACGGCCTTGATCCAGCTCGCCTGGCTGAGGCCGGCGCACGCTTGTCGATCCCGCGCTACATGCGCCTGGGCCACGCGGCCATCCAACTGACCGGCAACCCCGGCCTGGGCCTGCGTATGGGCCAGCTCAGCCGCTTGAGCCAGGCTGGTCTTGCCGGCGTCACTGCCGCTCAAGCGCCTACAGTGCGCGAAGCGGCGCGCACGCTCACACGCTTTGAAGCGCTGTACGGCTCCAACTATCGCGGGCAATCAAGCTTTCATGAAGACGCTGAAGGCGCGTGGCTGCGGTTTTATTCCATCAGCCCCTATAACGCCTACAACCGCTTTGTGGTGGATTCGATCATCGCCGGCTGGCTGCAGCAATTGTCTGGCCTGGCCCAACAGCCGGTGCAGGCCCAGCGGATTGAAATCGAATTCGACGCGCCGGACTACCACGAACACTACAGGGTGTTGGGAGAGGGCGTGGTCCACTTCGGCGCCGAGGTCAATCAACTGCGCCTCAGCCAACCCACCCTGGCGCTGCGCAACCCGCAGCATTGCCCAAGCACCTGGCACCTGTTGCTACAGCTGTGTGAAAGGGAATTAGAGCAATTGACCCGCACCCGCAGCCTGCGCGAGCGCATTACCCGTTTGCTCGGGCCGATGCTCAATGGCGGCCGGGAACCCGACCTGGAGGAAGTGGCGGCACGCTTGAAGCTGCCAACCTGGACATTGCGGCGCAAACTGGCCGAGGAAGGCACGCAGTTTCGCGCGATCCTCAATGACACCCGTCGCGACCTGGCCATGACCTACATTCGCGATACGGAACTGGCGTTCGGCGAGATCGCCTACTTGCTCGGTTTTGCTTCGGCCCAAGCCTTCCAAAGGGCCTTCAGACGCTGGAACAACCAGACCCCAGGGGAATTTCGCCGCAGTCAGCGGCATTCCGCCTGAAGTCAGCGTTACAGCTCGGTGGCATCGTCGACCGGATCCAGCGGGTCCAATTCGAATGCCTGGTACTCCAGCAGCTCTTCCTGGTAATCGTCCATGGTGGACTCCTTTTCGTGTTGAAAGCGGTTGCAGATTAATGACCTGCGAACCCAGCCTAAAGTGCCGTCATGACGAAAAAATGTCGACGTCGTGACATTCCTGCTCTTCAGGATTAAACGTAGCGGCGATCACTGGATTTAACTTAACCGCAACCTCGGTCAAAATGTGGGAGCGGGCTTGCTCGCGAAAGCGGTGTGTCATTCAACACACCTGGCGACTGTTACGCCGTATTCGCGAGCAAGCCCGCTCCAACAGTAGAAGAGCATTGCGTTATTGCGCAGGCATCGGAAGCGGTGGAATCGCTTCTGTCGGGGCCGGCAAGGCAGGATCAGTCGGCGCCGGCGCAACCGGAGCGGGCTCTGTCACCGGTGCAATCGGTGCAGCCTCAGGTGGCGGCGCAAGCGGCTCTGCAGCGGCAGGCGCTACAGGCACCTCCTTCGGCGCTTCGACCTTCTCGGGTGCCGGAGCGGCCTTGGGTTCAGGCACGCCCAGGTCAGCCTTGGGCTGCTCGGGGATATGCTCGGCCTGCTTTACTTCCTGCGGCAGGAACACGTCCACCAACGCAAAGTAACGCTCGTAGAACTTCGGTGCCGAGACGGTCTCGCTTGCCACCTTCACCATCGAGTCGTCGGTGGAGCCAATCGGCATCGACACCGAGCCCAGCACGCCTACACCGAGGCTCGCGGAGTTGTTGACCTTCTTCAGCGCATAGCGGTCCTGCAAGGCATTGGCAAACATCGTCGAGTGATTGCTGCCCTTGCCATCAGCAGCGCACACCACATTGAAACTGATCTGCAGGTGGGTCTCGCCGGTCTGCTGGAAACTCTTGTTGCCGGCCACCAGTTTCGGATCGCTGCTGGTGATAATGTAGCCCTGGCTCAGCAGGGCACGGCGCGCAGCTTCACAGGCCGCCACATCGCTGACCGGGTAATCGCGGGAAAACGTACCGGAATCGTCGAAATTCTCATGTTCATAGATAGCGGTCTTGGGTGACGAGCAGCCCGCGGCGCCCGCCAGCACCAGCGCCAACCCGAGATTGCGCAAGTGAAATGATGTCGACATTGAAAATCCTGAAGAAAACGGTCCGGACGGTATTGTGCAACAGAACGCGACATTGAAGCGCGATTCCTGTCGGTAAAACATCTCAAGCTCAGACAGCGGCGTCAGTAGGAAAAAGCCCGGCGCACATATGATCGATAAAGGCCCGCAGCTTGGCCGAAGCATGGCGACTGGCCGGCCACAGCAACCAGAAACTGCCGCGATGTTCGAGGTGCTCATCCAGCACCCGTCGCAAACGCCCATGTTGTACGGCCTGGTTGACCATGTAGTCCGGCAGGCACGCAATGCCCAGTCCTTCTTGCACCACATGATTGAGGGACTCGATGGTGGTGCTGACCAGCGGTGCGCGCAGGTTCAGTTCCGCAGCCCCCGGGACAGGACGCAGTGGCCAGGGCTCCAGCTTGCCGGTGGCGCAGAATTTGTGCCGCAGGCAGGCGTGATGATTCAGGTCCTGTGGCCGATGGGGCGTACCATGCTGGTCGAAATAGCCGGGCGTACCGACGAGAACCAACTGGTAATGCCCTAGATGGCGCACCATCAAGCGCGAATCTTCTGGCTTGCCGGTGCGAATCACCGCGTCGAAGCCCTCCTCTATCACGTCCACCATGCGGTCGGAAAAATCCACATCCAACTCAATGTCCGGGTAGGCGCGCATAAAATCGCTGATCACCGGCATCAACAAGCCGCGCACTTGGGGCACACTGATCCGCAGCTTGCCGCGAGGGCTGGCAGTGACCTCAGTCAACTCCTGTTCGGCCGCCTCCAGTTCCGCCAGGATGCGCCGCGAACGCTCCAGGAACAGCGCGCCCTCGCTGGTCAGGGTGATACTGCGGGTGCTGCGATGAAACAACCTGACGCCCAGGCGCTCCTCCATCCGCGCAATGCTTTTACCCACCGCCGACGATGACACGCCCAGTACGCGGCCCGCAGCGGTAAAGCTGAGGGTTTGCGCGACCTGCACAAAAACCGAGAGGCTGCCCAGATTGTCCATGGTGATGCCTTTACCGATTGCGGACATCAACGTCCGATAAGTTCGGAACCTTAGCCTGTTTTTCCGCGCCTCGCAGCCCCCTACCCTGGCTCCTTGCCCTTTCAAGGAGAGCGCCCATGAACGACAGTCCCCTATTGGTCGATACAGCGCCCCACGCTGAACGCCTGCCCCTGGCCGGTCTGCTGGCGTTGGCCTGCGCCGGCTTTATCACCATCCTGACCGAGGCGATGCCCGCCGGCTTATTACCGCAAATCGGTGCTGGGCTTGGGGTCTCCCAGGCCCTGGTCGGGCAACTGGTGACCCTCTATGCGCTCGGCTCGTTGCTTGCTGCTATCCCCCTGACATTGCTGACCCAGGGTTGGCGCCGGCGGCCGCTACTGTTGATCGCCATCGGCGGTTTTGCATTGGTTAACAGCGTCACCGCGTTCTCCAGCCACTATGGCTTGACCTTGGCTGCACGATTTTTCGCCGGTGTGTTCGCTGGCTTGCTGTGGGCCTTGTTGGCGGGTTACGCCAGTCGTATGGTCGCACCTCATCTGCAGGGCCGGGCGATTGCCGTGGCCATGCTGGGTGCGCCGCTGGCCTTGTCCCTCGGCGTGCCCGCCGGCACCCTGCTGGGCACGCTTGTCGGATGGCGCGCCAGTTTTGCCATCATGACTGGCCTGACCCTGTTACTGCTGATATGGGCGCGTTGGCAACTGCCGGATTTTGCCGGTGAACCGCCAAGCAAACGCCTCAGCTTACGTCAGGTACTGGCGTTGCCAGGCATCAGGCCGGTGCTCTGGGTGACCTTTACCTACGTGCTCGCGCATAACATTCTCTATACCTACATCGCCCCTTTGCTGGTGCCCGCCGGTATCGACCGCGAGATTGATCGCGTGCTGCTGGTGTTCGGCCTGATGGCCCTGCTGAGCATTTGGCTGGTAGGCATCTGGATTGATCAGCACCTGAGGCTGCTGACCCTCATCAGTTGCGCGATGTTCGCCGTTGCGGCCCTGCTGCTCGGACTATGGTTCAACTGCGTAGTCGCCATTTACGTCAGCGTGGCGTTGTGGGGGCTCGCCTTCGGTGGCCTCCCAGCGCTATTGCAAACCGCGCTGGCCAAGTCGGCTGGCAACTCGGCCGATACCGCCCAATCGATGTTGGTTACGGTATGGAACCTGGGCATCGCAGGAGGTGGATTAGTGGGCGGGCTCTTGCTCGAACGTTGGGGCGTCGTGGCATTTCCATGGGCAGTTCTAGGATTGATCGTGTTGGCGCTGGGTGCAATCCGGGGTAAAGCGCTGCCCGCGCGATGACAAGTTTGTTTACAACTTATTCCTCACCTTCCTATCATCGCCCCTGGGTGCGTTGTTGCATAAAGCACGGCGCAGGTTAAAAGCCAAGCATTGGTCGGGCCGCCAATGGAGATTTGTCGTGCCTGATAAACACCCCGCCATTCCCCGCCCCCAACGTTTGACTGAGGGCGCGCTGTCCGCCCTTGAGCGCTTTTCACACATCGAAGCCGTCAGCGGTATCGTGCTGCTGCTCGCCGCCATCGTCGCGCTGGTGTGGGCCAACAGCCCCGCCGCCGCGACCTACGAGCATTTCTGGAACACGCCCATCACCCTCGGGCTGGGCGATTACAGCGTGTCGCGCTCCCTGCATTTTCTGGTGAATGACGGGCTGATGACCATTTTCTTTCTGGTAGTCGGTGCCGAGATCCGCCAGGAAATCAAAGACGGCGCCCTCGCTAACCTGAAGCTGGCCACGCTGCCGTTGGGCGCGGCGTTGGGCGGTGTGCTGATGCCCGCCCTCATCTACACCCTGCTCAACCACGGCACCCCCGCCGCGAGTGGCTGGGCGGTCCCCACCGCGACCGACATCGCCTTTGCCGTGGGCGTGCTCGCGCTGCTGGGCAAATCGATTCCCAGTGGCGTGCGCATCCTGCTGCTGGCCTTGGCGATCATCGATGACATCGTGGCGATTCTGATCATCGCGATCTTTTTCACCGCCAGCCTCGACTACATGGGCTTGGTGATTGCTGTCGGCGGGCTGGCCCTGGTGTTGGTGTTCCAACGCATGGGCATCAGCAAGGCGGCGATCTACCTGCTGCCAGGCGCTATCGTGTGGTTTGGCCTGCTCAAGACCGGCGTGCACCCAACACTCGCCGGGGTGATCCTTGGCTTGATGACCCCCGTCAATTCCAAGCCCACCCGGGAACGCCCGCTGGAAACCATCGAACGCACCTTCAACGAGCTGATGGACCGGTTCTCGCAGCCAGCCGAAGGGGCCCAGCAAGTCGCCACGCCCCTCAAACAATTGCGCGAAGCTCAACGGGAAATACTGCCGCCAGTGCAGCGTGTTCAATCGGCGCTGCACCCCTGGGTCGCGTTCGGCGTAATGCCGCTGTTTGCATTGGCCAACGCCGGTGTGAGCCTGGACGGTTTCAATCTGGATGACCCGCTGGCCCATGGCGTATTTATGGGTGTCGTCTTCGCCCTGGTGCTCGGCAAGCCTCTGGGCGTGATGCTGGCGAGCCTGGCGCTGGTCAAGCTCAACATCTGCAAACTGCCTGACGGTGTGACCTGGACGGGCGTTGGCCTGGTAGGGCTGTTGGCGGGGATCGGTTTCACCATGTCGATCTTTATCTCGTCCCTGGCATTTTCCGACCCGGCCCTGCTGTCGGCTGCGAAGCTGAGCGTATTGGCGGCTTCAACCCTGGCGGCGGTGATCGGGTTGACGTGGGGCAAGCTCAAGTTTGCTGCCAAGCCTATCTGAGGCAGAGCACTAACCTGTGGCGAGGGAGCTTGCTCCCGCTGGGTCGCGAAGCGGCCCTAAAAAGCTGGGACTGCTGCGCAGTCAACGGGAGCAAGCTCCCTCGCCACAGTGACAGTCCCATTTAACTGAGTAGCCGCTTTATCAAGGGCAAAAAAAGACCCCGGCCTTTTCAGGTCGGGGTCTTTTTATTCAGGCCGGCATCAGTACTTCTTGATGTCTGCCTGGGTTTCCAGCTGCTTGCGGTAGGCCGCGAAGTCCTGCTGGCCAATACGGGAAGCGAGGAAGCGGCGGTATTGCGCCTTTTCTTCGTCCGTAGGGGCCGCCGCTTCGTTCACGCCGTTCAAGCGCACGATCATCAGGCTGCCATCGCGCAGGGTCACGGTGGTAAAGGTAGGCTTGTCCTTGGCCGCCGGCTTAGGCATGCGGAACAAGGCTTGCAGCACGGCCGGGTCGATAGACTCCTGACCACGGGTAGCCGCCTCAGTCACCTTCCAAGCCTGACCGTCAACCGGCTGGTCCAGCGCGGTCTTGCCATCACGCAGGCTGGCGATCAACTCGTCGGCACGGGCTTTGGCAGCAGCGCTTGCGCGCTCCTTGGTCATCTGGGTGCGAATGGCCGCCTCGACCTTCTCGAGCGGCAGTTGGGCCGGCTTGAGATGCTCCTTGGCACGCAGCACGATGATGGTTTCCGGGTCCAGTTCGATGGCGCTGCTGTTGGCACCTTCATCCAGCACTTCCGGGCTGAATGCGGCAGTGACCACGGCACGGTTGGCCGCTACACCTTCGCCACCTTCGCGGCCAAACGGCGCGGAAGTATGGACGGTCAGCTTCAGGTCAGACGCCGGCTGGGCCAGGTCAGAGGCTTCGAATGCCGCATCTTCCAATTGCTTGGTCGCTTCGACAAAACGCTGTTCAACCTGCTGTGCCTTGAGATCGCGGGTCAGCTTGTCTTTCAGGCTGGCGAACGATGGCACTTCAGGCGCTTCAACGCCCAGCAACTTGATCAGGTGCCAACCGAAGGTGGTGCGCACCGGCGCCGACACCTGGTCTTGCTTCAAGCCGTACAAGGCGGTTTCGAAGTCCGGGTCGTAAACACCAGGGCCAGCAAAACCGAGGTCGCCGCCATTGTTGGCCGAACCTGGATCCTGGGAGAACTCCTTGGCCAGAGCTTCGAACTTCTCACCCTTGGCCAGGCGCGCCTGGATGTCTTCGATCTTGGCCTTGGCTTGCGCCTCGGTGACCTTGTCGTTGACTTCAATCAGGATATGCGCGGCACGACGCTGTTCAGCGAGGTTGGCGGTTTCCTTCTCGTAGGCAGCCTGCAGCTCATCGTCCTTGACAGTCACCTGGTCGAAGAAGGAAGACTTCTTCAATTCCAGATAGTCGATGACCACTTGGTCCGGGGTCATGAACTCTTTGGCGTGCTGGTCGTAGTAGGCTTTGACCTCATCGTCGGTGAGTTTCACCGCCGCGGGATCAGCCTTGATGTTGACGGTGGCGAAATCGCGGGTCTGTTTTTCCAGACGGGCAAATGCCAGCACCTCGGCGTCGGTCACAAACCCGCTGCCGGCGATGCCTGCGCGAACCTGGCCGATCAGCATTTCCTGGGTCAGCATCTGACGGAATTGCATGCGGCTATAGCCCAGCTGGCGGATCACCTGGTCAAAGCGTTCGGCGTTGAACTTGCCGTCCACCTGGAATTCCGGCGTCTGCAGGATCACCTGATCCAGCGCAGCTTCCGAGAAGCCGAACTTGGAATCGGCAGCGCCTTGCAGCAGCAGCTTGCGATCGATCAGGCCCTTGAGGGCAGCATCGCGCAGCAGTTTTTCGTCGAGCAGGGAAGCATCGAAATCCTTACCCAACTGTTGCATCAGCTGGCGCCGTTGCATATCGACAGCCTGGCTCAGCTCGGTCTGGGTGATTTGTTCACCGTTGACCTTGGCCACGTCCTGCTTGTTATTACCCGAAGCCTGGAAAATGGCTTCGATACCGGTGAACGCCATCAAAGCGACGATGATCCCGATAATGGTCTTGGCAATCCAGCCTTGTGAATTGTCCCTGATATTTTGCAGCATGCGTCCCCCAGAAACGGTTGAACTTCAAAAATTAGGCAACCGTGGAGCGTGGGTAGAGTCCGGATAGAAGAAAGGCGCATCCGAGGATGCGCCTTCTCGTAACTGGCGGAGCGGACGGGGGTTCGAATCTGCACCCCCGGCGTGGCGACCCGATACGTGGGTCAGCTACCGCTCCGCTGCCAGGCCAGACCTGCGTCCGACCCGGGTAAGCAAAGGCTTGAACGAAGCTTAGTTAACGGCTTCTTTCAGGGCTTTACCGGCTTTGAAACCTGGTTTCTTGGCAGCAGCGATTTGCAGTGCTTTGCCGGTCTGTGGGTTACGGCCAGTGCGAGCTGGGCGGTCAGTCACAGAGAAAGTACCGAAGCCTACCAGTACCACGGAGTCGCCGGCCTTCAGAGCGCCAGTGACGGATTCGATTACTGCGTCCAGCGCACGGCCAGCAGCAGCTTTCGGGATATCAGCGGATGCAGCGATAGCATCAATCAGTTCCGACTTGTTCACTCTAAGTCCCCTTATATATCTATTGAGTATGATTCTAAGTTTTTTGGTAAAAAGCAAAACCAGTGCTGAATGGCCTACAGACACTTAAGAGCCGCTTTATAACAAGGGCTCTAAAAAGCTGTCAAGGAAGCCCCCCAGGCTCCAACACATTAATGCGTGCTAATTCTTTCCTTGGAATCGGACTCGCGTTTTTCGTCCTTCGCGACGATCTCCGGGGCCACATCCGGCAAGGGCTCCGGCGCGTATTGCAGCGCAATTTGCAGGACCTCGTCAATCCATTTAACCGGTTTAATCTGAAGATCCTGCTTGATATTGTCAGGAATTTCCTTCAAGTCGCGAACATTCTCTTCAGGAATGATCACGGTCTTGATTCCACCTCGGTGCGCAGCGAGTAATTTCTCTTTCAGACCACCGATCGCCAATACCTGGCCACGCAGGGTAATTTCTCCGGTCATCGCGACATCAGCGCGCACAGGAATGCCGGTCAACGCTGATACCAGCGCCGTGCACATGCCTACGCCAGCGCTAGGGCCGTCTTTGGGGGTCGCCCCTTCCGGCATGTGGATATGGGTGTCGTGCTTCTCGTGGAAGTCCAGCGGGATGCCCAGGCTGCGGGCGCGGCTGCGTACCACGGTCTGCGCGGCCGTAATGGATTCGACCATCACATCACCCAGGGAGCCGGTCTTGATCAACTGGCCTTTGCCCGGAATCACCGCCGCTTCGATGGTGAGCAATTCGCCACCCACCTGGGTCCACGCCAAGCCAGTCACCTGGCCGACCTGATCCTGCTGCTCGGCCAGGCCGTAGCGGAATTTCTTCACGCCCAGGAAGTGTTCCAGGGAATCGGCGACCACCTTCACAGAGAAGCGTTTTTCCAACGCGTGCTCCTTCACCGCCTTGCGGCAGATCTTCGCGATCTGGCGCTCAAGGCCCCGTACACCGGCCTCGCGGGTGTAGTAGCGCACGATGTCACGGATCGCCTCGACCTCGAATTCGATCTCGCCCTTCTTCAGGCCGTTGGCCGAAATCTGCTTGGGCGCCAGGTACTTGACCGCGATGTTGATCTTCTCGTCTTCGGTGTAGCCCGGCAGACGAATCACCTCCATCCGATCCAGCAAGGCTGGCGGAATGTTCATGGAGTTGGAGGTGCACAAGAACATTACGTCAGACAAGTCGTAGTCGACTTCCAGGTAATGGTCGTTGAAATTATGGTTCTGCTCGGGATCAAGCACTTCGAGCAAGGCCGACGCCGGGTCGCCACGCATGTCGCTGCCCATTTTGTCGATTTCATCGAGCAGGAACAGCGGGTTGCGTACACCCACTTTTGTCATCTTTTGAATCAATCTTCCTGGCATCGAACCGATGTAGGTACGGCGATGACCACGGATCTCAGCTTCGTCACGCACGCCACCCAAGGCCATGCGCACGAACTTGCGGTTAGTCGCGCTGGCAATCGATTCCGCCAGGGAAGTTTTACCCACACCTGGAGGCCCGACCAGGCACAGCACCGGACCGCGGATTTTTTTCACACGTTTTTGCACGGCGAGGTACTCAAGGATGCGCTCCTTGACCTCTTCCAAACCGTAATGGTCAGCGTCGAGAATCTCTTCAGCACGGGCCAGGTCCAGGCGCACCTTGGTCTGGGCCTTCCACGGCACTTGCACCAACCAGTCGATATACGAGCGCACCACAGTGGCTTCGGCCGACATTGGCGACATCTGCTTAAGCTTGTTCAGCTCGGCGGTGGCCTTGGTCAGGGCGTCTTTGGGCAGGCCAGCGGCATCGATACGCTTTTTCAGCTCTTCGATTTCGTTGTGGCCTTCCTCGCCGTCGCCGAGCTCCTTCTGAATGGCCTTCATCTGCTCATTCAGGTAGTACTCGCGCTGGCTACGTTCCATCTGCTTCTTCACGCGGCCACGGATACGCTTCTCAACCTGCAACAGGTCGATTTCGCCATCCAGCATCGCCAATACGTGTTCGACACGGGCCGACAGGTCGATGATTTCGAGGATGTCTTGCTTCTGCTCGATCTTCAGCGCCATGTGTGCAGCCATGGTGTCGACCAGGCGGCTCGGTTCATCAATGCTGTTGAGCGAAGACAGGACTTCAGCCGGGACTTTCTTGCCCAACTGCACATATTGCTCGAACTGCGACAGCAGGCTGCGCACGAACACCTCGGATTCACGCTCCGGGGCTTCGACTTCTTCGATCAGCGCCACTTCCGCGCGCAGGTGGCCGTCCACCTCCATAAAGCGCTCTACGGCACCGCGCTGCTCACCTTCGACCAACACCTTGACGGTGCCATCGGGCAGCTTGAGCAATTGCAGGACAGTGGCAATGGTGCCGACGCGATACAGGGCATCTTCACCCGGATCATCATCAGCAGGATTCTTCTGGGCCAACAGCAGGATTTGCTTGTCGCCCGTCATCGCGGCCTCGAGGGCTTCGATAGACTTCTCGCGCCCCACGAACAGCGGGATAACCATGTGCGGATAGACGACGACATCGCGCAACGGCAGGAGAGGCAATTCGATGGTTGTCTTCATGATTTCGCCTCTATGACAGTTCAAAAATAAGCTTGAAACCAAGATGGGGGTTACATGCAAAAAAAACAAGCTCAATGCCAGTAGTTAAACGCATGAATACACGCGAATTTAACCACCGCCCTAAGAAACGCCCCCAAAGACAAGGGGCCCCTAGAGGCCCCTTGCTTGTACCGCAACTGCTGAACGCTTATGCGTCGGGTGCAGCCTTGGCAGCCGGCTCACTGTTTTCGTAGATATACAGTGGCTTGGACTTGCCTTCGATCACGCTTTCATCGATCACCACTTTACTCACCTCAGACTGCGAGGGGATTTCGTACATGGTGTCGAGCAACACGCCTTCGAGGATAGAACGCAGGCCACGTGCACCGGTCTTACGCTCCAGTGCTCGCTTGGCCACCGATTTCAGCGCGTCGGTCCGGAACTCGAGGTCTACACCTTCCATCTCGAACAATTTGCCGTATTGCTTGGTCAGGGCGTTTTTCGGCTCGGTGAGGATCTGGATCAAAGCCGCCTCATCCAACTCGTCCAACGTGGCCAGGACCGGCAGACGGCCAACGAATTCCGGGATCAGACCGAACTTGACCAGATCGTCAGGCTCGACTTCACGCAGGGACTCGCCCACCTTCTTGCCCTCTTCCTTGCTGCGCACTTCCGCACTGAAACCAATGCCGCCACGGGTGGAACGCTGCTGAATCACCTTCTCCAGACCGGAGAACGCACCGCCACAAATGAACAGGATGTTACGCGTATCAACCTGAAGGAATTCCTGCTGCGGATGCTTGCGACCACCTTGCGGCGGTACGGACGCAACCGTGCCTTCGATCAGTTTCAACAGGGCCTGCTGCACGCCTTCACCGGAAACGTCCCGGGTGATCGACGGGTTATCAGACTTGCGCGAAATCTTGTCGATTTCGTCGATGTAGACAATACCCATCTGGGCTTTCTCTACGTCGTAGTCGCACTTCTGCAGCAGTTTCTGAATGATATTCTCGACATCTTCACCCACGTAGCCAGCCTCGGTGAGGGTGGTGGCGTCGGCGATGGTGAACGGAACGTTCAGCAGGCGAGCGAGGGTTTCTGCAAGCAGGGTTTTACCCGAGCCTGTAGGACCGATCAGCAAGATGTTGCTCTTGCCGAGTTCAACCTCATCACCTTTCTTGTCACGCTGGTTCAAGCGCTTGTAGTGGTTGTACACCGCTACGGCCAGAACCTTCTTTGCACGCTCTTGACCAATGACGTACTGGTCAAGGATGCCGCTGATTTCTTTAGGCGAAGGTAATTTATGCGCACTGCTCTCGGCCTGGGCTTCCTGCACCTCCTCACGGATGATGTCATTGCACAGGTCGACGCATTCGTCGCAGATAAACACCGAGGGGCCGGCAATCAATTTGCGTACTTCATGCTGGCTTTTGCCACAGAAGGAGCAATAGAGCAGCTTGCCGTTGTCCTCGCCGTTGCGGGTGTCAGTCATTCGTTCGATCCAAATCCGATAGGCTTGCAACACAAGATGAAGGCTTATGCGGGCTTTTTCAAGCCCGCCAGTGGTCAGACATGCCGACCAGCCCTATTTTGAGCGGCTTATATTAAGCGGGGCGCTTGTCGATCACTGCGTCGATCAACCCGTATTCCTTGGCGGCTTCAGCGCTCATGAAATTGTCACGGTTGGTATCGCGCTCGATTTCTTCCAGGGTGCGCCCGCTGTGCTTGGCCATCAGCGTGTTGAGACGCTCACGAATGAAGAGGATTTCCTTGGCGTGGATTTCGATGTCCGACGCCTGGCCCTGGAAACCGCCCAGCGGCTGGTGAATCATCACGCGCGAGTTCGGCAGGCAGAAACGCTTGCCTTCGGCACCCGCAGTCAGCAGGAAGGCGCCCATGCTGCACGCCTGGCCAATACAGGTGGTCGACACGTTTGGCTTGATGAACTGCATGGTGTCGTAGATCGACATGCCCGCAGTCACCGAACCGCCCGGTGAGTTGATGTAGAGATGGATGTCCTTGTCCGGGTTTTCCGCTTCAAGGAACAGCAATTGCGCACAGATCAGGTTGGCCATGTAGTCCTCTACCGGGCCAACCAGAAAGATCACTCGCTCCTTGAGCAGGCGCGAGTAGATGTCGTAGGCGCGTTCGCCACGAGCGGACTGCTCGACAACCATCGGGACCAAGCCGCCTGCGGCCTGGATATCAGAGTTCTGCTGAATATAGGAATTACGGAACATGCTCTGCAGTTACTCCCAAATAGTCATGTCTTGAAAACGCATAAGCCAGCGCGAGGCTGGCTTATGGTTGAATTTCCAACGAGTTGGACAATCAGTCGGCTTGTGCTGCTTCCGCCGGTTTGACTGCTTCTTCGTAAGAGACCGCTTTATCGGTCACCTTAGCCTTCTGCAGAACAGTATCCACAACTTGTTCTTCCAGCACAACCGAACGTACTTCGTTCATCTGCTGCTCATTCTTGTAGTACCAAGCCACGACCTGCTCAGGCTCCTGGTAGGCCGAAGCCATTTCCTGGATCATTTCACGAACGCGGTCTTCGTCTGGCTTGAGGTCGAACTGCTTGACCACTTCAGCCACGATCAGGCCCAGCACAACGCGGCGCTTGGCTTGCTCTTCGAACAGCTCGGCCGGCAGTTGGTCAGGCTTGATGTTGCCACCAAACTGCTGAACCGCTTGAACGCGCAGACGATCCACTTCGTTGGACAGCAGGGCCTTAGGCACTTCGATCGGGTTGGCGGCCAGCAGACCGTCCATGACCTGGTTCTTGACCTTGGACTTGATAGCCTGGCGCAGCTCACGCTCCATGTTCTTGCGAACTTCGGTGCGGAAGCCTTCGATGCCGGTTTCCTTGATGCCGAACTGGGCGAAAAACTCTTCGTTCAGCTCTGGCAGCTTAGGCTCGGAAACGCTGTTGACGGTAACGGTGAACTCGGCGGCTTTGCCAGCCAGGTCCAGGTTCTGGTAGTCAGCAGGGAAAGTCAGGTTCAGAACGCGCTCTTCGCCGGCTTTGGCGCCAACCAGGCCGTCCTCGAAACCAGGGATCATGCGGTTGGAACCCAGCACCAGTTGAGTGCCCTTTGCGGAGCCGCCAGCGAACACTTCGCCGTCAACCTTGCCAACGAAATCGATGTTCAGTTGGTCTTCGTTCTGGGCGGCACGGTCGGCCACTTCAAAACGAGTGTTCTGCTTGCGCAGGATTTCCAGCATGTTGTCCAGGTCCGAATCGGCCACTTCGGCGCTCAGACGCTCGATTTCGATACCGTCGAAACCGGCCACTTCAAATTCCGGGAACACTTCGAATACGGCAACGTATTCCAGGTCCTTGCCCGCTTCCAGGGACTTGGGCTCGATCGAAGGCGAGCCTGCCGGGTTCAGCTTTTGCTCGACAACGGCTTCGTAGAAAGAAGCCTGGATCACGTCACCTACAGCTTCCTGGCGCGCATCGGCACCAAAACGACGCTTGATTTCGCTCATCGGCACTTTGCCTGGACGGAAACCAGCGATCTTGGCCTTTTGGGCAGTCTGCTGCAGACGCTTGTTGACCGCAGTCTCGATACGCTCTGCCGGCACGGTGATGCTCAGGCGGCGCTCGAGAGCAGTAGTATTTTCAACAGAAACTTGCATGGATATTCCTCGTTGCACAGACATTAGCCGGCCATTTCCGACCCCAATCAAGGGCATGCATTCTAGTGGGTCAAACTCAAGAAGTCACCCTACTGAAAACACAGCGGAAAACAGCCGGCAATTTATCGGTACGAAAGCACTGAAGTACCTCGCCCCGGTGACAAATACAGCCAAATTGCGCCAGGGCTCTGCGCCGCCCCTCTCTATATATAGAAGGAACACGCATCCATCTCCCTGACGGCCCGCCCTGCGAACAGAGCGAGCAAGCAACGCGGCATCATCGAGATACACAAATACGACGACACGCCCTGCCGGGGCAGCCCAGCACCTGCGACCACCCAATCTCAAACCGCCAAAACCAAAAAAGGCGCCAGACTGTTAAATCTGGCGCCTTTCGAATATGGGGTGGACGAAGGGGATCGAACCCTCGACAACGGGAGTCACAATCCCGTGCTCTACCAACTGAGCTACGCCCACCATATTGCGTTAACAAAGAAACCAAACCACTTCTTTGTTGAGCCCTGCCCCGCCTGACGACCGGGAAAAGCTTTAATTGGTGCGGATGAAGAGACTCGAACTCTTACGCCTCGCGGCGCTGGAACCTAAATCCAGTGTGTCTACCAATTCCACCACATCCGCGCTTGAAGCTCTTAAAGCAAAGGCGCCAGACTGTTAAATCTGGCGCCTTTTCAGAATATGGGGTGGACGAAGGGGATCGAACCCTCGACAACGGGAGTCACAATCCCGTGCTCTACCAACTGAGCTACGCCCACCATATAGCGCTACTTGTGCCAAAGCTGCCTAATGGCGCACCCGGCAGGACTCGAACCTGCGACCATCCGCTTAGAAGGCGGATGCTCTATCCAGCTGAGCTACGGGCGCCTTATTAATCTGTACTCTTGGAGGATTACAAACTAAGTGCTTCCAGCCTTGCAGTACAACTATTCTGCTCGACCTTCTTAACCAGTGCTAGGCTGTGCCCGACAAGTGCGACGAATAGTATAGATGCCCCGGAAACCCGTCAAATCTTTTTTGAAAAAAACTGATTTTATTTAAGGGGTTAGGGCAATTTGCAGACCAAGCGCCTTTGCCCTCGCGCCTTGGCATGCGAGAATGCGCGCACTTTTCTTCCCCCTCTCGATGGTTAATCACGCGTAATGACTGCACAACTTATCGACGGCAAATCAATCGCCGCCAGCCTGCGCCAGCAGATCGCCAAACGAGTCACCGAGCGCAGCCAGCAAGGCCTGCGCACGCCTGGCCTCGCGGTGATCCTGGTCGGCAGCGATCCTGCCTCTCAGGTTTATGTCTCGCACAAGCGTAAAGACTGTGAAGAGGTCGGCTTTATTTCCAAGGCCTATGACTTGCCTTCGGACACCACTCAACAGGCCCTGACCGACCTGATTGACAGCCTCAACGATGACCCGAACATGGACGGCATCCTGCTGCAACTTCCACTGCCAGAGCACCTGGACGCCTCCAAGCTGCTGGAGCGCATCCGCCCGGACAAAGACGTCGACGGTTTCCACCCTTATAACGTCGGCCGCCTGGCCCAACGCATTCCCCTGCTGCGCCCATGCACCCCCAAAGGCATCATGACGCTGCTGGAAAGCACCGGTGTCGACCTGTATGGCCTTGACGCTGTGGTGGTGGGCGCATCGAACATCGTCGGTCGCCCGATGGCCATGGAGCTGCTGCTGGCCGGCTGCACCGTGACCGTCACCCACCGCTTCACCAAGGACCTGGCCGGCCACGTCGGCCGCGCTGACCTGGTGGTAGTCGCCGCCGGCAAGCCGGGCCTGGTCAAGGGTGAGTGGATCAAGGAAGGCGCCATCGTCATCGACGTGGGCATCAACCGCCAGGAAGACGGCAAGTTGGTGGGCGACGTGGTGTATGAAACCGCCCTGCCCCGCGCTGGCTGGATCACACCAGTGCCAGGCGGCGTCGGGCCCATGACCCGGGCCTGCCTGTTGGAAAATACCTTGTACGCAGCGGAAACCCTGCATGGTTAATAACCAGGCGTAATGAAAAAGCCCTGCCTTAGCGCAGGGCTTTTTATTGCACGTAAAAAAACCGTTTTTTCTTAGTTTTTAAGCACTTTCGTCTGGTTCTAGAAGAACATTCGACAGTTCTTCATCCATACTCCTAAAATGTAACGCCCTTTGTCACAAGATCCGTTCTACAACGGCATTTCCTTACTTTTTTAGCGAGTTCATCCGCGTGAAAATTCGTCTTTCTATTGTCAGCCTGTTTTTTGCTTTGGCAGGTACCTTCGCCCACGCCGCCGAAACCACCCTGGCCCCGCGTGACGCCTCCAAGCTGCAGATCGCCTCCGGCAGCGCCATGCTGGTCGATTTGCAGACCAATAAAGTCATATATTCCAGCAACCCCGACGTGGTTGTACCCATCGCCTCGGTGAGCAAGCTGATGACCGGCCTGATCGTCCTCGAAGCCAAGCAGAATATGGACGAGTACATCGACATCAACATCACCGACACGCCCGAGATGAAAGGCGTGTTCTCCCGGGTGAAGATCGGTAGCCAGATGCCGCGCAAGGAAATGCTGCTGATCGCGCTGATGTCTTCGGAAAACCGCGCCGCCGCCAGCCTGGCCCACCACTATCCAGGCGGTTATTCGGCCTTCATCGCCGCGATGAACGCCAAGGCCAAATCCCTGGGCATGACCAGCACCCACTACGTGGAGCCCACCGGTCTGTCGATTCATAACGTCTCGACCGCCCGCGACCTGAGCAAGCTGCTGGCCTATGCGCGCAAGTTTCCGATGCTCAGCCAGTTGAGCACCACCAAGGAAAAGACTGTGTCGTTCCGCAAGCCCAACTACACCTTGGGCTTCTCCAACACCGACCACCTGATCAACCGCGCCAATTGGGATATCAAGCTGACCAAGACCGGCTTCACCAACCAGGCCGGCCATTGCCTGGTGCTGGTGACGAGCATGGGCAATCGCCCGGTGTCGCTGGTAATCCTGGATGCCTTTGGCAAGTTCACCCACTTTGCCGATGCCAGCCGTATTCGTAGCTGGGTCGAGACCGGCAAAGGCGGCGCCGTGCCGGATGTGGCGCTGCGTTACAAGGCCGATAAGAACCTCAAGAATCGAGCGACTGCTACGGAAGTACGTCGATAAACAGCGATTTTAGTGTGGGAGCGGGCTTGCTCGCGAATGCGGTGGGTCAGCCTAAGCATTCAGCGACTGACACTGCGCCTTCGCGAGCAAGCCCGCTCCCACATTTGAGTTTCACTTCTTCTCTGCCAACACCTTGAGCGCTTGGGCCGCCGCTTGCTCCTGCCCCGCCTGCGCCGTGGCGTTGGCCGCATCGCGCCAGCGCTGCGCATCCACGTTGGCCGGCAACTGGCTCGGGCGCTGGGTGAGGATGGCCCAATGGCCCGCGCCCTTCCACGCCGAATCGAAGTCGCTGAAGCTCATGCTCAATCGACGCTCCTTGCCTGAGCGCAACAGCACGGTACTTTTCTGCTGGTTGAACCCCACCACCACGACATAACGCTCCCCGGACCAATAGCTGGCGTTGATCCGCGCCATCACCGGGTAACCCGCCGCTACCTGGGCAAACACGGCGGTCAGCTTGGCGTCCAATGGGTACACCATCAGCCCATACTCACGCGCCAGCACCTGCATGTTGCGTTCAAGGTCCGCCTCGGCGCCGGGCAGGCGCAGTGGTTTATCAAGCAAACCCGGTGTCATGACAATGCCTTGTTGCGACAGCATGCTGGCAAGTGCCGCAGGACCACTCTGATAAGCCTCGCTGCGAAAGGTTGGCACGCCATTGAGTTCAACGCGCTCCGGCAAGCCTGGCAGTTTCGACGGGGTACTGGAACAGGCCGCCAGCCCAAGGGCAACGGCCAGCAGCAAGGAAGTTTTAAGGTTCGACCGTAAGCGCAATTTTTTCACTCTCTTGATCAACTGCCGGTAAAGGCCCCGATCATAGGGCGCCCCGCCCCGCCGGTATAGCCCACTGGCCCAGTAAAGCGGCGCTGATAGAGCAAACAAGTTGGACAGACTCGACCATTGGTCAATAGCAGGCAACCGCCGGCTGGCTAGACTGTCCATTGAGAAGACTGTGTGTGCCCCAAGTGGGCGAAAGGAGGCCCGAATGAGCCTTGCGACAACGATTTTCCTGTTGATCTGTGGTTGGCTGGCCGTCGCCGCCGCCATGCTGTGGGGGGTCATGCGCGTGACGCGCCGGCATCATCATCCCCACGTCAAACCTGCTGAACCCGCCGAGCCACGCAAGACGACGGCGCATCACGCCTAGCCAGGCATGCAATTGAAGTCCTGGGTCGCGGCAATTTCCTTGCCGTGGCCGTCCTCAAGGGACGCACGCACCGTGGTGCCCAGGCTCGATTCCACCAGGGTGTAGTGCTCACCTGCCTTGAAATGCTTGTACTCGATGCGGCCCTGGCAGTCCTGCTGGTTGTCATCACCCGGCTCGTCTTCAAATAAAGTCACGTCCAGGCGATGGTCCCCCGGGGTCACTTCAAAATAGCGCCCATCGTCCACACGCTTGCCATCGACACGCTCGGCCATCAGGTCATTCGGCGCTTCTTCCTGCAAGCCGATCCAGGCTTGGCTGGGGTCCGCCTTGGGGATCGGGCCGGCGCACGCCGACAACAAACAGACAAAGCCAAGGACGGGAACTAACAACAGTGGTTTAAGTGACATGACAGGGCTCCAAAGGGCAGATGTAAAAAGGGCGTATCCGATGGCTGACAAGCTTGATCAGCCGCCCTTCCTGGAACAAATGAATCCCTATGAAAGTATCTTCAGCCCTTGACTAAAACTTCCTTCACCTGGCTGAAAGGTGCGTGTTAGGTGGGTCGGTCAAGACTGCCGGGGTTTGCAATCCTGCTCTTCTCGGAGACTCACGCATGCTCGGGCTGGTAAAGACCGCACTGCACAAGCCGTACACCTTCATCGTGCTGGCTATATTCATCTGCATCATCGGGCCGATGGCGGCCCTGCGCACGCCCACGGATGTTTTTCCCGATATCGGCATTCCCGTGGTCGCCGTGGTCTGGCAGTACAACGGCCTGTCCCCGGACGCCATGGCCGGCCGGGTGATCTACACCTACGAACGCTCCCTGAGCACCACCGTCAACGACATCGAACATATCGAGTCGCAATCGCTGCCCGGCATGGGCATCGTCAAGATCTTCTTCCAGCCTGGCGTCGATATCCGTACCGCCAACGCCCAGGTCACGGCGGTGTCACAGACTGTGCTCAAGCAAATGCCACCGGGCATCACCCCGCCGCTGATCCTCAACTACAGCGCCTCCACGGTGCCGATCCTGCAAATGGCGTTTTCCAGCCCCAGCCTGTCGGAAGCCAAAATTCGCGACCTGGTGCAGAACAATATCCGCCTGCCCTTGAGCGCCCTGCCTGGCCTGGCCATGCCTACACCGATGGGCGGCAAGCAACGGCAGATCACCCTCGACCTCGACCCTCAGGCGCTGGCCGCCAAAGGCTTGTCGGCCCAGGATGTGGGCAATGCCCTGGCGCTGCAGAACCAGATCATCCCGGTGGGCACCGCCAAGCTGGGCCTCAACGAATACACGATCCTGCTCAATAACAGCCCCAAGGCCATCGATGAACTCAACGACCTGCCGATCAAGACGGTTGACGGGGCGCTGATCACCATCGGCCAAGTGGCCCACGTGCGCGACGGTTCACCGCCGCAAACCAATATCGTGCGGGTCGACGGCCATCGCGCCGTGCTGATGCCGGCGCTGAAAAACGGCAGCATCTCCACCCTGTCGATCATCGACGGTATCCGGCAGATGCTGCCGCGCATCGACGAAACCCTGCCGCCGTCGCTGAAAACCTCGCTGCTGGGCGATGCCTCGGCGTTCGTCAAGCAGTCGGTGGGCAGCGTGGCCCAGGAAGGCATCATTGCTGCACTGCTCACCAGTGCGATGATCCTGCTGTTTCTCGGCAGTTGGCGCTCGACCTTGATCATCGCCGCGTCGATTCCCCTGGCAGTACTGTCGGCCATCGCGCTATTGGCTGTCAGTGGGCAAACCCTCAACGTCATGACGTTGGGCGGGCTGGCGTTGGCGGTGGGCATCCTGGTGGACGACGCCACGGTGACCATCGAAAACATCAACTGGCACCTGGAGCAAGGCAAGGCGGTGAAGGCCGCGATTCTCGACGGCGCCGCGCAAATCGTCGGCCCGGCGTTCGTCTCGCTGTTGTGCATCTGCATCGTGTTCGTGCCGATGTTTTTGCTGCAAGGCATCGCCGGTTACCTGTTCCGGCCAATGGCGCTGGCGGTGATCTTTGCCATGGCCAGTTCGTTCATTCTCTCGCGCACCCTGGTGCCGACACTGGCGATGTTTTTGCTCAAACCGCATAGGCCGGAGCCAGGCGCGGGGCATCATCCGGAAGATGCATTCATCAATCACCACGAGGGTGAACAACACCCGAAACCACGCAATGCGTTGCTGCAATCGGTGCTGAATTTTCAACAGGGATTCGAGCGGCACTTTTCCAATGTCCGCGACACCTACCATGGCCTGCTGACGCTGGCACTGGGCGCACGCAAGCGCTTCGTTGTCGGGTTCCTGGCCTGCGTACTCGCATCGTTCCTGTTGTTGCCGAGCCTGGGCCAGGACTTTTTCCCGGCCACCGATGCGGGTGCCTTGGCCCTGCATGTGCGCTTGCCACTGGGCACGCGCATCGAGGAAAGCGCCGCGGCGTTCGACCGCATCGAAGCGCGGATCCGCGAGGTCATCCCCGCCGAAGAGCTGGACACCATCGTCGATAATATTGGCATTCCGCTCAGCGGCATCGACATGGCCTACAGCAGCAGCGGCACCATCGGCCCGCAGGATGGCGATATTCAAGTCAGCTTGAAAACGCACCACGCGCCCACCGCCGACTATGTGAAAAAACTGCGCGAAGCCCTGCCGCAAAGTTTCCCCGGCAGCCACTTTGCGTTCCTGCCCGCCGACATCAGCAGCCAGATCCTCAACTTCGGCGCCCCCGCCCCGCTGGACGTCAAAATCTCCGGGCGCAATGACGCCGAAAACCGCGCTTATGCCGTCGAGCTTGAACGGCGCTTGCAACATGTACCGGGGATTGCCGACCTGCGGATCCAGCAGTCCACCGGCTACCCCTCGCTGCAAGTAAACGTGGACCGTATGCGCGCCAATGGCCTGGGCATCACCGAGCGTGACGTCACCAACAGCATGGTCGCCTCCCTCGCCGGCAGCTCGCAAACCGCGCCGACCTTCTGGCTCAACCCGGCCAATGGCGTGTCTTACTCCATCGTCGCCGCTACCCCGCAATACCGTCTCGACAGCCTGCCGTCCCTGGAAGCGCTGCCGGTGACCGGTGCCAATGGCCAGGCGCAAATCCTCGGCGGCGTGGCGACTATTTCCCGGGTACAAAGCCCGGCCGTGGTGACCCACTACAACATCGAACCGACCCTGGACCTGTACGCCAACGTGCAAGGTCGCGACCTCGGCGGTGTGGCCCGCGATGTGCAAAAGGTGCTGGATGACACGGCGTCCATGCGCCCCAAAGGCGCGACCATCAGCCTGCACGGGCAGATCGATGCGCTGCATGAGGCGTTCAGTGGTTTGAGCTTCGGACTGCTCGGCGCGGTGGTGCTGATCTACTTGCTGATCGTGGTCAACTTCCAATCATGGGCCGACCCTTTTGTGATCATCACGGCGTTGCCGGCAGCATTGGCGGGCATCGTGTGGATGCTGTTCCTCAGTGGCACCTCGTTGTCGGTACCAGCACTCACCGGTGCCATCTTGTGCATGGGTGTGGCGACCGCCAACTCGATCCTGGTGGTGAGCTTCTGCCGTGAGCGCCTGGCCGAACATGGCGATGCGTTGAACGCCGCGCTGGAAGCCGGCTACACACGCTTTCGCCCGGTGTGCATGACCGCCCTGGCAATGATCATTGGCATGTTGCCCCTGGCGATTTCCGAGGAGCAGAACGCCCCGCTCGGCCGAGCGGTCATCGGTGGCCTGGTCTTCGCCACCGTCGCCACTTTGTTGTTTGTTCCCGTGGTCTTCAGCCTGGTCCACGGTCGTCATCCTACTCGCGCAACTGCTGGAGAAACGCCCCATGTCGCCTGATCAAAAACCCTCGCGCAAGCGCCTGATGCTCCTGGGTGTCGGTGGCCTGACGTTGGCTGCCTTGCTGGTCGCCAGCGGCCTGCACGCGCGTACGCTGCACGAGCAATCGGTCACTGCCTGGACCGAAGCCGCCGCCGTCCCCCAGGTGATGGTGTTCCAACCCAAGCCAAACGCCGGCGGTGACACCCTGCGCCTGCCCGCCCACCTGGAGGCGTGGAGCAAGGCGGCTATCCATGCGCGGGTGAGCGGCTACTTGAAGGACTGGAAAGTCGACATCGGGACCCAGGTCAAGACCGGGCAAATCCTCGCCGAAATCGACAGCCCCGACCTTGACCAACAACTGGCCCAGGCCCATGCGCGCCTGATCCAGCAACAAGCCAATGCACGCCTGGCAGCCACCACGGCGACCCGCTGGCAAAACCTGCTGGCCAGCCATTCGGTATCGCGCCAGGACGCCGATGAGAAAACCTCCAACGCCGCAGCCGCCAAGGCCAACACCGAAGCCGCTGCAGCAGACTATGCGCGACTGTGCGCCCTGGAAAGCTACAAGACCCTGCGCGCGCCGTTCGCCGGCACCATCACCGCCCGCAACACGGACATCGGCCAGTTGATCAAAGCCGATAACGCCAGCGATCCAGAACTGTTCAACATTGCCGACACCCACCAATTGCGCTTGTACGTGCCGGTGCCGCAGAACTATGCAGCGGTCATTCATGCGGGCCTTGAGGTCGAACTGACCGTCCCCGAGCACCCCGGCGAGCATTTCAAGGCACGCCTGATCGGTGACTCCACCGCCATCGACCGCCGCTCCGGCACCCTGCTGGCCCAGTTCGTCGCCGACAACCCCAACGGCGAACTGCTGCCGGGCGACTACGCCGAAGTCACCCTACCGATTCCGGCTGACACCCATGGCGTAAGCATCCCGGCCAGCGCCTTGATCTTCCGCGCCCAGGGCACCCAGGTTGCGGTGCTGGACGGGCGCAATCATGTGCACCTGCAAGACATTCATATTGGCCTGGACCTCGGCGAGCGCCTGGTGATCGACCAAGGCCTGAAGCCTGCTGACCGCATCATCGACAACCCGCCCGACGCACTGCGCGAAGGCGACCCAGTGCAACTGGCCGCCGCCTCGGGAGGTGCGCATGCGCCCAAGGCTTAAGTCGCTGGCGGCACTGATGGTGCTGGCGTTACAGGGTTGCTCGATGGCGCCCACCTATACGGTGCCGTCGATTGACCTGCCCGCCCACTACCGCGAACAAACCAGCGATGGCCCCTGGCACAGCGCGCAACCGTCAGACCAACTGGCGCCCCAGTGGTGGCAGCTCTACAACGATTCGCGCCTGAACGCGCTGCAGCAGCAACTGCTCAAGGCCAACCCGGACCTGGCCGCGGCGCTGGCGCACTTCGATGCGTCCCAGGCCTATGCCAGTCAACTGCACGCGGGCCTTTTCCCGCAAATCACCGCCAGCGTGCAACCGCTGCGCCAGCGTCAATCGGATTCACGACCGTTACGCGGTACTACACAGCCGTCGGTGTACAACAGCAATACCGCTGGGTTCTCCCTGGGATACGACCTCGACCTGTGGGGCAGAATCCGCAACCAGGTCGCCGCGGGCGATGCCCAGGCACAAGCGTCCTTTGATGATTTGGCGGTGGTGCGCTTGAGCCTCCAACAGCAGTTGGCGAGCCTGTATGTGCAGCTCAATGGGCTGGATGCGCAGCGCCGAATCCTGAGCACTTCGTTGCAAGACTTCAGCCAGGCGCTGCAACTGACCCGCAGCCGTTATGAAGGCCAGATTGCCTCGGAATTGGACCTGACCCGCGCGCAGAACCAACTGGCCGAAGCCAAGGCGCAGCTGGACGAAGTGCGTGGCCAGCGCAACCTCGCCGAACATGCCATCGGCGAATTGGTGGGCGTGACGGCCAGTGAGTTTTCACTGCCGCCCAGCTCGCAGTTAATGGCGTTGCCAGGCATTCCGGCGCAGTTGCCCAGCCACCTGCTGCAGCGTCGTCCGGACATTGCCGCAGCTGAACGTCGCGTGTTTGCGGCCAACGCAACGATCGGCGTGGCCAAGGCAGCGTGGTTTCCGGATTTCAGTTTGACCGGTGTGCTGGGCGGGCAGACCCAAGGTGTTGGCAACCTGCTGTCCGCCGGCAACCGGTATTGGGCACTGGGGCCGCTGATGAACCTGCCGATCTTCGACGGCGGGCGCTTGAGCGCCAACGAGCGCCAGGCCAAGGCCGAGTTCGAGGAGGCCGCGGCACAGTACCGTAGCCACGTATTGAAAGCCGTGCGCGAGGTGGAAGATAACCTCGCGCAACTGCGGGATCTGCAGCAGCAAGCCGAGGACGAGCAAGCGGCGGCAGAGGCGGCGCAACATACCCAGGCCTTGGCGATGAACAGCTATCAGGCCGGGGCAGTGAGCTATCTGGATGTGGTCACCGCCCAAACCGCCGCGTTGCAGGCACAGAGAGCGTTGCAGGCGGTGCAGACCCGGCAGTTGCAGGCGAGCGTAGGGCTGTTGACCGCACTGGGCGGCGGCTGGCAGCCGGGTTAATACCCACTGATCGTTCCCACGCTCTGCGTGGGAACGCCGCTCAGGACGCTCTGCGTCTGCCTCTAAAATCGTGACGCGGAGCGACACAGGGTGCATTCCCACGCGGAGCGTGGGAACGATCAGGCCGCGAGCTGGCCGCTGGCGATGGCCGCTGAAGCGGCCACCATCGCCCGCAACAACACCGCACACCCCGCCGCCAGGTCATCCGGCGCGGCATTTTCGATTTCGTTATGGCTGATGCCGCCTTCACACGGCACAAAGATCATCCCCGCCGGGCCCAGCTCAGCGACGAAGATCGCGTCGTGCCCTGCCCCGCTGACGATGTCCAGGTTCGACAAGCCCAAGCCATTGGCGGCATTGCGCACCGCCTCCACGCAGCTTTTGTCGAAGTACAGCGGCGGGAAGTCCGCCGTAGGCTGCATGTCGAAACTCAAGCCATGTTTGGCGCAGGTGTCTTCGATCACCTGACGCACCTGGGCAATCATCGAATCCAGCCGCGCCGGTTCAAGATGACGAAAATCCAGAGTCATGCGCACTTCACCGGGAATCACGTTGCGCGATCCCGGATACGCTTGCAGGCACCCCACCGTGCCGCATGCATGGGGCTGGTGCGCCAACGCCGCCGCGTTCACGGCGGCCACCACCGCTGCCGCGCCGACCAGGGCGTCCTTGCGCAAGTGCATGGGTGTAGGGCCGGCATGGGCCTCAACACCGCGCAGCTTCAGGTCGAACCACTTTTGCCCGAGGGCGCCGAGCACCACGCCGATGGTTTTGTGTTCATCCTCCAGAATCGGCCCTTGTTCGATATGGGCCTCGAAATACGCGCCGACCTTATGCCCGCTGACCGGCCGCGTTCCCGCATAGCCAATCGCGTTCAACGCCTCCTCCACGCTGACGCCGTCCGCATCGACCTTGGCCAGGGTATCGGCCAGGGTGAACTTCTCGGCAAACACCCCTGAGCCCATCATGCACGGCGGGAAGCGCGAGCCTTCTTCGTTGGTCCACACCACCACTTCCAGCGGTGCCTCGGTTTCCACCTGGAGGTCGTTGAGGGTGCGCAGCACTTCCACACCGGCCAGCACGCCGAAGCAACCGTCGAACTTGCCGCCGGTGGGCTGGGTGTCGATATGGCTGCCGGTCATTACCGGTGGCAGGTCGGGATTGCGACCGGGGCGGCGCGCAAAGATATTGCCGATGCCGTCGATGGTCACGGTGCAACCCGCCGCTTCACACCACTGCACGAAGAGGTCGCGAGCCTTGCGGTCGAGGTCGGTGAGGGCCAGGCGACACACACCGCCCTTGGGCGTGGCGCCGAGTTCGGCCAGGTCCATCAGCGACTGCCACAGACGGTCGCGGTTGATGTGCTGATGGGGCGATTGCAGAACGTCGAGGGCAGCGTTCATGGGGAGGTCTCCTCAGGCTACAGGTTCTTATGAATTGACGCGGTCAACTGTGGGAGCTGGCTTGCCTGCGATGGCGGTGTGTCAGGCGACACGGCTTTAACTGATAGTCCGCTATCGCAGGCAAGCCAGCTCCCACCTCGACCGTGGTTTACAACGGCGCCTTGGCGGTGATCGGGCTCGCCCCGCGCTTGGCGTTCAAGCCGTAATACAACACCCCGCCCAACGCCGAGCCGGTGAACCAGCCGTAGCTGTAGAACCAGCTGAACGCATCGCTGCCCAGCGACAGCAGCGTCAGCACCACCGGTACGCCAAAGGCGATAAAGCCGCTCCAGTTCCAGGCCGGGTACACGTCGTCGCGGTACAGGCCGGCCAGGTCCAACTGCTGTCTGCGGGTGATGAAATAGTCCACCACCATGATCCCGGCAATCGGCCCCAGCAGGCTTGAATAGCCCAGCAGCCAATTGGAATACACGGTTTCAAGACTCACGTCCGAGACGATCAGCCCGAGTTTTTTCAGCAGTTCATGGGCCATCAGCGCCAGCCCTACCAAGCCGGTGAGGATCACCGCCGTGGTGCGGTTGATCAGCTTGGGCGCAATGTTCTGGAAGTCGTTGGTGGGCGAGACGATGTTCGCCGCGGTGTTGGTGGACAAGGTTGCGACGATGATCAGCGCCATGGCGATGGCCACCCACACCGGGCTCTGTATATGCCCGATCAGACTCACCGGGTCGGAGACGCTGACCCCCACCAGTTTCACCGAGGCGGCGGTCATGACCACGCCGAGGGCGGCGAACAGGAACATGGTCAGCGGCAAGCCGAAAATCTGCCCCAGAATCTGGTCTTTCTGGCTCTTGGCGTAGCGGCTGAAATCCGGAATGTTCAATGACAATGTGGCCCAGAAACCCACCATCGCCGTGAGCCCCGCCATGAAGTAACCGGTGAGGCTGGCGCCTTCGGGGCGCTTGGGTGGGATCGCCATCAACTCGCTGAGGGACACGTTGGGCATCGCCCATACCAGCAGCCCAACCCCCACCGCCACCAACAACGGCGCCGACAAGGTTTCCAGGCGCTTGATCGACTCGGCGCCACGCAGCACCACCCACAGGTTCAAGCACCAGAACAGCATGAAACCGATCACCTCTCCGGTACCGCCGAGGGCTTTCCAGCCGTCGAAAATCGAGCCCAGGAACAGGTGGATCGCCAGCCCGCCGAACATCGTCTGGATACCAAACCAGCCGCAGGCCACCAGCGCGCGGATCAGGCACGGTACGTTGGAGCCGAGGATGCCAAAGGACGAACGCAACAGCACCGGAAACGGAATGCCGTACTTGGTGCCGGGAAACGCGTTGAGGGTCAGCGGGATCAACACCACGATATTGGCCAGCAGGATCGCTACCAGCGCCTCCCCCACCGACAGCCCGAAATACGCCGTGAGCACCCCGCCCAGGGTGTAGGTGGGCACGCAGATCGACATGCCGACCCATAGCGCCGTGATGTGCCATTTGTTCCAGGTGCGCTCGTGCACTTTGGTGGGTGCCATGTCGTGGTTGTAGCGAGGGCTGTCGAGGACGTCGGGGCCGGCGTCGAGTTCGTACAGGCCGTTGCGCTCGATGACTTGCGATCTGTTCTGTTGCATGGCCGCTCCACGGTTTTTTTTAAATTATTGTTGCTCACCTGCACGCCAGGTTCAGGTGGCCGGAGTACCGCATCGACAACATGACATCCAGGGTTCCGGCCAACTGCCCGTGCACTCAATAACCGTGCCGACAACCGCCTCTGAACCCGCACCGCTTATATAACGTGCTGATGTTTATCAGCTTTCCAATTGAACCTGCGGTACTTGCCGCATGCGTCAGGCTAAACAATACGCAAGTTGCCAGAACCTTCAGGTCTCAATCTGGTGCATCACAATTATTTTTATTTCTCGACGGCGTCAAGCGGCATATCTCAAGCGCCTGATTTGCAATAAGAAATATTGATCAGATCAAGAACCTGTCAAGTGCGTCAAAACAGGGTGGGCATGCTTCATTTTGGTGAAAATAGGATTTTTCTTATAAATATCAACAAGATGAAACACACAAAAGTTTGCGAAAAATCTGCTTGCTCATTCGAAAAACTCGGGCTAGTTTCTATTCCTGTCACCGATGACAGGAATTAACCGACCCTCGGTGCGCAGTATTACAACACTTAGAACTGGCACAAGCCGGTCAAGCCTGTGAGGAACTCGACATGTCGCTGTTGATCCGTGGCGCCACCGTTATTACCCATGATGAAAGTTACCGCGCCGATGTGTTATGTGCAGAGGGTCTAATTCGCGCCATTGGCACGAATCTGGATATTCCCGCAGGCACTGAAATACTCGATGGCAGCGGCCAATACTTGATGCCGGGCGGCATCGACCCCCATACCCATATGCAACTGCCCTTCATGGGCACGGTGGCCAGTGAAGACTTTTTCAGTGGCACGGCGGCAGGCTTGGCCGGTGGTACCACGTCGATCATCGACTTCGTGATTCCCAACCCGCAGCAATCGCTGATGGAAGCTTTCCACCAGTGGCGCGGCTGGGCCGAAAAGTCCGCCGCCGACTACGGGTTTCACGTAGCGATCACTTGGTGGAGTGAGCAGGTACGTGAGGAAATGGCCGAGTTGGTCAGCCATCACGGCATCAACAGCTTCAAGCATTTCATGGCTTACAAGAACGCGATCATGGCGGCCGATGACACCTTGGTCGCCAGTTTCGAACGCTGCCTGGAACTCGGCGCCGTGCCCACCGTGCATGCCGAAAATGGCGAGCTGGTGTATCACCTGCAACGCAAACTGATGGCCCAGGGCATCACCGGGCCGGAAGCCCATCCGCTGTCGCGCCCGTCCCAGGTGGAAGGCGAAGCGGCCAGCCGTGCCATCCGGATTGCCGAGACCATCGGCACGCCGCTGTACCTGGTGCATGTGTCGACGAAAGAAGCCCTGGATGAAATCACCTATGCCCGAGGCAAAGGCCAGGCGGTGTACGGTGAAGTGCTCGCCGGCCACCTGTTGCTCGATGACAGTGTGTACCAGCACCCCGACTGGCAGACCGCCGCCGGCTATGTAATGAGCCCGCCATTCCGCCCACGCGGGCATCAAGAGGCGCTGTGGCACGGCCTGCAAGCGGGCAACCTGCACACCACCGCCACCGACCACTGCTGTTTCTGCGCCGAGCAAAAAGCCGCCGGGCGTGACGACTTCAGCAAGATCCCCAACGGCACCGCCGGCATTGAAGACCGCATGGCGCTGCTGTGGCACGAAGGGGTCAATACCGGGCGTCTATCGATGCAAGAATTTGTCGCGCTGACCTCCACCAACACCGCGAAGATTTTCAACCTCTACCCCCGTAAAGGCGCGATACGCGTGGGCGCCGATGCCGACCTGGTGCTATGGGACCCCGAGGGCACGCGGACCATTTCCGCCAAGACCCACCATCAGCAGGTGGACTTCAACATCTTCGAAGGCAAGACCGTGCGCGGCGTGCCCAGCCATACCATCAGCCAGGGCAAGCTGGTGTGGGCCGATGGTGACCTGCGCGCCGAGCGAGGGGCCGGACGGTATGTGGAGCGGCCGGCGTATCCGTCGGTGTTCGAGCAGTTGAGCAAGCGGGCAGCGCTTTGCAAGCCAGTGGCCGTGAACCGCTGAGTCCAAAAAAAGCGGACGCGGAGCGTCCAGTGAGGCATTCCCACGCAGAGCGTGGGAACGATCGCCCATCAGAGGCAGCACCTCAATAACCGTGAGGCCAACACCGTGATCCAGACCCTGACCCACCTCCCCCACCCCCGCGAAGACGGGGCCACCCTCGCCAGCCACTTCACCGACCTGGCACCGCCCCTCAACGCACGCCAGGCCCAACTGGAAGCCTCGCGCTGCCTGTACTGCTACGACGCGCCTTGTGTGAATGCGTGCCCCAGCGAGATCGATATCCCCTCGTTCATCCGCAATATCCACACCGAAAACGTGCAGGGGGCCGCGCAAAAAATCCTCTCGGCCAACATCCTCGGTGGTAGTTGCGCACGGGTGTGCCCGACGGAAATCCTTTGCCAGCAAGCCTGCGTACGCAATAACGCCGAAGAATGCGCCCCCGTGCTGATCGGCCTGCTGCAACGCTACGCCATCGACAACGCGCACTTCAGCGAACACCCGTTCCAACGCGCCGCGTCCACCGGCAAGCGTATCGCCGTGGTCGGCGCCGGGCCTGCCGGTTTGGCCTGCGCTCACCGCGCCGCCTTGCACGGTCATGACGTGGTGATATTCGAGGCGCGGGAAAAAGCCGGCGGCCTGAATGAATACGGAATCGCCAAATACAAACTGGTGGACGACTTCGCCCAGAAGGAACTGGATTTCCTCCTGCAGATTGGCGGCATCGAGGTTCGCCACGGCCAGCGCCTGGGTGACAACCTGACCTTGAGCGAACTGCACCAGCAGTTCGATTCGGTGTTCCTCGGCCTGGGGCTCGCTGCCAGCAAACAGCTGGGCCTGCCCTTTGAGGACGCCCCCGGCCTGCTCGCCGCCACCGACTATATCCGCGAACTGCGCCAGGCCGACGACCTCACCCAACTGCCCCTGGCCGACCGCTGCATCGTGCTCGGCGCCGGCAACACCGCCATCGACATGGCCGTGCAGATGGCCCGCCTCGGTGCCCGCGATGTCAACCTGGTGTACCGCCGTGGTCTGGCCGACATGGGCGCAACCCACCACGAACAGGACATCGCCAAGGCCAATCAAGTCCGGCTGTTGACCTGGGCCCAACCCGACGAGGTGTTACTCGACGACCAAGGCCGCGTACGCGGCATGCGCTTTGCCCGCACCCGCCTGGAGAACGGTCGCCTGCTGCCTACCGGGGAAACCTTCGAACTGGCCGCCGATGCGATCTTCAAGGCGATCGGGCAAGGCTTCGACAACGACGCCCTGCACGACCCGCTGGCCCAGCAGCTGCACCGCGTCGGCGAGCGCATCTTCGTCGATGAGCAACTGCGCACCAGCATCCCTGGGGTGTATGCCGGCGGCGACTGCGTCAGCCTCGGCCAGGACCTAACCGTTCAGGCAGTACAACATGGCAAGCGGGCCGCCGAAGCCATGCATGCCCAACTCATGCTGACTGTGGAGGCTGCGTAATGGCCGATCTCTCGATTGTATTCGCCGGAATCAAAGCGCCCAATCCGTTCTGGCTGGCTTCCGCGCCGCCCACCGACAAAGCCTACAACGTAGTGCGCGCCTTCGAGGCCGGCTGGGGTGGCGTCGTGTGGAAAACCCTGGGGGAAGATCCGGCGGCGGTGAACGTGTCGTCGCGTTACTCCGCGCACTATGGCGCCAACCGCGAAGTGCTGGGCATCAACAATATCGAACTGATCACCGACCGCTCCCTGGAGATCAACTTGCGGGAAATCACCCAGGTGAAAAAGGACTGGCCGGACCGCGCGCTGATCGTCTCGCTGATGGTGCCTTGTGTCGAAGCGTCCTGGAAAAACATCCTGCCCTTGGTGGAGGCGACCGGCTGCGACGGCATCGAGCTGAACTTCGGCTGCCCTCACGGCATGCCCGAACGGGGCATGGGCGCCGCCGTCGGCCAGGTGCCGGAGTACGTGGAGCAAGTGACGCGCTGGTGCAAGACCTATTGCTCGCTGCCGGTGATCGTCAAACTCACGCCGAACATCACCGACATCCGCGTGGCGGCGCGAGCGGCCTATCGCGGTGGCGCCGATGCGGTGTCGCTGATCAACACCATCAACTCCATCACCAGCGTGGACCTGGAACGCATGGTCGCGCTGCCGGTGGTCGGCACCCAGAGTACCCATGGCGGTTACTGCGGCTCGGCGGTCAAGCCGATTGCGTTGAACATGGTCGCCGAAATCGCCCGTGACCCACAGACCAACGGCCTGCCGATCTGCGGCATCGGCGGCATCGGTACCTGGCGCGACGCCGCGGAATTCGTCGCCCTGGGCTGCGGCGCGGTGCAGGTGTGCACGGCGGCGATGCTGCATGGGTTTCGCATCGTTGAAGAGATGAAGGACGGCTTGTCGCGCTGGATGGACAGCCAGGGCCATGCCAACCTGCAGGCGTTTTCCGGGCGGGCGGTGGGCAATACCACAGACTGGAAGTACCTGGACATCAACTACCAGGTCATCGCCAAGATTGATCAAGCGGCGTGCATTGGCTGTGGGCGTTGCCATATTGCCTGCGAGGACACCTCGCACCAGGCCATTGCCAGCTTGAAGCAGGCTGATGGCACGCATCTGTATGAGGTGATCGACGATGAGTGCGTCGGCTGCAACCTGTGCCAGATCACCTGCCCGGTGGCCGGCTGCATCGAGATGGTGCCGATCGATAACGGCAAGCCGTTTTTGAACTGGACGCAGGACCCGCGCAATCCTTACCGCGAAGCGGTGTAACCCTTGCCCCTCGTTCCCACGCTCCACGTGGGAACGCATCCTGTGACACTCCGCGTCACCCTGGCAAGAGCGTCCAGGGCTGCATTCCCACGCGGAGCGTGGGAACGATCAGCTCAGGGTTCCAAGCCAATCCCGCGCAAAATCACACCGGTCACTGTCTGAATGGCCTTCTCGAACTGCCTGTCCGACAACGGCTGGTGATCATTCAAAATCTTCACTTGGTGGTCAAAGTCGGCATAGTGCTGGGTCGAGGCCCAGATCATGTACAGCAGGCTCGAGGGCTCCACCGGCAGGATGCGTTTGTCTTGCACCCATTGGCGAATCTTCGCTTCCTTCATCTTGGCCCAGTCGTACAGGCTTTCATCCAAGGCCTCGCCGAGTGTGGGCGCGCCGTGGATGATTTCATTGGCCCAGACCTTGGAGCCATACGGACGCGTGCGCGAGCGCTGCATCTTGGCGCGGATGTAGCTGCTGAGCACCACACGGGGGTCATCAAAGGTTTCAAAGCTCAGGGCGTCCTGCTTCCACAATTCCAGCAGGTCGAACAGCACCGCGCTGTACAGCTCGCTCTTGGTGGTGAAGTAGTAATGCAGGTTGGAGCGCGGCAGTTGCGCTTCTTCGGCGATGTCGGCCATGGCGGTGCTGCCATAGCCTTTGTTGGCGAAGACCTTCTCCGCCGCCAGCAGGATTTTCTCGACGTTGACCCGACGAATTCCGATCTTGTGATTGCCCATAAGGGCTCCCTGACAACAACACGGCCTAAAGACTACCACCGGCTCTAGATCGGGGCGACAGGCCAAGCCGAAACTTCGTACACTGCCGGCTCCTATCCTCTGATCGGTGTTGAACAATGTTGCTCAAGAAGTCCCTGACCGCTGCTGTCCTGTTCACTGCCCTGCTGGGCGCTTCTGCCGCGTTTGCCCACGCCCACCTCAAGAGCGCGCAACCTGCGGCTGACAGCCGCGTCGCCGCCCCCACAGACCTGCGCCTGACCTTCAGCGAAGGCGTCGAAGCCACCTTTACCAAGGTCTCCCTGAGCAAGGACGGCACCGAAATTGCCATCAAGGGCCTGGAAACCCCGGACGCCGACAAGAAAACCCTGGTGGTCACGCCTGCCGCTCCGCTGGCAAGCGGCACGTATAAGGTCGAATGGCATGCGGTGTCCGTCGACACTCACAAAAGCGAAGGCACTTACAGCTTCAAGGTCGGCCAATAACCCATGGCGACCCTGCTGGTGCTGTGCCGCTTCCTGCACTTTTGCGTCGTGTTGCTGATGTTCGGGGCCTGGGTGTTCAGGCCCTGGCTGCTCGGCGCTCACGTCGTGCAGCCGACACTGGACCGGCAATTGCTGCGCATCACCCGTGGCCTGGCCAGCCTGGGGCTGCTCACCGGGGTTGCGTGGCTGCTGTTGATCACCGCCAGCATGGCTGGCAGTTGGGACTCGGCGCTGCAACCGGCCACGGTGCAGTTGGTGCTGGGCAAGACCTTTTTTGGCCAGGTATGGACCTGGCATCTGCTGCTTAACCTGCTGCTGGTGATCGTGCTGATCAAGCCCTGGCCGGCCTTGCGCTTGCCGCTGCTCGCCCTGCTGCTGGCGACCCTGGCCCCCGTAGGCCACGGCGCCATGCTCGACGGGCTGAGTGGGCGGTTGCTGATCCTTAACCAGGTGGTGCACCTGCTGTGCGTGGGGGCCTGGCTCGGGGGGTTGCTGGTGTTAGTGCTGATCCTCAGGCATGCGCAAGACCATCGCCTAAAGCCGATTTTGCGCCGCTTCAGTGGTGTGGGATATGGCCTGGTCGCCGGCCTGTTGGTGACTGGCTTGATCAATGTGCGGGTGCTCACTGGGCAACTGTGGCCCACGCCGCTGTTCCAAGGGTTTGCCTTGATTTTGCTGATCAAGGTGGGGCTGGTGCTGGGCATGCTCGGGTTGGCGCTGTTGAATCGGTTGCGTATCAAACGCTGCGAGCAACGCCTGGGCAGTTTGAAAGCCAGCGTGATGATGGAGTGGCTGTTGGGCATTGCAGCGGTGGCTGCGGTTTCCCTGCTTGGCACCCTGCCGCCGATGGTCATGGCTGGCTGAAAAGTCTTGTGCAATGCAATCAACGTGGGAGCTGGCTTGCCTGCGATGGCGGTGGATCAGTGACTGCATACTGTCTGATTCGCCGCCATCGCAGGCAAGCCAGCTCCCACACTGACCGTGCCCCCATCAGTTGAATCGTTTCACCCAGGTCATCGTATAACTTCTGCTTGACACGCCCTCAAAACCTCGCAAATATCGCGCTCAATGTTGTACGACAACGTATAACAAATAATAAAAACAACAAAACAAAGGGAGCCTCACTGTGAGTCAATCCGCCCGTCATTCTTGCACGCGCCTGGGCCTTCTCGGTCTCGGCAGCCTGGCCGTCACCCTGCCGCTGGGCGTCAACGCCGAAGGTTTTATCGACGACGCCAAGGCCACGCTCAACCTGCGTAATGCCTACTTCAATCGCAACTTCACCAACCCGACCAACCCCCAGGGCAAGGCCGAAGAGTGGACGCAGAATTTTATCCTTGATGCCAAGTCCGGCTTTACCCAGGGCACGGTCGGTTTCGGGATTGACGTGCTGGGCCTGTATTCGCAAAAGCTTGATGGCGGCAAAGGCACCGCCGGCACCCAACTGTTGCCGGTGCATGACGATGGCCGCCCCGCCGACAATTTCGGGCGTCTGGGTGTCGCGCTGAAAACCAGGCTGTCGAAGACCGAGTTGAAGGTTGGCGAATGGATGCCGGTGCTGCCGATCCTGCGTTCCGATGATGGCCGCTCCCTGCCCCAGACCTTTCGTGGCGGCCAAATCACCTCCAATGAAATCGCCGGCCTGACGCTCTACGGTGGCCAGTTTCGCGGCAACAGCCCGCGCAACGACGCGAGCATGGAAGACATGTTCATGAACGGCAAAGCCGCGTTCACTTCGGACCGTTTCAACTTCGGCGGCGGCGAATACACCTTCAACGACAAACGTACCCAGGTCGGCCTGTGGTACGCCGAACTGACTGATATCTACCAACAGCAGTACCTCAACCTCACCCACAGCCAGCCGCTGGGCGACTGGACTCTGGGCGCCAACCTCGGGTTCTTCAACGGCAAGGAAGACGGCAGCGCCCTGGCCGGCGACCTCGATAACAAGACCCTGTTCGCTCTGCTCTCGGCCAAATACAACGGCCACACCTTCTACGTTGGCCTGCAAAAACTCAGCGGCGACAGCGCCTGGATGCGCATCAACGGCACCAGTGGCGGCACTCTGGCCAACGACAGCTACAACGCCAGCTACGACAACGCCAAGGAAAAGTCCTGGCAGGTGCGCCACGACTTCAACTTTGTGGTGCTCGGCGTTCCAGGGCTCACCCTGATGAACCGCTATATCAGCGGCAGCAATGTACACACCGGAGCGATCACCGACGGCAAGGAGTGGGGACGTGAGTCGGAGTTGGCCTACACGGTGCAGAGCGGTGCGCTGAAGAACCTCAATGTGAAGTGGCGCAACTCGACCATGCGTCGGGATTTCAGCAATAACGAGTTCGATGAGAACCGGATTTTTATCAGCTATCCGATTTCGTTGTTGTAGCTCCAAAGGCAAATCCGATCTCTAAGGTGCCACCTATCCATGTGGGAGCTGGCTTGCCTGCGATAGCGGTGGGTCAGTTACCACATCCTTTTCAGACTCACCGCTATCGCAGGCAAGCCAGCTCCCACCTTTGATCTCATGTGCCTGGAAGGACGTTGACAACACCAGGAATCCCTAACACTATTTCCCCATAGTCATACGACAACCTACAACAAAAATCTGGAAGGCCCATGACCACCACCACCCCCGCTCCCTTCAATCGTCTGTTGCTCACTGGTGCCGCCGGCGGCCTGGGCAAAGTCCTGCGTGAACGCATGCGTCCTTATGCCCAGGTGCTGCGCCTTTCGGATATCGCTGAAATGGCCCCCGCCACCGATGCTCGCGAAGAGGTACACACCTGCGACCTGGCCGACAAACACGCCGTGCATCAGTTGGTAGAGGGCGTCGACGCCATCCTGCACTTTGGCGGCGTTTCGGTGGAGCGCTCGTTCGAAGAAGTACTGGGCGCGAATATCAGTGGCGTGTTCCATATCTACGAAGCCGCCCGCCGCCACGGGGTCAAGCGGGTGATCTTCGCCAGTTCCAATCACGTGATCGGTTTCTACAAACAGGGCGAGCAACTTGACGCCCATTCCCCGCGCCGCCCGGACAGTTACTACGGCCTGTCCAAGTCCTACGGCGAAGACATGGCCAGTTTCTACTTCGACCGTTATGGCATCGAGACCGTGAGCATCCGTATCGGCTCCTCGTTCCCGCAACCGCAGAACCGAAGGATGATGCACACCTGGCTCAGCTTCGACGACCTGACCCAACTGCTCGAACGGGCGCTGTACACGCCCAACGTCGGCCATACCGTGGTGTACGGCATGTCGGCCAACCTCGACACCTGGTGGGACAACCGCTACGCCGCGCACCTGGGCTTTGCCCCCAAGGACAGCTCCGAAGTGTTCCGCGCCCAGGTCGAAGCCCAACCGCCCGTGGCCGCCGATGACCCGGCCAAGGTCTACCAGGGCGGTGCGTTCTGCGCGGCGGGGCCGTTCGGTGACTGAGTGCCCAGCAACCCAAGGGAATGACCATGACTGCTGAATTGATTGTCGATGCCCGCAATGCCGTGGGCGAATGCCCGGTGTGGGTGCCTGAAGAAAACGCGCTGTATTGGGTGGATATCCCCAACGGTGGCTTGCAACGCTGGAACGCCGCCACCGGCCATCTGGCAGCGTGGAAAGCCCCAGAGATGCTCGCCTGTATTGCGCGCACTCAAGCAGGCAATTGGGTCGCCGGCATGCAAACCGGCTTCTTCCAACTCACGCCCCACAACGACGGCAGCCTCGACACCGTGCCGCTGGCCAGCCTCGAGCATTCGCGCAAGGACATGCGTTTGAACGATGGCCGCTGCGATCGCCAGGGCCGTTTCTGGGCCGGCAGCATGGTGCTGGACATGGGCTTGAACGCCGCCGATGGTGTCCTTTATCGCTATGGGTCCGGGGCTACGCCCCACGCGCAACTGGACGGGTTCATCACCCTCAACGGCCTGGCCTTCAGCCCCGATGGCCGCACGATGTACGCTTCCGATTCGCACCCGAAGGTGCAAAAGGTCTGGGCGTTCGACTACGACATCGAGACCGGCACACCGTCCAATCGCCGCCTGTTCGTTGATATGAACGACTTCCCCGGGCGGCCCGACGGTGCAGCCGTGGACGCCGAGGGCGGCTACTGGATCTGCGCCAACGACGCCGGGTTGGTTCACCGTTTCACCCCGGACGGCCGCCTGGACCGCTCCCTGAGCGTGCCCGTGAAAAAACCCACCATGTGCGCCTTCGGTGGCAGCCGCCTGGACACCTTGTACGTCACTTCCATCCGTGACGACCCGAGTGAGCAGTCGCTGTCTGGTGGCGTGTTCGCCCTCAACCCCGGCGTCCAAGGGCTGCCCGAACCCCGCTTCATCGTTTAATCGCTGTGCCTTGAATACAACAATAACAAGACAGGAGTGACTTCCATGGACTTCAAACGCACCTTGCTCGCCGCTGCAATCTTCACCCTCAGCAGCGCCGCCCACGCGCTGGAAATCAAGTTCGCCGACATCCACCCCGCTGGCTACCCCACCGTGGTCGCCGAAGAGAACATGGGCAAGGCCCTGACCAAGGCGAGTAACGGCGAGCTGACCTTCAAGTACTTCCCCGGCGGTGTGCTGGGCTCCGAGAAGGAAGTGGTCGAACAGGCCCAGGTCGGCGCCGTGCAAATGACCCGCGTCAGCCTCGGCATCGTCGGCCCGGTGGTGCCGGACGTGAACGTGTTCAACCTGCCGTTCGTATTCCGCGACCAGGCGCATATGCGCAAGGTCATCGATGGCGAGATTGGCGACGAGATCCTCGCCAAGATCACCAACTCCGAGTTCGGCCTGGTGGCCCTGGCCTGGATGGATGGCGGCACGCGCAATCTCTATACCAAGAAACCGGTGCGCAAGATCGAAGACCTCAAGGGCATGAAGATCCGCGTGCAAGGCAACCCGATTTTCATCGAAGCCTTCAACGCCATGGGCGCCAACGGCATTGCCATGGACACCGGCGAGATCTTCAGCGCCCTGCAGACCGGGGTCATCGACGGCGCGGAAAACAACCCGCCGACCTTGCTGGAACACAACCACTTTCAGAACGCCAAGTACTACACCCTCACCGAACACCTGATCCTGCCTGAACCCATCGTGATGTCGAAAATCACCTGGAACAAGCTCGACCCCGCCCAGCAGGACATGGTCAAGGCCGCTGCCAAGGCCGCCCAGGCCGACGAGCGCGTGCTCTGGGACGCCAAGTCCGCCAGCAGTGAAGAGAAACTCAAGAAGGCCGGCGTGGAGTTCATCACCGTCGATAAAAAGCCCTTCTATGAGGCCACCGCCCAGGTGCGTGCCAAGTACGGTGCGCCGTATGCGGACATGATCAAGCGCATCGACGCGGTTCAATAACCTCCCCTGCCCCTGCATAAGGCCCGGCGCGGTCGGCATCGACGCGCCCGGTCACGGTGAACGCCATGAAGACTTTACTGCTGCGCTTCAATGACTGCCTTTACATGACCTGTATCTGGGTCGCCGGCCTTTCGGTCCTGGGGGTGGCCTTGATCATTCCCTGGGGTATCTTCACCCGCTACGCCCTCGGTACCGGTTCCAGCTGGCCGGAGCCCACCGCCATCCTCCTGATGCTGGTGTTCACCTTTATCGGCGCCGCTGCCAGTTACCGTGCCGGCGCGCACATGTCGGTGGCGATGATCACTGACCGCTTGCCGCCCGTCCAACGCCGCCTCGTCGGCATCCTCTCGCAACTGCTGATGGGCACCATCTGCGTGTTCATGACGATTTGGGGCACCAAGCTGTGCCTGTCCACCTGGAACCAATTCATGAGCGCCATCCCTACCCTGCGCGTAGGCATCACCTATATGCCGATCCCGATTGGCGGCGTGCTGACCCTGGTGTTCGTGGTCGAAAAGCTGCTGCTCGGTGATCAGAGCAACCGCAAGGTGGTGCGTTTCGACCTGGTTGAAGAAAACGAAGGGGCCGCCTGATATGGACGCATTGATTCTGTTGGGCAGCTTTGTTGTATTGATTCTGATCGGCATGCCGGTGGCCTACGCGTTGGGGCTGTCGGCGCTGATTGGCGCGTGGTGGATCGACATCCCGTTCCAGGCCCTGATGATTCAGATTGCCGGTGGGGTGAACAAGTTTTCGCTGATGGCGATTCCGTTCTTCGTGCTGGCCGGGGCGATCATGGCCGAGGGCGGTATGTCGCGGCGCCTGGTGGCCTTTGCCGGGGTGCTGGTGGGCTTTGTGCGTGGCGGGTTGTCCCTGGTCAACATCATGGCTTCGACGTTTTTTGGCGCGATTTCCGGCTCATCCGTGGCCGATACCGCCTCGGTCGGCTCGGTGCTGATCCCGGAAATGGAACGGCGGGGTTATCCGCGCGAATTCGCCACCGCCGTGACCGTCAGCGGTTCGGTGCAGGCGCTGCTGACGCCGCCCAGCCATAACTCGGTGCTGTACTCCCTGGCGGCAGGCGGCACCGTCTCCATCGCCTCGCTGTTCATGGCCGGTGTGGTGCCGGGCTTGTTGATGAGCGCGTGCCTGATGGTGCTCTGCCTGATCTTCGCGAAAAAGCGCGACTACCCCAAAGGCGAAGTCATCCCCTTGAAGCAGGCGCTGAAGATCGCCGCCGATGCGCTCTGGGGCCTGATGGCCATGGTGATCATCCTCGGCGGCATCCTCTCGGGCATCTTCACCGCCACCGAGTCGGCTGCGATTGCGGTGTTGTGGGCATTCTTCGTGACCATGTTCATCTACCGCGACTACAAATGGCGCGAGCTGCCCAAGCTGATGCACCGCACGGTGCGCACCATTTCCATCGTGATGATCCTGATCGCCTTCGCCGCCAGCTTCGGCTACATCATGACCCTGATGCAGATCCCGGCGAAGATCACCACGCTGTTCCTGACCCTGTCGGACAACCGCTACGTGATCCTGATGTGCATCAACGTCATGCTGTTGTTGCTGGGCACGGTGATGGACATGGCGCCGCTGATTCTGATCCTCACGCCGATCCTGATGCCGGTGATCCTGGGCATCGGCGTCGACCCGGTACACTTCGGCATGATCATGCTGGTGAACCTGGGTATCGGCCTGATTACCCCGCCGGTGGGCGCGGTGCTGTTCGTTGGTGCGGCGGTGGGCAAGACCAGCATCGAGAAAACCGTGAAGGCACTGCTGCCGTTTTATGCGGTGTTGTTCTTGGTGCTGATTGCGGTGACCTACGTTCCGGCGTTGTCGCTGTGGTTACCCCATTTGGTGCTGTAAACCTTCTTTCAGAAACAAAAGTGAGCAGCTGTGGGAGCTGGCTTGCCTGCGATAGCGGTGTATCAGTCACGGATGCATTGACTGACAGGTCGCTATCGCAGGCAAGCCAGCTCCCACACTTGCATCCTCAGTGTTTGTTTTGACTTCATCAGGCAGGTCAATCGTGATTGAGCTTTCGGATCAATTCACCCATCTGGTGCTCGCCCCCGCCATCGGCGGCAGCCTCGTCAACTGGACGGTGCGCGCCACCGGGCAGCCGCTGTTACGGCACAGCGATGCACAGGCGATCAATACCGGGCTGCCGGGCAAGCTGGGTTGCTATCCCTTGGCACCCTGGTCCAACCGAATCGCCCAAGGCGGGTTCGACAACCCCGGTGGTTGGCTGGCACTGGCAGCTAATAGCCTCACTGATCCTTTACCGATTCACGGCTCGGCCTGGCAGCAGGCATGGCAGGTGGTGAGCCATACCACGCATGAAGTGGTGCTGGAATTGGAATGCGCCACACCCTTCGCCTATCACGCCCGCCAGCGGTTGCGCTTGAACAACGGTGAGTTGAATATTCAATTGTGTGTAACTCACTTGGCCGAGCAACCCGCGTGGCATGGGCTGGGCTTGCATCCGTACTTACCTCGCCGGCCGGGTACGCGGCTGCAGGCCAAGGCTGGGCAAGTGTGGATGAGTGATGCAGCCAAGCTGCCCACCGAGTTGGCACCGGTTCCCGAAGCCTGGGATTTCCGGCAACTCAAAGGATTGCCAGAGGGGCTGGTGGACAACGGCTTTTGCGGCTGGGATGGGCACTGCCTGATCGAACAACCGGAGCTTGGCTACCGTCTCGAATGCCAGGCCAGCGGCGCCGATTATTTCCTGTTGTACTGCCCGCCGGGGTTGGAGTTTTTCTGCATCGAGCCGGTGAGCCATCCGGTGAATGCCCATCACCTGGCGGGCAAGCCTGGCCTGAAGCTGTTGGAGCAAGGCCAGTCAACCCACCTCAATTTCAACCTGAAATACACGCCAAGCGTGCCAGTGTCAGGGCGGTGAATTTTTGAGACGCCCTGCCGTGTCGATACTCACCACCACCGACAACCCCGGCCGCAAGCGCTCACTCTCGGCTTGATCCGGATCCACGGTGATGCGCACGGGCACCCGCTGGGCGATCTTGACGAAGTTGCCGGTGGCGTTGTCCGCCTGCAACAGGCTGAACTCGGAACCGGTGGCCGGGGAAATATGCTGCACCGTGCCATGGAATTTGCGGTGGTTCAGCGCATCCACGGTGAACGTCACCGGCTGGCCGACCTGCACATTGTCCATCTGGGTTTCTTTCATATTGGCAATCACCCACAACTGCTTGGGCACCAGCGCCATCAGTTGCGCGCCGGAATTGACATAAGCGCCCAGGCGCACGCCAATCTGCCCCAGCTGACCATCCCGTGGCGCCGTGATGCGGGTATTGGACAGGTCGATGCGCGCCAGTTCCACTGCCGCCTCGGCGCTCGCGACAGCTGCCTCCAGGGAGCCGCGGTTGACGATCACCGTCTGCAAATCCTGGCGCGCAATTTCCAGGCTGGCCTGGGCCTGGGCCACGGCAGCGATGGTCTGCGCGTTGGCGGCACGGGTCACGTCCAGTTCGCGTTTGGACACCGAACCATCGCTGATCAGTTCTTCATTGCGGCGCAAATCCGCAGTGCTCTTGCGTGCCTGAGCCTGACTGTCGACCAACGCGGCCTGGCGCAGCTTGATGGTCGCTTCGGCGCTGTTGCGTTGCTGCACCACGTTGGCCAACGAGGCCTTCTGCACCGCCAGTTGTGCCAGGGCCTGGTCGAGGCGTTGCTTGTAGATACGGTCATCCAGGCGCACCAGCAGGTCGCCGGTCTTGACGTACTGGAAGTCCTGCACCGGCACTTCGAACACATAGCCACTGAGTTGCGGGCCGATAATCGTCACCTGCCCACGCACCAGGGCGTTTTCGGTGGTTTCCACCGCGCTGCTGAACGGCGGCAGTTGCCAGGCGTACAACACGATCAGCACACCGATGATGGCGATGGCGGCAAAGCCCAGGGACGAGATGATCCGCACGCGCAAGGACCGCAGTTGGGTGGGCACCGCGCCCGGTGGCGTGCTGCCTTCCGGCGTGGCGGCAATGGCAGTCGTGGTGGTGGTTGAAGGTTCAGTCATGAAGTCGCGCCGCTGGGTTGAACAGGAGGAGTTGCCTTGGTAGTGCTCATCAGCCACAGGCTGCGGGTGAAGATCCACAGCATGGTCAGGATCGCGATAATCGCGATCAGCATGAAGACATCGTTGTAAGCCATGACGTTCGCCTCACGGGTGGCCGCCGTGGCCAGGCTGCGGATGCCCATGAGGTTGCGCAGTTCCGGGTCAGCGACGATCTTGCCATAGGCCGCCCCACCACTCTGCACCCGCGCCGCCACAAGCGGATCGATCAGGGTCAGGTGCTCGACGATCATGCTCGAATGGTACTTCTCGCGCACAATCTGGAAGGTGCCCAGCAACGCCGCGCCGATCAGGCCGCCAAGGTTCTGGCAGATCCCGAACATCACCGAGAAGCTCACCAGGTTGCGCGGGTTGGTCAGTACGTTTTTGGTGCCCAGCACCATGGTCGGCCCCAGGAAGAATGTACCGCCGAAGCCTAGCAGGAACTGGCTGATATAGAGGTTCTGCGGACGGGTCAGGTTGCTGGAAAAACTGTCCATCACCGAACCGGTAGCCATCAGCGCCAGGGAGATGATCAGCGGCATCAGCAAATGCGCCGGGTTGATCGTCAACGCGCTGACCACCAGCCCGGCAATCGCCCCGGCCAGCATCACCACGTACAGGGTGTGCATCTGCTGGTAGCTCATGTTCAACATCTGCATGAACCCCACCGCACCGGTGGATTGCTCGGACAGCACCATGCGAATCAGCACCACCGCCAACGCCAGGCGGATCATCACGCCGCTGCCCAGCCAGCGCGTCATCAGCATCGGGTTGCTGCGGTTATGCTCGATGGCGAGCCCCGCCATGATCAGCACCAGGGAACAGGCGGAGGCCACGCCGATCCACGGCGCTTCCAGCCACCAGTCAATACGCCCCAGGGACAGCACAGCGCAGAGCAAGGCTACGCCGCTGGCGAGGATGGCAAAGGTTAGAAAATCGAGTTTTTCAAAGGTCTTGAAGCGATCACCCGGCGGCAGCTTGAGCAGGAACACGCAGCCCAGGCAGATCAGCGCCAGGCCCAGTTCAAACAAATACAGCCCGCGCCATTCAGCGATTTGCAGCAAGTCTTCGGAAAACAGCCGCGCCAGCGGTAACGCCAACTGCGCGGTGCCCAGCCCCAGTACCAGCGCTTTCAGCCGCCACTTGGCCGGGAATGCCTGGATCATGTAGTACAAGCCCAACGAACTGAGCGCCGCACCCACCATGCCATGGGCGGCCCGTACCGCAATTGCCGAACTGAGGTCATTGACGAACAAGTGGCCGAAGGTCACCAGCGCGTAGAGCACCAGGAACACCTCGGTAAACGCACGCAGGCCGAACTGCTGGCGAAACTTCACCAGCAGCAGGTTCATGCACACGTTGGTCATCACATAGGCGGCGGGCAGCCAGGCCATTTCCGCGGTGGTCGCGCCCAGGGCGCCTTGCAGGTATTGCAGGTTGGCGATGACCAGGGCGTTACCCAAGCCGCCGGTGATTGCCACCAGCACGCCGACCAGCGCGAAGAGCCAGCGCTTATGCGTAGGGTGCAGCGGCGTCGACGGCGAGCCAGGCAGGCTCGGCCGCTCGTGGGGTTGCCAGGTGTGGGGGGTGTATTTATCCATTCGGTGACCTTGGTAAGCCGGGGTGCAAGGCCGGTGAATCCGTTACACAGAGGAACAGTAACCTGAGAGGCGTTCATCTTGCCATCTCGTGGACGCATTTGATCCTCAGGTGGACACAGTCACAAGTAGAAGCTTTTAACCTTATAGGGCGGCCTTGAATAACATGCCAACAGCCACTACGACGCACAAACTGGCAAACCCCACTTGCAAGGCCCGCGCGGGAATCACCGAACACAACCGCCTTCCCGCCAACATGCCGACGACACTCGCACCAATAAACGCCCAGCCCACCGGCTCGATACTCACGCCCGCATGAAACGCACCGGCCACGCCGATCAGCGACAGCAGGCTGACCACCATCAACGACGTGGCGACGATGCCACGCATCTGCACATCGGTGAGCTGCTTGAACGCCGGTACGATCAGGAAGCCGCCGCCCACGCCCAACAACCCCGACACGGCGCCGGTCACCGCACCCAATGCGGCCAGGGTGGCGCTGCACTTGGCGGTCCAGGCCAGGCGCCCGGTCTGCTGGTTGAGCATGCAGTTCTTCTGGCCCCACGACGCCGAACCATGGTCACTCGGCCCGGCCTCGCGCTTTTCCCGTTGCAGCATGCGCCAGGCCACCAGCACCATCAGCGCGCTGAACAGTCCCATCAGCACCGGCTCCGACAGTTGATGGGCGACGAACACACCCAACGGCGAAAACAACGCGCCAAGCAAGGCGATCAGCAACGCCGCGCGATACCGCACCAGGCCATGGCGCAAGCCATCAATGGCCCCCACCGCTGCCGCTGCGCCCACCGCGAGCAATGACACGGGCGCGGCCTGGGTCATGGTCAAGCCCAGCCCCAGCACCAGCGCCGGCACCCCGAGGATGCCGCCGCCTGCGCCGGTCAGACCCATGACCAGGCCCATCAATACACCCAACACACTGGCCAGCAGCATTCAGTCCACCTTGCTCAGACGGGTCAGCCACTCACGGCCCTTGAGCATGCCGTTCCAGTAGAACCACGGCAGCAGCGTGGCCTTGAGGAACCACATCGAACGGCGTGCCTGCGTGGGATCGAGGGGAAAGGTCGGCAGCAACTTGCCGCCGTAGCCAAACTCGGCCAGCACCACCTTGCCCTTTTCCACCGTCAGTGGGCAGGAACCGTAGCCGTCGTATTTGAGCGGCAATGGCGCCTGTTTGCGCACGGCCAGCAGGTTTTCCGCCACTACCACGATTTGCTTGCGCACCGCCGCAGCAGTCTTAGCGTTGGTGGTGCCGCACACATCCCCAAGGCCGAAGATATGTGGGTAGCGCAGGTGTTGCAGGCTGTGGGGGTTCACTTCGCACCAGCCGGCGGCATCGGCCAGCGGGCTCTGGCGGATAAAGTCCGGGGACAACTGCGGCGGTACGACGTGGAGCATATCGAAGGTTTTCTCTTCGACCGTCGCGTTGCCTTCGGCGTCTTTGACTTCAAACCAGGCTTTGCGCGCCGGGCCATCGACTTTCACCAGGTTGGAATTGAACGCCAGGCGCGCGTTGTATTTCTCCACGTACTTCATCAATGGCGGCACAAAGGTTGGCACACCGAACAACGCGGCACCGGCCAGGTTGAATTCGACGTCGATGTGTTTGAGGTCGCCCTGCTTGAGCCAGTGGTCGCAGGACAGGTACAGGGCTTTTTGCGGCGCGCCGGCACATTTGATCGGCATCGCCGGCTGGGTGAACAACGCTTTGCCGCCCTTGAGCTGCTGCACCAGCTGCCAAGTGTAGGCGGCGTGCTCGTAGCTGTAGTTGGAGGTGACGCCGTGTTGGCCCAGGGTGTCTTGCAGGCCTTCGATTTTTTCCCAGGCCAGGCGCAGGCCGGGGCAGACGATGAGGTTCTTCCAGGTGACGCGCTGGCCGCTGTCGAGCACCAGGGTGTTTTCATCGGGCAGCACTTCGCTGACGGCGGCCTGCACCCAGCTGACGCCATTGGGTAGCACATCGGCCAGGGGCCGGCGGGTCTTTTGCAGGTCGTAGGCGCCGCCGCCGACCAGGGTCCAGGCGGGCTGGTAGCAGTGGTAGTCGTTAGGTTCGATGAGGGTGATGTTCAGCTGCGGGTCGCGCTTGAGCAGGCTGGCCAGCAGGCCGATGCCTGCCGAGCCGCCGCCGATGACTACGATATCGCCACTGATGGTGGGTCCCCAGTGTTGTTCGGTCATTGTCTACTGCCTTTTTGAGTCAATGCACACAAGGGTCGCTGCCGGATGGCGTCACGCCCAGCTTTTTATGACCGCGCCGCAATACAGCCCGGACAGGGTCTTCATCACTTGAATCACTTCATGGCTGGCCAGCCCGTAGAAAATGTATTTGCCTTCCCGACGGGTGGCGACCAACCCTTCATCGCGCAAGATGCCCAACTGTTGTGACAGGGTGGGCTGGCGTACCCCGGTCAGGGCTTCCAGCTCGCCGACGTTGCGCTCGCCCTGGGTCAACTGGCACAGGATCAACAAGCGGTCTTCATTGGCCAGGGCCTTGAGCAAGGCACAGGCCTTGGACGCCGATGCACGCAGCTGGGCGACCTCGCCCTCACTCAACGTAGATTCCATTTGCCTCGGGTCCTTTAAGTCACTTAAGCTCAAAACATTATGTGTAAACGTAAACTGATTGTAACCAATTTTTTCTTCAGCAGAGACAGCCGCCATGCCAGCGTTGATTCAAGCCTTTCTGGATGACGCATCGTCGACCTACACCTATATCGTCTATGAAGCCGATGGCGGCCCTTGCGCCATCGTCGACTCGGTGCTCAATTACGACCCGGCGTCCGGGCGCACCGACACGACGCAAGCCGACAAGGTGATTGCCTTTGTGCGCGAGCATGGCCTGCACGTGCAATGGCTGCTGGAAACCCACGCCCACGCTGACCACCTGTCCGCCGCGCCCTACCTGCGTCGCACCTTGGGCGGCAAGATCGCGATAGGCGAGTCGATCAGCAAGGTGCAGGGCGTGTTCAAAAACCTGTTCAACCTCGAGCCGGAATTTCGCGTGGACGGCTCGCAGTTCGATCACCTGTTTGCGCCGGATGACATCTTTCATATCGGCAACTTGAAGGCCCAGGCGTTGCATGTGCCCGGACACACCCCCGCCGACATGGCCTATTTGATCGATGGCCGCTTGATCCTGGTGGGCGACACCCTGTTCATGCCCGACGTCGGCACCGCCCGTTGCGACTTCCCCGGCGGCGATGCGCGACAGTTGTACGCGTCGATGCGCAAGCTGTTGGCGTTCCCTTCGGACACCAAGTTGTACGTGTGTCATGACTACCCGCCCGAGGGTCGAGAGGCGAAGTGCCAAACGACCGTAGCGGAACAACGGGCGGGGAATATTCATGTGCATGATGGCGTGGATGAAGCGGCGTTTGTTGAGATGCGCACCCAACGCGATGCTGGATTGGGCATGCCGACGTTGTTGCTGCCGGCGATACAGGTAAATGTGCGGGCGGGGAATATGCCGCCGGCGGAAGAGAACGGCGTGACGTACCTGAAAATCCCCCTCAACCAACTCTAGAAACACCGATCCCCTGTGGGAGCTGGCTTGAACTGCGATAGCCATAGGTATCTACACAACTTTTTAGGCTGTCGCAGCAAACGGTAACCACGATGCGAAGCGAGCCGCTCTTGATCTTGATCTTGATCTGCTGTTGATCTTAGGCGCCCCGTTAAACCACGATGGCCGGAATTCGACAGGGATTTGGGGGGTAAACCGGCAGGGATGCCGGTTTAGCCGCCCCGCGCCATGGATGGCGCGTGGCGGCGGCCCCCCAAATCACTGGCGGATTACGGGCACACCGAGCCTGGGCGAGGTGCCGAGTGGTGGGGCAAGAGCCCTTTTGGTTACTTTTGGGGCTCTTTTCCAAAAGTGACCCGCTGTAAAAGCGGAACCCTAGGTGGCCGTTACCGCAGGAATGGATATGTACACAATCCAACTGTGTCGCCTGCCAGGCCGCCTTCGCGAGCAAGCCCGCTCCCACAGTTGGATTGCGGGGGTGTCAGGTAGATATGTGTCGCCTGGGAGGCCGTCATCGCAGGCAAGCCAGCTCCCACATTTGGACTGCGGGGGTCTCAGGTAGATTGGCGTCGGCTGTCAGGCCGCCATCACAGGCAAGCCAGCTCCCACAGTTGGATCGTTGGGTGTCAGGTAGATTGGCGTCGGCTGGCAGGCCGTCATCCCAGGCAAGCCCCACATTTTGTCCCGTGTTGAATCAGGAACCGAGGCTGATGCCGTTGGCCGGCAATGGCAATGCGGTTTTGTAGCGCACTTGCTTCAAGGCAAAGCTGGAGCGAATGTTCGCCACCCCCGGCACCTTGGTCAAAAAGTCCATCATAAAGCGCTCCAGGGACTGGATCGTGGGCACCAACACGCGGATCAAATAGTCCGGGTCGCCGGCCATCAGGTAGCACTCCATCACCTCAGGCCGATCCGAGATCGCCCCTTCGAATTGCTGCAGCGCCAGCTCGTTCTGTTTTTCCAGGCTCACATGGATGAACACATTGACGTGCAGCCCCAGCAAATCAGCATCCAGCAGCGTGACCTGCTCACGAATCAGCCCCAGTTCTTCCATCGCCTTGACCCGGTTGAAACACGGCGTGGGCGACAGGTTGACCGAGCGGGCCAGGTCGGCATTGGTGATCCGGGCATTCTCCTGCAGGGCGTTGAGAATGCCGATATCGGTACGGTCCAGTTTGCGCATGAGACAAAATCACCTGTTTATTATGTTTATGCAGTTTTTTTATCCGCAAATGACCGTGAGCGCAATGAAACACAGATAAATATTCTTCTACGCCACGCCTATGATTGTTGTAGGACAAGATTTCTTCTACCCGAAGACTGACTGTCAGCTAGCGCGCCCACTACAAGAAATTCACAAGATAGAGCGTAGAAAGCCATGACCCAGCCGTATGCACCGCTGCGCCTGCATGTTCCCGAACCCTCGGGCCGCCCAGGCTGCAAGACCGACTTTACCTACCTGCGTTTGACCGACGCCGGCCTGGTACGCAAACCCGCCATCGACGTAGAACCGGCCGACACCGCCGACCTGGCCAAGGGCCTGATCCGCGTGCTCGACGATCAGGGCCAGGCCCTTGGCCCGTGGGCCGAGGGTGTCTCCACCGAGATCATGCGCCGCGGCATGCGCGCCATGCTCAAGACGCGCATTTTCGACAACCGCATGGTGGTCGCCCAGCGTCAGAAAAAAATGTCGTTCTACATGCAAAGCCTTGGCGAAGAAGCCATCGGCAGCGCCCAGGCCCTGGCCTTGAATATCGACGACATGTGCTTCCCCACCTATCGCCAGCAAAGCATCCTGATGGCCCGCGAGGTGCCGCTGGTGGACCTGATCTGCCAACTGCTGTCCAACGAGCGCGACCCACTCAAGGGCCGCCAGTTGCCGATCATGTATTCGGTCAAGGAGGCGGGCTTCTTCACTATTTCCGGCAACCTTGCCACCCAATTCGTGCAGGGCGTGGGCTGGGGCATGGCCTCGGCGATCAAGGGCGATACCAAGATCGCCTCGGCCTGGATCGGCGACGGCGCCACTGCTGAATCGGACTTCCACACCGCCCTCACCTTCGCCCACGTGTACCGCGCGCCAGTGATTCTCAACGTGGTCAACAACCAGTGGGCGATTTCCACCTTCCAGGCCATCGCCGGCGGTGAAGCCACCACCTTCGCCGGACGCGGCGTCGGTTGCGGCATCGCTTCCCTGCGCGTGGACGGCAACGACTTTATCGCCGTGTACGCCGCCTCGGCCTGGGCCGCCGAGCGTGCGCGCCGCAACCTGGGGCCCACCCTGATCGAGTGGGTCACCTACCGCGCCGGCCCACACTCCACCTCCGATGACCCATCCAAGTACCGTCCCGCCGACGACTGGAGCCACTTCCCGCTGGGCGATCCGATTGCCCGCCTCAAGCAGCACCTGATCAAGATTGGCCAGTGGTCCGAAGAGGAACACGCGGCGGTCAGTGCCGAACTTGAAGCCGAAGTGGTCAAGGCGCAGAAGGAAGCCGAACAGTACGGCACCCTCGCCGGTGGCCAGATTCCAAGCGCCGCGACCATGTTCGAGGACGTCTATAAAGAGATGCCGGAGCACCTGAAGCGCCAGCGTCAAGAGTTGGGGGTGTGACATGAACGACCACAACAACAGCATCGAACTGGAAACCGCCATGACCACCACCACCATGACCATGATCCAGGCCCTGCGCTCGGCCATGGATGTGATGCTTGAGCGTGACGACAACGTGGTGGTGTTCGGCCAGGACGTCGGGTACTTCGGCGGCGTGTTCCGTTGCACCGAAGGCTTGCAGACCAAGTATGGCAGCTCGCGGGTGTTTGACGCCCCCATTTCGGAAAGCGGCATCGTCGGCGTGGCCGTGGGCATGGGCGCTTACGGCCTGCGCCCGGTAGCGGAAATCCAGTTCGCCGACTACGTCTACCCCGCCACCGACCAGATCATCTCCGAGGCGGCGCGCCTGCGTTATCGCTCGGCCGGCCAGTTCACTGCGCCCTTGACCATGCGCATGCCCTGCGGCGGCGGCATCTATGGCGGCCAGACCCACAGCCAGAGTATCGAAGCGGTGTTCACCCAGGTCTGCGGCCTGCGCACGGTGATGCCGTCCAACCCCTATGACGCCAAGGGCCTGCTGATCGCCTCCATCGAAAACGATGACCCGGTGATCTTCCTCGAACCCAAGCGCCTGTATAACGGCCCTTTCGATGGCCACCACGACCGCCCGGTAACGCCGTGGTCGAAACACCCCCAAGCCCAGGTGCCGGACGGTTACTACACCGTGCCGCTGGACGTGGCCGCCATCGTGCGTCCGGGTTCGGCCGTGACCGTGCTGACGTACGGCACCACCGTGTATGTGTCGCAAGTCGCCGCTGAAGAAACCGGCATCGACGCCGAGGTCATCGACCTGCGCAGCCTGTGGCCGCTGGACCTGGAGACCATCGTCAAGTCGGTGAAAAAGACCGGCCGTTGCGTGGTGGTGCATGAGGCCACGCGCACCTGCGGCTTTGGTGCCGAGTTGGTCTCGCTGGTGCAAGAGCATTGCTTCCACCACCTGGAAGCGCCGATCGAACGCGTCACCGGTTGGGACACCCCCTACCCGCACGCGCAGGAATGGGCGTATTTCCCAGGGCCGTCCCGAGTGGGCGCGGCGTTGAAACGGGTCATGGAGGTCTGAATGGGCACGCACGTTATCAAGATGCCGGACATTGGCGAGGGCATCGCGGAAGTTGAATTGTCGGTATGGCATGTAAAGGTCGGCGACCTGGTGGTTGAAGACCAGGTGCTGGCGGATGTGATGACCGACAAGGCGATGGTGGATATTCCCTCGCCGGTCCACGGCAAAGTGATTTCCCTCGGCGGCGAGCCGGGTGAGGTCATGGCAGTGGGCAGTATTTTGATCAGCATTGAAGTAGAAGGCGCAGGCAATACCAAGGATGTACCCGTGGTTGCCGAGCCGGCGAAGGCCGCGCCGCCTGTGGCCGAAGCCAAACCGGTACAGGCGCCGGTAGAAAGCAAGCCCGCTGCAGCAGTGAAAGCGCCGCAAGCGCCCGTGGCCCGTGAAGCCAGCGAACGCCCATTGGCCTCGCCTGCCGTGCGCAAACACGCGCTGGATGCCGGGATTCAACTGCGCCTGGTCCAGGGCACAGGGCCTGCCGGCCGAATTCTGCATGAAGACCTAGAGGCTTACTTGCGCCAGGGCACGGCAACGGGCGCCACTGCCGCCAACCCTTACGCCGAGCGCAACGACGAACACCAAATCCCGGTGATCGGCATGCGCCGCAAGATCGCCCAGCGCATGCAGGACGCCACCCGGCGCGCCGCGCATTTCAGCTACGTGGAAGAAATCGACGTCACCGCCCTCGACGAGTTGCGCGTGCATCTCAACGAGAAGCACGGTGCGACACGCGGCAAGCTGACCCTGCTGCCGTTTATCGTGCGGGCCATGGTGGTAGCCTTGCGCGACTTCCCGCAGATCAATGCGCGTTACGACGACGAAGCCCAGGTCATCACGCGCCTTGGTGCCGTGCATGTGGGCGTCGCCACCCAAAGCGACGTGGGCCTGATGGTGCCGGTGGTACGTCACGCCGAAGCCCGCAGCCTGTGGGGCACTGCCGAAGAAATCGCGCGTTTGGCCAATGCCGCACGCACAGGCAAGGCCAGCCGCGATGAGCTGTCCGGTTCCACCATCACCCTGACCAGCCTTGGCGCCTTGGGCGGCATTGTCAGCACGCCGGTGCTGAACCTGCCGGAAGTGGCCATCGTCGGCGTCAACCGTATCGTTGAGCGGCCGATGGTGATCAAGGGCCAGATTGTGGTGCGCAAGATGATGAACCTCTCCAGCTCCTTCGATCACCGCGTGGTCGATGGCATGGACGCGGCGCAATTCATCCAGGCCATTCGCGGCCTGCTCGAACAACCCGCCAGCCTGTTCCTGGAGTAAGGGCATGACTCAGACATTGCACACCACGCTGCTGATTATCGGCGGCGGCCCCGGCGGTTATGTGGCGGCGATTCGCGCAGGCCAACTGGGCATCCCCACCATCCTGGTGGAAGGCCAGGCACTGGGCGGCACCTGCCTGAACATTGGCTGCATTCCCTCCAAGGCGCTGATCCATGTGGCCGAGCAGTTCCAGCAAACCGTGCACCATAGCCAGGGCTCGCAACTGGGCATTGAGGTGGATGTACCGACTTTGGACATCCGCAAGAGCGTGGAATGGAAAGACGGCATCGTTGACCGCCTGACCACCGGCGTCGCCGCACTGCTGAAAAAACATAAGGTGCAGGTGATCCATGGCTGGGCCAAAGTCATCGACGGCAAGACCGTCGAGGTGGGCGAGCAACGCATCCAGTGCGAACACCTGCTGTTGGCCACCGGCTCGACAAGCGTCAACCTGCCGATGCTGCCGATTGGCGGGCCGATTATCTCGTCCACCGAAGCCCTGGCACCGACCCATGTACCCAAACGTTTGATCGTGGTGGGCGGTGGTTATATCGGCCTGGAACTGGGGATTGCCTACCGCAAGCTGGGTGCCGACGTCAGTGTGGTCGAGGCCCAGGCGCACATCCTGCCGGCCTACGACGCCGAGCTGACCCTGCCGGTGGCTGAATCCTTGAAGAAACTTGGCGTGAAGCTGTACCTGGAACACAGCGTCACCGGCTTTGCCGACGGCAAACTGCAGGTGCGCGCCCCCAACGGCGACATCTTGGCGCTGGACACCGACCAGGTGCTGGTCGCCGTGGGGCGCAAACCCAACACCCAGGGTTGGAACCTCGAAGCGCTGAACCTGGACATGAACGGCGTGGCGATCAAGATCGACAGCCGCTGCCAGACCAGCATGCGCAACGTGTACGCCATCGGCGACCTCAGCGGCGAGCCGATGCTGGCGCACCGGGCCATGGCCCAGGGAGAAATGGTTGCCGAACTGATCAGCGGCAAGGCCCGCGAATTCAACCCGGCGGCAATTCCGGCGGTGTGCTTTACCGACCCGGAACTGGTGGTGGTCGGCAAGACCCCGGACGAGGCCAAGGCTGCCGGCCTGGATTGCATTGTGTCGAGCTTCCCCTTCGCCGCCAATGGCCGGGCCATGACGCTGGAGTCCAAAGCCGGCTTCGTGCGGGTGGTGGCGCGACGTGACAATCACTTGATTGTTGGCTGGCAAGCCGTGGGGGCCGGAGTGTCCGAGCTGTCGACCGCGTTCGGCCTGAGCCTGGAAATGGGTGCGCGCCTGGAGGATGTGGCCGGCACCATCCATGCCCACCCGACCCTGGGTGAAGCGGTGCAGGAAGCCGCGCTGCGGGCATTGGGGCACGCGTTGCACCTGTAAAACCGTGGCGTGGCTATCGCAGGCAAGCCAGCTCCCACACTTGGAATGCATTCCAATGTGGGAGTCGGGCTTGCCCGCGATAGCGGTGGATCAGCCAATGCAGAGGTTGAATGGTCCGCCGCCCTCCTCCCACACCGGCCAAGAATGCAGTATTGTTGCGCCCATCCAGAAAAAAAATCCGACTTGACCAGAGATAGAGGGTGTCATGGGTAACGAGAGCATCAATTGGGACAAGCTGGGTTTTGACTACATCAAGACCGACAAGCGGTTTCTCCAGGTCTGGAAAAACGGCGAATGGCAAGCTGGCACCCTGACCGACGACAATGTGCTGCACATCAGCGAGGGCTCCACTGCCCTGCATTATGGCCAGCAATGCTTCGAGGGCCTGAAGGCCTACCGTTGCAAGGACGGTTCGATCAACCTGTTCCGCCCGGACCAGAACGCCGCCCGCATGCAGCGCAGCTGTGGCCGCCTGCTGATGCCACAAGTGCCGACCGACGCGTTCATCGACGCCTGCAAACAAGTGGTCAAGGCCAACGAGCGCTTCATCCCGCCGTACGGCAGTGGCGGCGCGCTGTACCTGCGCCCGTTCGTGATCGGCACCGGAGACAACATTGGCGTGCGTAGCGCGCCGGAGTTCATCTTCTCGGTGTTCTGCATCCCGGTCGGTGCCTACTTCAAGGGCGGCCTGGTGCCGCACAACTTCCAGATCTCCGGCTACGACCGCGCCGCGCCGCAAGGCACCGGTGCCGCCAAGGTCGGTGGCAACTACGCCGCCAGCCTGATGCCCGGCTCGGAAGCGAAGAAATCCGGTTTCGCCGACGCGATCTACCTGGACCCGATGACCCACTCGAAAATCGAAGAAGTCGGCTCGGCCAACTTCTTCGGGATCACCCACGACAACCAGTTCATCACGCCGAAGTCGCCTTCGGTATTGCCAGGCATCACCCGCCTGTCGCTGATCGAACTGGCCCAGACCCGCCTGGGCCTGGAAGTGGTCGAGGGCGAAGTGTTCATCGACAAGCTGGATCAGTTCAAGGAAGCCGGCGCCTGCGGTACCGCTGCGGTGATCTCGCCTATCGGCGGCATTCAGTACAACGGCAAGCTGCATGTGTTCCACAGCGAGACCGAAGTCGGCCCGATCACCCAGAAGCTCTACAAAGAGCTGACCGGTGTGCAGACCGGTGACGTGGAAGCGCCAGCGGGTTGGATCGTCAAGGTCTGACAGCCACAAAAGCCAGCGACACCACAAAACCCTGTGGGAGCTGGCTTGCCTGCGATAGCGAACTGTCAGTCAGCATATGATCGTTCCCACGCTCCGCGTGGGAATGCAATGCATTCCCTGACGCTCCGCGTCACCTGTTGTCCGGCGGGACGCGGAGCATCCCAGGCGGCATTCCCACGCAGAGCGTGGGAACGATCAAAGGCCCACCGCTATCGCAGGCAAGCCAGCTCCCACACTGGTTTCTACGCCTTCAAGAGCGTGGCGCAATATTCTCGCCAATCTTCTTGCCCATACTGATCCTCGGCTCCACCCCATACCCCAACGCCTCATAAAACCCCACCACCACGTCATTGCCGCCGGTGATCTGCAGGTTGATCTTCATGCAACCCAGCGCCGTCAACGCCTGTTCGGCATAGCGCACCAGCGACGATCCCAGGCCATGGCGCCGATAGTCGGTATGCACCGCCACCGAATACAACCAGCCACGATGCCCGTCATAGCCGGCGAGAATGGTACCGATCACGGCTTTGTTGTCGGTGGCAACGAAGAACAACCCGTCGTTGACCGCCAGTTTCTTATCAATCGCCAGGCTCGGCAGGTTATGCGCGGTGTCATAGCCAAACGCCTGCTGCCATAACTCAATCACCTGGGCACGGTGTTGACGGTCGCGATAAGGCCCTATGGGGTGGCGGGACAACAGCGTTTTTTCCATCACCAACGTGCGCTCATTGCCGTGGTACACGTCACGCACGTTGTGAAAACCCAACTTGGCGTAGAAGGCTTGCGCCGTCAGCGAGGACGGCACGCTCAAGACCGTCACGCCGGCTTCACGGGCGCGCAGTTCGATCTCGATCATCAACAATCGGCCAATGCCCTGCCCTTGCAGCGCTGGGTTGACGAACACCGAGCGCACCACATTGCCATCCAGTGAGGCCGTAGCGACGATCAGTTGATCCTGAGTCGCCACCAACACTACCCGCCGCTGGAGCAATGCCAGCACAGCGTCGGGGGTGAAGTTGCTGGCAACCCGCGCAATCACATCCGCGGGGTAATCACGTGCGTTGCTGCTGTGCAGCGCAGCCAGGATGACGTGGCTGATACCTTCGGCATCGGAAGGTTGGGCAAGGCGAACAGCGGTAGACATGGTTCCTCCTGGCTGACACAGCGATAACAATCACCACAATACCAATGTGGGAGCTGGCTTGCCTGCGATAGCGGTGGGCCAGCCAGATGAATGGGGCTGACACACCGCTATCACAGGCAAGCCAGTTCCCACAGTTTGATCGTATTTCAATCTGGCAGCCGATTCGGCTGCGCCACTCCCGTTTTCAGCTTTCTTGGCTGAACCACCCCGCCGTTTCAGCCGGGATCCTTTCCCCGCAACGCACACAATAGCGGCACAAGATCCCCAACGGACCCGTGCCCCCATGCAAACCACCAACACCGTCCTGATGATCCGCCCGGCGCGCTTTGCCTTCAACCCGGATACCGCGATCAACAACCGTTTCCAACGCCCGCCGCTGGACCCGCTCAGTGCACAGCACAAAGCGCTGGAGGAGTTCGACGGTTATGTCGACACCTTGCGCCAGCACGGCGTGGAGGTGCTGGTGGTGCAGGACACGCCGGCGCCTCACACGCCCGACTCGATCTTCCCCAACAACTGGTGGAGCAGCCATGCCGACGGCAGCCTGGTGCTCTACCCCATGGAAGGCCAGAACCGCCGACTGGAGCGCAACAAGGGCGTGCTGCAAGTTTTGGAGCAGCGCTTTGCGATCAACACCACCATCGATCTCAGCCACCTGGAACAACAGAACATCTTCCTGGAAGGCACCGGCAGCATGGTACTCGACCGCCAGCACCGCATCAGCTACGCCTGCCATTCGGGGCGCACCCACCACGCGGCCCTGCGCCAGTTTGCCGAACGCCTCGACTACCAACTCTGCGTGTTCCACGCCCTGGACCGCCACCAGGCACCCATCTACCACAGCAACGTGATGATGAGCGTTGGCCGCGACCTCGCGGTGGTGTGCCTGCAGGCCCTGCCCGACGACCGCGAACGCCTGGCCCTGGAACGCTCCCTGCGTGATACCGGCAAAGACATCCTCAGCCTGGACTTCGACCAGCTGGAAGCCTTCGCCGGCAACATGCTGGAGGTCCACGACCGGGACGGCCAGCCGTTGCTGGTGATGTCCGCCAGTGCCTGGGGCGCCCTGCATCCGGCGCAGCGTCAGCATGTGGAACGCCATACGCGGCCGGTGGTGGTAAATATCGACAACATCGAACGCATCGGCGGCGGCAGTGCCCGCTGCATGCTGGCCGAAGTGCATCTGCCGGCCCGCCACTCATTTCAATAAGGAGTCTTGCCATGACCCGTTACATCGACGTCAACGACCTCAGCTACCTGGTTTCGCAAAAAGGCCTGCAAACCTGCATCACCGAAATGGCCGACTACATTCGCGCCGACTACCTGCGCTGGCAGGATTTCGAGAAATGCGCGCGCCTGGCCAACCATTCACCGGATGGGGTGATCGAGCTGATGCCGGTGTCCGACGCCTCGCTGTACGCCTTCAAGTACGTCAACGGCCACCCGAAAAACACCCTGGCCGGCATGCTCACCGTGATGGCGTTCGGTGCCTTGGGCGACGTCGACACCGGTAAACCGGTGCTGCTGGCGGAAATGACCCTGACCACTGCGATCCGCACCGCCGCCACCTCGGCCCTGGTCGCCCGCTACCTGGCCCGCGCCAACAGCCGCAGCATGGCGCTGATCGGCAACGGCTGCCAAAGCGAATTCCAGGCCCTGGCCTTCCACGCCATGCTCGGTATTACTGAAATCCGCCTGTTCGACATCGACCCCCAGGCCACCGCCAAGCTCGCCGCCAACCTCAAGGCGTTCCCGGCGATCAAGGTGATCCTGGCCGCCAGCGTCGCCGAGGCAGTCAAAGGCGCGGACATTGTCACCACCGTGACTGCGGACAAAGCCTACGCCACCATCCTGACTGACGAGATGATCGAGCCAGGCATGCACCTCAATGCCGTGGGCGGTGACTGCCCGGGCAAGACCGAGCTGGACCGCCGCATCGTCGAGCGCGCTCGGGTGATCGTCGAGTACGAACCGCAAAGCCGCATCGAAGGTGAAATCCAGCATATGCCGGAAGATTCGCCGGTCACCGAGCTGTGGCAAGTGATCAACGGCCAACAGCCGGGCCGCGAAAATGACCGCCAAATTACCCTGTTCGACTCGGTGGGTTTTGCCATCGAAGACTACTCGGCCCTGCGCTATGTATTGGACGTGGCCAAAGCCTTGGATGTGGGCAGCGAGCTGGAGCTGGTGCCGGACCTGGCCGACCCGAAAAACCTGTTCGCACGCCTGGCCCAGCAACCTGTGGTACAGCATAAAAAGCGCGCCTGAAACCGCTCTGGCCTGCCGCTTTGCGACCAGGGCAGGCCAGATTCTAGTGGGTTAAAAGCCGATTTTGCCGGTGCCACAGCCGATTCCGCTGCATTGCTTGTTTTAACAGCGCAATTTGCGCTTTGCGCAGGGGGTAAACGACACAAAAAACGCACCACCATGAAGCATTCTCTGCTCCCAGTTATTCACTGCCCCTGACATCAATTACAAAATATAGGGACCGACACATGACTCCTCTGCGATCACTCTTCGCTGCGTTGCTGTTGCCACTGTGCGCCACTGCTGCCCACGCCCAGGACTGGAAAGAAATCCGGTTTGGCGTGTTCCCCGAATACCCGCCCTTCGAATCTGTCGCCGCCGACGGCAGCCTGCAAGGGTTCGATATCGAACTGGGCAACGCTATCTGCGCCAAGCTCGAAGTGAAATGCACCTGGGTGCACAACGAATTCGACGGCATGATCCCGGCCCTGCGTGCGCGCAAGTTCGACGCGATCATGTCCTCCATGGCCGTGACCCCGGCTCGTGAGAAAGTCATCGACTTCACCGACCGCCTGTTCCTCAGCCCCACCTCGGTGATCACCCGCAAAAACGCCACCTTCGGTGACACCCCCGAGTCGCTGAACGGCAAGCACGTTGGCGTGCTGCAAGGCTCGTTGCAGGAAGCCTATGCCCGCGCACACCTGGCCAAGCTCGGTGCACAGATCAAGGCATACCAGTCCCAGGAACAGAACTACGCCGACCTGCAAAACGGCCGCCTCGACGCCACCCTGACGGACAAGCTCGAAGCCCAGCTCAACTTCCTGTCCAAGCCCGAAGGCGCCGACTTCAAGACCGGCCCGGCCTTCAAGGACCCGACCCTGCCTCTGGACATCGCCATGGGCCTGCGCAAAAACGACCAGGCGTTGCGTGAGCTGATCAACAAGGGCATCGCCGCCGTCCAGGCCGATGGCACTTACGCACAGATCCAGAAGAAATACTTTGGCGATCAGGACATCTACAACGAGTAACCGGCAACCCGTGCCCCTGTGGGAGCGGGCTTGTTGTGACGAGGGAGCTAGCTCCCGCTGGGGTGCGAAGCGCCCCCAAAAAGCCGGCGCCAGCTGCGCTGTCGAACGGGAGCAAGCTCCCTCGCCACAACAAGCCAGCTCCCACAGTAAATCCGTGCACTCCTTCGAGATCTTCCCCATGAACGACCTCCTCAACCTGCAAGGCTACGGCCCCATGCTGGCCCAGGGTGCCTGGATGACGCTCAAGCTGGCGTTCCTCGCCCTGGCTCTGAGCCTTACGCTGGGCCTGGTCGCCGCTGGCGCCAAACTCTCCAGCGCCAAATGGCTGCGCGTGCCGGCCACGCTCTACACCACGTTGATCCGCAGCGTGCCGGACCTGGTGCTGATCCTGTTGATCTTCTACAGCCTGCAACTGTGGCTCAACGACCTGACCGAAGCGTTCGGCTGGGACTACGTTGAAATCGACCCGTTTACCGCCGGGGTGATCACCCTGGGCTTTATCTACGGTGCGTATTTCACCGAGAACTTCCGGGGTGCGATCCTCAGTGTGCCGGCGGGCCAACTGGAAGCCGCCACCGCCTACGGCCTGAGCCGCTGGCAGCGCTTTCACCTGGTGCTGTTCCCGCAACTGATGCGCTTTGCCCTGCCTGGCCTGGGCAATAACTGGCTGGTGCTGCTCAAGTCCACGGCGCTGGTGTCCATCATCGGCCTGTCAGACCTGGTCAAGGCCGCGCAGAACGCCGGCAAGTCCACCAGCGAGCCGCTGTACTTCCTGATCCTCGCGGGCCTGGTGTACCTGGTGATTACCACCCTCTCCAACCGCATCTTCAAGCGCCTGGAACGGCGCTATAACCTGGGCATCAAGGGGATGGCGCGATGATCGAACTGTTCCAGCAATACGGCCTGGCCTATCTGTTCAGCGATGGCAGCGGCCTGTCCGGTGTCGCCATGACCTTGTGGCTGTTCATTATCTCGGTGGTGCTCGGCTTTGGCCTGTCGATCCCCCTGGCGCTGGCACGCGTCTCAGAGCATTTCTGGCTGCGCTGGCCGGTGGAGGTTTACACCTACCTGTTCCGTGGCACGCCCCTGTATATCCAACTGCTGATTTGCTACACCGGGCTGTACAGCCTGGAAGTGGTGCAGGACAACGCCCTGCTCAACCAGTTTTTCCGCAATGCGCTGAACTGCACACTGTTGGCGTTTGTGCTCAACACCTGCGCCTACACCGTGGAAATCTTCGCCGGGGCAATCCGCAACATTCCCCATGGCGAGATCGAAGCGGCACGCGCCTATGGCCTGCACGGCTGGCGGCTGAACCTGTTTGTGATCGTGCCCGCCGCATTGCGTCGCGCCCTGCCGGCCTACAGCAATGAAATGATCCTGATGCTGCACGCCACGTCACTGGCGTTTACCGCCACCGTCGCCGACATCCTCAAGGTCGCCCGCGATGCCAATGCCGAGACGTTCCTGACCTTCCAGGCCTTCGGCATCGCCGCCCTGCTCTACATGCTGCTGTCCTTTGCACTGGTGGGCCTGTTCAGGCTGGCCGAACGTCGCTGGATGCGCTTTCTTGTTCCTACCCGAGGCTAACCCATGAATCAGTCCGCGCAGGCCCTGGCCGCTTATCCAATGGATATACCCGTCGGCAAAACCGCCACGGCGGCCATCAAGCTGCAAGTCGAAGGTATCCATAAACGCTACGGCGAACACGAAGTGCTCAAGGGCGTGTCCCTCAACGCACGCCAGGGCGATGTGATCAGCTTGATCGGCGCCAGCGGCTCGGGCAAAAGCACGATGCTGCGGTGCATCAACTTTCTGGAACAGCCTGACGCCGGGGTGATCACCCTGGACGGCATCAGCATCGAAATGCAACCAGGCCGCGCCGGCACCCGTGCGCCGCACCAGGCGCAACTGCAAAACCTGCGCACGCGCCTGGCCATGGTGTTCCAGCACTTCAACCTGTGGAGCCACATGACCGTGCTGGAAAACATCACCATGGCCCCGCGCCGGGTGCTGAACGTGAGCGCCGCCGAAGCCGAGAAACGTGCGCGGCTGTACCTGGACAAGGTCGGCCTGCCGAGCCGCGTGGCGGACCAATACCCGGCGTTCCTGTCCGGTGGCCAGCAGCAGCGCGTGGCCATTGCGCGGGCGCTGGCAATGGAACCGGAGATTATCCTGTTCGATGAACCCACCTCGGCCCTGGACCCGGAACTTGTAGGAGAAGTGCTCAAAGTCATACAGACGTTGGCCGAGGAAGGTCGTACCATGCTGATGGTCACCCACGAAATGGGCTTTGCCCGCCAGGTGTCCAGCCAAGTGCTGTTCCTGCACCAGGGCCGAGTCGAAGAACACGGCGGCGCCGAGATCCTCGACCATCCCACCAGCGAACGCTTGCAGCAATTTCTTTCCAACCGTTTGAAGTGAACTCATGGATACCAAGGCCCACGGACCCCATTCTTCCCCTACGCTGGATCGCATCGACGAAGCGATCATCGACGTACTCAGGCATCAGGGGCGTATTACCTACGAAAAGCTCTCGTCGCTGGTGCACCTCACCCCCAGGCCCTGCCTGGAACGGGTGCGCAAGCTGGAACGACGCGGGGTGATCCGTGGGTATGGGGCGATCATCGATGTGCAGATGGTCTCACCGGGGCTGTCGCTGCTGGTGCTGGTGGCCCTGTCCAACCAAAGCGGGCGCTCGGCGCAAAAGGCCTTCGAAGCCTGCGTGAAAGCCTGCCCGCAGGTATTCGAATGCCAGTTGATCAGCGGGCCGTTCGACTACAGCCTGCGCATGCGCTGCCGGGATATGGAACATTACCGGGTGCTGACCGAGACCTGGTTGAACAATGATGAGTTGCACATTGATAAGCTGGTGGCGCATCCGGAGTTGGCGGTGGTCAAGAACACCGCGACCGAACTGGCCTGATCCAGCTGGCTCGTTCCCACGCTCTGCGTGGGAATGCATCCAATGACGCTCCGCGTCACAACTTCAAGAGCAGACGCGGAGCGTCCAGGGTGGCATTCCCACGCAGAGCGTGGGAACGATCAATCAGTCACCCCACATCTGACGGGTCGACCGCTATCGCAGGCAAGCCAGCTCCCACATTGACCGGGTTTGCAATTCTTTTGCCTGGCTTGGCCCCCACCAGCTTCGCCTGCCCATCCTTCTGCTTGCCCGTACGCGCCTCGCTGATCAACCCTGGAATCAACTTGCCCTCCGGCAAATTCTTCCAGAAGCGGCTGGGCAAATGCCCTTCCATCACCTTAGGGTTCAAGCGTGCCGGGTTGAAGATGTGGCTGTAGTAGGTCAGCCACATGGCGCTGTGGGGATCTTCAACATTCTGCGCCAGTTGCTGCCAGGCCTCGGGGCACTGGCGCTGATGAATCAATTGCTCGCCGTCGTAATAGACCCCGTCCAGGGGCGTGGCGATCATCCAGCGATGGCGGCCCATGCGCCCGATAAAATGCTCGCTGGCGCTCTTGAGAATGTCATGGGCCGGCTCATGCCAGGCCACGTACTCCGGCAGTTCCGGCCCTGCCTCGGCCGGCAGCGCGATGAAGCGCACAAACGCGTGCAAGTGGTGGGCCTCCCGGCTGACTTGCTTGATGCGCCGCTGCAACTCGCTGCCAAGCTTGTCACCTGCCAGCATGGCCGTGCGATCACCGTGGCTGACCCGCCATAGCACTTCATACAACAGGCTCCAGCGCTGATCACCTTGATAACAGGCAGCGGACTCCAACAATTGCAACAACGCCTTGGGTATGCGCGCCTGAAACGGCCCCATCCCTGGTGGGATAGGTTCATCGGTAGCGAACAGGTCCGCCGCCTGCGCCTCGCCCCAGCTGACCTGGCTGGGGTCGACCTGATGGCTGAGCAACCAGCGGGCCTGTTCGCGCCAGGTGCTGAACAGGTTGTCGCACTCCAGGCTGATCATCCCCACAACCCCATCTGTTGCGGCTGCGGACGGTCCCGCAATTGTTCGCGCAACAACACACTGGTGCTGTCGGCCTGCTGCGGGTGGTAGTCGCTGGTGATGAAAAACGGCTTGGCCTTGGCCAGCACGCAGCGCATGCGCGCCAGGTCTTCGAAGCGGATCTTGCGCTCACGGCGCAGGTCGACCAGGCGCTGGGTGGTGCGCAGGCCGATGCCGGGGATACGTGCGATCAGGGTCGGCTCGGCGCGGTTGAGGTCCAGGGGGAACACCTCGCGATGCTCCAGGGCCCACGCCAGCTTGGGGTCGATATCCAGTGCCAGGTCACCGGGGCCGGCGAACAGCTCATTGGCGCTGAAACCGTAGCTGCGCAGCAGGAAATCAGCCTGGTACAAGCGGTGCTCGCGCATCAAGGGCGGCGCGGCCAGGGGTACGCTTTTCGGGCTGTTGGGGATGGGGCTGAACGCCGAGTAATACACGCGGCGCAGCTTGAAATTACCGTACAACGCCTCGGCACCGTGCAGGATGGTGCTGTCGTCGGTGTCGTCGGCGCCGACGATCATCTGCGTGCTCTGCCCGGCCGGGGCGAAACGTGGCGCGCGGGGTTCGTTGAGCACCGTCTGTTCGCCGGTGTAGATGGTCTGCATGGCCTGCTTGATCGAGCCGATCTGCTTCTCGGGCGCCAGGGTTTGCAGGCTGGCGTCGGTGGGCAGTTCGATATTCACGCTGAGGCGATCGGCATAACGGCCAGCCTCGGCGATCAGGGCCGGGTCGGCATCGGGGATGGTCTTGAGGTGGATATAACCGCGAAAGTCATGCTCTTCGCGCAGCAGTTTGGCGACCCGCACCAGTTGCTCCATGGTGTAGTCCGACGAACGGATGATGCCGGAACTGAGGAACAGCCCACTGACGCAATTGCGCTTGTAGAAATCCAGGGTCAGGGTGACCACCTCCTCCGGGCTGAAGCGCGCACGGGGCACGTCGCTGGAGCGGCGGTTGACGCAGTATTGGCAGTCGTAGAGGCAGAAGTTGGTGAGCAACACCTTGAGCAACGACACGCAACGGCCATCGGGCGTGTAGCTGTGGCAGATGCCCATGCCATTGGTGGAACCCAGCCCCGCCTTGCCCTCGGAACTGCGCTTGGGCGCGCCACTGCTGGCGCAGGACGCGTCGTACTTGGCGGCGTCGGCGAGGATGCTGAGTTTTTCGATCAACTGCATGGGGGGCTACCGATACTGGTTTTTTGTACAGTACCAATAGCCACACTTTGTCACAAGTGCCGTCTGTAGGAGCAAGCTCTGGCCACAATAAGCGGATCGGTCAGCTGGCGGTGGCCAGGAGCAGGTCCTGCACCGAACGCGCCTTGCCACGGTGATGGTCCAGCGCATACAACGACGCCGCAATCTCATCCGCCCGAATCGGCAACACCGACAGCAAGGTATCGCTCAAGCCATGGCTGGCCTGGCTGAAGCCCTGGATGTAGATGCCAGCCTTGCAGCGCTCGTCGGTGACGATGCGGTAGTCGCGGGCCACTTCAAAGTCGCCCATGTAGGCTTGCAGCGGCGCCAGCAGTTCACGGTGCATCTGGCGCTCGTAGCCGGTGGCCAGGATTACCGCGTCGTAATGGTTGAGGCTGGTTTCGCCGGTGGCGGTATTGCGCAGGGCCAGTTCGATGCCCAGCGGGCCGGCGGTGGCCTTCTCCACTACGGTCAGGGTGCGGAACGCCTGGCGGGCGATGCCGGAGACTTTCTGGCGGTAGAAAATCCCGTAGATGCGCTCGATCAGGTCCAGGTCCACCACCGAGTAGTTGGTGTTCTGGTACTCGGCGACCAAACGCTCACGCTCGGCACCGACTTGCTGGAACACCAGGTCAGTAAAGGCCGGCGAGAACACTTCGTTGACGAACGGGCTGTCGTCGGCCGGCTTGAGCGCCGAGCCGCGCAGGATCATGTCGACCTGCACCGACGGGAAGCTGTCATTGAGGTCGATAAAGGCTTCGGCCGCGCTCTGGCCACCGCCGATCACGGCGATGCGCATCGACTTGCCGTCTACGCACGGCTGGCTGGCCATGCGCTCCAGGTACTGGGAATGGTGAAACACCCGGCTATCGCCCTTGAGCGCCTTGAATGCCTCGGGGATGCGCGGTGTGCCGCCGGCGCTGACCACCACCGAACGGGTGGTGCGCACATGCTGCTCGCCCTGGGCATCACGGGAGATCACGCGCAACGCCTCGACCTGCTGCTGATGCAGGATCGGCTCGATGGCCAGCACTTCCTCGCCGTAGTTGGCCTGGGCCTGGAACTGCCCCGCCACCCAGCGCAGGTAGTCGTTGTACTCCATGCGGCAGGGATAGAAGGTGCCCAGGTTGATGAAGTCCACCAGGCGTTCGTGGGCCTTGAGGTAGTTGACGAAGGAGTACGGGCTGGTGGGGTTGCGCAGGGTCACCAGGTCCTTGAGGAAGGAAATCTGCAGTTCGCTCTGGGTCACCAGGGTATTGCCGTGCCAGCGGTAGTCGGCTTGTTTGTCGAGAAACAGCACGTCCAGCTTGCCCTGGGCCTTTTCACGCTCCTGCAGGGCGATGGCCAGCGCCAGGTTCGAAGGGCCGAAACCGATCCCGATCAGGTCATGAACCGCGGGCGAAGCAATTGCCTGTGTCATTCCAGTGTCCTCTGGATAAGCCCCATGGCGGTGGGGCGGGAATACCTTCATGGCCTGAACAACAGGCCGTGTGTTGATAGGAAACGAGGACAGTGAAATAAAATTTAACTAACAGCCGATCAGTGCGCTTCCCACTCGCGCATGCGCACCCGGCAGTGCTTCATCGCATTGACGATGTGTTTTTCCACCAGGCTGCGGGAAATGCACAGGCGTTCGGCGATTTGCACGTGGGACAGGCCTTCGAGTTTGCGCAACAGGAAACTGTCGCGACAGGCCGCCGGCAACTCGGCCAAGGCGCGCTCGAGCATCTCCAGGCGCTGGCCCTGGTGGTGGCTGGTGTGGGGGGAACAGGCGGCGAAGCGCTCTTCGCTGTCCAGCACCTCAAGAGGCTCGGACTGACGCAAGGCATTACGCCGATGGCCGTCGATCACCAGGTTCAGTGCCGTGCGGTAAAGAAACGCGCGAGGCTGCTCGATTGGCGTATCGCTTACGCGCTCCAGCACCCGCACATAGGCGTCATGCACCACATCTTCGGCCACCTGGCGGTTACCCAGCTTGGCGTTCAGGAAACACACCAGCTCGCGATAGTAGTTTTCCAACATGACTCCTGAGCACCTCCCGGTGGTGTTGATCCTGTAGGAGCGTGCTTGCTCGCCAAGAACCTGAGGGCACATCGTTTTATCTGGATGCACGCGTTATCGTTGACGTTTTCGCGAGCGAACTTGCTCCCAACAGACAGCCATCGATGATGGCAGTTTGAGTACGTGCAATTTATAGTAATTCTCATCTACTTTTAAAGAAGTCTTGCTCCCACGTATGGTTTTTTTCGCCGACGCAGCTGTTACTGCGTATGTAAACGCCTAAATATTCGCGCAATTTTCTCGTATAACAGTCAGCTCTTCGCCACTCGGCCCCCTTTCCCTGGCTGGAACCAAAGCATGAAACGCCCTCGCCCCGCCCGCCTCGCCCTGCTTGCTGTGGTGTGCCTGATCCCCCTCCTTGCAGTGGCAGCCTGGCAGCTGTTGCCGCCAGGTCGAGATAGCTTGCCCACGGTCACTGTCGTGCGCGGCGACATTGAGAGCAGTGTCACCGCCCTGGGCACCCTGCAACCGCGACGCTACGTAGACGTCGGCGCCCAGGCCTCCGGACAGATTCGCAAGATCCATGTCGAGGCCGGTGACCAGGTCACGCAAGGCCAGCTACTGGTAGAGATCGACCCTGCCACGCAGCAGGCCAAACTCGACGCCAGCCGCTACGCCATCGAAAACCTCGAGGCCCAGTTGCAGGAACAAAAAGCCCAGCACGAACTGGCGCGCCAGAAGTATCAGCGCCAGCAGCGCCTGAGCGCCGGGAATGCCACCCGCGAAGAAGATGTGCAAACCGCCAAGGCCGAACTGAGTGCGACCCAGGCGCGGGTGGACATGTTCAAGGCCCAGATCCGCCAGGCCCAGGCCAGCCTGCGCAGTGACGAGGCCGAACTGGGCTATACGCGGATTTACGCGCCGATGAGCGGCACCGTAGTGGCGGTAGATGCGCGAGTCGGCCAGACGCTCAACGCCCAGCAACAGACGCCGTTGATCCTGCGCATCGCCAAACTGTCGCCGATGACCGTATGGGCCGAAGTGTCCGAAGCCGATATCGGCCACGTCCAACCGGGCATGAGCGCCTATTTCACCACCCTCGCCGGCGGCACCCGGCGCTGGACCAGCACCGTGCGCCAGATCCTGCCGATCCCGCCCAAGCCCCTGAACGAAACCAGCCAAGGCAGTGGCAGCCCCAGCAGTACCAGCAAAACCGGCAGTGGCCGGGTAGTGCTATACACCGTACTGCTGGATGTGGACAACGCTGACAATGCGTTAATGGCCGAAATGACCACCCAGGTGTTTTTCGTCGCCAGCCAGGCCAGGGACGCTCTCACCATCCCGGTCGCAGCGCTGCTCGGCAGCCAAGGCACCGACAAGCAGATCGCGCGGGTCGTGACCAAAAACGGCGCCATCAAGGAGCGAGAAGTACAGCTGGGTATCAGTGACCGCCTGCGGGTTGAAGTGTTGGATGGCCTGGACGAAGGCGATCACCTGTTGATCGGCCCAGCCAGCGGCAGCGGGGGTTGATGTGACCACGCCACTGATCGAACTCAAGAACATCCGCAAATCCTACGGCGGCGGCGACAGCCCGCAGGTCGACGTATTGCGTGGGATCGACCTGTCGATCCATGCAGGAGAGTTCGTTGCCATCGTCGGCGCCTCCGGCTCCGGCAAATCCACACTGATGAACATCCTCGGCTGCCTCGACCGCCCCACCGTGGGCGACTACCTGTTCGCAGGGGAAAACGTCGCGCACCTGGACAGCGACGCACTGGCCTGGCTGCGCCGCGAAGCCTTTGGTTTCGTGTTCCAGGGCTACCACCTGATCCCGTCCGGCTCGGCCCAGGAAAACGTTGAGATGCCGGCGATCTATGCGGGTATCAGCGCTGCCGAACGCCATGCCCGTGCCAAGGCTCTGCTGACCCGCCTGGGCCTGGCCGATCGCACCAACAACCGCCCGCACCAGCTCTCCGGTGGTCAGCAACAGCGCGTCTCGATTGCCCGGGCGTTGATGAACGGCGGGCATATAATCCTTGCCGACGAACCCACCGGGGCCCTCGACAGCCACAGCGGTGCCGAGGTGATGGTGCTGCTGGATGAATTGGCGAGCCAGGGCCATGTGGTTATCCTCATTACCCACGACCGCGAAGTCGCGGCGCATGCCAACCGCATCATTGAGATCAGCGACGGCCGGATCATCAGCGATTCGGCGTTGAGTACCCCCCACGTGCCCGTCACGGTCGGCAGCGACGCATTGCAAGCCGTGGATCTGCGCCAGCGCCTGGCCGACGGTGCCGAACACAATGGTGCCTGGAAAGCCGAGCTGCTGGACGCGGTGCAGGCAGCCTGGCGGGTCATGTGGATCAACCGCTTCCGCACCGCGCTGACGCTGCTGGGGATCATCATCGGCGTGGCGTCGGTGGTAGTGATGCTGGCGGTGGGCGAAGGCAGCAAGCGTCAGGTCATGGCGCAGATGGCGGCCTTCGGCTCCAACATCATCTATCTGAGCGGCTTTTCGCCTAACCCGCGCACACCGGCAGGTATCGTGACCCTCAATGATGTGGCGGCATTGGCTACATTGCCCCAGGTCAAGCGCATCATGCCGGTGAACGGCACCTACGCCGGCGTGCGCTTCGGCAACGTCGACTACATGGCCTATGTGGGCGGCAACGACACCAACTTCCCGGATATCTTCAACTGGCCAGTGGCCCAAGGTAGCTACTTTACCGAAGCCGACGAACGCGCCGGGGCCACGGTGGCGGTGATCGGCCATCGCGTGCGCGAAAAACTGTTCAAAGGCCAGCTAGACCCCATCGGCCAATACATCCTGATCGAAAACGTGCCCTTCCAAGTGATTGGCGTGTTGGCGGAAAAAGGCTCCAGCTCCGGGATGCAAGACAGCGACGACCGTGTCGCCATTCCCTATACCGCCGCCAGCGTGCGCCTGTTCGGCACCTATAATCCCGAATACGTTGTCATTGCCGCCGCCGATGCACGCAAGGTGCAAGAGGCCGAGCAAGCCATCAGTCAGCTTATGCAAAAGCTGCACGGCGGCAAACGCGACTTCCACCTGACCAACGACGCAGCGATGATCCAGGCCGAAGCACGGACCCAGAACACCCTGTCGCTGATGCTCGGCTCGATTGCAGCGATTTCCCTGCTGGTGGGCGGCATCGGCGTGATGAACATCATGTTGATGACCGTGCGCGAACGCACCCGTGAAATCGGCATCCGCATGGCCACCGGGGCGCGCCAGCGCGACATCCTGCGCCAGTTTCTCACCGAGGCGGTGATGCTCTCGGTGGTCGGCGGCCTGTTCGGTATTGCCCTGGCATTGCTGGTAGGCGGCGTGCTGGTGCTGGCTGAAGTGGCGGTACAGTTTTCCCTGGTGGCGGTGCTCGGCGCGTTTGGCTGTGCGCTGGTCACCGGCGTCGTATTCGGCTTCATGCCGGCCCGTAAAGCTGCCCGGCTTGATCCGGTTAAGGCGTTGACCAGTGAATAAACGATCTCTCACTCCACAACTGTCAGCGCTCAGTGTGTGCCTGTTGCTCACGGCCTGCGGCACTAACCCGCCCGCCATCGACAGTGGCCTTGCTGCGCCCGCCGCCTGGCATTTTGCCGAACGCGAAGCGACCCAAGCCATCAACCAACGTTGGTGGACGCAGTTTGGCAGCCCGGCGCTGAACCGCCTGATCGACCAGGCCCGCCGTGACAGCTTCGACGTGGCGGCGGCCATGGCGCGTGTCCGCCAGGCCCAGGCCACGGCGGTAATTGCCGGTGCACCGTTGTTGCCGGAACTGAAGTTCAACCTCAGCGCCAGCCGTCAACGGCTGTTGCGCGGCAGCGGCAACTCGGAGCTGGACGCCACCGAGAGCGACAGGACTGTCAACAACTATGACGCCAACCTCACGGCCAGCTACGAAATCGACTTCTGGGGTGGCCGCGCCGCTGCCCGCGACAGCGCCGTGCACAGCTTGCACGCCAGTGAGTTCGATCAGGCCAATGTGGAGCTGACCCTGCTCAGCAACGTCGCCGACCGCTACGCGCAAACCCTGGCCGCACGCCAGCGCCTGCAGATTGCCGAGCTCAACCTGGCGAATGCGCGCAATGTGCTGAACCTGGTGCAGACCCGCCACGACGCAGGTTCCGCCACGGCCCTGGAACTGGCACAACAGAAAAGCCTGGTGGCCGGTCAGCAACGGCAACTGCCGCTGATCGAGCAATCGGCCGAAGAATCGCAGATCACCCTCGCCGCCTTGCTCGGCCAACCCGTGCAGGCCCTGGAGCTAGGCACAGAACCCTTTCAGGCATTGACCTGGCCAAGTATCGGGCCTGGCGTGCCCAGCCAGTTATTGAGCCGGCGCCCCGACCTCGCCCAGGCCGAGGCCCAGTTGGCGGCGGCCAGCGCCGACGTCACGGTGGCCCGTGCGGCCATGCTACCGACGGTGACGTTGGGCGCAACGCTCGGCTCAGGCGCGTCCAAGGCTGAAGAGATCCTGCGCAGTCCCTTCTACACCCTGACCTCGGGCCTGATGGCGCCGATTTTCAATAATGGCCGGCTGAGCGCCGAGCGCGACAAGGCTCGGGCACGCCAGGATGAACTGCTGCAAACCTACCGTGGGGCGATCATCAACGGCTTTGCCGATGTGGAAAAAGCCCTCAGCAGCATCACCCGCCTGGACCAGCAACGCCAGTGGCAAACCGAAGAGCTGCAACAGGCGCAGGCCGCCTTCCAGATTGCCCAAAGCCGCTATGAAGCCGGCGCCGAAGACCTGCTCACGGTACTGCAAACCCAGCGCACCCTGTACGACGCCCAAGACCAGAACGTGCTACTGCGCCTGTCGCGCCTGCAAGCCAGCATCGCCCTGTACAAGGCATTGGGCGGTGGCTGGAACACCGATATCTGATAAACGAAACTCATATTTCTTACACGAGTTGTTTCTTCACCTTACATTTTCCACCCCAAGGTCCTTGGTAAAAAAGCCGTTATCACACGGATGCCCAGGACCTCATGATGAAACCCAGCGCTTTTGTAAACGGCCTGGCCTGCATCGGCTTTTGGCTGATACCAAACCTGGCGTTGGCCGAGCCCTTGATCGCCCCCACCGCGATCGACTGGTTGCTGGACTGCCCACTCACTGCAACAGCGCGCCTGGACCCCGAAGTGGTTGGCCGCACCCAATGCGGCCTGGTCAGCGTGCCCCGCGACCATGCCGCCCCCCAGCGCGGCCGCATTCGCCTGAGCGTGACACGGGTAGGCGCACGGCAGCCGCTCAACCGTGAAGGCGTGGTGTTCATCCAGGCCGGCGACCCCCAGCGGGTCAAAGGCGCACCTTTCGTCCTTCACTTGGCCAGCCGCTGGGAGTCGCTTGCCACCACCGCCTATCGCACCCTGGTCGACCGCTACGACGTGATCGAGCTGAGCACCCGCGACCTGCGCCAGGGCAATGCCGTGGAACAGGCCGCCCGGGACATGGAGTACGTGCGCGGGCAATTGGGCGAGGCGCGCCTCAACTACCTGGGCAACGCCGCGGCCACGCGCCTGGGCAACCGCTATGGCACGCTGTTTCCCGAGCGCGTCGGGCGCATGGTGCTGATCAATACCGAGCCTGGCGAAGCGCTCGCCGCTGGTGTCGAGCAGCTCTTGCTCAAGGAGTCGGCACACGCAGGCGCTGACGGCTGTGTGAGCCGCTGGCTAGGGGATTTTCTCGCTTATGGCAAACAGCCGCCGGCGACCGCACGCTGCCTGGATTTGGGCGCCTGGGAATAACCTGCGCATTTACGACCCCTATTCACCGAAAACGACCCCTTGCGTTGACGCACCTGCCCAATCGTTATTAAGTGCTATTTATCCGCATTAATACGATAAATCACCGCCATGCTGAGTCGTCCGTTACGCCGCAAACGCCAGAAGCTGTCCGATGTAATTGTCGAGTCGGTCAAGCGCTCGATCGTCACCGACGCCTTGAAGCCCGGCGATCGCCTGCCCACCGAACGCGAGCTGATGGAAAGCTTCCAGTGTTCCAAGGGTTCGGCACGCGAAGCGCTTAAGGCGTTGGAAGTGGAGGGCCTGGTGAGCACGCGCACCGGCCCCAGTGGCGGGGCGTACTTGAACCAGGCCGGCACCGAGCCGGCCAGCCGCGCCCTGCGCAATTACCTGCATTTCCAGCACCTGGACGGCGAGCAGGTCTACCAACTGCGCAAGGTCATCGAAGTGGAGTTGGCGGTGTCGGTGCTGGGGCGTTTGAGCGAAGACGACTACCTGGCCCTGCAAGCCAACGTGGATTTTTGCAGCGCCCCCGAAGACAGCGAAGCCGGCCAGCGCGAACAACGCCTGGCGGAACTGGAGTTCCACAACCTGCTGGCCCGGGCCTGCCCCAACCCGCTGCTGAGTTTCATGGCGCAGTTCCTCAATGACTTGCTGCGCGACCTGGTGGTGTTGAAAAAGGCCTACAAGCCCAAGCGCAAGCAGTTCGATGCGGCCAACCTCGACTATCACAAGCAACTGCTGATCGCCTTTCGCGCCGGGGATGAAAGTGCGGTGCGCAGCTTGATGCATGAACACATGTGCGATGCCGAACACCACATGACCGCGCTGGAAGGCCAGGTGAGCCCGCACTTCCTCTTGGAGTTCGACCACTCTTAAACACACCAACCATCCAATGTGGGAACCCGTTCAATGTGGGAGCTGGCTTGCCTGCGATGCGGGCGCCTCGGTGTTACAGAGGGACCGAGTAGAAGCCATCGCAGGCAAGCCAGCTCCCACATTTGACCCCGTTCCCCCGCGAAATCGAGTTATCCAATAACAAGCCTGCCCACAGGCCCTTGCTCCACCGTATCGCCCTTGCCGCTCCTGCCAATAACTAAACCAGGGAGTCACCCCATGCAGCGTCGTACGTTATTGAAAGCCAGCCTCACCGCCGCCGCCGCCCTCAGCCTTCCGCTGAGCGTGCGTTCGGCATTCGCCGCCGAGCCCTTTACCTTTTACGGCCTCAAGTCCATGTCTGGCGCCTTTGCCAGCTATGGCAAATTTGCCGATATGGGTTCACGCCTGGCGGTGAAACAACACCCCGACTTGCTCGGCCGCCCGCTGAACTACAAGGTCATCGATACCGAAGGCAACGCCGGCAAGGCGGTGCGCAAGGTGCAAGAGGCCATCGCGCAGGACGGCGCACGGTTCTTCCAGGGCTGCACGCTGTCGTCTTCCGCCCTGGCGGTAGCCAAGGAAGTGGACAAGGTCGGCGGCGTGTTCATGACCCCGGTGGGCGCCGATGAAGTCACAGGCAAGGACTGCAACAAGGCGACCTTCCGCTGGTCAGTGCCCACCTACGGTGCGATCCGCGAAACCATGGTGCCGCTGATCAAGTTGCTGCCGGACGCCAAGCGCTGGTACACCATCACCCCGCAATACGTGTTCGGCGAAGCCTTGCTCGAAGGGGCCAAAAACGTGCTCAAGGAACATAGCCTGGAACACGTGGGCAACAGCTACCACTCACTGCAGGAACAGGAGTTTTCCGGTTACCTGACCAACGCCATTTCCACCAAGCCCGATGTGCTGGTGCTGCTCAACTTTGGCAGCCAATCGTCCAACACCCTGCGCCAGGCCGTGAACTTCGGCATCAAGGAGCGCATGAAGGTATTGCTGGTGTGGTCTGCCGGCCTGGATCAGTTCCAGGAACTGGGCAGCGATGTGCTCGAAGGCGTGTACCTGGGCGCACAGTACTGGCACCAGGTCGACACCCCGCTCAATCGTGAGTTGGTCAAGCTGACCCAGGCCACCTACGGCATCAACCCCACCTACCCGCTGGCCGCCGACTACATCAGCACCAAAGTCATGCTCGACACCATCATCGCCACCGGCAGTTTCGACGGCCCGACCGTAGCCAAGGCCCTGCAAGGCTTGAGCTACGAAGGCCCGACCGGCAAAGAGTCGATCCGCGCCGGCGACCACCAGGTGATCAAGGATTACTACCTGCTGATCGGCAAGGCCAGCGGCGACATGGCCGACAAGGACGACCTGGCCAAAGTGCTCAGCGCTGGCCAGTCGTTCCCCGCAGTCGAGGCGACGGGCTGCACACTCGGCTGACCGCTTAACTTTTGTCGCGCAGGGCCGCGCAAGCGGCCACCTGCGGAGGGTGCCTGCATGCTTAATCTGTACCTGTTCCAGATCCTCAACGGCCTTGGGTTAGGGATGATCTACTTCCTGATCGCGGTGGGGCTGACGATCATTTTCGGCCTGCTCAACTTCGTCAACTTCGCCCACGGCGCGTTCTTCCTGCTCGGCGCCTACATCTGCTACACCGCGGTAAGCCTCACCGGCAGCTTCTGGCTGGCGTTGCTGATCGCGCCGTTGGTGGTGGCTGCGTTGGCCTGGGTGATTGAGCGCTTGTTGATCCAGCGTATCTACCACTTGCCGCACATGTTCCAGATTCTGGTGACCTTGGGGATCGCTCTGATCATCCAGGAAGCCAGCGTGATGATCTGGGGCCCGGTGGGCAAAAGCGTCGCCGTGCCGGAACTGTTGCGCGGCGTGCTGGTAGTGGGTGATTTTGTCTATCCCTACTACCGCCTGTTCCTCATCGTGTTTTCCGGGCTGGTGGGCCTGGGCCTGTGGCTGCTGCTGGAGCGCACGCGCTTCGGTGCCCTGGTGCGCGCCGGCAGTGAAAGCACCGAAACCGTGTCGCTACTGGGCACCAATATCTTCCGCCTGTTCTCCATGACCTTCGCCCTCGGCGTCGCCCTGGCCGGTGTCGCCGGGGTGTTGTTCGCGCCCTTGCGCGGCGCCCAGCCCTTCGTCGGCCCGGAGATTCTCGGCATCGCCTTCGTGGTGGTGGTGATCGGCGGCATGGGCTCGTTCAGCGGTGCGCTGGTCGGCGGTTTGCTGGTGGGCGTGGTGCAAAGCCTGATGACCACACTCTGGCCCCAGGGTGCGAGCCTGATGATCTACGGCGCCATGGCCGTGGTGATCCTGGTACGCCCTTACGGCCTGTTCGGGAGAGCCTGACATGAGCGAGAAAAACCCCCTGCCGTTTGCCAAGACCCAATCCAGAGCCATGTTGCTGTGGGTGCTGGCCGTGCTGATCGGCCTGCCGCTGGTGTTGCCCTCGGCGACCCTGGCCACCGAGATCCTGATCTTTGCCATGGCCGCCCTGGCCTGCAACCTGCTGCTGGGCTATACCGGGCTGCTGTCCTTCGGCCAAGGCATCTTCTTTGGTGCCGGAGCTTATTGTGCGGCGCTGTTGATGATCCACCTGCAACTGGGCCTGTTCATGGCGTTGCTGGGCGCGGCGCTGGCCGGTGGCGTGCTGGCTTTGCTGGTGGGTGCCCTGGCGATTCGGCGAACGGGCATTTACTTCGTGATGCTCACGTTGGCGTTCAGCCAGATGGCCTACTTCGTCGCCTACACCCTGAGCGACTGGACCGGCGGCGACAACGGCCTGCTCAGCGTACCGCGCCCGGAAATTCGTGTGGGCGACACCGTGCTGCTGTCCCTGGCCGATGCCCGTGCCTTCTATGGTTTTGTCGCGGTGCTGTTCCTGCTGATTTTCATCGGCGCACGCCGGGTGATCGCCTCGCCGTTCGGCAGCACGCTGATGGCGATACGCGAAAATGAAACCCGCGCCTCGGCCATCGGCTACGACACGCGTCACTTCAAGATCCTGGTGTTCGTGCTGTCCGGCGCGGTCACCGGGATTGCCGGGGCGCTGTACGCCATGCTGTTGCACTTTGTGCCGCTGTCGAATATCGACCTGGCGATGTCCGAGAACATCCTGATCATGACCATCGTCGGCGGCACCGGCTCGCTGTTCGGCTCACTGCTGGGCGCCGGTTCCATCGTGCTGCTGGGTGACTTTCTCTCCGATCTGTGGCCGCGCTGGCTGATGCTGCTGGGGGTGATCCTGATCCTGGTGGTGATCTTCATGCGCGGCGGTTTGTGGGGCGGCTTGGCGTCGCTGTTCGAAAAGCTGCGCGGCACGCGCAAACCCGCAGTCGTCGCCAAGGAGGACGGGCTATGAGTATCTTGCTGGAAACCCAGAACCTGGAGCTGGCCTACGGCGCGTTCCATGCGGTCAATGGCGTCAACCTCAAGGTCGAAGCCGGCACCATCCACACCATCATCGGCCCCAATGGCGCCGGCAAGACTAGCCTGTTTCATTGCCTGACGGGCGAACGCCAGGCCACCGCCGGAGCGATCCATTTCGACGGCAAGAACCTGATGCGCAAGCCCGCCCACGGCCGCGTCGGCCTGGGCATGGCGCGTTCGTTCCAGCTCACCAGCCTGTTCCAGAACCTCAGCGTGCGCGAAAACCTGCGCCTGGCCGCCCAGGGCCGCGATGGCTCGCGTGCCTTGAACTTCTGGCGTCGGGTGGACAGCCAGCGCGAACACCTGGAGATGGCCGACCAGGTGCTGGAACGCCTGCAACTCACGGCCCGCGCCGACACCCTGGCCGGTGAGTTGTCCCACGGCCAGCAACGGGTACTGGAGGTGGGCATGTCGATCTGCTCCAAACCCAAACTGTTGATGCTCGACGAGCCCACCTCGGGCATGGGCATCGACGATATCCCGATCATGACCCAACTGATCAGCGACCTTGGGCGCGACCATACGGTGCTGTTGATCGAACACAACATGAGCATCGTCATGTCCATCAGCCAACGCATCACGGTGATGAGCCATGGGCAGATTCTGGTGGAAGGCACGCCGGAGTTCGTGCGCGCCGATGAACGTGTGCGTACTGCCTATCTTGGGGAGGCTGCCTGATGCTGATCGTCGAGAATATCCATTCCTACTACGACAAGAGCCATGTGCTGGAGGGCGTGTCGCTGAGCGTCAATCCTGGCGAACTGGTGACCCTGCTGGGCCGTAACGGTGCCGGCAAGACCACCACCCTGCGTAGCATCCTCGGCATCATCTGCCCGCGCCAGGGCCAGATCCACTTCAACGGCCAGGCGTTGGTGGGGCAGAAGATTTTCGAAATTGCGCGCCAGGGCTTGGCGCTGGTGCCGGAAAACCGCGGGATTTTCCGCCTGCTGACGGTGGAAGAAAACCTGCGCATCGCCGCCCGCAAACACAGCCGCTGGCAACTGGAAGACGTGTACGCCATGTTCCCGCGCCTCAAGGAGCGGCGCAAAAACGCCGGCCATGCTTTGTCCGGCGGCGAACAGCAGATGCTCGCCATCGCCCGCGCCCTGCTGAACGACCCCAAGCTGCTGATCCTCGACGAACCCACTGAAGGCCTGGCCCCGGTGATCGTTGACGAGCTGGTGAAGATCCTGCGCGAGGTCAAGGACGAGGGCCTGCCGGTGTTGCTGGTGGAACAGAACCTGATGGTCTGCGACAAGCTCGCCGACCGCCATTACGTGCTCGAACAGGGCCGCGTGGTGTACGAGGGCAGCGCCGCTGACTTCCGCGCCGACCCGACGATCAAAAACCGATACCTGGCCTTGAGTGCCTGAGTGGAGATTCCTGATGAATAGTCTTGCGCAACCGCTCCAGAGCAATGCCCCGCTGATCAACCGCGACCGCTTGTGGCAGTCGCTGATGGACCTGGCCCAACTCGGCGCCACGGCCAAGGGCGGCGTGTGTCGCCTGGCCCTCACCGACCTGGACCGCCAGGCCCGCGACCTGTTCGTGCAGTGGTGCGAGGCCGCCGGGTGCAGCATCAGTGTGGATGCCATCGGCAATATCTTCGCCCGCCGTCCTGGCCGCAACCCCGCCCTGCCCCCGGTCATGACCGGCAGCCATATCGACACCCAGCCCACCGGCGGCAAGTTCGACGGTTGCTACGGGGTAATGGCCGGGCTGGAAGTGATCCGCACGCTCAATGACTTGCAGATCGAAACCCAGGCGCCCATCGAAGTGGTGGTGTGGACCAACGAAGAAGGCTCGCGCTTCCCGCCGTGCATGATGGGCTCCGGGGTATTTGCCGGGAAGTTCGACCTGCAGGACACCCTCGACAAGCGCGACGACCAGGGCCTGTCGGTAGGCAGCGAATTGCAGCGCATCGGCTATGCCGGTTCGCGTGTGGTGCTGGGCCATCCGGTGGGCGCTTATTTCGAAGCGCATATTGAGCAAGGCCCGGTGCTGGAGGACCAGGCCATTACCCTGGGCGTGGTGATGGGCTGCCTGGGCCAGAAGTGGTTCGACCTGACTCTCACCGGCGTAGAGGCGCATGCGGGCCCTACGCCCATGCACCTGCGCAAGGATGCCCTGGTGGGCGCTGCCGAGGTGGTCAGCGCGGTCAACCGTATCGCCCATCAGCATCAGCCTCACGCCTGCGGCACCGTCGGCTGCCTGAACCTGCACCCTGGCTCGCGCAACGTGATCCCCGGCCAGGTGCACATGACCATCGACCTGCGTCACCTGCACGCCGACAAGCTGCAAGCCATGGTCGATGAAGTGCGCGCAGTGATCGAAGACGCGGCCGCCCGCCACGGCTTGACGTTTGACCTGACGCCCACCGCCGACTTCCCGCCGCTGGACTTTCACCCGACCTGTGTCAATGCCGTGCGCGAGGCTGCCCAGGCATTGGGCTTGAGCCATATGGACATTGTCAGCGGTGCCGGGCATGACGCGATCTTCGTCGCTGAACTGGGCCCGGCCGGGATGATCTTTGTGCCGTGCGAAGGCGGCATCAGCCATAACGAAATCGAAAACGCCGCGCCGGATGACCTGGCGGCGGGTTGCGCGGTGTTGCTGCGCGCCATGGTCAAGGCGGCACAGGGGGATGTGGCATGAGTGAGATTGGCCAACTGACAGCGGTGCAACTGTTGCAGCACTTTCGCGACAAGACCTTGTCACCCGTGGAGGTCACCGAAGACGCGTTGCTGCGCATCGAGCGCTATAACCCGGTGGTGAATGCCTACTGCCATGTCGACCCGCAAGGCGCCTTGGACGCTGCGCGGGCGTCGGAACAACGCTGGTTCAAGGGCGAACCTTGCGGCGCCCTGGATGGCGTGCCGGCGTCGATCAAAGACCTAACGCTGACGGTCGGTATGCCCACGCGCAAAGGCTCGCGCACCTCCAGTGCCGAGGGCCCGTGGGACGTGGACGCGCCCTTCTCGGCCTTCATGCGCAAGGCCGGCGCGGTGCTGCTGGGCAAGACCACCACCCCGGAATTCGGCTGGAAAGGCGTCACCGATAACCCGCTGTATGGCATCACCCGCAACCCGTGGGACACGCGCACCACCGCCGGTGGCTCGTCCGGGGGCGCCGCTGCGGCGGCGGCATTGAACCTGGGCGTGCTGCACCAGGGCAGCGACGCCGGCGGCTCGATCCGTATTCCCTGTGCGTTTACTGGCACCTTCGGGATCAAGCCGACTTTCGGCTATGTACCGCAATGGCCGGCCAGTTCCATGACGATTCTGTCGCACCTGGGCCCGATGACGCGCACCGTGGAAGACAGCGTGCTGATGCTGCAAGCCGTGGCGCAGCCGGATGCGCGAGATGGCTTGATCGGCGCGCCAAGGACCAGGCCCTGGCTCGCTCCAGGAACGGACTTGAAGGGGTTGCGTATCGCCTATAGCCCCACGTTCGGCTATGTGAAAGTCGACCGGCAGGTCGCCAGCGTAGTTGCCCAGGCTGTGGAGGGCCTGGTGCAACTGGGCGCCCATGTCGAGCAGATCGACCCCGGTTTCAGCGACCCGCTGGAGGTGTTCAGCACCCTATGGGCTGCCGGCGCAGCACGCCTGACCGGCACGATGAGCGAGGCGCAAAGGCAACTTCTGGACCCAGGGCTGCTACGCATTGCACAACGGGGCGAGCGCTTGAGCCTGGATGATTTCAACGCAGCCCTGGAAGCCCGGGCGGCGCTGGTCGCACAGATGGCGGCTTTCCATGAGCATTACGATGTGCTGGTGTCACCGATGATGCCGATCACCGCGTTCGAAGCCGGGCACAACGTACCGCCGGGTTCGGGAATGACTGAGTGGATGGAATGGACGCCGTTCACCTACCCGTTCAACCTCACCCAGCAACCGGCGGCGTCAGTGCCCTGCGGGTTGGCGGCAAATGGCTTGCCAGTGGGCTTGCATGTGGTGGGCGCGCGGTTTGCCGATGAGCAGGTGTTGAGGGTGTGTCACGCATATGCACAGGCATTCCCCACAGAACACTTGCACACACCGAGAAGCCCGACCTGAAATACCTACAACTGTGGGAGCTGGCTTGCCTGCGATAGCGCTGGTTCAGTCAGCACATTGGCCTCTGACACACCGCCGTCGCAGCTTCTACACAATTTTGTAGGTTGTAGCAGCCAACGGTAACCACGATGCGAAGCGAGCCGCTCTTGATCTGCTTTTGATCTTGATCTCAGGCGCCCCGTTAAACCACGCTGGCCGGAATTCGACAGGGATTTGGGGGGTAAACCGGCAGGGATGCCGGTTTAGCCGCCGTCAGGGCGGAACCCTAAGTGGCCGTTACCGCAGCAATGGATATGTACACCATCCAACTGTGTTGACTGCCAGGCCGTCTTCGCGAGCAAGCCCGCTCCCACAGTTTGACTGCGGGGTGTCAGGTAGATAAGCGTCGGCGTTCAGGTCGCTATCGCAGGCAAGCCAGCTCCCACAGGTTTGACCGCATTCCTTTACACTGTCTTCCATTCATCCCCGGGGGCTTCATGGACATCGAACTGGCACGCACCTTCCTCGAAATCACCCGCTGCGGCAGCCTGGCCGCAGCGGCCGAGAAACTGCACGTCACCCAGACCGCTATCACCGCTCGTGTCAAAAACCTCGAGAACCAGCTCGGCTGCACGCTGTTCGTGCGCAACCGTGCCGGTGCGCGGCTGACCGCCGACGGCGAGGCCTTCGTGGTGTACGCCAACCAGTTGCTGCAGACCTGGGAAGCGGCGCGACGCGACCTGCCGTTGCCCGATGGCTATCGCAATGTGCTGCATATCGGCGGAGAGGTCAGCCTGTGCAACCCATTGATGCTCGGCTGGGCCAAGGCGCTGCGCGAGCACATTCCGGGGCACGCGCTGCGCACCGAGGTGCGTGAAGGCGAGTACCTGCTGCGCCAACTGGAGTTGGGTGTGCTCGACGCCGCCTTGGTGTTCCAGCCGCAATACTGGCCGGGCTTGCAGGTGGAGCAGGTGCTGGAAGAAAAACTGATCCTGGTGCAATTGGCGAACAAACCCTCGCCTTACGTGTATATCGACTGGGGCCAGGGTTTTCGTCAGCAACACGACGCCGCCCTGCCCGACCGTGCGCGTGCCGCGCTGAGTTTCAACCTGGGGCCGCTGGCGTTGCAGTACATTCTGGAAAACGGCGGTGCCGGCTACTTCCGCACACGGGTGGTGCAAAGCTACCTGGACAGCGGCGTGATGCAGCGCGTGCCCAAGGCGCCGGAATTCAGCTTTCCGACCTACCTGGTGTACTCGCGGGCGCGGGATTCGGCGGTGTTGCAGCAAGCCCTGGAACTGCTACGCGCGGTGGTGAAGGCCGAAGGCGACTGGTCGCAACGCTGGGACCCGCTGATTTGAATCACTCTACATCTGCGCACATGCTAGCCTGCTGGTGTTTCCTCTCGCAGCCTTACCGATGAACAAGAAAAAGTCCGTCACCATCAGCGACATTGCCAAACGGGTCGGCATGACCACCATTACGGTGTCCCGGGCCCTGAGCAAACCCGACCTGGTCAAACCCGCCACCCTGGCGCGCATTCTTGAAGTGGCTCGCGAGCTCGACTACGTGCCCAACGCCTTCGCCCGTGGGCTCAAGCGCAGTGAAAGCCTGATCCTCGGGGTCATCACCGCATCGGTAGACAACCCGTTCTACAGCGAGATGATCAAGGCCATTTCCCGCGAGGCGAAAAAGCACGGCTACACCATCATGCTGGTGGACACCGATGAACTTGAAGAACTCGAAAGCAAGGCAGTCGATACCCTCCTGGGCTACCGCGTGGCGGGGATCATCCTGTCGCCGGTTTCCGACGAGCCAAGCTACCAGCCCGACTACCTGGAGCGCCTGGGCAACGGCAAGACCCCGGTGGTACTGCTCGATCGCACGATCCACGACAGCCCGTTCAGCCGTGTTGTGCTCGACAACTACCACAGCGGCCTGCAAGCCGCGCACTACCTGTTACGCCAAACCCCGAACCTCAAGCGCCTGCTGGTGCTGACCGGCCCCGAGCACTCGCGCATCAGCGTGGAGCGCCTCAAGGGCCTGCGCGAAGTGCTGGCCGAGCACCCCGACATTCAGGTCGAGGTGCAGGCGGGCGACTACACGCTGATGCCGGCTTATTTACATACTCTCGACTACCTGGCCGCACACTCGGCGCCGGATGCGATCATGGGCTTCAACCAGTTGATCACCCTGGGCGCCCTGCGCGCCTTGCGCATGCACAACATCGCCCATGACAGCCTGACCATCTGTGGCATCGACCGCCTGCCCTTCGCCGATATCTTCGGCGTGCCCATCGCTTGCGTAGCCCATGATGCATCCCTGGCCGGCAGCAGTGCCGTGCGCCTGCTACTTGACCGCCTGCAAGACCCGCACAAGCCACGGGACAAAGTGGTCATCGCCGGGCAGTTGGAAAACGGCTAGCGGCTGGTGTAGCCGCCGTCCACCGGCAGGCTGACGCCACTGATCATGCTCGCCGCGTCGCTAAGCAAAAACAGCACCGGTAGCGCCACTTCCGCCGGTTGCGCAAAACGCCCCAAAGGAATCGCTGCCAGCGCCGGGTCGCGCTTGGCCGGGTCGGACCAGGCCATGGCCGCCATCGGCGTCAAGGTCACGGTGGGGTTGACGCTGTTGACGCGTATGCGAAAACGGCCCCACTCGGCGCATTGCACGCGGGTGATCGCATCCAGTGCAGCCTTGGAGGCGCAGTAGCTCAGGTGATCGTCCAGCGCCACCAACGACGCTTGACTGGAGACGTTGACGATGCTGCCCGCCATGTTCGCTTCGATCATCTTTGCCGCGACCCGGCTGGCCACTTGCGCAGCGGCGCGGGCGTTGACGCTCATCACCTGGTCGAAGGCGCTGGCGCTGATGGCCGCGGCAGGCTCCAAGCGTGAGATACCGGCGCAGTTGACCAGACCGTGCAGAGGCGGCAAATCTTGCAGGGTTTTGTCGAGGGCGACGCTGTCAGCGATATCTACGCACAGGGTGTGGCACCCCAATGCAGCCAACGCCTGGGCATCGCGACCGAGAGCGAAGACTTCAGCGCCGCTGGCGATCAGTTGCTGGGCAATTTCGCGACCGATGCCGCTGCTGGCACCAGTGACGAGGATGCGCTGGTGCGAGAAGTCGAAGGTGGTGGTCATAAATAAAGATCTCAAAACCAATGAAGACCCACTGTGGGAGCTGGCTTGCCTGCGATAGCGGTGTATCAGCTCCCGATAAGGAGACTGACACTCCGCTATCGCAGGCAAGCCAGCTCCCACATTTTTGGACTGTGTTGAATCAGGTGGCTTGCAGGTTGTGCATGACCGGTTTCAGGGCCGGATACAGCTTCAGGTACTCGGCAAACGCCCGGTCATAGGTCATGACATTCTCCCGCTTGGGCTGCGCCCGCAATTGCAACTGCACCCAGCCGGTGTCCATCTGCCCATCACTCACCAGCCCCACCGTATGCGCCGCCAACAACGCCGCGCCCAGGGCTGCTTCTACCTCCTGCACGATGGTGTAGACGGGGTAGCGTGTGACATCGGCGATGATCTGCATCCATAGATCCGAATGGCTGGCCCCACCCACCACGATCAAGCGCGGGTCCAGGGAGTGCGCGCCTTGAGTACCCGCTTCGATATTGTGGCGCAGGGCAAAACTCACGCCCTCCAGCACCGCGCGGTACAGGTGAAAGCGGCTGTGGTAGAGGTTGAGCCCGACAAAACTGCCGCTGGCGCGGTCATCCCACACCGGGCTGCGCTCGCCCATCAAGTAAGGCAAAAACACCACGCCTTCGCTGCCTGCCGGAATCTTCATCGCGCTCTGCTCCAGCAGCGCCAGGCTGTCTTGCCCCGTGGCCTGGGCCTGCTGTTCTTCGGCCTGGCAGAACTGCTCGCGAAACCAGCTGACCGAGGCCCCGGCGGTGATCGCACCGCCGAAGATGTACAGGTCGCGGTGGCCGTTGTAGACGTGGGGCATGCTCACCAAACCGTGACGTGCATCCACCTGCTGGTTCAGATAGCCCCAGCACATGCTGGTGCCGATCATCGCCACATGATTGCCTGGCTGAGTGACACCCGCCGCCAGGGTCGCCATGGCCGCGTCCACGCCCCCAGCGAGGATCGGCGTGCCCGCCTGCAAGCCCAGGCGTGCGGCCCAGTCTGCAAGCAAACCACCCACCACCTCGCCGGAATACAGCAACCGCTCGGGCATCATCGACTGCGCGATACCCAACGCCTCCAGCATCTCGCCTGACCAGTTGCGCGCCGCCACGTCGTAGACACCACCGATATTCCCGGCGCTGCTGTGGTCCACCGCCAACTCGCCGGTCAGGCACCAATTGATGTAGCTGTTGGGCGGCAACAGGTAACGGGTATCCGCCCACACCTGAGGCTGGTGCTGCTTGAGCCAGAGCATCTTGGTGAAGCCGTAGTAGCTGTCCACCGAGTTGCCGGTGATGGCGAACAAGCGCTCCAGGTCCACATGCTCACGCACCCAGGCCACCTGCTCGCCGGCGCGGCGGTCCATCCAGATCAGGCACGGGTGCAGCGGCGTCATCTGCGCATCCACGGCAATGCCAGAACCGCCGTACAAACTGCTGATGCACAGCGCCTTGACCTGCGGCGCCGGCACCCCGGCCTTGGCCATGCACTGGGCCACGCAAGTCTCGACGGCATCCAGCCACACCTGCGGCCACTGCTCGGCCCAGCGCACTTTCGGGGTGTCCACCCGGTAGCCTTGGCTATGCTGGGCGATGATCGTGCCCTGGGCATCCACCAGCAGCGCCTTGGTGCTCTGGGTGCCAATGTCTACACCGATGACGTAGTCCATCTCAGAGCACCGGCTTCAACAGCACCTTGATCGACTTGGTCGAATTGGCCAGTTCAAACGCCTCGGCCCAGTCGTCCAGCGGGAAATCATGGGTGACGATGCCTTGGGAGGTGACCAGGCCACGCTCGAACAGGTCGATGGCGATCGGGTAGCAATACGGGCCCAGGTGCGCGCCGCGCACGTCGAGCTCCTTGCGGTCGCCGATGATCGACCAGTCCACACTGGTCTCGGCGCCAAACACGCTGAACTCGACAAAGCGCCCGAGCTTGCGGATCAGGTCCAGGCCCTGGGTGACGCCGGCCGGTGCGCCGGTGGTTTCGATATAGACGTCACAGCCGTAGTTGTCCGTCAGCCCGTTGATGATCTCGCGAGCGTTGTCACGGGCGGGGTTGATCACCACATCGGCGCCGAACTTTTTCGCCAGTTCCAGGCGCTCGTCGACCATGTCGATCACCACCAGTTTTTTCGGGGTCTTCAGCGCGGCGACCTGGACCATGCACAGGCCAAGGGTACCCGCGCCGGCAATCACCACCACGTCGTCGAGCTGGATATCGCCACGGTTGACGGTATGGATCGAGCAGGCCATCGGCTCCACCAGCGCCGAGTCTTCAAGGGACACCGATTCGGGGATCTTGTGCACGATGGCGGTCTTGGGAATGCGCATGTACTGGGCCATGCCGCCTTCGGCCACTTCGCGCTGGAAGCCGAAGATGTTGTGCACTTCGCACATCCAGTATTTGCCTGATTTGCAGAAGCGGCATTTGCCACACGGCACGATCTGTTCGGCGATGACCTTGTCACCGACCTTGACCTCAAAGTGCTCCTCGGCGCCCTCGCCGGCTTCGACCACGTAGCCGAAAAATTCGTGGCCCGGTACTACCGGCGCCTTGACCCAGGGGTTGTCGCCGCCCCAGAACATCGCCGCGCCCGAGTGGCACTTGCAGTCACTGGCGCAGATGCCGCAGGCGGCGATACGGATCACCAGCTCATTGGCACGCGCCTGGGGTTTGCCGATGCGCTCCAGGCGGTAGTCTTTCGGGCCGTGGCAGACGACGGCTTGCATGTGAGTGTGCTTGTCCATGTGTTCGGTCCTGTGTAGTGAAGTATTAACGATGGCGCTGACGGCTGATGAAAATCGCCAGCAAGATGATCCCGCCCTTGATCACGCTCTGGACGTAGGGCGACACGCCAAGCATGTTCAAACCGTTGTTCAACACGCCCAGCAGCATGGCGCCGAGCAAGGTGCCGATGATCACTCCGCGGCCGCCGGCAATCGACGCACCACCCAGTACCACGGCGGCAATCGCATCCAGCTCGAACGACACGCCGGCATTCGGCTGGCCGCTCATCAAGCGCGAGGTGAGCACCAGCCCGGCAATCGCGGCGGTGAAGCCGCTGATGCCATACACCAGCAGCTTGAAACGCGCCGCTCGCACCCCGGACAAGCGCACCGCTTCTTCATTGCCGCCGATGGCGTAGATGTAGCGGCCGATGCGGGTGTGTTGCAGCAGCACATAGGCCGCCAAGTAGGTGATCAGCATGATCAGGATCGGCACCTGCAGGCCAAACACACTGGCGCGACCGAAGAATGCGAACCACTCTGGCAAGCCGGAAATCGGATAGCCGTCGGTGTACATCAGCCCGAACCCACGGGCGATGCCCATGGTCGCCAGGGTGACGATGATCGGCGGCATATGCAGGTACGCCACGAACAGCCCGTTGCCGATGCCGAAGGCCACGCCCACTAGTAGCCCGACGCCAATCGCCAGGCCCGGCGGCAACCCGGCGACCATTAGCCCGGCGGTCAAGGTGCCGGACAACGCCATCACCGGCCCCACCGACAAGTCGATACCGCCGGTGAGAATCACGCAGGTCATGCCCACCGCGATGATGGCGTTGATCGACACCTGGCGGGCGATGTTGGAGAGGTTGCTGGCGGTGAGGAAAGTGTCACTGGCGAGGATCATCACCAGGGTCACCACCACCAGCCCGACAAAGGGATAAAACGCCGACGAACGCAGCAGCCGCGCCAGGTTCAGGCGCAACCGGCCGGTGCCGGCGGTGTTAATGGACGTATTCACTTGAGCCCCCTGTTGCATGGCGCATGACCTCTTGAGGATTGACGGCGGACGCTTCCAGTACTTTGACGATGGCGCCCTTGTGGAACACGGCGACGCGGTCGCACATGCCGATGACTTCGGGCAGCTCGGAGGAAATCATGATGATCGCGTAGCCCTGTTCGGTGAGGCTGCGCATCAACGCGTAGATCTGCGCCTTGGCCCCCACGTCGATGCCGCGTGTGGGTTCGTCGAACACCAGCACGTCGCAGTGGTGGTTGATCCAGCGGGCGATCACGACTTTTTGCTGGTTGCCGCCGCTGAGGTTCACCACAAGGCTTTCGCCACTGGGTGCCTTGATCGACAGCTGGCGCATCAGCGCTTCGACGCTGGCGCACTCGCGGGCCTTGTCGATCAGGCCCGAGGCGTGCTGATACTTGGGCAAATTGTTCAGGGAGATATTTTCGCGAATGCTGAAGGCGGTGATCAGCCCTTCGCTCTTGCGGCTTTCGGGGAGCAGGCCGATGCCGCAGGCCAGGGCTTGAGCCGGGTCATCGAGGCTGACTTTTTCCCCGCGCAGCCACACGTCTTTGCTCATCGTGGGCAGCGCGCCCATCATGCCCAGGGCCAGCTCGGTGCGGCCCGAGCCCACCAGGCCGGCGAAGCCCAGGATCTCGCCTTTGTGCAAATTGAAACGGTTGTGGGGGCCGTTGCGCACCAGCTGGATATCCTTGACCTCCAGCAGCAAGGGGCCGCGTTCGCTGCTGGGTTTGGGCGGGAAACTGCATTCCAGTCGGCGGCCGACCATCATCTCGACCAAGTGATCGATATCGCTGTCGGCCACTTCGGTAACGCCTGCATTGCTGCCGTCGCGCAGGACGCTGATGCGGTCGCAGACCTGGAAAATCTCTTCCAGGTGGTGCGAGATAAAAATCACCGCCACGCCTTGGCGCTTGAGTTCGCGCATGATCTCGAACAGCAACTCGGCCTCACTGGGAGTCAGTGTCGCGGTCGGCTCATCGAGCACCAGCAGGCGTGCATCCAGGGCCAGGGCCTTGGCGATTTCGACAAACTGCTGCTCGGCCACGCTCAGGTGCTTGACCGCGCAGTGCAGGTCAATGCTGACCCCGAGGCGCTGGAACAACGCCTGCGCGGCCTCGGCCATTTCGCGTTTGCGCAACAGGCCGAAGCGGTTGCTCAGCTCATGGCCAAGGAAGATATTTTCTACCGCCGTGAGGTAGGGAATCAGGCTGAATTCCTGGAACACAATGCCAATCCCGGCGGCAATCGCATCCCGATAGGTCGCAAATTGTCGGGCCTGCCCATCGATAAGGATCTGCCCTTCGTCCTGGTGCTCGACCCCGCCCAGAATCTTCATCAGGGTGGATTTGCCCGCGCCATTTTCCCCGAGCAAGGCGTGGATTTCGCCGCGCTCCACTTGCAGGTTGATGGCCTTGAGGGCCTGCACCCCAGGGTAACGCTTACAGATGTTTTCCAGCTTCAGAAGACTGCTCATACCGCCGACCTCGCACTCAGAAGGAAGACCTGGGCCCCACGAACTACGCGGGGCCTGGGGGGTTTACCAGCTGAAGTCCTTGGCCTTGGCCTGGTCGATCAGGGTGATGTCCACCGGCACGCTGGCCGGTACTTGGGCGCCCCACTTCTTGGCCAGGGCAATGCCCAGGGCGAGGCGGATCTGGTCGCGGGGGTATTGGGCCGAGGTGGCGATGAAATGGCTGCCGGGTTTCTGGATCGCCTTGATCGCTTCCGGCGCACCGTCGACGCTGACCAGCTTCACGTCCATACCGCTGGCTTCGATGGCCGACAGCGCGCCGAGGGAGCCATTGTCATTCACGCTGAAAATGCCCTTGAGGGTAGGCTGGGCCTGCAACATGTTTTCGGTGACGGTCAGGGCCTGATCGCGTTCCTGTTTGCCGTTCTGGATGCTGACAATCTTGATGTCCGGGTGCTTGGCCACCGCCTCTTTGCAGCCGCGCACACGTTCGAGGATCGGCACCACGGCGATGCCGTCAAGGATAGCGATATTGCCTTTGTCACCGATGGTTTTAGCCAGGTACTCACAGGCCTGGAAACCAGCGTCGAAGTTCTTCGAGCCCACGAACGAATCCAACGGGCCATCTGCCTGGGCATCCACCGCCACCACTACGACGCCGGCAGCATGGGCCGACTTGACGGCCGATTGCACGCCGACCGAATCAGTGGGGTTGATCAACAGGATGTCGATGCCCTTTTGCAGCATGTCTTCGACATCACTGACCTGCTTGGACACGTCGTGGCGGGCGTCAGTGATGATCAACTTGGCACCGATGGTCGCGCCGGCTTCTTCCAGGGCGTTTTTCATGGTGACGAAATAGGGGTTGTTGATTTCCTGGAACGAGGCGCCGATGCGGATGGGCTTGGCGGCGTCGGCAAACGCGGGGGTCGCGCTGCCCAGGGTGATGCTGGCAGCCAGTAAACACAGGGTTTTTGGGAGCATTTTCATGGCGTGGGTCTCTGTTTTGTTTTTATTTTTAGAGCAAATGTTATCGTTAACATTTTGCCAGAAGCTAACAATTAATTCAGACCTGTGCAAGTCTCCACTGGTCGGCCTCGGGCAAAAATATGTGAGCTGGCTTGCCTGCGATGGCGCAGTGTCAGTCTACTTATCTGGCCCTGATACACCGCCATCGCAGGCAAGCCAGCTCCCACAGGGGGATGCGGTGGTCAGTAAAAACTCGCACATCCGCTTACGCCAACTAAGCTCAGCCTCAAATAAAAACACAGCGAGCAGCCGGCCATGCCCCACCCGACCGAGACTTTCCGCGACCGTTACCGCGCAAGCGTCAACCCGCGTTACAACCCCTGGCTGCACGCCGCATTCGTGCTTGGCTACGGCATCGCCTGCATCACGCTGGCCTGGTCCTCCACCGCCGATATCACCGCCCTGCAGTGGCTGACCGTGCCCCTGACCCTGCTGTTCTTCAACCTGTGCATCTACCTCGTGCACCGCCACCTGGGCCATCACAAACATGCATTCGCCCGGCTGTTCTACGCACGCCACACTGGCGACCACCACAGCTTCTTCACCCCTGATCACATGACTTACGACAGCCCCCGGGACTGGCGCGTCATCCTGTTTCCAGCCTGGCTGATCGTGCTGCACAGCTTGGCCATCACCCTCCCAGCCTGGTGGCTGCTCAGCCAACTGAGCCCCAACGTTGCCGGGTTGTTTGCAGGCTGCATGATCCTTGGCTACCTGCTCTACGAAGTGTTCCATGCCTGCGAACACCTGCCTGCCGAACACCCGGTGGCACGCCTACCGTGGATTCGCCAGATGCATCGCCTGCACGCCTTGCATCACCGTCGTGAGCTGATGCAGGGACGTAACTTCAACATCGTGCTGCCGTTGATGGACTATCTATTTGGCACTTTGCATTGGGAACCCGCGGTAAAAAAAAGGGGCAGTCCAACTGGACTGCCCCCCGCTTCACACACATAGATCAATCAGCGCACGATAGTCTGGCTGCAGATGTGGCCGAGGCTGACGTATTGGACGGTATTGCCACCCACGCCCACACCAGGGAACTCCCTGAGCTCGATGCGCCAGCCGCCCTCGTTGAACCAGGTTTCCCAGTTGTAGGTCTGGCCCGAGGCGCTGTCCGGGTAGCGCACTTTGTAGTCCCCAGAGCAGGTGCCCAGCGCGACATTCCCCGAGGCCGCGCCGGTGATGCCAGTCTTGGCCTCATAGTCGACCCAGTTGTAAGTGGCGCCAAAATGCTTGTCGACCCGCAGTACAGGAGTGACGCCGCGCAGGGGCTCGCCAGTGCTGTCTGACCACTGGGTGCTCCAGCTCAGATTGCGAGCCGCCTGGGTGGCCAGTTGGAAGATCGAGCTGGGAATCCGCACCACGTTATCGCCGTTCACATTGTGCTGGTTCAGGCGTGGCGCCGAGCCGAGGGTCAGCTTGTATTGAGCCTGAGGGTTCAATGCCACCGCCGGGTTGGCCCGCACGCGCACCTTGACCGTGTAGCCCGGCGTCAGGTTGGGATAGGTAGAAGTAGAGCCCTGCGGGACTTCCACCCACTGGGTGCCATCGAACCGTTCGAAGATCCACTGGTTACGCGTGCCCGCACCGTCATCGCCCAGGAACATGCCCACACCTTGGCCACGCAACGAGACGAAGGAGAAGTAATCCACGTCATTGACGCTGTCGAGGTTACCGGTCACCTGGTTCAAGGCATCCGGCAGCGCGAACGCGGTTTGCTCAGTGTCGTTGGGCTCGTAGGCATCAATATTGCTGTCCACTGCCACACCGAAACTGAACTGCGAGTTGCTCGCGGCATTGGCCACCATGAACCAGTAGTAGTCACCAGCCGGCAACACGCCGTTGAGGTATTCATCGGCACTGCCGGGGTTATCCGAGGTGCCCAACGGCGTCAGGTTGCCTTGGCCGTCGTCATGGAACAGCGTCAACGACATATCCGTGCCGGCACTCTGGTTCAGCAGCTGCACCTGGATTCGCGCGTTTTTCGGCAGGTTGAAGTGGTAAGCGATTTGCGCGCCGGTCTCCACACCGGTGAGAGTGTAAAGCGTGTTGATATCCAAGGTGGGAAACAACGGCGTGAAGGCTGCAACCGCGGCCTGTTTCATGTGCGCCGAGTCAGGTTTTTCCAGCTGGCCAACCGGGGAGTCGATCGCCACATTACCGACGGCTGCCTTGCTTTTTTTGACGACGTTGGACTGCCCGGTCTTGGCGGCATTGAGCTTTTGCTTGAGCTCGCCCGAGACGCTGGCCTTTTCCAGCGTACCGCCAGGTTTCAACGCTTTGTCCACGGCCTGCTTGACCGCCTGCGCGCTGAGTTTTGCCGGGGTTTGCTCGGCCAGGGCAAAGGCCGAAACGAAGCAAGAGGCCGCCATGGCCGCGCCCAGAATGAAGGCTTTTTTCGATTTCATTTTTTATCCATCCATAGTTAAAAAATTGAAGCTCAGGTAACCGGTGACATCCGGTCACCTGGGATGGACTGTAGGACAATACTGTATGCATGTACAGTATTTTTTAAAAAATCTGTGGGAGTATTACCCGTCGAGTCGTAGGGAAAAATTAACTCAGCTGTAGCCTCCTAGTAGCCCGTCATCTCCAAATACCCCACCCCACCCTCAAACCGCACCGGCCCTTCCCAGTACGGAATACCCAGGTCCATCCACGCCTTCGGGTTGACGGCTTCGGTGGTGATGTCCAGCTGTTTGCCGGGAATTTTCAGCGACCAGCGTGTGGGAATGTTGCGCCCGTCGATGGCCGTGGTGGTCAGCGGTGTGAGTTGGATGTCGCTGTTGTGCAAGGTCTGGGTGTGGCCCTGGGCGTCGATCCAGGTGCCGGTGAGGTAACCGTCGCTGTCTTTCTGCCGCACGCGAAACAGCATCAGTTGCGCGCCGCGGTCCAGGTGCAGGGAGAACCAGTCCCAGCCGGTCTGGCTGGCGGCCAGGGGTTGGCTGCTCCACTCGCGGTCGAGCCAGGCTGGGCCGCTGACCTGGTAGGTATGGCCGTCGAGGCTGACGCTGCCGTTGGCAGTGAAAAACGGCTGGCTGTAGTAGTACGACGCCTGGCCCTGGTCGGATTTGCGGCTGTAGCCATGGTCGCCTTGCAGCACCAGCGGGCGGCTGGAGGTCAGGTGCAGATCGTAGGCAAATTGCGCGCCACTGGCCTTGAGTCGCATGTCGGCCAAGGGGCTGGCGGTGCCGGGGCGGCTGGCGAAGTTCCAGTCGTCGATCCAGGCGTTGAATGGCTCTGCCTGAGCCCCAGCCTGGCCGACGCCACCCCGAGCCAGGCGTTCGGCGGCGTAGTGCCGGGTGGCCGAGGTGACGGCGGCGTGGCCGAGCCACACGGTTGAATCGCGCCAGCCCGGTTGGACGGGACCGGCCTTCAATGCGTTGCGAAACAGCGTCCATTGCACGCCGAAGACATTGCCTTCGTCATCCTTGAGGTTGGCCGTGACGTACCACCATTCGATACGAAAGCCGTCATGGGGCCCGTGGTCCTCGGGAAAGCTGAAGACTTTGCCGGGCACCACCTGGGCAAAGTCCGCCGCATCGCTGCCCAGCCCGGCGAAACTGTCCTCGGGTGCGGGCGCCTGGTCGCAGCCGCTCAGCAGTAACCAGGCGATGCACGCCAATGCCTTAATCTTCATGGGCGAACGTCCTCAACAAATCCGCCGGGCGGCTGCGGTACAGCTGCCAGAGGGGCCAGGCCGACGCGAGCAAGGTGGCAAGCATCGCCAGCCCCAGCAATTGCGCAAGCTGCCCGGGGAATACTTGCAACGGCAGGCGCCAGCCGAAGGCCTGCACGTTGATCACCGCATCCAGGCACCACGCCAGCAACAGCCCCAGCGGCAACGCCAGGATCAATGTGAGTACCGCCAGCAGCCAGGTCTGGCCGAGGTTGAGCAGCATCAATTGTCGGCGCGTCACGCCCAGCGCCCACAGCGGCGCGAGTTGGCCGAGGCGGCTTTGGCTCTGGGTCAGCAAGCTGATGAACAATGCCACGCCGGCGACGCCAAGGGTCAGGCTGTTCAACGCCGCGGTGGCGGCGAAGGTGCGTTCGAAGACTTGGCTGGACCACCCTTTGAGTTGCTGTTGATCGACGATGCGGCTGTCTTCCAGGGCGAACTCACGCTGCACTTCACGAATCAGCGGCGGCACGTCAGCGGGCGCCACCCGCAGGTTGAAGCGCGCCGGTGAGAGCGTCGGCCAATGCGCCAACAGGTGCTGGACATTGACCAGCAGATGGCCCTTGGGGTTGCCGTAGTCGGCATAGATGCCGACGATCTTCGGCGCCCAGGTGCCCTGCGGAGTGGGGATGGACACCGTGTCGCCCAGTTGCACCTTCAGGCGTCGCGCCAGTTGTTCGCTGAGCATCAGGCTGTCGTCTTGCAGCAAGCGGTCCCAGGGCGCGTCCACCGCCTCCAGCAGCGGCCAGTGTTGACGATAAGTGGGGTTGTCGACCACGCCGAACACCTCCGCGGGCCAGCCTTGCAGTTGCACCGCCACCTGCCAGGCGGGCAATACGGCCTGCACCAGGGGCTGACGGGTCAACCACGTTTTCAGTTGCTCGGCCTGCTGCGGATTTTGCGGGTTGAGGTACAGCTCGGCGGTGAGGCGTTGCTCCAGCCAATGGGTGAAGGTCTGGCGAAAGCCCGAGGTCATGGAGCCGGCGCCGATATTCGCCGCCAGGGCCAACAGCAACGCCATCAGCGCCAGGCTCAAGGCCGGCAGTTGTTGGCGGCAATCGGCCAGGAACCACTGGCCCAGTACCGAGCGACTACGCCCCAGCACGGCTTTCAATAACCCATTGAGCAGCACCGGTAGTGCCAACGCCGCGCCCAACAGCAAGGCCGCCATCAGCACAAACCCGGCGGCCAGGCTATCGCCCAGCCACAGTGCCAGCAACGCGATCAGCAAGGCGGCGGATGCCACCCAGCCCTGGCGCCGCAGCCAGCGCCCATGGGCTTGATGCCAGGCTTGGGCGTTGGCCAGCGCGAGTAACGGCAAACGCGCTGCGCGCCACAGGCTGCTGGCTCCGGCGAGCAACGCGCCGAGCAGGCTCACGCCCAGGCCGGCCAGCCACCACCAGGGGCTCAAGTTCAATTGGCCAGCGACTTCGGCGCCGTACAGGCCACGCAAACTGGCGGCGACATCCGGCAGCAACAGGCTGGCCAGCAGGTAGCCGCTGGCGATACCGAGCACACCGCTCAACACCGCCAAACACCCCAATTCAATGCCCAGGCTCAGGATCAACATGCGTGCGCTGACCCCACAGGCGCGCAAGGTTCGCAGCAGGCCACGGCGCTGTTCCAGGGCCAGGCCGATGGCCGCATGCACGATAAACAACCCCACCACAAAGGATAAAAAACCCACCGCATCCAGGTTCAGGTGAAAGCTCTCGGTGAGGCGTGACAGGTTGTTGTCCTCGCCCTGCTTGAGTTGCAACGCGGCGGGTGGCGCGGGGTGGCGGGCGGCGAAGGTGTTGTCCAACAGTAAGCGCGACAGGCGCCCGGGCATGTTGAGCAGGGGTTGGGCAAAGCCGATATCGGTCAGCAGCAGGCCGGGCGCCATATCGGCCTGTACCTGCAACGGTGGCAGGCGTTGCCCGGTGGACGTCAGCGGCTGCTCGCCCGCCTGCAACCCCAGCGCCTCTAACGTTTGCGCAGCGACCCAGGTACGCCCCGGCGGCTCGAAAAACGCCAGCATCTGCGCCTGGCTCAAGCGTTGCCCCGCCACGCTGCCGCTGCCGGGCAACGACACAGGGTCGATGCCCATCAATTGCAGACGCTGTTGCTCATGTCCCTTGAGCACCACCCGCCCCTGCACCACCGGGGATACCGGCCAGCCGGCGCGGCGCAGCTCGGCAAACAGTGCCTGGGGGAAACTGGCGGCGTCCGGCGCAACCAGGCTGGCTTGGGGTTCGCCACCGATCAATTGGCTGGCGCGTGCGTAGCTGTCCCGCGCCTGGCTGTTGAGGGCCTGCACGCCGGTCAGTAGCGCGGTGGCCAGCCACAAGCCGGTGAGCACGCTGAAAAATTGCACCGGATGGCGCCGCCAGTGGCTCAGCAATGCGCGTAGCGTCCAGTAAAACAGCGCCATTTCAGCGCGCGTCCATTGGCACGACACGGCCACGGTGCAGCACCACTTGCCGGTCAAGCCGTGCGGCCAGGCGCGGGCTGTGGGTGACCATCAGCAGGCTGGTGGGGCTGTCCCGCAGCAGGTCCAACAGCAGTTGCAGCACTTCATCGCTGGTGGCTTCGTCGAGGTTGCCGGTGGGCTCATCGGCCAGCAACAAACCCGGTCGCGAGGCCAGCGCCCGCCCGACGGCAACCCGTTGCTGCTGGCCACCGGAGAGTTGCTCGGGGTAACGCCGGAGCAAGTCGCCCAGTCCCAGGCGCTCCACCAATTGCGCTTGCCAGTGCGGGTCGAAACGCCCCGCCAGCCGCGCCTGGAACGCCAGGTTGTCTTCCACGCGCAAGCTGCCGATGAGGTTGAACTGCTGGAAGACCAGACCGATTTGCGTGCGGCGCCAATGGGCCAGTTGCCCTTCGTTGAGTTGGTCGAGGCGCTGCTCGCCGATGCGGATGCTGCCGGCGTCCACTCGGTCCAGCCCGGCTACCAGGTGCAGCAAGGTGCTTTTGCCACTGCCCGATTCGCCCATCAGCGCCAGGCTGCTGCGCTCACCCAGGTGCAGGTCGACGCCGGCCAGGACGGTCAGCGGGCCTTGCGGGGTCGCGTAGTTTTTAACAACACCTTGCACCTGCAACATAAGAACGCTCATCTGAAGGACCAGCAACGAGAATAACGGCTGACGCTCCTGCCCACGCAAATTTTTCACATGGATTTCACCGTCTGCCCATCCACCGAACTTTAAAGTGCCCGCCAACTCGTGGTGACTCACAACTTATTAGTTAATCCAAGTGACACTCCTAACATGCAAGTGTTCAGCAAAAAGACAGCGGCGCTGTGACAGTCTCCTGCCTCACCAAGGGCAACTGCCCAATCGTGCAGCCTTTTTATAAACACAATAAACAGTGCCGAGGATGAACCGCGTGGCAGACATGATCCTGGCCAACCCCCAACCCAAAAGGTCAAGGTTAAAACGCCTGAGAAAATACCGCCTGCACCTGCTTGGCATCAGCGTCACCGCCTTGTTGTTGACGGGCTTTTTATTCTGGCCCAGCTCGCCCCTGGACCTGGGCGTGGGCAATCGCCTGCTGACCTCCGGGGTGCTCGCCAGTTGGCGCGAGGGTGAGCTGGTGGTGCTGGTGCGCCATGAGGAGCGCTGCGACCGCTCTGCCAACCCCTGCTTCGGCCCTGCCGATGGCCTGACCATCAACGGTACTGAACGCGCCGTCGAACTGGGCAAAGCCTTTGATTCATTGGGCATGGCCCTGACCGACGTACTCAGCAGCCCCACCACGCGAACCGCCCAGACGTCACTGTTCATGTTCGGCAAGACCGAACTGTCCCCCGGCCCGCTGGCCATCTGCGGCGACGCCATGGGCGATGAAATCCTCGGCCACAAACAGCCGGGACGCAACCTGATGCTGATCACCCACAGCGCCTGCATGAGCGACTTCCAGACCAGCCTGGGCTTCCCCCACGCAGCCGCCGCCGAGTACGGCAGCGCACTGTTCGTCAAGGTGCTGCCCAACGGCACCTTCAAGGCCATGGGCACCATGAACAGCGAAGAGTGGACCGCCGCACTCAAACAACTTTAATTACACTTGTTTACATATTAAGCCACAACGTGTTCAGCAAAACGACAGCCCTGTTCTGGCATGTTTAGTCGCGCCTGTTAGTTATGTTTTCCTACAACTACTTAGTGACCCTTACGATGCTTCACCCTATTAAGTTAATACCGCCATTGCCCGTACTTGAACGTTATGGAGCGATGTGCGCATGCCCCGCGTAAACCCTCTGGCCTGGCTATTGCTGGGCGTTGCCGTGTTCATCTTGTTGCCCCTGGGCTTTCACGGTTTATGGACGCCAGACGAAACCCGCTACGCCCAGGTCAGCCAGGAAATGCTGATGAGCGGCAACTGGGTGGCGCCGCACTTCATGGGCGTGCGTTATTTCGAGAAGCCCGCCGCCGGCTATTGGCTCATCGCCCTCGGCCAGACGGTGTTCGGTGAAAACCTGTTCGGTGTGCGCATCGCCTCGGTCCTGAGCACAGTCCTGAGCGTGGTGCTGGCCTACCTGCTCGCCCGGCGCGTGTGGAATGACCCGCGCAAGAGCTTTGCCTGCGCGCTGCTCTACCTGAGTTTTGGCCTGGTAGCCGGGCAAGCCGGGTATGCCAACCTCGACCCGCAATTCACCCTGTGGGTGAACCTGAGCCTGGTGGCGTTGTGGTTTGCCCTGGACTGCCGCACGCCACGCGAACGCCTCTGTGCCTGGGCGGTGTTGGGGGTGGCCTGCGCCATGGGGTTCATGACCAAGGGCTTCCTGGCCTGGCTGTTGCCGGTCTTGATCGCCGTACCCTACCTCGTCTGGCAGCGGCGCGTCGGCGAGTTGATGCGCTACGGGCCGTTGGCGGTGCTGGTCGCCGTGCTCGTATGCCTGCCCTGGGCCCTGGCCATCCACTTGCGCGAACCAGATTACTGGCATTTTTTTTTCTGGCATGAGCACATCCGCCGCTTTGCCGCCGACAACGCACAGCATGCGCGGCCGCTGTGGTTCTTCCTGCCGATCATGGTGGTGGCGTGCCTGCCGTGGGCTGCCTTGTTACCCGGCACCCTGCTAAAAACCTGGCAGGAAAAGCGCCAGCCGGTGATTGCCTTTCTCGCCCTGTGGCTGTTGCTGCCCCTGGGCTTTTTCAGCCTGAGCAAAGGCAAATTGCCGACCTACATCATGCCGTGCCTGTTGCCCCTGGCCTTGTTGATGGGCCACGGTTTGATCGACCTGATCAAGCAAGGCAAGGCGCGCCCACTGGTCATCAACGGCGCGCTCAATTTCGTGCTCGGCATGACGGCCATGGTGGCGCTGATTTACCTGCAAATCACCCGCCCGCTGTACGGCAATAGCCATGCGCAGATGTTCAACCTGTCCCTGACGTTTATCGTGCTGCTGGGCTGGATCCTCGCCAACCTGCTGCAAGCGGTGCGCCCGTTGACGTTGTGGGCGATGCCCGCCCTGGGCATTGGCTTGCTGGTGGCCCTGCTACCGGCGGGCATGCCGGCCCTGATCGAAGATAACGAGATGCCCGACCAATTCGTGCTGGAACATCTGGACGAACTGCAACCTACCCGTGCTTTGCTAAGCAATGACCTGGGCCTGGCATCGGCCTTGACCTGGCGCCTGCGCCGGCCCGATGTGGCGTTTTATAACACCCAGGGCGAGCTGCGCTACGGCTTGAACTACGAAGACGCGGCACAGCGCAAGGTCACGCCGGACAGCGTCCAGGCCTGGCTGGTCGAGGCACGCCAACACGGGCCGGTCGGCGTGCTGATGCAGGTCAAGAGCACCAGCGAACATCGCGAAGAAGGGCAATTGCCCCCCGGCGGCAAACGCTATCGCAAGGGCAACCTGGTGCTGACGATTTACCCCCAACAACCTTGAATGCAGCGCCTGCCACAGGGACCACCCCATGAGCTTCTGGAAAACCGAACGCGGCGCCCTGGTGTTACTGCTGGGCACCTCGGCCTTGCTGCTCTTGCTGGGCCTGGGCAGCCGCGACCTGTGGGGGCCGGAAACGCGCTGGGCGAATATCGCCTTGCAGATGCTGCAAAGCGGTGACTACTTCGACCCGTATCTCAAAGGCACGCCGTATTACGACAAACCCCTGCCCTCCTATTGGCTGATTACCGGGTTTGCCCACCTGCTGGGCGGCCTCGGCCCCTGGTCGCTGCGCCTGTCATCGGTGGTTGCCGCATGGTTGAGCATCTGGCTGGTGTACCTGATCGGTGAACGCCTGTTTCGCAGAGGCACCGGGCTGATCGCCGGGTGGATGCTCGCCACCACCTTCTATTTCCTGTTCTGGGCTCGCGTGGCCACCGCCGATGTACTCACCGTGTGTGGCGTACTGGCAGCGGTGTGGTGGTATTGGCGTGGGCCGGATGACACGCGGCTGGGGCGCTACACGGTGTTTTTCCTGTTGCTGGCCGCCACCTCGCTGTTCAAGGGTTTGATCGGTGTGGTGCTGCCGGCGCTGGTGCTGTTGCCACACTTGCTCAGCGAACACCGCTACAAACGCCACCTCAACCTGCGCCTGGTGCTGGCCCTGCTCATCGCAGGCATCGTGTACGCGATTCCCTTTGTACTGTCCCACCGCTACGGCGCCCCCACTTACGGCGAGAGCGGCCTGGAGCTGGTGTTCCGCGAAAACGTGGTGCGTTTCTTCGACCCCTTCGACCATATGGGGCCGATCTACACCTACCTGATTTACCTGCCGGTCTACACCCTGCCCTGGGCACCCTGCTGGATACTTGGCCTGTGGCTGGCCGTGCGCAACTGGCGCAGAGCGCCGCCCAACGTACGCTGGCTGGTGTGGGGCCTGGGCCTGTTGTTTGTATTCTTCACCGCCAGCGGCAGCCGCCGCAGCTACTACGTGTTGCCGCTGGTACCCTTTGCCCAACTGCTCGCCGCCTGGTGGCTGAGTGAACGCCTGCGCAAAAAACCGATGAGCTGGCCGCGCTGGCAAACAGGCTTTGGCCTCAGCGCAGGCCTGCTCTTGCTGGTGCTGGGCGTGATCTACCCTTGGACAAATGGCAACGGCGGCGTTACCCGCTTCGCCGCCGACCTGCAAGCCCAGGCGGAGAAAAGCGCGCCCTGGAACCAATGGCAACTGGTGCTGGTAGAGGTCGACAACAAGCTGCCCATGTACCTGCAAAACCACGGTAAACCTTTCTACTACGTCAGCGAAAGCCAGGACTTCCCGCGCCAGGGCGACAGCGTCGCGTTCATGGCGTGGTTGGAAAAAACCAGCGGCCAGGGATTTGATCCGCAACGCACGATTATCGTCACGCAGTATTCCAAGGACGAGCCGACGCCGTTGGCGTTTTTAGGGGTGGACCATCAGGTGGTGACGACCCAGCCGGATAATGGGGAGCGGTTGTTCAGGGCGCGTGAGGGAGGGAGTGTGGCGTTTGTTCCGGGGATACGCTGAGGCACTGTACTTGCTGGCTTTTGTCATGGTTTGTAAAGGGCCAGCCAGCCGTGTCCCTGGTTCTGCTGGGTCAGGATGGCAACCGGTGCGCTATCGTGCAGCAGATACTCCAGGCGTTCGGCGGGATGGGCCGGGTCCAGCGGCACGTAGCAGGCCTCGGACTTGAGGATCGCCAACAACCCCGCCAGGGTGTCGAGACCACGCCGGGCCAGGATTGCGACTCGCCCACGCGCAGTTGGTCGAGCCAAATGTCTTGTTGGGCGCCAGTGAGGGAGAAGCGGGCCGGCAGGCTGGAGGAATGCTGCATAAGATCCTTCTCATGGGGGGTCAGGCACTCGCCGCGCAGAGGTGGCTCATTACGCCGAAGTTGCCGGATGGGAGCATGGCCGCCGGGGGGGCTGTCACCCGAAACCCGAACATTCAAACGGAGGGATAGGCCTTGGCCGACGGTGCATGGCTGAAATGATTAAAGCGCTGTAGGAGATTGGCTACATCTGATCGATAGTGGCGTTTTTGATACCTCCTGTTTTTTCTATTTTCCTAATGATTTTCAGTAAGTTAAGCAAAACTAAAAATAACTTATGCCTGTACGTAGCCGGCTCAACTCATGAGAAACGTCGGTTTAATGGCGCAGTTTTTATGGCAGCTTGTGTCCCTCGTTCCCGCTACATACGTAGGACAAAGCCCCATGGCTAAATGAAATTTCGAACGCCGAGTTACGTTCAAGCAGTACGGAGCGCCCTGCACAGGCCTTGGGCAACCGTTGACGGTTTTCGACATCAAGGATGAGATGGCTATGAGTCTGACCCCCAGTATTGGCGGCACCTGCGGCCCGCATTTTTTCTATGCCGAAATGGGCGAGTTGATTTCAAACAGCGGCGACGAACATTTCGCCGCCACGATGTTGCAGTTGGTGGGCAAGTGGGTACCGATTCACCTGGTAGACCTCAGCGAATGGACCCTGGATGAACTGCGCGACCGCGTGCTGGGCATCAAGTTACTGGGCAGCGCCGGGGTGAAAAAGGATTTGTCGGTGCCCCAGACCTTGCATGCGCTGAACGACCACCCGCTGTTGCGGCAGATGCTGCACATGCAAGACCCGCTGCTGATCCAGATGAACGCCAAGGCCAACAGCGCGCATCCGCGCGGCACTTCCCACCAATGCAACCTGGTATCGCGCCAGGGCAATCGACGTTGTGTGATTTCGTTCTACCGTCCGCCGACCCAGCAGGGGTTTTCCCTGGCTGAGTTGTCGTTTCTCAAGCGCCTGTCGGACACACTGTTGCCGTTGATGGAGCGGCACGCCCAGAGCCTGCGCCAGGCTCCACGCGCCGAAACTGAGCCGGCCCATACCCTGCTGGAACAATCGCAGTTGCAGCGTGAATTCTACAAACGCTTGTCTTTGAGCGACATCACCCTTTCGGCGCGGGAACAGGAGGTGTGCCTCGGTCTGCTGACCGGCGGTACCGTGCCGCAAATCGCGGAGAAACTCAGTGTCAAAAACAGCTCGATCGAGACCTACCTCAAGCGCGCAGCCGCCAAGCTGGGCGTGAGCGGCCGGCATGGCCTGGCCAAATGGATGGTGGGCGCCTGATAAACACACGACGTTAGAGTAACTTGAGCCCAACCGCGGCACGCCGGTTTGCATCGCCGCTTTCCAGTGGTTGTTTGTGCCCGTATTTGTCCAGGAAGCCGCCCACCACGGCCATCGAATGAAAGCCGCTGGTGACCGTGCCGATAGCGCCGTTCAGGAAGTCCTGGAGGGTTGCGGGCGCCACGAAGTCTTTCAAGCCCAGGCGACGCAAGGCCTGTCCCGGATACTCGCCATCATTGAGGCTGCGTATGGCTGCGGCAAAACTCTTATTAGCCTCCCCGTCATTATTTTCGAGGTAGGCGCGTTTGGCACTGACGGCATATAGAAAGTGTGCATTGACCAGAACATCGTTGGGCCGGTCGGAGCCGAAGTTGGCGCCGGCCGTGGCCTGCTTCAGTTCGTCATGGGTGATGTGCAGCTTGAACCCATCGCGCGTGACAATACGATAGCCGGTGTCGGTGACCACGATGGATTTGTAAATACCGTAAGGGTTATGGCCGAATCTCATCATCACGGCCTTAATGGCGGATATCGTCACGCAATTACCTTCGGTCAATTGGTAAAAGCTTTTGAAAATATCAGTGGGCTTGATGCCCGTATTCGCAGGCGTACCTTTCAAGAATTCGTCACGATTGACGGTGCGGTTATCGGTGACACTCGCAGGCAAAGGTACTGAATCAACGTCGGGTTTCAACCGAGCGGATAACGTGGCCAACAGACGTTCCAACTCGCCTACCAGGCTACTCAGTTGTTTGGCTTCGCTGGCTGGCGCAGGCGGATTGGAAGAAGACACAACAACTGGAGAAGTTACAGCATCGCTCGCCCTGGCATGACCAAGAGCAACAGCATTAACGCAAGACACTAACATGTTGGATAACCTCCTGACACTTACCGAACACTTCAAATTACCCGCGAAGGGTGACTACCTTCAATGACGGTGAAACCGGCGTGTTGTATAACTGGCCCTCCATCACGCCCTCAATAATCACGCCGTTCTTGTTTCTCCCGCCCTTGTCCAACGGCACCCCGACCTGCGCCCCCAAAGCACTGGCCTCGATGACCTGCATATGTTCTTTCAGCCCCAGATAGGACAGCGCCGTGTCACCGTCGATGCCGCCTCCGGCCCCCACCAGTACACCCGGATAACTAGCCTCGGCATGGTACGCGCTGTCTTTTTCATAGTGGCTGAAGAAACGGTCCGCGGCCCTCTCGCGCGCCAGCTCAATGTGCTGGCGCTTGCTCATCACGCCAAACAGAAATTGCGCATCCTTGACCATGCCTTCATCGCCGCCACTGAACTTTGCCGCCCTGGCCGCCAGTTCAAGTTCTTCAACGGTGATTATCAGCTTGAAGCCGTCTCGCATCGTCACGTCATAGTGGTCGCCATGTTTGACGACGTGCTTGAAAATCCCGATAGGGCTTTGCCCGAATGTAGCCATGACAACCTTGATCGCGGCCACGTGCTCCTCTCGGCCCAAGATGCCCAGGTAAGGAAAGTTCTCATACGTGGCACGCAACCCATTGCGCAGGTCGTCAGGCTTTTGCCCTTTGGGTTTTTCAGACATAAACGTAGTGATTGGCTCATAGTTTTTATCTGAAAACATCTCAGCGAGTTCGGTATCAAACGCGCTTCGGGTCTTGGCCAGGTTCGGCCGGTTCATGAAGGGCGCCAATTGTTCTTTCCATACACTTTTAACGGTTGGCACGGTGTCAGGTGCAGTCTGCGTATTCATCAGTGGTCTGTGCGGCGAACTCACAACAGGGGTTGGGTAAGCCACAACGGGTGGCTGGGGTTTCGGCGCCTCATTCTCCCTGCTCATCCATGTTTTAAGTGCCACGACTAATGTACCCAACAACCTCAACAGTTCCCCCAGCTCTGCGTCACGGTTTGAGTTAACGCTTGGGCCAATCGGATAATGTGCCGGTGATTGACCCAAGGGATTGGGTCGATCTGTAACGGGTTGATCAAGGGTTTTATCAGGCTGTGTAAACGTTGAGTGCGCAGGTGAGTAAGCAGGCTGAGTGTGCGTGAGCATTGTAGGAAGTCTCATTTAATTGAAGGAGGACAAGCGAAAACTATCAGGCGCTACTTGCTCACCGCCGCTGCCGAAAGCCTGCACTGAACAAGTACTCATGCGTGGCCAGGCGGTCGGAAAAGTTCCTGCCAGACAGGTAACAACATCCTTCTCGTTCAACGAACCGCTATCAGAAAATTCCTCAGCGTTGCGCTTTTTCTCCGAACAATCCTCAGCGTATCGCCGACTGACGCACCCGATATTCCCCCGGCGTCATCTGCGCGTACCGCAAGAAAAACCGACTGAAATACGCTGGGTCCTTGAACCCCAGTTGGTAGCAGATTTCATTCGCGGAACTGCCGGTAAACAACAGCAGGCGCTTGGCCTCCTGCATCAGCCGTTCAAGGATCAGGCGCTTGGAGGGCAGGTCGGCGATGCGCCGGCACACTTCATTGAGCCGCGCCTGGGTCACGCCAATACCTTGGGCATAACGCGCCAACGGCCAATGTTCCAGATAGTGGGCTTCGATCAGTTCGTTGAAGCGATGGAAGATACGCAGGTCTTCATGGGCTGTCGGACGTGCGGGCTGGGCGTGGGCGCACAGGCGCAGCAGGCGGATCATGATCAGCCTTGTGAGGCTGTCGAGGGCGGCGGCGCGCCCTGCCCGTTCGGCGTTGATCTCACTGCACAGCGCCTCGAAGAGTGGCTCCAGACCCTCGGCGTCGCCAGTCAAGGCCACACATGCGGCACCGCAAGCAAGGCTGGGGTCGGCGTCGATCAAGCTCCACACCAGTTGCTGGCGCACCGTCAACACATGCCCGTCGGCATCGGCCTCGGTGACAAAAGCGTGGGCCACCGTGGGCGGCGTGAGAAAAAACATCGGCCCCGATTCAACGTATTGGTGGTCATCCAGATATACCCGCACCGCGCCACTCTTGACGTAATGCACCTGGAAAAACCGGTCATGGCGATGCACGGCCATATTGCGCCCGAAAAAACCTGCCAGGTTGCCGAGCTTGTCGTAATGCACCTCGGCGTCGCTGTAGCGCTGGTCGTAGACCTGCCCGATGTTGATGTTGGGAATCGGCTTCACGGGGCTCTCTTCTTGTTGTTGTGAGGCCAGCGCAGTGTGCCACGCTTGACGGTAGTTAACATATTAATTATAACGTTAACAACTTAACGAACGGCCTGTGCAGCCGTCGTCACCGCCAGGAGAAACGCATGAGTCGTACCCTGCATGATGTTGCCAGCGGCACCCTGTTCGGCGTTGCGCTGAACTACCAAGGCCTGCTGGACCAGCATCTCGCCGCCTTCCAGCAGGCGCCCTACCAGCAGCCACCGACCAAGCCGGTGCTGTTTATCAAAACCCCCAACACGCGCAATGGGCACGACGGCGTGGTGTTACACCCGCACGGCGAGCGCCTGCAACCGGGCCCGGCGCTGGGCGTGGTGATCGGCCAGCGCGCCAGCCGTGTCAGCCCGGAGAACGCCATGGCCCATGTGGCCGGGTATGTGGTGGTGAATGAATTCAGCCTGCCGGAAGACAGCTACTACCGCCCTGCCGTCAAAGCTAAATGCCGCGATGGGTTTTGCGCCCTGGGCCCACGGCTGGTTGCGCGGGATCAAGTGGCCAACCCCAATCAACTGAGCCTCAAGCTGTTCGTCAATGGCGAGCTGCGCCAGGAAAGCTCTACCGCCCATTGGGTACGCGACATCCCGCAATTGATCGCCGAGATCAGCGAGTTCATGACCCTGTACCCCGGCGATGTGCTGATCACCGGCACTCCGCAAGGCCGCGTGGATGTGCAGCCAGGCGACCAGGTTGAGGTCGACATCACCGGCATAGGCCGACTGAGCAACACCATTGCAGCAGAGGCATCGGCATGAAACGCGCACGTATCCGCTTTGAAGGTGCAACCCACAACGTATTGGTGCAAGCCGACTGCAGCGTGCGCCTGGAGGATGGGCGGTTGCTGGCCGAAGACCAGGTGCAATGGCTGCCACCCGCCACCGGCAACATGTTCGCCCTGGGTTTGAACTACGCCGACCACGCCGCCGAACTGGCCTTTACGCCGCCGACCGAACCGCTGGCATTCATCAAATCGGTGGGCACCTACACCGGCCACCGCCAAGTCACCTGGCGCCCGGACAACGTCGCCTACATGCACTACGAGTGCGAGCTGGTGGCGGTGATCGGCAAGACCGCGCGCAACGTCAAACGCGCCGACGCCCTGGACTACCTGGCCGGTTACACGGTGTGCAATGACTATGCGATCCGCGACTACCTCGAGAATTACTACCGCCCCAACCTTCGCGTGAAAAACCGCGACGCCACCACCCCGGTCGGCCCGTGGATCGTCGACGTGGCCGATGTGCCAGACCCAGGCAACCTGAAATTGCGCACCTGGATCAACGGCGAACTGCGCCAGGAAGGCAGCACGAAAGACATGATTTTCGATATCCCCTACCTCATCGAATACCTGTCCAGCTTCATGACCCTGCAACCGGGCGACATGATCGCCACCGGCACGCCCGAGGGCCTGGCCGATGTGGTACCGGGGGATGAAGTGGTGGTGGAAGTTGAAGGTGTGGGCCGCCTGGTCAACCGTATTGTCAGTGAAACGGAGTTTTTCTCCGCGCGCAAAGAGGCTTGAGCACCATGATCAAACACTGGATCAACGGCCGTGAGGTCGAAAGCAAAGACACCTTTATCAACTACAACCCGGCCACCGGCGAGGCCATCGGTGAAGTGGCCAGCGGCGGTGCCGAAGAAGTCGCGCAGGCCGTGGCGGCGGCCAAGGCCGCGTTCCCCAAGTGGGCCAATACGCCGGCCAAAGAGCGCGCGCGCTTGATGCGCAAGCTGGGCGAGCTGATCGAACAGAACGTGCCACACCTGGCCGAGCTGGAAACCCTGGACACCGGCCTGCCGATCCACCAGACCAAGAATGTGTTGATCCCGCGTGCCTCGCACAACTTCGATTTCTTCGCTGAAGTCTGCACCCGCATGGACGGCCACACCTACCCGGTGGACGACCAGATGCTCAATTACACCCTGTACCAGCCAGTGGGCGTGTGCGGACTGGTGTCGCCCTGGAACGTGCCGTTCATGACCGCCACCTGGAAGACCGCGCCGTGCCTGGCGCTGGGCAATACGGCGGTGTTGAAGATGTCGGAACTGTCGCCGCTGACCGCCAATGAACTGGGGCGCCTGGCGGTGGAAGCCGGGATTCCCAATGGCGTGCTCAATGTGATCCAGGGCTACGGCGCCACCGCCGGTGATGCACTGGTGCGCCACCCGGACGTGCGGGCGATTTCCTTTACCGGCGGCACCGCCACCGGGAAGAAAATCATGCAGAGCGCCGGCCTGAAAAAGTACTCCATGGAACTGGGGGGCAAGTCGCCGGTGCTGATTTTCGAAGACGCCGACCTGGAACGCGCCCTCGACGCCGCACTCTTCACGATCTTCTCCCTCAACGGCGAGCGTTGCACCGCTGGCAGCCGGATCTTTATCCAGGAAAGCGTCTACCCGCAATTTGTCGCCGAATTCGCGGCGCGGGCCAAGCGCCTGATCGTGGGCGACCCCCAGGACCCGAAGACCCAGGTCGGCTCGATGATCACCCAGGCCCATTACGACAAGGTCACCGGCTATATCAAGATCGGTCTGGAGGAAGGCGCCACGCTGCTGGCCGGTGGCCTGGAGCGCCCGGCCAACCTGCCGGCGCACCTGAGCCGCGGCCAGTTTATCCAGCCGACGGTGTTTGCCGACGTGAATAACCGGATGCGCATCGCCCAGGAGGAAATCTTCGGGCCGGTGGTGTGCCTGATTCCGTTCAAGGATGAAGCCGAGGCACTGCAATTGGCCAACGACACCGAATACGGGCTGGCCTCCTACATCTGGACCCAGGACATCGGCAAGGCCCACCGCCTGGCGCGCGGTATCGAAGCGGGCATGGTATTTATCAACAGCCAGAACGTACGGGATTTGCGCCAGCCGTTCGGCGGGGTCAAAGGCTCGGGCACCGGGCGTGAAGGCGGCCAGTACAGCTTCGAAGTGTTTGCCGAGATCAAGAACGTGTGTATTTCCATGGGCAGTCATCACATTCCGCGCTGGGGCGTGTAGCCCAGGCTCAAACAAGCCTCCTGCGGGAGCCGGGCTTGCCCGCGATGCAGGCACCGCGGTCCTTCAGCCGTACCGAGCCGATGCCATCGCAGGCAAGCCAGCCCCCACAGGGACCTCACAGGCCATACAAGAATAATTATTCAGGAGAGTCATCATGGGCGAAGTGGTTCTGGCAGCGAAGATCTGCCACGTACCGTCGATGTACCTGTCGGAACTGCCCGGCAAACATCACGGCTGTCGCGAAGCGGCGATTGCCGGGCACAAGGAAATCGGCCGGCGCGCCCGCGAACTGGGGGCCGACACCGCGGTGGTGTTCGACGTGCACTGGCTGGTCAACAGCGGCTACCACGTCAACTGCGGCGAACAGTTCCAGGGCACCTACACCAGCAACGAACTGCCGCACTTCATCAAGAACATGGACTACGCCTACCCCGGTTGCCCCGAGCTGGGCGAGCTGATCGCCGCCGAAGCCAACCTGGCTGGCGTGCGCAGCATGGCACACAACATCCCGAGCCTGGAGCTGGAATACGGCACCCTGGTGCCCATGCGCTACATGCATATGGGCGTGCCCGACGCAGAAAAATTCAAAGTCATTTCCATCGCTGCCTGGTGCGCCTGGCATCGCCTGGAAGACAGTTTTGCCTTCGGCGCCGCCGTGCGCCGGGCGATTGAAAAGAGCGATCGCAAGGTACTGGTGCTGGCGTCCGGCTCGCTGTCCCATCGGTTCTCGGACGACCGCGAGGCTGAGGCGAATATCCACAACTGGACCCGCGAATTCGACAAGCAGGTGGACCTGCATGTCGTGCAAATGTGGAAGCAAGGCCGCTTCAAGGAGTTCTGCGCCATGTTGCCCGACTACGCCGAACACTGTTTTGGCGAAGGCAAGATGCACGACACCGCCATGCTCCTGGGCCTGCTGGGTGGGCCGGACTATGCCAAGCCGGCCGAGATCATCACGCCGCCGTTCGGCAGTTCGGGCACCGGCCAGATCAACGCGATTTTCCCGCTTTAACCCTGGGAGAGCCCCATGCCGCACTTTATCGCTGAGTACACCGACAACCTCGAACAGCAGGCCGACTTGCCCGGCCTGTTTGAAAAAGTCCACCGCGTGCTGGGCGACAGCGGTGTGTTTCCGCTGGGCGGCATTCGCAGTCGCGGCGTACGCCTGGACACCTGGCGCATGGCCGACGGCAAGCATGACTATGCCTTTGTGCACATGACCCTCAAGGTCGGCCATGGCCGCGACCTGACCACGCGCGAGGCCGTCGCCCAAGCGGTGTTCGCGGTGATCATCGCGCACTTCGCCGAGCTGCAGGCACAGCGCTTGCTCGCGTTGTCGTTCGAGATGATCGAGCTGCACCCGCAGCTCAACTTCAAGCAGAACAATGTGCACGCGTTCCTGAACAACGCGGCGAGCTGAAACGACCCCGGCTCCTACAACTACAAGAAGAACACCATCATGAGCACAGCCCATTCCACTGCAAGCCTGCGGCTTGCCGAGCACGACCGCACCCATCGTTTGGTGACCTGGCGCCTGATGCCCTTGTTGCTGGTGTGTTACCTGTTCGCCCATCTGGACCGCATCAACATCGGCTTTGCCAAGATGCAGATGAGCAGCGACCTGCACTTCAGCGACACCGTGTATGGCTTTGGCGCCGGTCTGTTCTTCATCGCCTATGCACTGTTCGGCGTGCCCAGCAACATTGCCCTGGACCGCGTCGGGCCACGGCGCTGGATCGCCTGCCTGATGGTGGTGTGGGGCCTGCTCTCCACCGGCATGTTGTGGGTGGAGAGCGCGCGCGGGTTCTACGTGCTGCGCTTTCTACTGGGGGTGGCCGAGGCCGGGTTTTTTCCGGGGATCCTGGTATTCCTGAACCGCTGGTACCCGGCGCGCCGTCGCGCCCAGGTCACCGCCTTGTTTGCCATTGCCGTGCCTATGGCCGGGGTGTTGGGCGGGCCGATTTCCGGGGCGATCCTGGAGAACTTCCACGACGTCGGCAGCCTGCGCGGCTGGCAATGGATGTTCCTGATCGAAGGCGCGCCCGTGGTGCTGCTGGGCCTGGTGGTGCTCAAGTGGTTGCCGGACAGTTTCGAGTCGGTGCACTGGCTGACTGCCGAGCAAAAACAGCAACTGCGCACCCAACTGAGCAACGAGGAACAGCGCAAGACCATCACCTCGTTCGGCGGCATCCTGCGTGACCCGCAGGTGTGGCTGCTGGTAGCCGTGTACTTTGCGGTGATGCTGGCGGTCAACACCCTGGCGTTCTGGATGCCCACCCTGATCCACGGCGCCGGCATCGGCCGCGACAGCCAGGTCGGCTTGCTCAGCGCCGTGCCGTACCTGGCCGGTTGCTTCTTTATGCTCGGCTGTGGGCGCTCGTCCGACCGCCACCGCGAGCGCCGCTGGCACCTGTGCGTGCCGTTGCTGATGGCGGCGTTCGGTATCGCCGTGGCGGGCCTGGCGCCCGCCAATGCGCTGCTGGTGATGAGCGGGCTGGTGGTCGCCGGCATGGGCGCCAGTGCCGCCCTGCCGATGTTCTGGCAACTGCCGCCGGCGTTTCTCTCCCACACCACCCAGGCCGCGGGCATCGCCATGATCAGTTCGTTCGGCAGCATCGCGGCGTTCCTCGCGCCCTACCTGATCGGCTGGATGCGCGACGCCACCCAGAGCGCCAGCCTGGCACTGTACGTACTCGCGCTGTTTATCGCCCTCGGTGGCTTGCTGGTGCTGCGCACCCAGGCCGCCATCGTCAACCCAAACTAGAGACCGTTGCCATGCTCGACTCCCAGCAAATCCTCGCGGCCGCCGCCCACCTGGACCGTGCCGAACGCAGCCGCGAACAGGTGCGCCAGTTTTCCCTCGATTACCCCGATATGACGATCGAGGACGCCTACGCCATCCAGCGTGAATGGGTCGCGCAGAAGATCAAGGACGGGCGCACGCTCAAGGGCCACAAGATCGGCCTCACGTCACGGGCCATGCAGGTGTCGTCGAATATCACCGAACCCGATTACGGTGCCCTGCTCGACGACATGTTTTTCGACGAAGGCAGCGACATTCCCTTCGAGCGTTTTATCGTGCCGCGCGTGGAGGTGGAACTGGCTTTCATCCTCGGCAAGCCGCTCAAAGGCCCCAACTGCACGGTGTTCGATGTGCTCGACGCCACCGAATGGGTAATCCCCGCGCTGGAAATCATCGACGCCCGCATCCAGCAGGTCGACCCGCACACCAACGCCACGCGCAAGGTATTCGACACCATCTCCGACAACGCCGCCAACGCCGGTGTGGTGCTCGGTGGCCGTGCGGTGCGCCCCACCGAGATCGACCTGCGCAAAGTGCCGGCGGTACTGTATCGCAATGGCGTGATCGAAGAGTCCGGCGTCTCGGCGGCAGTGCTCAACCACCCGGCCAAGGGCGTGGCGTGGCTGGCCAACAAGCTGGCGCCCTATGACGTCACCCTGCTGCCCGGCCAAGTGATTCTCGGCGGTTCGTTTACCCGCCCGGTGGCGGCCCGCCCTGGCGATACCTTCCACGTCGACTACGACCTGCTCGGCTCGATTGCCTGCCGCTTCGTCTGAACCCAGGAGTGCTGTCATGGACATGCCTGTCAACCGCTTCAAGCAACGCCTGCACAACCACGAAGTACAGATCGGCCTGTGGCTCGGCCTTGCCAACGCCTACTGCGCGGAACTGGCGGCCAACGCCGGTTTCGACTGGCTGCTGATCGACGGCGAACATGCGCCCAACCACCTGCCGGGGATGCTCGCGCAATTACAGGCCATCGCGCCCTACCCCAGCCAGGCGTTGATTCGCCCGGTGATCGGCGACACGGCGCTGATCAAACAACTGCTGGATATCGGCGCCCAGACGCTGCTGGTGCCCATGGTCGAAAACGCTGCCCAGGCCCAAGAACGGGTGCGCGCCCTGCGCTACCCGCCCCAGGGTATTCGCGGGGTCGGCAGCGCCCTGGCCCGCGCCTCGCGCTGGAACAGCATCGCCGATTACCTCGACCAGGCCGACGCGCAGATGTGCCTGCTGGTGCAGATTGAGAATGCCGAGGGCCTGGCCAATCTGGACGCCATTGCCGCCGTCGAAGGCGTGGACGGTGTGTTTATCGGCCCGGCAGATTTGAGCGCGTCCATGGGCCATCGGGGTAACCCGGGGCATCCGCAGGTACAGGCGGCGATTGAGGACGCCATCGTGCGTATCGTCAAGGCGGGTAAGGCCGCAGGGATTCTCAGTGCAGATGAAAATCTCGCACGACGCTATATCGAGTTGGGGGCGACGTTCGTGGCGGTGGGGGTGGATACCACGGTGTTGATGCGGGGGCTGCAAAGCCTGGCCGGGAAGTTCAAAGACGTACCGGTGGCTGCCAATACCGGTGGTGTCTACTGAAATCCATGTGGGAGCTGGCTTGCCTGCTCCCACAGTTGACCGGTGGTGGTTCAGTCACTAGGTCAGCGCTTGATGTTCTTCAAGTCATCCAGCAACCCCAACAAGGTCTGGAATTTCTCTTCGCCAAACTGATCCTGCAAGCGCTGGTAGTTGGCCTCCATGCACTGGCTCATGGACTCAAAACTCGCTTTGCCCTTGTCCGCCAGGGTAATCAGCACCCGGCGCTGGTCCTGTTCGGCCTTTCGCCGGTGCACCATGCCGGCCGCTTCCATGCGCACCAGCACGCCGGTCATGCTCGGCTTGAGGATGCAGGCCAGTTCCGCCAGTTGGTAGATCTCCAACTCTCCATGCTGTTCAAGGATGCGGATGATGCGCCATTGCTGTTCGGTCAGGCCGTGTTCATTCAGGGAAGGACGGAAAAAACTCATCGCGGCCTCACGCGCTTGCAGCAAGGCCAGGGTCAGGGATTGTCGAGGTGTGGACATAGGGCTCAGGGTCACGAAGTATTTAGTTAATAGTTTAACGAAACTCTAACATTCCCGGCCGGCGAGCGCGCTATAACTTGTAGGTGCCCTCGCCCGTGGCGCGCTGAATCAAAAAACCGGGCACGCAGGATCAAGACTTCCAGCCCGCCAGGGGCCCTAATGGAGGCATCCGCTTTAGCGCCTTCCTTCACTTTTTCAGGCTGCGCCATGATCAACATCGAAACCCCCACGTACTACACCGCCACCAAAAAATACAACCTCAGCTTTCCCACCCTGGAACAGGATATCGACGCAGACGTCGTGGTCATCGGCGGCGGCTTTTCCGGGATCAACACGGCCCTTGAGCTGGCGGAAAAAGGCATCACCAACATTGTGGTGCTCGAAGCGCGCTACCTGGGCTTTGGCGGCACGGGCCGCAACGGTGGGCAGATCATGGCGGGCATCGGCCATGACCTGGAGAAGATCAAGAAGGACGTGGGCGAAGACGGGCTGCGCCAAGTGTTCGAGATCAGCGACCTGGGCGCCGACATCATCAAGAACCGCATCGCCAAGTACAACATCGATGCAGACTTTTGCCACGGCTACGGCTACATGGGCTTCAACGCCCGCCAGGAAAAAACCCTGCGCGCCTGGGAGAAAGACTTCAAGTCGATCAACAGCCAGCACGAAATCCGCTTTCTCGGCGGCTCCGATGTGCAGCAGATCATCGGCTCCACCGCCTACACCAGCGCCCTGTTGCACATGGGTGGCGGGCATGTGCACTCGCTGAACCTGCTGCTGGGCGAAGCTACCGCACTGGCCAGCCATGGCGTGAAGATCTTCGAGAACAGCCCGGCGCTGGAAGTCAGCTACGGCGAGCGCATCACCGTGCGCACCGGTCGCGGTTCGGTACGCGCCAGCAAGTTGCTGTGGGCCTGTGACAGCTTTCTCAACAAGCTGGAGCCAGAACTGCACCGCTCGACCATCAACACCTACGCGTTCCAGATGATGACCGAGCCGTTGTCCGAGGAGTTGATCCAGCGCATCAGCCCGATCCGTGGGGCCTACAGCGATATCCGCCCGGTGATCGACTACTACCGCGTGACTAACGAAAACCGCCTGCTGTTCGGCGCCGCGACGCCCCTGGTGGAGCACATTCCCGGCGACCTGAAAGCCTGGAACCGTCACCTGATGCTGAAGATTTTCCCCTACCTCAAGGACGTGAAAATCGACTTGGCCTGGGGCGGCCCGATGGCGTGCAGCCCGAACCTGTTCCCGCAAGTGGGCACCTTGCCGGGGCGCAGCAATGCGTTTTTCGTGCAGGGCTATTCCGGCTTTGGCGTCACGCCCAGCCACATCATCTGCAAGGTACTGGCCGAAGGCATGAGCGAAGGCTCGGCGCGTTATGACCTGGTCAGCTCGATTCACCGCTCCACCATCATCGGCAAGGACGCGATTCGCCCCCTGCTGCTGACGGCGGGCAAATCCTGGCACCAACTTTCCGGCTACTGGAATGGGCGCCGCTAACCCTCTTTTCTCACTCACAGGAACCACTGCCATGCCTCTTACCGCCCTGAAACACAACGTCCAGCTGTCGGAACTCGACGCCTGGGGCACCGTGGCCGACCTCGGCTCGCAAATCCTCGAAGGCGAAGTACGCGCCTTCGGCAAGATGACCTTTGGCGCGCCCACCGATGCGGTCAGCAGTGCGTACTTCGGCACGACCCAGGGCAAGTTCCGCATGGTTTACCCGTTCGCCGAACAGGCCACGATAGTCACCGGCGAAGTGGTGCTGACCGACGAGTCCACCGGCCAATCCACCCGCTACAAGGCCGGTGACAGCTGGTTCGTGACCAAGGGCACGCCCGTGCTGTGGGAAGTGGTCAGCGAGAGTTTCGTCAAACACTACTTCGCCGTCGTGTAAGGGAGGCGTTGCCATGTCGAATTCATCTGACTGGATCACCGTGGGCGCCCTGGCTGAGGGGTTTGCACCCGAGGCGTTCATCCTGCCGAACCTGGCCGACCTGGCCGGCCAGACCTTCACCCTGCACTTTGCCAATGGCTGGCAGATCGAACACCGCTTCGAACAGGAACGCCTGGCCTGGCACGCCGCCGATGGCCACTCCAGCGGCAGCGCCGCCTACCGCGCCAGCTCGATTCGCCCGGGCCTGTACCTGGTGGACTTTATCAAGCACGAGGCCGGGCAAAGCTGGTCGATCAGCCTGGTGCTGGACACACCAAATGCCTCCTTTACCGCGGTGATTGGCCGTATGCCGGAACCAGCAGAGACCCACGAAGGCCTCTACCACCGCGCCCTGGCCGGCAAACCGCTGACCTCGGTACAGGTCGACTTCCTCCACGGCAGCCTCGACCGGCCGTGGCAGGATGGCCACTGCCTGCACGCCCCCACCGACGAGTTGGTCGGCCTGCGCAACCACTATCGCTACAGCCCCAGCGAGGTCTACGAACACATCTACCTCAACCCTCGGTTCTACGCCTGGCAATGCCTTGAGGGCGTGGAGAAAGGCTTGTGCGACACCGACCGCTGCCATTACTACAAGATCGCCGAACAGCTGTACCTGTTCGTGTGGCAGGAGAAGATCGTACCGACCCTCGGCCTGGTGCTGATCGACCTGCAACAGCACCGCAGCGACGGCAAGATCTTCGGCTATGCCGGGGCGTCCTTCGACGCGTTGTCGAACTTCCCGATCAGTTCCTATTGCCAGGTGCTCAACCGCACGGAGTATCCCCGTGACTGAGCCGCGCACGGTGGTGATCACCGGGGCCGGCACCGGCATCGGCGCTGCCTGCGCACGCTTGTACGCACAGGAAGGCGCACGGCTGGTGCTGATCGGTCGGCGTCGTGAGCCCCTGGAACAGATGGCGCAGGACACCGGCGGGCTGATCCTGGTGGGCGATGCCGCCTGCCCGGACACCTGGGACGGCTTTATCCAGCAAATCCGCAGCCACTGCGGGCGCCTCGATGTGCTGCTGGCCTGTGCCGGTGGCCACGGGCTAGGCAGCGCGACCCAGACCAGCCCGGCCACCTGGGAAGGCGCGCTGCGCAGCAACCTCGACAGTGCGTTCTACAGCGCCCGCGCCTGCCTGCCGCTGTTGCAGGAAAGCGCCGGGAACATGGTGCTGATTGGTTCCATCGCCTCATTGGCGGCAGGCCCCGAGGTGTGTGGCTACACCACCGCCAAGCATGCGCTGCTCGGGCTCAACCGCTCGCTGGCCCGTGATTATGGCCCCCATGGCGTGCGCGTGAACGCGGTGTGCCCAGGCTGGGTGCACACGCCGATGGCCGACGCGGAGATGCGGCCGTTGATGGAGGCGTACGGCGAGAGCTTGCAGCAGGCCTATGCACGGGTGTGTGCCGATGTCCCGCTGCGGCGCGCCGCCCGTGCCGACGAGATCGCCAAGGTGTGCCGCTTCCTGACCAGCGACGACGCCTCGATCATTACCGGCGCCACGTTGGTGGCGGACGGTGGGGCCAGCATCGTCGACGTGCCGACGCTGGCGTTTACGCGCCTGGAGCCTGCCCATGACGAATGACCTGGATTTCAGCGGCCAGGTCGTGCTGGTCACCGGCGGCGCCCAGGGCATTGGCCTGGGCATCGTCCAGGCCTTTGCCCAACGCGGTGCGCGGGTGGTGATTGCTGACCGTCTGCTTGAACAGGCTGAAGCCGTGGCTGCCCGGTTGTGCGCACGGGGGCATCAAGTTGAAGCCGTTGGCGTTGACCTGGCGGATGCCAAAGCGGTGTTTGCTTGCGTCCAAGGCTTGGCGCAACTGGATGTACTGGTGCACAACGCCGGGTACTTTCCGCTGACCGCCTTTGCCGACATCACCCCAACGATCCTGGAGCGCACCCTGGCGGTGAACCTGTCGGCGCTGTTCTGGCTGACCCAGGCGGCGTTGCCGAGGTTTCGCGAGCAAGGCCGGGGCTGCGTGCTGGTGACGTCTTCGGTCACCGGCAACCGGGTGGGTTACCCGGGGCTGAGCCACTATGCGGCGTCCAAGGCCGGGGTGAATGGGTTTATCCGCAATGCCGCGCTGGAGCTGGCGCCGTTGAATGTGCGGGTCAACGGCGTGGAGCCCGGCATGATCGCCACTCCGGCGATGGATAACCTGGGCGATGCGGCCGTGAATGACAGCATCGCCCGCCGTGTGCCGCTGGGGCGCCTGGGCGTGGCGGCGGATATTGCCGGGGCGATGGTGTTTCTGGCCTCTGACCTGGCGGGCTATATCACCGGGCAGACGCTGGTGGTGGACGGTGGCGCGACGCTGCCCGAAATCTGAAACCCGATCATTCCCA